>Ga0209058_1000649_pt1 | contig 30225 bp, 26 predicted proteins | sample GraSoiAngelo_147_FD_185904 | JGI IMG/M metagenome (GOLD analysis project Ga0209058, IMG submission 185904) | Grasslands soil microbial communities from the Angelo Coastal Reserve, California, USA - 14_1009_05_40cm (SPAdes) (version 2) | ecosystem: Environmental > Terrestrial > Soil > Grasslands ... | reverse complement strand
TAAGCTCTCCCTCGATCGCGATGCTCAAGAGAGAAATTCGATCGGCAACCCGAAGAAAAGAAGTGGTCAGACTGATGGCAATCCCGATCATAATGCCCATCATGATATCCTTCCCCGCGATCTTCTCCCCAGCTCCATCGTCCACATCGGGACCTGCCCAGATAGATCCGATTTTTCTAGTTATTCCCTTTCTGTTCGGGATCGGACTGGGCTCGCTATTTCTTGGAATGACTTCGATTGGTCAAGAAGGAAGAAGGCTGTGGAACATTAGCGCGCTTCCAGTTTCTGCTAGTATGCTTGTGAAGAGCAAGCTCCTGTTCACATCCCTGGTATCAAGCATCGGACTTGGTCTAGGAGCTGTTGTCTCTGCCCTTCTGCTTCACGCTTCGATATTCGTTATTCTAGGGTTCCTAGGTCTCGGGCTCGTCGTAATATTGGCCGAGGCAAGCCTGGGTATTGCTATAGGTTCAAGGTTCCCAGATTTCTCTGACGGTCCCAGGCCAAGATTTGTCACGGTGGTTGGCTCGATAATTGGAGCCGTTTTGGGTATAGTTGAGATGGCAATAATGGCTCTCCCCATAATTCTGTCATTCATCCTGAGGACTTTTCTCTCGATCTTAATGCCCCTTCAATTCGTCCTAGCCCTTTCAGGTGCTGTTGCGGGGCTGCTTGCTTGGATAGGCTACAGCATGTCGATCAAACCCGTTGACTCCATTCTTTCAGAACTGCCCAACTAGTTTGAGACCAGGAGCCCAATGAATCGGAATTCGGCGATAGTTGACGTGCGATTATTGTTACCGTGATTTTGCAAGGTCTGTTGCAGATAACGTTAATATTTACTCGTGTGGACAGGCCACGTGAATCATGGACAGGCAGCTGGGAGCCAAGTCAGGCTGTGAAACTTCTGCATGACCAATGATTCGCAGCCAGAAACAAGTGAGAAATTTATGGAAATGTCTGACGAACCCAAATCATGGGTAGAAGAAGCAAGGAACAGGGTCAAGCGGATCTCGGACCTTGACCCTCAAGACCGCCTAGACATCGTCTACGGTATCGGCCTGTGTTGCTCGACCCTCGCGAAGAGTATGCAAGGCTGGATGCAGTGGATCGGGAATCTTTCACTCAAGGATTTTGAACGACCAGAGCTAGAGGAAATTTTTGGTATCATAAAGAAGGCAACAGTCCAGCTCATGGAGCTAGACATTGACAAGACCGAAAAGTACGAGCAGTCCCACGGCCTACGCCAGAAAGCTCCGGACCGGCAGAATCGACTGGTCAGCTAGAGCAAGAATTAACAAGACAGAACGCTATCGCCCCCGTGAAAGGTGCGGGGTCTGAAGAAAAGACGAATCGTCTCCATAGCTGAGTTTAGCATCCATCCCATTGGGACAGGGACGAGTGTTGGCAAATATGTTAGGCAGGCACTGCAGGCTATCTCCAAAATCGAGGGGCCTGATTACCAGGTCACTCCCATGGCGACGATCCTTGAAGCCAAAGACGTTCCTACAATTCTGAAAGCGGTTGAGGCTTCACACTCGGCCTTGCGATCGATGGGTGCAAAGAGAATTTCCTCTATCCTTCGGATCGACGAGCGCCTAGACAAGCCGAGAATGATGAAGGACAAGATAGCAAGTGTCAGGGACTGCTAGGGTCCGTATCGTATCCCGGTTCTACTCTAACCTCTTGAACATGCTCTGCATAAAGTGTATCGGGATCGGCTGTCCGCTCCTGCTGGTTTCGTAGTATGTCTTGCACATATCACACTGCCAGACTTCCATGTCTCTTATCTGGGCGGGAGCCCCGGCTTCAAAGTCTTCTTGGACGATGTATCGCCCGACGAAGTCGAGCTGCAAGTCACACTTTGGACATTTCAAGAATTCAGGTCTCAGTTCTTGTAATGTTCGCCAATGAACCTATCAGCATCCATCGCTGCCTTGCAGCCGTCCGCTGCAGCGGTGACGGCCTGTCGATATCTGAAATCTCTCACATCTCCAGCCGCAAATATTCCCGGAACGTTCGTTTCAGTCTCATTATGGGTAACAATGTAGCCTTTGGAGTCGAGGTCCACTTGTCCCTTGAATATCGCAGTGTTTGGTTCGTATCCAATTGCCACGAACACGCCGTCGGTCTTGAGAACGTGTTCCTTTCCAGTCTTGAGGTTTCTACTCTTGACCCCTGTAACATTGCTGTCCCCCAATATCTCATCCACTACCGTATCCCATACGAATTTTATCTTCGGGTTCTTCAGAGAACGCTCTTGCATTATTTGACTCGCTCGTAACTTATCCCTACGGTGGACCACGGTTACCATCTTGGTGATGTTGGAAAGAAACGTGGCTTCTTCCAAGGCCGTGTCTCCTCCCCCGACCACAACCACGTCCTTTTCTTTGAAAAAGTAGCCGTCACAAGTTGCACAGCTTGAAACCCCGTGTCCTCTAAGCTTAGTCTCTGAGGGTATACCCAGCCATTTCGCGTTTGCCCCTGTGCTTATGATGACCGCCTTTCCCTGAAGGACACGTTTTCCGACCGTGATCTCAAAAGGTTTGGACTTGAAGTTTACCGTAGAAGCGTCGTCGTAGATAATTTCTGGATTGAAACGTTCAGATTGCTTCCTCATCCGTTCCATCAGTTCGGGTCCAAGTATCGATTCCGGAAACCCTGGAAAGTTTTCCACATCGGATGTGAGCATCAACTGGCCCCCAGGTATCGAGCCAGCGATGAGCATGGTTTTCCTTCCTGCCCTACACGAGTATATCGCGGCCGTGTAGCCCGCTGAACCGGACCCTATGATGATCACGTCGTACATCGTATATTCCAAAGATCGCCTACCCACTGATTTATGGGTATTCTCGAACGTTTGTCTCTCTGGAAGGCTTAATTATTGTGTAAGATGAGATTCGAGAATAGGGGCGCCGAATGTTCGAGTATCAAGGTGTTAAGATTAGTTGGCTGGGCCATGACTCCTTCAGAATTAAGAACGGTAAAACCATCATCATCGACCCTTTCAAGATTCGCCCGATCCCCGACAAAGCCGATGTCCTTCTGATCAGCCACGAGCATTTTGACCATCTCTCGTTAGACGATATCAAGAAGGTGTCTTCGGAGAAGACGACCGTCATCACCACTCCCGCGTGCAAGAAGGAGCTTTCAAGCCTGAAAGTCAAGGAGGTTAAGGCGGTCAAACCGGGCGAGAAGGTTGTCTTGGGCGATGTATCTCTCGAAGTGGTTCCTGCTTACAACTTGAACAAATTCCGTGAACCTGGCAAACCGTTTCACCCGAAAGAAGACGGAAAAATCGGCTTCATATTATCCGTCAAGGGAGTTCGAATATACCACGCTGGCGACACCGACCCAATCCCGGAGATGAAGAGTTTCAAGACCGACATAGCCCTTCTACCGGTTAGCGGAACATATGTAATGACACCTGAGGAAGCCGGTGAAGCCACTAGAATGATCAAACCCAAGCTTGCCATCCCCATGCACTACGGAACCATCGTCGGTTCTGAGAGTGACGCCGAAAGGTTCAAGCAACTCGCTGCCTGTCCGGTGCAGATTCTCAAATCTGAGTAGAACCCAGGACATCTGAGGGCTCTGAAAGCCACAGTCAATTCAGCTTGGCTGAAGGAGCATCTATCTTCCAAAAAAGTCGTTGTCCTGGATGCTCGCTCTAGGAACGCCTACTCAAGAGCCCATATTCCGGGAGCTAGAAACGCTGACCTGTTCCATTATTTTGTTCCTGGAACTGACAGCAAGAATCTGAGAGTGTTTCAACACGATCTCGAAGCGAAGCTTGGACGGCTTGGCCTCAAAGGCAACGAAATAACGGTCGTGTACGAGTCAAGGTTCGGGATGAGAGTTGCACGAGTCGCTTGGATGCTTGAATACGCCGGAATTCAGAGCCCGTTGATGCTTGAGGGAGGGTTCCGTGCCTGGCAGGATTCCAACTATCCAGTCGAGAAGAAGCGTAGAGCGGTTGTCCAAACTAAGTTCAAAGCTAATCCAGACCCTAGCGTTCTGGCGACGGTTGGCAACGTGAGATCCCTATCCACGTCCCGGACCGGGCTGGTTTTGGACGTCAGGAGCAGAGGAGAATACGACGGATCAGAAAAACGGGAATGTTGTCCGCGTTCGGGACGAATACCAGGATCCGTATGGTTTGAATGGACGAACTTTCTGGACGAAAGAGGCGGATTCCAGAATCGTCGATCAATCGAGAAACAGCTTCGATCGAAGGGCCTCCGCCCCGGATCCGACATAGTCGTATACTGTCATCGAGGCGCTCGCGCGGCGGCTGCGTTCTACGCACTTAGGTCAATGGGGTACAACAAAGCTAGAAACTATGTTGGATCTTGGCACGAATGGTCATCGAAGAAGAATCTTCCCGCGGAGGCTAGCTAGCAACCTAGGTAGCGACAGTTTTTCCAATTGGCTTTAGGTAGTGCCACGCCTCAGGGTCTTCATGAATTTGAGTGACCCATCCCAACGCCGTTTTCTCGGGCAGTAACAATAGGACCTTGCCTACATGTTTGCAGAGCTGGCGGGTTTCGATCGATCTTTCCCAATCTCCACAATCATGGGTTATTGTTCTCGTCTCAAAGTCCATTGTCAAATTGTAGTCGCGGATCTTCGCGACAACTCTTTCGTCGGTAGCGGTCTTGATGGTTACTTCCTCATCGTGGATAGCCAGTGCTCGGGCTAGCCTGGATTCACCCATCAGGGCGCTGAGCAAGTCGATAATTTTCGGGCGATCATCGCCTCCTTTGACCCATTCTCCTAGGCCCTCGGGACCTTTTCCTTTCTCCAAGTGACCCTTGGCCCTGTTGAACGCGGCTCCTTGAGCTGGAGTAAGTTTCCCCATCATCTGGAGAATTCTAAGTGCGTTTTCAACGGCGTATCCATGGAAGTGGTTGTTAAAGTAGCCATACGTGGTCTTGACAGAGGGTTCGATCTCTTTGACTTTAGGCATCCATGATTTTAGTTCCTGTTCAGCATAGTGGTAATCGTACCAGGGTCGTTGTCCGTGCCCGTGCCAACGGATATATGCGAAATCTGCTGTTACGTGAACTTCAGGCGGGAGTAGAGGCTCGTCCACTATCGTGTATGCCACATTGTACTTAGAGAGCAGAGGCCACGTCGAGTCTTGAAGCCAAGACTTGTGCCGGAACTCAATTGCATACTTGAAGCCATGGGGAAGGATGGAGAGAAAGCCCTCCAGATGGCTTAGATCATACTTGTACTTGGGGGGCATCTGGAGAAGTAGACACCCAAGCTTTCCGTTGTTGTTCAGTGGAAGCATCAACTCGGCAAAGCGATCCAGTTCAGACTCCAAGGAAGGACCGATCTCAGCCAGTTTGTCATGGGTGATGATTTGGGGAATCTTCGCGCAGAAGATGAATTCCTTTGGAGAGAATCTGTTCCAGCCTAACACCGTGCCGGGCTGAGGGAACGCATAGAATGTGGAATCGATCTCGGCGGTTGGAAATACTTGCGTGTAGTGTTTCAGTTTGCTCTCGGTAGAGGTTGGATAGAATACCCCTACCCATTCTGGGTACGACCACCCGGACGTCCCTAGAAGTAACCGACTCGTCTTCGCCTACCTCTTGCCTAAATCCGGGGCTGCAAAGCGTCTGAAGAAGCTATGGGTCAGATTCGGATCGGCGCGGGCGGTTGGGACTACTTCAATCTCCCCAACGGCGACCGGCTGAAAGCATACTCATCAGTATACGATTTCGTGGAAGTAAACAGCACCTACTACAGGATACCGAATCCATCTGCAGTAGCGAGCTGGCGCAGGCGAGTCCCGCTTGAGTTCGAGTTCTCGGTTCGGTGTCAGAGGGATCTTGCTGAACTTCATCGATTAGAGTTGACCCCCAAGACCGTCCGCATAATTGATTCCATGGAAAGGACTTGCAGACACCTGAAGGCAGGTGTTCTAACGGTCCTAATTCCGAAGGCGCTTGTTGGAGACAGAGAGCTCGGTTCCAAACTGAACAGCGTTCTTTCAACGATAAGTCTCGGTGAGACCCGTATCGCCATCGAGTTTCGTGGAGGTGAGCCAACACGGGATACGTTGAACATTCTACATGACCACAACGCCGTACATTGTGTTGACCTTTCTACGCAAGACCCTGAGGTTGACTCAAGCATTCTTTACAGTAGACTGTTTGGCAAAGGAAAAGAGAACATCTACGAGTTTGACGACAACGAGCTTCAAAGCATTGCCACAAAGGCTTCTGGCCCAAAATTCGAGAAAAGCATCCTCGCATTTCATGGGGTCAGGATGTATGGAGATGCTGCGCGTTTGAAGACTTTCGTAAGTTCTGGAAAGTTCCCTTCACTTACGGGTCAAGTCGGGCTTGGATCGTTAGGCGAAATCTTGAAGGAAGATGCAAGGTTCCCGACCACCAAGTCCCAACTCATAGAGGAACAAGGATGGAAGCTCTATGACAAGAGCGGGGAAGAGCGGGCGAGAGCGCGAGAAGTCCTTGAGAGACTTCCGGAGAGAACTTATCCGACTCTAGACGACGTTCTAGCGTCCCTCAAAAGAGCGGTTCTCTGATCGTTTCCGATGCTGATGACATACTTTCGGAAGACCCGATACGAATGATGAGTTATGGCCACGGAAGAACATAGAACACAAAGTGGGGGGTTTGCCGTGAATTTCTCGTACACGGCGTTGGGGTGGCTTATCGTCCTTGGATCCCAATCTAGGCGGCTACGAGTGGTTGGACCTGAAGCAGTTCCTTTGCCAGTACGCGATATTGTTCCGATGCAGGGTTTCTCGGCCGGTACAGTATTCCCGGCAGACCTTTGCTTGGCGCCTCGGCCATCCGGACGGATCTGGGGATTACCGATTTCAGAACTCGCTCGCCAAAGTTTTCGTTGACTTGTTGCATGACTCGGCGTGATAGCGCTGTTCTTCGGTCGTACATCGTCAGTATTATCCTGTAGTCGAAAGCCGCTTTCAACCGGGATCTTACGAGGTCCATGACTTTGAGAAGCGTTGGCAGTCCCTCCATTGGATAGAACTCGCATTGCACTGGAATTAGGACCAGGTCGGATGAAACTAGGGCGTTGAGTGTGAGTAGTCCGATGTTCGGTGGACAGTCGATTACGACTTGTTCGAACTGGTCTTTGATAGGACTAATTGCTTCTCTGAGCACGTATTCTCTGCCTGGGGTTGATGAGAGTTCGACTTCTGCGCCTGCTAGATCCAAGTTGCTTGGTAGTAGCGAGAGCTTCTCAATTCGAGTGTTCAGGAGTACTTCTGCGGCTTTGCGTGATTGAGAAAGAATGTTGTAGACTGTTGAAGAGAGGGTCGCTTTCTCGAAGCCTAGTCCAGTTGTGGCGTTCCCTTGAGGGTCCAGGTCCACGATCAGGGTCTTTTTCCCTTCGATCGCAGTTGCCGTTGCGAGGTTGACTGCGGTCGTTGTCTTTCCGGTTCCGCCTTTGTTATTCAGTACGCTAACGATCATTGCTAGGGGGCTCTATTCTGGATAATTACTAAGAGATTGATTCGCAGAAAATAGATAATGGAAGCGCCTGGGGGAACTGATATCGTCAGAATCGCTGACTCTCTAAGGGAATAATCCTCGGGGTTTCGGACCTCTCATATAAGCGACTGAAGGGTCCCGATTTATATGGAGAGATAAGATTGAACTCTTTTATCAACGAACATTGCACTGAATTTGTTAATCTAGCATTAGACGATCTAACAGAATGAGCGAGCTGGCTCTCATGAATAAGGATATAGTCCACGAGACTACGAATTTGCCAACGCAGCGGACTCTCGATCTGAATAAGGAAGTTATCGAATGCCGGGCTTGCCGACGGCTGGTCGAATATCGTGAATCGGTAGCTCGTGTGAAGAAGAAGGGGTTTCAGAGTTGGAACTATTGGGGCCGTCCCGTTCCTGGTTTCGGTGATATCGCGGCTTCGATTTTCGTGATAGGGCTTGCTCCAGCTCCTCACGGGGGGAATCGGACAGGAAGAGTGTTCACTGGGGATAGGAGTGCCGACTTCCTCGTTAAGGCGCTTTTCGAAGCAGGATATGCAAACCAGTCTCATTCTGTTGACGTTAATGACGGTCTGAAATTGAATGCCGTTTACATGACTGCGGCTGTAAAATGCGTCCCTCCCAACGATAGACCAACGAGCGAAGAAATGTCGAACTGTGCTCATTTCCTGAAGTCTGAATTGGAGATCTGCAATAAGTCCAGAGTGATCCTCTGCCTTGGGCAGTTTGCTTATCGGTCTATGATGACTCTATTGAGGAAGAACAACCTCTTCACGTCTAAGATTCCAAGGTTTGAACACGGGCTCGAGATCCACTTGCTAGATGGCCGCAAGGTCGTTGCGTCATACCATCCCAGTCCCAGAAACACTCAGACAGGCACACTAACCGCTGACATGTTCAACTCTCTTCTCCGGAAGATACGCGGTGACTTGAGTCGCATGCCCTAGCCTGCTCTACGGGAATGCCGGCCTATCGAATCAATATTGTCTAGGAACCTATTTGGACGGTCGTGGTCGTTCTATCTGAATGTCGCGTGATAGGTACTCCTTGGTCTTGGATTCTGCTTGAACTAAGAGCTCCTCGAAGTGCTTGGTCAGTGCCTGAATCTTTTCCCCTGCCACGTGAAGTTTCTCCATGGCTTGAAGCTCGTCCTTCTTCCCATCGTCGATCTTCCTGAGAACAATTTTCCTTTCCAGATAGAGATTCTTGCAGGTCGGGTCGTGGAGGAGTCGTTGTCGTTGACCTAGAAGGTTTCGCCCTTTGCTCTGTTTTTGTGCTAGGTGTTCGGTTGTCGTTAGCTGGTCAAGCTGACCTACAACCCTGGTGGTCTTTCGATGGCTGAGCCCCATCTTGCCCGAGTCCAGAGCACTCTTGAGGTTGGTTAGAATAGGGGTGAGGTAGGGTCCTGAGTTTCGGGAGAGGAAGCTCCTGTACGGGGACTGAATATATTCGCCCAGTGCTTCTCTTTCCTCAGATCTTAGGGCGATTTCGCCTCGCTGGGAAAGGTCTCTGAGTTTTCGGAGGGGTCGTCTCAGATGGGTTAGTGTGTCTGTTCTGAACTCTCTGCTTTCCTTGCGAAGCTCCTTCTCGATCTCCAGAACTTGTTTGAGAGAGTCGTTCGACGTAATCTTCTCCAGCTCATTTGACAGCTCTTTGATGGCGGAGGAGAGCCCTTCACGAGTTCGTTCAAGTTCGATACTCTCCTTCTTCTTCTCTTCAAGTTGCATTCCGATTTGACGGATCGTCTCAACGATGCTGGTGAGAGTCTTTGCATGTTGGAGGTTTTCTCCGCTTCCCTCGAGGAACTGGGATATTTTCTCTCCTACTTTCGCTATTCTCTCGACAACCCCTGAAAATGAGAGCATATCCAATAGGTATAGCCCGTGGATTTCTCTTTGGGTATTGTTTCTGCTCTCTCTGAGGGACCGGGCGGTGTTGGAGAGGTTGTCCCGTAGAACCTTGAAGGAGTCCCAGCTTACTTCTTGTGGGATTTGGATTTTTTCTATGCTGGAGAGGGCGTCTCGGGCAACACGTCCCACAACTCTAGCGGCTCGATAAGAGATTGGGTCTTTCTTGGTGGCTAGGTTTCCATCGGCTTTGCGCGAGAGTTCTTCGAAGAAACTTCGGGCTTCATCAAGTGCACGGCGGGTCTCGTCGGAGAGTTTTCCTGCTTTGTTCTTTGTAGGGCGCAGAGCTTTCTCGAGTTCTTGATCCAGCCATGTGTCGTATTCGTCTACGCGGATTTTCAATTATTGCGGGACCAGGGGGAGGATTCTTACCTAGTCTCCTCTCTAAGATTAATGACTATGGTGTCCATTGTCTGCTGAGCCTTTTCCTTTCTCTTAGCCAGGTCTGATATCAGAGACTCGTACAGTTCTCTAGCTATTCTTGCACTCCTGTACTGGTTTCTGAGGTCTGCGGATGTGGTTCGGACTACTTGGATGTCTGCCTCCGCTCGCTCAAGCCTCTTGATCATGTCCTGGTAACGCGGATTTGCCTTTGATAATTGGTCTTTGATCGGGGCCAAGGTCTTGTCCAACTCGGCTATTCGTAGATCGATGACGCGTCTTCTTCTCTTGTATTCGTGGCGGTTAAGAGCTCCCCTTGAGAGGTCCTCGTCCATCTTTTCCGCTTCCAGTCGCATTGCTGATTTTTCATCATACAATTCTACGAACCTTCCAATCAGCTCCGACGGAGCGCCTGAAACTGTCACACCACCGGTTCCGGTGGCCCTGACTGCGAGTATGATGGCCGCGATCGATCCCACGGCGAATCCCGCCCATCCAAGGGCCGAGAGGCTTCCCCAGAATGGGTCAAGCTGGTAGTCCATCGTAAACGACAGGTTGGACATTGGCGTGACCGTAGAAACCTGCACCAGGATCTGGTTGCCTGAAATTGTGAATGTTTGGCCACTTAGAGAATCGAGGCGGAATCCCACTGGAGTCAATATCTTCATTTGCAAAACAGGTTCAAAGAACTTGACGTTGTCGAGCAATCGGAAGTTTAGCTCAAATCGTCCCAATCCCTTCGATGTCAAGTATGATTGCGTAGGGAGGGAGTAGGTGATTCTCGTTGAAGAGGAGCCTCCGTTTTTCAGGGTTAAAAACCTAGGAGCGAAAGATACCGAAGTCGTCCCATCGGGCCCAGTTGAAGGGGTTAAGGTTGCTACTGATGGGATGATGTCGCTCGCTATGACACTCTGAACGTTCTTTGGAACAGGCAGAGCGATGCTTGTTAGGTCGTGGCCTTTGTTAGTTAAGTCGTAAAAGTCTGTGACTTGAATCGAGCCGGTCTGTGCGAGGGTTATGGTCCGGTTTGCGATTACGTGTAGGATGCTCTGGGTGGTCGAAGAGAACGTCATTGTCGCGATGGTTGTATTGTAGGGCTTTAGTGTAGTGGTTTGGGCCGTGAAAGTGGCACTGGCGAACGTCCCGTCGACGGAGGATGTCGTCGGAGATTGCCAGTCGCCGGTTTTTACCGAAAGTTGTGCGCTAGTAACGTTGTAAGTCCCATCTGTGAGGGGGAACGGCTCGAACGCGAACGTGTAATTGCTTGAAGTCGAATTGAAGTTCAACAGCTCGGAATATACACTGGTGAGGTTGAAGCCGTACGTGCCAGTCTTTGCAGAAGGAAACGCGATGTCCAGCTCCGAGTAGTTACCAACCAAGGGCAGGGGGAGGCTCTTCACTGTGGGTGGCGAGATCCTCAGCTGGTTCGATTGCGAGTCCACGGCCTGTGTGAATCGGAGTCGGCTGGCCAAAGAGGACGGTATGCCGAGCGTGATCTGGGATACGGATACTGGCGAGGCTCCTGTCGTTAGACTGAACTGATCACTAACAAAGGTCACGCCCCAATTGTTAGTCGTAATAGATCTGCTTACTGTGACAGCGCAAGTGTTCGAAGTGCAGTTTGTCTGAGCCAACGCTGGGCTGGGAAGCTGGGTTGACAATAATGCCAATAGTAGAAGTGAGAGTACGAGTGCCTTCATTTGCTGAGACCATTGTGCACCGTAGGAGTTTGCCAAGCATCCGGCAAGACTCCCTACTTATTTATTCCCATAGAAGTACGAAACGCGACACCAAGGTATCGCCATGCGGAGCATTCTGGTCACAGGAGCTGGGGGTAGTGCAGGCAACAATGTTTGCTGGAGCTTGCGCGTCAGCAACGACGGCAAGAAAATCCTCCTCTACGGAACCGATGTTGACAAGACAAGCGTAGAACTCAATGGATGGATCGACAGAGCGTACATTCTTCCTTCTGCTACTAGCCCTCGATACGTGTCGCGCCTTAACCAAGTCATTAAGAAGGATAGTGTCGAGATGGTCTTTCCTCAACCTGACTCAGAAGTAGGCCGATTATCGAGGGATAGAGACCAAGTTCGCGCGTCAGTATTCCTCCCAGATCGTGAGGCCGTGAAGATATGTCAGGACAAGTACGAAGCGTTGTCTAGATGGTTCAAGAAGGGTCTCAGGAAAGAGCCAATTGTTCTCTCGCCGCGTAGTCGCAGGACTCGACAATCGGTTAGGAGGCTTGCGTTCCCATGTTGGGTGAGAGCGAGACAGGGGGCGGGCGGAAGTCTCAGCTGTCTAGCCAGAAGCCGGAGTAGTGTGGAACACTGGATCGAATACCACTGGGCGGAAGGCTTGAAGACCGATTTCATTGTGGAAGAGTATCTTCCAAATCGAGATTTCTGTTTCATGTCGGTGTGGAACGAGGGAAAGCTGGTGACCTCGATGGTGAGGGAGCGTCTGAGTTGGGTGGGACATCGAATTGTGGGGTCGGGTGGGACCTCCAAGTTAAACCGGGTAGTTCATTCGAACAGGGTAAACACGACCGCCTTAGAAGCGATCAGGGCCGTTTCCAAGAATCCTCATGGAATATTTTGTGTCGATCTAAAGGGAGACGCGAGCGGTGTTCCGCGTCCGACGGAGGTCAACTGTCGGTTCACGACCAACGTTCACTATCTCACCTTGGCCTCTTTGAAACTAGGTCATCCAGAGTGGAATTTTCCATGGCTGGCTGCGAGGATATGTCTGGGCGAGAGGATTCCATCGAGCAAGGCTCTGAACGCATTGCCCGCGAACCTGTGGTTCACTAAGAATACTGACATGGGCTTCACAATGGCGGAAGAGGGTAAATGGCGCGCAGAAGACTACTCCTAGACAGGTTCTGCGGCACTCTCCTTCTTCCTGTAGAAGTATAGGCGTACTTGTCGGTCCCATATGAAGAGCCAGAAGATCGACAAAACTAGCGCTATCATAGCTTTCACTCCTGCGTCAAAATAGCGGCCGAGGCTTGGGTCTAACTGTACACGTAGAGGTGCCACGATCAGGGCAAGGATTCCAAATCCAGTTATCATTAGCCCCCACTGGGTAAGGAATACGATAAGTTGCAGCGCGATAGCTCGCTGGTTCAGTCTTTTCACCCTACCAGAATCATCGTGATCAACGCTAGCGCTCCCGAGATGAGGTAGAGCGCAAATATCGTCGAGACGATCTCAGACTCTTTAGCGGGTCGACCAACCAGCAGGGTTCTAACAAGGGTCAGAGGTGCTTTGGGATCTGATGACGAGGCAAGACGGCCATCGTCGAGCAGTCTTGTTGGCTTTGCGGTCAGTGCTCTATGCTCGGTGAACCTTTTGATTTTTGAAAGGAAAAAAAAGGAATTTTGGATGTTGGGAAACATGGCAACTATGCTCGCTATTTCATTCCTGCTAAGGATAGCGAGCGCACCCAGCGCTGCTCCTACCGACAGTTGTCCCACGTTTCCAGCGAAGGCTCTTGACGGGTATCTGTTGAAGTAGAAGAAGCCCAGAGCGGTGAAGAGTAGGCAGGCGTACAGGAAGACTGAGCTTGGAGCGGGGTTGGTGAGGACGACTCCTATGAGAAGAGCGGCAGAGATTATCGAGACGCCCCCTGCCATGGTTCCATTCAGGGGGTCAAGCATGTTGGTCGTGTTCGAGGTCACTGCGATGGCGACGGGTATGCTCAACGGATAGATTACCGGCAAATGGAAGACTCCGAAGATAGGAACTTGTAGTGTGGGGTTGTACACTTGATTAGGATAAAGCAATCCGAGAGCTACTATTGGTAGACCGCAAAGAAGAGTGAGCAGGGGTTTGTAGATACCCCTCATATTTAGCCGGTCATCCAGTGCCCCTACGACCGCTGCAGACCCAACGACCAGGGAGAAGGCGAGCATCATCAACGAGTTTCCCCCGCCGATGAGTACGTAGACCGCTGACAAGAGTATCAGCGTGATAGGTATTGAGGCGCCACACATCTCAGGGATGTTTGGCTTGGTCAATTTGTGGATGTCTATTCCAACAATTCCTCTCTTTGCGTTAATTTTGATGAAGAAGCGAGTGAGAACTAGGGCGACTGGAAAAGATACGATCGCAAGTAGGACGGCAGCGGTAACCTCCCACCCGCTAGGGAGCATGAATTTTGGGTCATCGGAACTGATTATAAAAGAAATGATTTCCTCGGGCGAAGGATTATCAGTAGTCGGAAACCGACCGCGATAGGAATCCCGATGGCGACATTCGACCATCCCTTTCTTCCCAATGCAGGTGCGCCGATTCGAAAAATCATGTTGGAGGCTATCGGAGTCGCTTCTATAGACGAGCTATATTCTGACATTCCAAGTCAGGTTCGAACCAACCGCGCGTTGAAGGTGGACTGGCTACCTTCAGAGCAGGAGGTCAAGAGTCACCTCGATAATGTGCTAGCCGAGAACAAATCGGCTAGTGATATGCCAATCTTCCTCGGGGCAGGCGTCTACAATCACTATCTTCCCGCAGCAGTCAAGGCTATCCTCGCAAGGACCGAATTCCAAACCTCCTACACTCCCTATCAGGCAGAGATCTCTCAAGGACTCCTCCAATCCCTGTTCGAATTCCAGTCCATGATCGCAGACCTCACCCAGATGGACGCTGTCAATTCCTCGCTTTACGATGGCTCGACGGCTCTGGGCGAAGCCGCTAGGATGGCGTCTAGAGCGACAGGAAGGAAGAAGATTCTGGTGCCTGAAGGCTTGCATCCTGGAAAGTTCTCAGTTCTGAAAAACTACACGGAACCAGCAGGCATCGGAATCGAGACTTTCAGATACGACAGGGAGACAGGGGGCCTAGAAAAAGGCGACCTAGTATCCAAAGTCGACCGGGACACAGCTGCGGTGTATTGTGAGGTTCCCTCGTTCTTCGGCGTCCTCGATCCAGAGGTCGTGAACGTTCCCTCGATATGTCATGTGAAGGGAGCTTTGTCGATTGTGGGCTTTGATCCTGTATCGCTGGGAGGATTGAAGCCTCCAGGAGAGTACGAGGTGGACATTGTGATAGCTGAGGGCCAATCGATATCGACCGAGATGAATTTCGGTGGACCTGCTCTGGGGATTATCGGGTGTCGTGGAGAGAACCTGATTCGGCAACTACCAGGCCGATTGATCGGCATGACTACGACTTTCGATGAGAAAGAGAGAGCGTTCAGCATGGTCCTACAGACTAGAGAGCAGCACATTCGTCGGGAGAAGGCTACGTCTAACATTTGCACAAATGAGGCTCTGTTTGCAATAGGAGCTGCTGTCTATCTTTCCCTCTTGGGGCCTCAAGGCCTTCGCCAGCTGTTCGAGAGCATTCTCGTCAAGACGGGCTATGCGATCAAGATGCTTAGCGAGATACCAGGCGTCGTGGTGCCTCGTTTCAGGGATCCGCACTATCAAGAGTTTGTTATCTCTTTCAAAGGAGCGAGGGGAACTCTTGCCAGACTGAATAAGTCACTGCTCGGCCATGGAGTTCATGGGGGCAAGAGTCTGGTGAAAGACTTTCCTGAGCTGGGTGAGAGTGCTCTTTTCTGCGTGACAGAAGTCCATAGCACCGAAGCCATTGACAAGCTTCGGCTCCTCATCGAAAAGTTTCTAGAGGCATAGACGTTGTTCCACCAGGCAAAGTGGGACGAACCTCTCCTCATAGAGAGATCGGCTGCTGGCAAGAAAGGGCACAATCCAACGAGACCCAGCGACATCGAGCGGAAGGTCGTCGGGCATGACCCCTGGAATAACGTTCCAAAAGCCCTGTTGAGAAACGGGCTGCCTCCGCTTCCGGAGGTTTCGGAGCCGGAGGTGGTTCGCCATTATACGCGTCTCTCGCAGGAGAACTTTGCGGTAGATCTAGGAATCTATCCTCTTGGGAGTTGTACGATGAAGTACAATCCGAAAGTCTCTGAGACCATCGCCCAGAATCCGAAGCTGGAGAAGATACATCCTGAGCAAGACGAGTCGACGGTGCAGGGCATCCTGGCACTATTGCACCGGTTGGACGAGTTCCTTGCAGAAATCACGGGAATGAGCCGAATGTCGCTCCAGCCCGTCGCCGGTGCCGCAGGAGAATACCTTGGGGCTCTAATCATGCGCGCCTATCACAAATCGAAGGGAGAACTAGAACAGCGGCGTGAAATGATAATCCCGGACTCTGCCCACGGAACAAACCCCGCCAGTGCAGCGATGGCCGGATTCAACGTTATTGTCGTCCCCTCAAACGGCGAGGGCACGGTAGACCTTGAGGCTCTCCGCAAGGTAGCAGGTCCCAAGACGGCGGGTCTGATGATCACCAATCCGAACACGCTCGGTATTTTCGAGAAGAATGTTCTCCAAATCGCGGAAGCGGTTCATGACGCGGGGGGCCTCCTGTACTACGACGGGGCAAACTTCAACGCGATTCTGGGAAAGGTTCGGCCAGGAGATATGGGATTCGATATCGTTCATCTCAATCTTCACAAGACCTTTGCGACTCCCCACGGTGGCGGCGGCCCGGGGGCAGGACCGGTAGGAGTTAGAAAGGACCTCGAACGATTCCTTCCCGTCCCATTGGTTGGTTTTGACGGAAAGAAATACTTCTTCGACTACGACGTTCCCCATTCTGTCGGGAAAGTCACCGCGTTTCACGGCAACATCGGTGTCTTGGTAAGAGCCTACGCCTACATCCTAAGCCTCGGCCCTGATGGGCTCAAGGCCGTGGCTGAAACCGCGGTATTGAACACAAACTATGTTCTGGCCAAAGTTCTCGAGCACAGCAAGTTTGAACTTCCGTTCAGTCCGCGGAGGAAGCACGAGTTCGTACTGAGCGCTAAGAAGATCAATGAACGGACAGGTGTCAGAGCGTTGGATATCGGCAAAAGGATGCTCGATTGGGGGCTTCACTCGCCAACAGTATATTTTCCCCAGATTGTGGAGGAGGCGATGATGGTCGAAGCACCTGAAACTGAGAGTCTTCGCGATCTCGACGAGCTTGTTGAAGCGTTCATCAGAGTTGGAAAGGAAGCCGATTCTGATCCTGAACGACTTCGAAGTGCTCCTCACAACACATCGGTCGGAAGAATCGATGAGGTGAAGGCTTCACATCCAAAGACACTTACGCTCAAATGGAACATTCCCAACGCTCGAGATAACACTCCATGAAACCCCGAACGACCGAACACTTCTGCCTAAGGCACAGCATATCTAGGGAGAGAGCGCTTGACTGGTTCAACCAACGATTGACGGGTGTACTTATTAGTACGTCGAAGTAATCTGTCATTTCGTATTACGATTTGAATACGTTTTAGTCATTCTACGATATATGATCGTTCCCTTCCCAACTGTATTGATCGATTTGTCTGCTGAAGAAATCTCTTCTGACGAGAGGCTCGCGAACCCGGCGCTCAGAGTCTCCGTTGTTGGAGTAGGAGGTGCGGGGAACAATCTATTGAGTCATGCGATAGGGGGTGGAGTCAGTCCGAGCCGTTGCGTAGCGGTTAACACCGACAGGGGACAACTCTCTCGATCCTTGGCGAGAAACAAGGTATTCCTAGACCAGGCCGCCTGCCAAACAGCCACAAGATTGGTAACAAGGCGAGATGACCAAAGAACGTTCCTGTCCGCTGCTCACCGAGTTACAACCTACACCGATGGATCTGACTTTACAATCGTTGTCACGGGCCTCGGAGGGGGCACCGGTACAGAAAGCGCGCCAATCATCGCTCAAAGGTCACGGACCCCGGTTCGTCCAGTGGTATCCGTAGTTGCGATTCCCTTCATTCATGAGAGAGAACGTCGATTCATCGCGTTACGAGGGCTCAAGAGAATGGTTGATGCTTGTGATTGCACCATCGTCATAGACAATGGGCTTGACCGAGGCTATCTGAGCACTGCCACAAGAAGCACGGACGAGACGGCAAGTATCGCTGTTAGGAGTCTCACTGAGCTGTTGTCAGGGGCAGAAGACGTCGAAGCAAGAGATATTCTGGAGATTCTCTCCAAAGGAGACCTTGCCACAGTCTGCAATTTCGCACTTAGAACTGGAGACACGCTTCAATTCTCCGTTATTCAGGCGTTGAGAACGCCATCGGCAAACCTACCTTTGAAAAATGCCAAGGGAGCACTACTTCTCTACCGAGGCCCGGCAACACTTAGCACCGCTCAGTTTGCTCAAGCATATGACGCGTTGGTTTCTCTTGTTGGACATGATCTCGCTTTCATTCACGGAAGCGTCTACACCCGATCAGAGCCCTCGGTATGCCTCTTTCTATCAGGCTACGTCTACGGGACGGCGCTAAACGAGTTCACCGACTTCATCGAACTATACGACGCAGAATACGGCCAGGAAGAAGGCAACGGGCTAACAACATTCTCAGTACCACTTTACCAAATGGAACAAGGTCAGACTCGGAGAGACTAGGCTCTCTCGCCTTTCCTATAGAACATCTTCCGAAATCTTTCATTTGCCCGAACGGATCGGCCAACAGGGCTCACGGCGCCGGATACAAGCGAAGCCAGTATCGATCCAGCATCCCTTGATCCGCATTCAATCTCAGTGTACGCTCTTCCAATTGTCTGGGGTATATGCGAGTCACTTCCAGCCGTCATGGGAAAGTTTTCTCTCTCTGCGAATTTTCGTGCGCGCTTCCATGTCACGGAGTGGAGGAAGCTGGAGGAATTGATGACCTCGATCGCATCGGGACGAACTGTCAAAAGATGAGGTCTCACGCTGGATCGGTATAGGTCATACGGATGCGGGATTATCGATACCCCGTTCTGATCCCGGATTTTTCGAATTGTTTCATCCGCCGAGAGTCCTCGAGGAATTGCTTCTGAGATCCCAAGTCCGATCAAATGACCGTCTCTTGTCGATATCTCGATCCCGGGAAGTATTACGAGTTCGTCGTCGACATCCCGAGCAAGAACATTATGGTCGGTTATCGCTAGACCATCTAGTCCACGATCTCTGCAAATAGTTGATAGCCGCTCGGGCGAAGTGAAGGCATCGCTCGATCTGCTAGTGTGAACATGTAGGTCAAGCTTCAGCTTCAATTGGAGCCCTACTTCTGATGCTCTCCAGTCCAGCTCGAAGCTTCTCGGCATTGACCTTGTGGAACAAAGGTTGGAGAGGGCGAACCCTCGTTCCAGGCTTGATGATTGTCTGTCCTGCGGATCTCCAGGGAAGGCTGGGTTTACCCGTCAGGCTCAGGCAGATTTTCTTGGAGGCTGAAGGCAGGAAGGGCAGGAGTAGTATGCCAAGACTTGCTACGATCTGTATCGAGGCGCCGAGGATCTCGCCTGCCGCCTGCATGTCTGTCTTGTAGAGGCGCCATGGCTCGTGCTCATTGAGGTATCGATTTCCTTCCCGTGCGAGTTCGACGACTTGCTCTAGACCTTCTTTCAGCCTGAAGTGTCCAAGCCTGTCCTCCACCTTTGGGAGGCTTGCTCTCAGCGTTGCCAGTATTTTCGCGTGCTGCTGCTTGCCCATGGAGTATTTTGGAACTTTTCCTTTGTAGTATGTTTGAATGAATGAGGTGGTTCGGTGAACGAAGTTGCCCAGAACATCGTTCAGCTCGGTGTTGACTTTTCTCTCGAACTCGTCCCATGTGAAGTTGGTATCTTTCTGTTCGGGTCTAAGGCTGATCAAGGCGTACCGCCAGTATTCCGGCCCTGCTAGTTCAACGGCTTCATCCATCCAGACACCGATCTTTCTGCTTCTGGAAAATTTCTGCCCCTCGAGTTGTATGTACTCGGAGGATGAAACCTCCCAGGGCAGATCATAGTTCTCCCTGGTGGCTAGGAGCAACCCTGGGAAGATTACGACGTGAAATGGAATGTTGTCTTTTCCAATAAAGTGGACGTTGCGGCTTTCCGGGTCAAACCAGTATTTCTTCCATAAGGATGGCCGCTTCTTTTTTTCAGCCCATTCTTTTGTTGCGGAAACGTATCCAAGGACGGCTTCCATCCAGACATAGATGGTTTTTCCTTTGGCTTCTTTGAATGGTGCTGGTATTCCCCAGGCGTTGTCGCGGGTGAGTGAGCGGGGCTTAAGCCCCTCTCTAATCCAGCCAAGGCTGAAGTTTCGTGCGTTTTCGGGAAAATTGGGGTTTGTCTCGATGTATTTTCGAAGCGATTCGGAGAGTTTGGGGAGGTCAAAGAACCAATGCTCCGATTCTTTCTGGATGGGTGTTGCGTGATCGAGTGCGCAGCGTGGGTTGATGAGGTCCTTCGGGTCTAGAACTCTTCCGCAATTATCGCATTGGTCCCCGCGTGCGTTGGGGTTGTGGCAGTAAGGGCATTCGCCTTCGACGAAGCGGTCTGGGAGAAAGCGTTTGTCGTTGAGACAATAAAGCTGGGTTATCTTCTGGCTGTAGACGAAGCCGTTCTTCTCAACTTTCAGATAGAAATCACGTACGAACTTTTTGTGGACTGGACTCTCGGTTCGGGTGTAATTGTCGAACTCAATCTGGAAAGACTTGAGAAGCTGGACGATCAGCTTGTGGTATTTGTCCGTGAGCTGGCGCGGCGGTATACCCAGTTTGATGGCCTCTACCTCGATGGGGGTGCCGTGCTCGTCGCTCCCACTGACCATGACAACGTCTTCGCCCTTTAGCCTCAGGTAGCGTGCGTAAACGTCCGCGGACAATAGCTGGGTGAAGGTTCCGAGATGGGGACGGTCGTTGACATACGGCCATCCACAGCAGACTACCCACCTTCCCAGATTTTTCCACCTCGTCCAGAATGGAATTCGGGTTTTGCCTTCCCGGTTGTGATAAGTGTTTGCGGCGAATTGTATCTGCTACCTTGCCGTTGAATGCATTGGCCAAGCTAAGGTATCCATCCGCCGTCGTGCAGGCTCTTGATTAGGCGACGAGACCTCTGAAAAACTAGCAACCCTCCAAGAAACAGCAACAGGCTTGCGAAATAGCTGGGTGCGAAAAAGAGCACAGAGAGTAGCAGAAAATCAAGACTTGGCCAGGAACCGCCCGCGATGATCAACGGAAGAGGAGAAGCGAGAATGGCTCCTGATAGTAAGAATATTCCGCTAGGTTTCCTAGCAACCGGATAGAGAACGCAAGCTGCAAGTCCGACTACGCTGCCGATTATCAACGGCCATCCAATGAAGGTTTGTGCGAAAGACCAGTCAGCATTAGTGCTGCACAGTAAGCATCCGTATCCATTATTACTCATCACAGCGTAGGAGTAAAGGAGTCCAACGATGCTCCCAAGAAGGCCTAGTATGATTGGAACTCGTATCTTTAGCCGTTGCGACATACCGTAGAATATCTTCCTCAAAGAACCCTATAGCCCTATCCAAATGACCGCCACCACGCCTCTGATTGGTCATTGGGTGAAGAAAGCCTAGGCGTCTGCTCTTGGAAACGGTTGAAATACCCGTAAGGGCGTATTGTAGTTAGGGTCACTACATCGGACAACTATGATCAACTGCTTGACAGAGCACTGGCGGGCATTACGAAGCCTGGTTCTACAGGGGAGCGTTTCGAGCTTCCCATCGCATCTGTATCGGTGATTGGGGCCCGTACAATAGTTCACAACTTTGTCGATGTCGCTGACCGTTTGGACAGAGACCCTCTTCAGATTCTGAAATACTTGGCAAAGGAGATGGCTACAGCAGGCTCTTTCGAGGGCGGAAAGGGCTACTTCCAGGGCAAGTTTTCCAGAGAAACTATCAACAGGCTTATCGGAGCTTACTCTAACAGGTTCGTCATCTGCCCTGTCTGCCACAGGCCCGATACGAGGGTCGAGCGTAGGGACCGGTTATCCTTCCTTGTCTGCGAGGCGTGCGGTGCGCGGTCCTCGATTCTCACAACGTAGAGGGCTGACTTCTTGGGCCTCGTCTATGCCCGGTCTTACAAAACAGAGAAGGGCACGATGGTGGCTTGCTGCGACAAAGAGCTGCTTGGAAAAATCTTTCGAGAAGGTAAGTTGAAACTCTCGCTGCAGACGAATTTCTACGGAAACGCGGCGGTTGATCTGCCGGAAGCACTTGTATTATTGGACGGAGCCGATATTCTCAACCTTGTTGGCCAGAATATTGTGCGAGCGGCAATTGAAAGAGGGCTGGTCCACCCGCACGCTGTAATATCGATCGCAGGCGTGCCGCACGTGCAGGTCATGAAGCTCTAGATTCTCTTTTCTACTTCACCGGTTTAGAAAATCGGGGAAGGCTTATTGGATTAATCGATCGCGAGGTCGATTGTAGCCCGGTGGTGTAGCGGACTAGCAAGGGCGCCTATGCCCGGCCAGTGACGGGCTTTGGACCGTTACTAAAGGGAAGAAACCCGTCGACGGGAGTTCGAATCTCCCCCGGGCTACCATTGGCTGGCCACGACTTTATACCGAGTGCAGTATGTCCCTCTTCGGCGCGTCCTTGAGGGCAGCTGTTATCAGCAGAGTGTGGTAGTTCTGCTTAGATGGAGCAATCGGAGAAGCAATTCTCCGAGATCAGTCTCTTTCCTGAAGGACTTTTTGGAAAAGTCCGGTTTTTTAGAAGACGCTCTCTTACTGAGGCTTCCAGGCTATTCCACGGAACTGAGACGTCGTTACAGGCGATGTCGTGAGTTTCGCCTCTGTACCATTCGCATATGTCAGAACAGTTCCACTGCCACCTAGAATATACGCGGTTCCCGACGTAGACCAGCTGACAGCGTAGAGCCAGCTTCCGGTAATGTTCGGAAGCAGTGTCAACACTGACCCGTCATATGTCAGAACCATCCCGTTGTCTCCGACCAGCAGTGCGAGGCTGCCTGAAGGATTGAACGCTATCGACTTTATCGCATTAGTCCCGGTCAATCCGTTTGTACTGATCGACGTGACCATGGTGCCATCGAACTTGAGCACAACACCATTGAGCCCACCGATCAGTGCGTACTGGCCATTCGGATTCCACGCCACAGTATTCAGATCGTTAGTCGTGCCCGTCGCGAACGATTTGATCGTTGATCCATCATATGTCCTGAGACCACCACTCTTGCCCGATAACACAACGTAGCTTCCACTCGGATGCCAGCTCTGCGAGAGAATCGTCGTCCCGCCGGGATTACTGATCTGTGTCACCGACACGCCATCATACTTTAGCAGCAGTCCAACTGAACCGCCGATAAGCGCGTATGACCCGTCCTGTTTCCAGGAGACAGACCAGAAATTGAAACCGGTTGAGATACCTGTCGGAACAGTTGTAAGCGATGCTCCATCGTACTTCAGCAGGGTAGCAAAGTCTCCGACGATCAGCGCGTAAGATCCGTCAGGTTTCCACGCCACCTGCCGAAGCGGCGTCGTAACCGGCTGACCGACCAATGTCAACGTCCCGTTCTGATAGAACCTGTAGACCTTCCCCTCCGCCGTAACGACCAAAGCATACGGAGCCACGGTTGGAATATTGACTGTAACCGAGCCAGTAACTTGAGCCGTCGATCCGCTATTGTCGGTGGCTGTAACCGTAATGATGAATACTTGGGACTTGGCATTACCAGTGCTTCCGTAGATGTGAGTCGCAGATGTAGCAGTGCCTGGAAGATTCGGCGGTGTCGTTCCGTCTCCCCAGGCAACCGTGAAAGCCGAGACCGAACCATCAGGATCGGTCGAGGAGAAGCTCACGTTCACCGTCGATCCGGTCAACGCTGGATTCGGCGAAACACTACTAATGGTGACCGTTGGAGGCTGGTCGTTAATCGTCTCGGACGAAGTGCCGGATCCCGGTCCAGCGTCGTTGGTCGCGGTGACTGTTATTGTGAAGATTTGTGTCTTCAGGCTTCCGGTCGAGGTGTAGATGTGAGTGTCGGATGTAGCTGTGCCCGCAAGGGTGTCTCGAGCAGTACCATCGCCCCAGTTCAGTATAATGCCCGTGACCGGAGTCTGACTGGAAACGGTGAACATAACCGTGATGGACGTTCCAGTGCTAGCTGGATTCGGTGTTGGATTGTTGACGGTGACTGTTGGAACACACCCGGCAAGCACGGTGGTGATTGATCCAGTGCCCTGCCCGGTGGAACCGCTGTTGTCCGTGGCTGTAACGCTGAAGGCGAACGTGCCGCCTACAGTGTAAGTGTGAGTATCAGACGTGGCCGTACCTGGAAGGTTGTCGACCGCTGTCCCATCTCCCCAGCTTACAACGTTTGACGCGACCGTCCCATCAGGGTCTGTGGATGCGAAACTCACAGTCACGGACTGGCCGACGCACGGAGACGTCGGTGCAACCGAAGATATTGTCACTACAGGCAGCAGGTCGTTCACAACTTCTGTTGTCGTACCTGATCCTGGTCCTGCGCTGTTTGTCGCGGTTACGGTTATCGTGAAAGTCTTAGACTTTACAGTGCCTGTACTGGTGTAGACGTGCGAGTCGGATCTGGCCGTGCCCGCGAGATTGTCCGCAGCAGTCCCGTCACCCCAATTCACCGTAATACCCGTAACAGTCGAAGAGCTTGAAACAGAGAACGCCACATTAACCACGGACCCAGTGCTAGCAGGATTGGGCGTCGGCGGAGAAACTGTCACCCCCGGTGGCGAAGCAGGATTCTGAGCCGTGACGGTCAGGGATATGCTGGTTGAATGGCTGACACCCTCGCTATCTGCAGTGATTGTGACAGTTGTAGTCCCGACGGTAGCGGTAGTAGTGGCGGAAAAGGACACGGACACGATGCAGAGTGGAGTCCCCTGTACATTTCCAAGGAATGGGCATGGATTACGTGTGAACGCGGCGGTGACTCCATTGGTAAGACTAGACGTTGTGAAGGTAATGTAGCCATATGATGGAGCATTGACCAATGCCGCGGTAATCCACGAAGACGGGCTTGTGCCACCCTGAGCCACGGTAAGGCTACTGGGCGAAGGTGTTGACAGACTGAAGTCGAAGCTAACAGGGGGATTGATTTGAACCGGGTAAGGCTTCATCAGCGGGTATCGGTCCAGACCGAAAGGTGTGTCTCCAATACCGTCTGGGCCGGTGCACACATCCTGCTGGGGTCCCCCGCAATTGTCTGTAGCGTTATAGTTCCACCAGAAATTGCCACCGCTGGGGTAGCCGTAGTCCCATGAGTCATAGCTACCCTTGTAGTCCATTCCTTGGTAAGCTCCTCCTGCAAAATCGCCTCCTCCGAGGAAGTTGTTGTGGTAGACTATCATGTTGCTTGAGATATAGAACTGAATTCCATTACCCGCGGTAATGTTGTTGCCGGTAACCGTCACATGGTCAGAGTTGAAGGCTAGAACGCCGAACCGGCTTATGTTTGACAGAGTATCATTGATGATTGTTGCTCCGTGGACGTTTGATAGAACGATCCCTTCAATCACGCTGCTGATCTGGAGGTTGCTGGCCTGAAAGTTCGTGCAGTTGACCACTATTAGTTGTCCGACAGGGATCCCGTTGACACTCGTTCCAGAGCATCCCTCGAAGTAATAGATTGGTTTGCCATTGACCAGGTTGTCCGTTGTAATTGTATTGGAGCTGAGCTGAGCAAGGCCGTAGACCATTGTGTTGGAGGGGCAACAGTCAGCTATGGTGGGTGGATGGAGGTCGATCCCCTGCCCGGAGAAAATATTGCCGGATATGGTGGTCTGGGTAACATTTGCGCCATCGTTAATCTCGATGCCCCTATCTGTTCCAGGTCCGAACTGATTATTCTCTATTAGCGCCTCTACCGTTGAGTCCGCTCCATAGCCCTCCAGAAATAGCCCGTAGACCCCATCTTGGACGAACTTGTTTCCAGAAACGACCATGCCGGTGGTCCCGAAGGATTCCATTCCATTGACGCATGGGGACAGTGTATTTCCAGAGACAGCTATGCTGGTGGAAGAATGAATGCTAATACACGGGCCTGCAACTTGCGTTTCCCCTCCACCCCCCGATGAGATGTAGATGGGTTGAACAGAGAGATTGTTCCCTGATAATGTGACATACTTAGAGGCTTCAACGGTGATGCCGGAGCGACCGTCGCTTAGAGTCGAGTTCTCAACTCTACCGTTTGCAACGTTGGAGAGATAGACGTCGGCATCATAGTAGCTGAAGGCATTGATGCTGCCGCTACTACGGACGCGGACGTTTCGGATTACGAAATTGGCGTCAGTGTTTTCCACAAAAATTCCGGAGCCACCGCAACCGGCCCCTGGTTGGCAGAGGTCGATGTCCCAGTTTGATATGACATAGGGGTCCGACGCTGTGCCCGACCCACTCTTAACACCATTGACATATGTGAAGCCTGAGTTTCCATCGATAAATATGGGAGCGTGCGAGTTGGAGCTGGGAGGCGGGCCCAAAGTAAGTACGAGTTGTGGTGGGTTGGCACCCTCCTTCGAGGAGTAGTACGCTCCGTCACTGCTGGGCGAGGTGACTCCGAGACTTACAACACCGTCCCACTGAACTACCGGGGTGAGATCAACCTCGTACCACTGTCCGGAGGACACTCTGCCGAGAGAAGCGACTACTGGACCCAGAGCGGGGAAGTTGTAGTTCCATTTCACGGTCGAGTCCGACCAGGCACCAGTGGTAATGTGGAAGTCTCCTCCCCGGTCCGAAGAGTCTACCTGGAACAAGCGCAATTTTGCGCTAGTCACCTGGCACGAGCCTACTCCTGAAATAGAGAACTTCAGGAGAAAATTCCTCAGGGGGCTGGCATCAGCGACCAGGGTCGTGCTGGTCCCGAAATTCGTGTCTGGCTGGTCAGCCCGGACGGTAGCATCGTCAGTCGGACTGAAGACCAACGTCGTCGAGCAAGCAGTAGCTCTCACAGGAGCAAACAACGAGACAACTGATAGTATCAATAGACAAGCTACTAGCAGGGCTGACGGCTTCAGAGGCAGGAGATACTGGTGAATATGAATACTTCCTACGACAAATGGGTAAAAATAATCATGAATAAAAAGTTGCCTCGAAAGAGTATCCGTTGATATCCAAAGATAACCAGTCCCAGCCCCGGCCTTATAAAACCTCAGCCAACGAGCTGTTCCGCCGAAGTGATTGGAAATAAGACCAGAATTTCCAAGGTTCGCGGCACAAACCCTGAGTCGCGATGGGTAGTCTCCCTAGAAGACTCCAAACATGCCGTGGAAAAAGAGAGATGATTCTTCAATCGAGTTTAGAAAAGGAAAGGGGAGTTTCGAAATCCATAGTGTGAAGTAGTCAGGACTGACTGGTCTTCCCCGGGCTACCAGTGGAAACCCTGCTTTGCTGGAAAGATGGACCCTATGGCTTATCCTGATGTTTCGAGTCGCTTTCGGACTACCAGATACCAGTCAGCGTCGCGATGGGCGGTGAAGCCATTCTTGAGATACATTGAAAGCGGGCCTGGAAAATTGTAAGCAGCAGACTCTGGCTTTTTTACTGGATAGGCTTCAGCAAACTCTAATCCCTTTTGGGAAAACTTCTTGCACGCAGCGTTCAGTAGATGGGACGCGACTTTTTGGTTGCGATGTGTAGAGGCTATTACGAAGCAGACGATTGAACCAACTTTCTCATATTTATCGGGGCCGGAGCTCATCAGCCATTGGACTCCGGGGTAGCTGCTGCGAGGAGCGGCGTTACACCAGCCAACGGGCTTTCCATCATCGTAGGCGAGGAATCCGTGCATCCTATCCTCCTCGACAAGGCTCGAGGCCTCACGACGACTCTCGGCTTTTCCCTTGTTGTTTGTAAAATGATAGGCCGAACAGTAACAGTCAGACCAGTCAGGATTGTCCGCAAACGCAACACTGTCGAAGAACTCTAGGAAGTCGTCTCTCAGAGACGGAGTTAGTTCTTTGACAACCATATCTCTCATGAGGATTGTGATAGCGCTCTTCGATATCTGCTTTCTTCCGGCGTAGCAGGGAGATAGTAGTGCAGTCTCTGGAAGCACTTAGTCTGTCATGCTACATGGTTCGCTGGAAGAAGAGTGGCGTCGTCGGATCCGTACACTAGATTCGCGAGGTGCTCGGGCTTGATTCAGAATCGGGCTGGTCGAACCGGAAGTCTTGTCTAAGTCACACTAGTAGACCAACCGGAACGGATGTCTCTAGTCGTCCAGCTATCTGAGTGGTCGTATCAAGATCGTTTCACCCAACGTATTTCCCCTTTCTGCAACACGTGGTAAGGCTGGAGGTAAGAAATCAAAAATGTCGTCAAGAACAACCGTCGAATACCCAAACATTCCGTCGATACTAGCTCTCGTAGGAGGCGCCTTGATAGTACTCTTTGACATATTCCTCCTGACAATCAGCATAGTCATACTGCCACATCTCAACTACACCAACTTCACTACGCCAAGAGGCTACACAGGAAGTCCCGGCTCTCTCGCCGCAGGCTTCGTCGGAGCAATCGCAGTATTTGGCCTCATCTGTGGCATCATCGTCACGATGTCCGCTGTACTATTGCGCCTAAAGCCTAACCAGCGACAGACGTGGGGCATACTGGTACTTGTCTTCAGCATCCTGGGGTTCTTCGGCTTCGGAGGCTTCATCCTCGGATCAGTTCTGGGAATAGTCGGCGGAATATTGGCCCTCAGATGGAAACCACTACCGACAGCACCAACAACATCCCCGCAATAGGGAGAACCGAAAGGACGAGCGCGACTGGAGAAGGGTGAGGCGAAGACATGGAGAAGCTACAGATCCTCCTGATTATGCTCGTATCGGCTGCAGCCGGACTCGCAGTCTCGGGATACATCCTCGCCCTAATCCTAACTCCCACAGAATCACCCTTGGAAGTACTCTCTCAACTTCTCACGAAAGGATTCCCAGCCACCTTTCCATTTCTGGTATTGTTTTCTTCGCTTCTATTTCTCTGCACAGTACTAGCCAGCATGGTTGGAGTCATCTATTTCCTGGTACTACCTGAGATGAAAAACTCCTACGCGCCCGGCAACGGTAACGGGAAAGAAAACACGGCCATGGTCCTGAAAACTCTCAAGCCTGAAGAAAGAAGCATTGTCAATGTTCTAGATGCGCACGGAGGCACCTACTTGCAAAAGTACATCACGAAGGAAGCGGGTCTATCACGATTGAAAACGCACAGAGTGGTCGCAGCGCTGTCAGAGCGCGGAATCGTCCAAGTTGAGAAGTACGGAAACACGAACCAGGTTAGCCTTGCGAAGTGGTTCCATGACGGGATGCATCCGGCGCAGTAATGGATCAAGGTTGAGTTGAGGTCTCTGTTTCGAGTCCGCCTACATAGCTAGGCGCCAATCTCTCGCCCATCCGATTCCGCGAGATCCTTCCAGGGTTGCGTGTCTTTCGAATTACAAATTTCGCGTCCCTAGCCGGTCTCTGGGTCATCATAAGGGGGTGAAGAGGTCCTGCACTTCCGAAGGTCATTGGGGTCATTTTCAATCGACTAGCCTTGTTCTTTCTTGAGTGTCGTCGGCCTTGGAAGAAGAGCGTTGTTAGCAGTCCAGTCAGCCCGGCTATTGCAATATCGATTTGAAAGTTCGAAACGCTGAGTTTGATCCCTTCTTGGACGTAGCCTTGGAGTGAAGCGGAGTGGAGGGGTTTGAGAAGAGTCCAACTAGAAAATAACATTGCTGAGACAAAGATTGTGAGCAGCAACGCTTTCACAACTGACGGCATTCTGGCCGGTCGAGTAGTGCCTGGATCAACTTCCACCATTTCAGTTCAGCTATTGAAAAACAGGGATTGGAGATATTGGCGATTCGTAACCAGGCGTGGGACGGGCCAAGTACCAAAGACGTGCCGCCTTTGCGACGGTTCGACCTCTCGATCGGTGGAGGATGGTCTATGAAGACTGGGCTCGCGACTATGCCGTTTTCAATCTTTCTCGGTAATGTTCGCGTAGCTTCACGATCTTCGGGGCAATTACGACCTGACAGTACGGCTGCCGCGCGTTATTCTTGAAATATTCCTGATGATAATCTTCTGCCTTGTAGAATGCCTTGAAGGGCACGACCTCTGTTACAATTGGCTTCTTCCAGAGCTTCGCAGAGTTCGTTTCCTTGATGACCTCCTTTGCTATGGCTTCCTGTTCGGGGTTGTGGTAGAATATTGCCGATCTGTACTGGGTTCCCACATCTGCCCCTTGGCGGTTAAGCGTGGTCGGATCATGAGTGGTGAAGAAGATTTGTAGGATATCTTTGAAGGAGATTTGTTTGGGATTGAAGGTTATCTGGATCGACTCGGCATGTCCGGTTGCTCCTGTGCACACGTCCTCGTAGGATGGGTTCGGAACCTTGCCGCCGGAATAGCCTGATTCGACCTTCTCGACTCCTTTCAGTTGGTCGAAGATGGCTTCTGTGCACCAGAAACATCCTCCACCTAGAGTGGCTACTTCTCGCTCTTTACCAAGAGCTTGTTGCGAATCCATGATCGCGTCTTTTCCCACTAGTTCTTTCTAGTCCATGGAGGTTCTGATGCTGGAAAAGTCCGCCCAGAACTTTGTCTTTCGATCATCCAGTTCGGATACTGGACCCGGTGTC
>Ga0209058_1000648_pt1 | contig 30265 bp, 24 predicted proteins | sample GraSoiAngelo_147_FD_185904 | JGI IMG/M metagenome (GOLD analysis project Ga0209058, IMG submission 185904) | Grasslands soil microbial communities from the Angelo Coastal Reserve, California, USA - 14_1009_05_40cm (SPAdes) (version 2) | ecosystem: Environmental > Terrestrial > Soil > Grasslands ... | reverse complement strand
GTTCTCGTGCACGAACTCGATCGGGTCCTCGATCGTGATGATGTGGTCCGTGCGCATGCGGTTCACGAGGTCGACCAGCCCGCACAAGGTCGTGGACTTGCCGGAGCCCGTGGGACCAGTGACCAGGACGAGGCCCTTCGTCAGAAAGCAGAGCTGCTGCACTTCCTTAGTGATGCCGAGCTGCTCCACCGAGACGACCTGCGCCGGGATCACCCGGAACACCGCCAGCGGCCCCTTGCGGTCGCGGGCCGCGTTGACGCGGAAGCGGGCGAGCCCGGCGATCTCGTAGGCGAAGTCCGAGTCGCCCGTGTCCTTCCACTCGGTGCGGTTTCGCTCCGGCATAATGGCGAGCAGCATCAGCTGGAGCTGGTCCGTGCTGAGCGGCGGGCCCGCCTGGCGCGTCATCTCACCGTGGGTGCGGAACAGCGGCGGCTCGCCGACCCGGAGATGCAGGTCGGACGACTTGGACTGCACCAGGGCGCGGAGCAGGTCGCCCAGGGTCCGCTCGGCTGCCTGGTACTGCCCGGGGGCGAAGTCCGCGGGCAGGCCGGCGGGGGGAGCGGCACCCCGCTTGTCGGCCGCGGGCGCGGGGGCTTCCGCGACGGGGGGCGTCCGCTGGGCTGCCGGAGCGGGAGCCCCTGCGCCTGCGGCCGGCGCCCGCGCCGTCTTGGACTTGGGGGGAGCCGCGGCGACCGGGGGGGCGGGGGCGGGGGCCGGGGCGGGGGCAGTGGCGGGGGCAGGGGCGGCGACGCTGGGCTCCGCCTGAGCGGGTCGCGGCTTGGGAGACACCACGGCGGTCAGCCGCCCCATCTCGGGGACGATGCGCACGCGCACCATGCCGCGGTCCGCGATGTATTCGAACTCGGTCTCGGTGCCAGTATCGATGTGGTTCGCCGATTCCGACGGCGCCACCTCGACGAGCAGGGCGTAGATGTGCTGGTCGGTGAGCGGCTGCTTCGAGACCTTGCGCGGCTTGCCGTCCTTCACCAAGGTCACCGGCTCGTCCGGGAGCAGGTAGAGTTGATCGCCGTGTTCCCGCAGCAGGACGTCGACGAACGGATCGAGCTTCGCAGCCATGGGTCAGTCCAGCGGCCGTGCGAATAGCACGTGCGCGCGGTTCACGTAGTGCGTGGACGCGTGGGTCCACACGGCGAAGAACGGATGCGGCGACGCGTTCAGGTAATCGAGCAGCCGGGCGTGGGGCGTGGGAAGCTCGACGCTGGCCCACCCGCCGAGAGTCGCACCGCCAACCAGGGTGAGCTCGGTGCCGAGCAGCCGGGCGGCGGACAACCGCGCCGGGTCGGCGATGGGGGCCTGGCGGTCCTGCGACAGCCACATCGTGTGGGCCTTGGACACGAGCAGGACGTCGCTTTCATCGGCGGGCCGGAACGCGAAGAATCCCTCCGGCCGGTTGAGCATCTCCAACACCGTCTCCGGCCCGTCGTGGTCCGCCACGCGCTCCATCACGTAGACCACGCCGGGCCGGGACACCCCTTGGGTCTGCAGCAGGTGCGCTGGGAGGGGAGTACGAGGCAGGGAGAAGTCGGACACGGGAGAATACTAAATACGTCACGCACAAACGTCTAGCAAAGGCGTCGCACGAATGCGTCACGCAGAGGCGTATACGGTTCTGTTCGACGGTTTCGTTCGACGTCTCTGCGCGACGGCTTCACGCGACGATTCACTGCCGCTTCTCGCATTGCACCGCCGTCGGTGGCGTTCGGGAGCATCCGATCTGCTCGTCCATGCCGCTCGCCATGGGGCCGCACGCGGTCGTCTGCGCGCCTTCGCGGGCGGCCTGCTCGGTCGGGCCGAGGGCGCTGGCGCAGTTGGTCCGCCCGCGGAACTCGATGCAGACGCGGCATTGAACCTTGGCCCGCGCCGTGGTCATGAAGAAGAAGAGCGCGGCGACGGCGAGGACGGCTGCGATGCTGTACAGGGTGGCTCGTCGCATAGCGCCATTGCCGCGGCTGGTGGTGCTAAGGTAGGCAGCGGAGCGGGGCTGTCAACGATGTCGCAGTCCTGCCGTTGCGCCCTGACGCCATTGTGGCGTCCGCGCGATGCTCGATGTGCGCGGTCTGCGCACCTGCGGTCATTGTTTCACTTAGCACGTTGCTTGCGCGCACTGCGCCATCTGGCGGCGCGCAGCACGCCGTGCTGTGGCGGCCGTTGGAATGACACGGTGGGACAGGTGAGGGGATCGTTCAACGAAGGGAGGCACTGTGCGCTACTGGATAGCCGTTGGCGCGGCCGCGGCGCTGGCCGATTGTCGTGACCCCGTACAGCTGGCGCAGCGACCCGCGACCCCGCTGGCCGCGGACGTCGCGGCGTCCGAGGCCTCGTACGAGATCATCGATCTCGGCACCCTCGGTGGAAACCTTGGGCAGGCCTTGGCGATCAACGCGCGCGGTCAGGTTGTCGGGTGGAGCGAAACCGCGTCACGCATCCGACACGCCTTTCTCTGGGAAGACGGGGTGATGCAGGACCTGGGCACGCTTGCTGGAGGATTTAGCTCGGCCAGCGCGATCAACAATCGCGGGGACATCGCTGGCTTCAGCACCGACGCCGCAGGCTCTGCGCGCACCGTGCTCTGGACCGGGGGTGTGCTGCAAGACCTCGGTGCGGGTGGGGGACCTGTGTTGTCTGAGACTGGACTGGTCGCATGGACTGCGTGGACGCCGACGGGCGCGCACCCGCAGCTGTGGGACCATGGACAGGTGGTCGATCTCGGTACCCTTGGGGGCGCCTACGCGTCTGCAACGGGCATCAACAGCCGCGGCCAGGTCGTCGGCTGGAGTGACGTGCCTACCGCTAGCGGGGCGCCGCACCCGTTCCTATGGGAGAACGGTGTGATGCGCGACCTCGGCACGTTCGGTGGAGTCTTCGCCGTCGCCGCGGGCATCAACGATCGCGGCCAGGTGACCGGGTCGTCAACTGACGCCAACGTCAACTCTCACGCGTTTCTTTGGGACGGGGAGATGGTCGCCCTCGGCACTCTAGGTGCCGATCGTGTGAGCACGGGGCAGCTGATCAACGAACGCGGCGAGGTGGCGGGGCTTAGTATCAGATGCAACTCGTGCGACGCGCGCCACCCGTTCCTGTGGGATCGGGGAGTGATGCAGCCGGCAGGGGGCCCCGACTACCGGCTAACGTCGTTCGACGACCGCGTCGCCGCGATGAACGAGATGGGGCAGGTCGTGGGGTGGCGCGAACAAGGCTCACCGCGCCATGCCTTCCTGTGGGACGGGGCCACCCGGGATCTGGGAACGCTCGGCGGGCCAGACGAGCACAGTGGGGCCCTCGCGATCAATAACCGAGGAGACATTGTCGGCTGGTCGTTCGTTCCAACGGGGGAGCATCCGGTCCTCTGGCGCCGGACGCCCGCGTCACCCTCCCCGGCGGTGGTAACGAGCGGCCCATGAAAACAACGAGAGCCGAGCGGCATGCTGCTCTGCTCGCGAGCCTGACGCTGCTCGGCTGCCGTGACGCCCTCCAGCCGGTGGGCCCCCGTGTGCCGGCGCCGAGTGCCGCCATCGAGCCGGCTCCGCCGCCCGCAACGAATGAGTGCGCCAGTCCTCCGGTCGGTACGATCTGGTGTGACGATTTCGAGGTCGACCGCCTGAGCAGTTACTTCGAACACCTCAGCCCCACGACCTTTGCGCGGACCGCGGGGGTCGGCGCGGGCGGCTCCTACGGCATGCGAGCCGTGTACACCCCGGGCGTCCCCCAGGCCGGTGACTTGAAGCTCGCGTTCGGCCGATCCCCCGATCCGGATTACATGAAGCCCGTCGGTTACGGTGCCCCCGCCTATCGCGAGATCTATTGGCGCGCCTATCTGCGCGCGCAGCCCGGCTGGACCGGCGGGGGCGGCGGGGCGTTTACCCGGGCCATGGTGCTCGCGTCGGCGGCCTGGGCCCAGGCCGCCGTAGGTCACGTTTACGCGTCAGACGGTGATGCGCTCTCGCTCGATCCGGTGCGGGGGACGGACGAAGTGGGCACGCTCGTGACGACCGGGTACAATGATGTCGACCACTTCACGTGGCTCGGGCAGGTCGCGGGGACGGCGCCGATTTTCGGCGGCGGTGCGGTCGGCGAATGGTACTGCATCGAAGCCCACATGAAGTTGAACGATCCTGGAAAGGCCAACGGCGTACTGGAGTACTGGATCAACGGTACCCTCGAGGCGCAGCGCACGGGCCTCAACTTCGTGGGATCGTACAGCGCGTTCGGCATCAACGCGATCTTCTTTGAGAACTACTGGGGCGCTACCGCACCCCAGACGCAGGAGCGCTATTGGGACAACATCGTCGTGGGAGACCAGCGCAGCGGTTGTGGGACGAGCACCTCCTACTCCATCATCGATCTCGGCACGCTGGGCCCAACGAGCGCTTCGGGCGATGCGCCGCAGAGCAATGCATTCGCGGTGAACGCGCGGGGCCAGGTCGTCGGCGCAAGCGCGCTGCCCACGGGGGCGCACCCGTTCCTATGGGAGAACGGCGCCATGCGGGATCTCGGCACGCTGGGCGGGATGTTTGCCTCCGCAGCGCACATCAACGATCGAGGCCAGGTGGTCGGCTCCAGCAGCACGACGCCGGGATATCCCGGGTATCCACAACGCGCGTTCCTGTGGCAAGACGGTGTGATGCAGGAGCTCCCCACGCTCCGTGGCGGAAACAGCTCTGCCACTCGCATCAACGAAGCGGGTCAGATTCTCGGGAGGAGTGACGGCGAAGGGGTTCTGTGGGACAACGGGGCGATCGTTCCGCTGGGCTTCGACGCGCGCGCCCTGAACGATCGGGGGCAGGTCATCGGCGATCTGAAGACGGGCTCGACTGTCCACGCCGTGCTCTGGCAGGCGGGGGTCGTCACGGACCTCGGCACTCTGGAGGGCGGCGACTCGAGCTGGGCCCGCGCCATCAGCAACAGCGGCTGGGTGGTCGGTGCCAGCCGCACGGTGAGCGGCGCAGTCCACGCGGTGCGCTGGGGCGGGGGGCAGATCACGGATCTCGGCGTGCTGCCGGGGGACTCCCGGGCATTCGGGCTGTACGTTAACGACGGTGGCGAGGTGGCCGGGCAAAGCTACGGAGGTGGGTACGAACACGCCTTCGAGTGGGATCACGGCGTCATGCGGGCGCCCGCTGCCGCCTCGCTCGGTGATTACGCCACCGGCATCAATGCGTCGGGACTCGTCACGGTCGTGTCGCGCGTGGCGTATACGTGGCGGCGCAGCCTGCTGACCCAGCTTCCGACCCTGCCAGGAGGGGAGACCCACGCTGGCACCTACGCCGTCAACAACGCAGGCTGGATCGTCGGGTGGGCATTGCCGCCTCACTCAGCCGGCTATACGCACGCCGTGCTGTGGGTGCCGTCGGGTGGTGCAGCGCAGATGACGAGCGTTCGCTGAACCACTCGCAGCCTACACCTAATCTCGCTCCGCCGCCGCTTTGCGCTGCGGCTCCTGGAACTGCTCCTGCTCGGTGGACCCCTCCATCGCCGTGACCGACGATCGCCCGTTGGTGGCGATCTGCGTGACCTCGTCGAAGTACCCCACGCCGACGAACTCCTGGTGGCGCACCGCCGCGTAGCCGTCCCGCTCCGACGCGAACTCGCGCCCTTGCAGCTCGGCGTAGGCTGCCATGCCCCTTTGCTCATACTCCCGCGCCAGCTCGAACATGCTGTGGTTCAAGGCGTGGAAGCCGGACAGGGTGACGAACTGAAATTTGTAGCCCAGGGCGCCGAGCTCCTTCTGGAAGGAGGCGATCTTCGCCTCGCTCAGGTGCTTGCGCCAGTTGAAAGAGGGCGAGCAGTTGTACGCGAGCATCTTCCCCGGGAAGCGGGCGTGGATGGCGTGCGCGAACTGCGTTGCCTCCTTCACGTCGGGCTTGGACGTCTCGAACCACAGCAGGTCCGCGTAGGGGGCGTACGCGAGCGAGCGCGCGATCGCCGCCTCGACGCCGTCGCGGATGCGGAAGAAGCCCTCCGTGGTCCGCTCGCCCGTGACGAAGCGCTGGTCGTACTCGTCGCAGTCGCTCGTGAGCAGCGTGGCGCTGTTGGCGTCGGTGCGCGCGATCAGGACCGTGTCCACGCCGCACACGTCGGCCGCCAGCCGCGCCGCCACCAGCTTGGTCACGAACTCGCTGGTCGGCACCAGGACCTTCCCGCCCAGGTGGCCGCACTTCTTCACCGAGGCGAGCTGGTCCTCGAAGTGCACGCCCGCCGCGCCCGCATCGATCATGTTCTTCATGATCTCGAAGGCGTGCAGCGGGCCGCCGAACCCGGCCTCGGCGTCGGCCACGAGCGGTGCGAACCAGTAGATCGAGCGATCGCCCTTCAAGTGCGCGATCTCGTCGGCCCGTTTGAGGGCGTTGTTGATGCGGCGCAGCAGGGTAGGCACGGAGTCGGAGGGGTAGAGGCTCTGGTCCGGGTACATCTCGTTCGCGTTGTTCGCGTCAGCCGCCACCTGCCAGCCGCTCACGTAGATGGCCTTGAGCCCCGCCTGGATCTCCTGAATCGCCTGATTGCCGGTGATCGCCGAGAGGACGGCGACGTAGTCTTCCTTCTCGAGCAGCTGCCAGAGCCTGGCGGCACCGTAGCGCGCGAGCGAGTACTCGATGTCGATGGAGCCGCGCAGACGATACACGTCGTCGGCCGAGTACGGGCGGGTGATGCCGTCCCAGCGGCTGTCGGTGGTCCATTCGCGCTGCAGCGCGCTGGTGAACTCGTGCTTGTCGATCTTGTGCATGGCCGTCCCTGTCCGTGTTGGGGCGAGCTGCTCAGTCGAGATACTCGTACGCAACCGTCGTCAGGAACTCCGCAAACTCCGGGCCGGTCGCGAGCTCGGACAGAATTCGCCCCGCAAGCGAAAAGTGAGTCATACCAGGGCCTTCCGCACCTACCCGTTCAGGTAGGGACTCCACCAATTCGGACAGGGTTTGTTGCACGAGTGCGGCGGTCACCGGTCGTCCGCTCTCCATGCGCGCGCCGTGCCGCAGCCACTGCCACACCTGCGCGCGCGAGATCTCCGCGGTGGCGGCGTCCTCCATGAGGTCGTAGATCGGCACGCATCCCGTGCCGGCGAGCCAGGCGGCGAGATAGCGCAACGCCACGTCGATGTTCTTGCGCAGTCCCTCCTCTGTGATGGCTCCACCCGGCGCGGTGAGCAGGTCACGCGCCGTGACACGCACATCGTCGCGCTTTACGTGAATCTGATGGGGCCCGCGCATGTGGGCGTCGAACACCTCGCGGGCGACGGGGACGAGCGCCGGATGCGCGACCCAGGTGCCGTCGTGCCCCTGCCCGACTTCGCGCAGCTTGTCCTGGCGCACCTTCTCGAGGGCCTGCGCGTTCAGCGCCGGGTCGCGCTTGATGGGGATCTGGGCCGCCATGCCGCCCAGCGCATGGATGCCGCGCCGGTGGCAGGTGCGGATCACCAGCTCGGCGTAGGACTTGAGGAACGGCCGGTCCATCGTGACGAGTCCGCGGTCGGGGAGCAGGCACTCGGGGCGGTGCCGGAATTTCTTGATGTAGCTGAAGATGTAGTCCCAGCGCCCGCAGTTCAGTCCCGCCGAATGATTACGCAACTCCCACAGGATCTCGTCGGTCTCGAACGCCGCCAGGATGGTCTCGATCAGCACGGTCGCGCGGATGGTGCCGCGGCCGACGCCGAGCGCGTCCTGCGCGGCGTTGAACACGTCGTTCCAGAGTCGCGCCTCGAGGTGACTCTCGAGCTTCGGCAGATAGAAGTACGGGCCGCTGCCCTTCGCGATGAGCGCGGCCGCGTTATGAAAGAATGCGAGGCCGAAGTCGAACAGCGCGGCCGAGATCGGCCGGCCGTCCACCACCATGTGCTTCTCGACCAGGTGCCAGCCGCGCGGCCGCACGATCAGGGTCGCCGTGTGCGGGTTGAGCGCGTAGCGCTTGCCCTCCGGGCTCACATACCCGATCGTGCCCGCCACGGCGTCGCGCAGGTTCTGCTGGCCGACCAGGTTGTTCTCCCAGGTGGGCGCGTTCGAGTCCTCGAAGTCGGCCATGAACACGTTCGCGCCGGAATTGAACGCGTTGATCATCATCTTCCGGTCCACGGGACCGGTGATCTCGACGCGCCGCTCGAGCAGGTCGGGACGGATCGCCGCGACGGTCCAGTCGCGCTCGCGGATGTCGCGCGTCTCGGAGAGGAAGTCGGGGAGCCGGCCCGCGTCGATCTCCAGCTGGCGCTGACGGCGCCGCTCGAGCAGCTCCTGGCGCGTGGGCTCGAAGCGCCGCGCCAGCATGGTGAGGAAGGCGATCGCGTCGCCGCTCAGCACGCTCTCGCACCCCGGCGGGGGGGCCTTGAGGAGGTGTACGGCGGGCTCGATCGCGGCCATGTTTAAGACTAATCAAATGTCCGCGACCTTGGTCTTCGTCGCCCTCGGCTGCCTCGCGCTGGGAGTGTGGTGTGTAGCGGCCGCCCTCCAGGCCCTGCGCCAGCGCCGTGTGGTGGGCGGCGCGGGGCGGGGGCTCCTGGGGGCGCTGCTCTTGTCCCTCGCCGCCCTGGGGGCGACGATCGCCGCGGGAATCCGAGGCTACCGCGCGCTCACGTACGAAGAGGTCGCGGCGACCGTAAAGACCCAACCCGTGGGGCCGCAGCACTTCCGGGCAACGATCGTGCTCCCCGACCAGCGGCTCTTGATGTACGATCTGGCGGGCGACGCCTTCTACGTCGACGCCCACATCCTGAAATGGCACCCCTGGGCGAACGTCATCGGCCTGCACACCGCCTATGAGCTCGATCGGGTGACCGGCCGCTATAACTCCGTCACCGACGAGCGGACCAAGCCTCATACCGTCTATTCGGTCACGCTCACGAGGCCGGTCGACCTGTTCTTCCTGGCGCGGCGCTTCAAGCTGCTGCCGCTGGTGGACGCGGAGTACGGCTCTGCCGCCTTCGTGGCCGGGACGAGGCCGGCGGAATATGAAGTGCGGGTGTCCACGACCGGATTGTTGATGCGGCCGGTGATTCACTAGCAATTGGCAGTCCCGTCGTGTGTGATTAGGGACTGAGAGTCCCTGCTCGGCCCGGGGGCGTCCTTAAGCGTCGTGCGACCACTCGATGTGTTATGTCGTGCGACCACTCGATGTGTTATGTCGTGCGACCACTCGATGTGTTATAAGGGACTGAAGTCCCTGCTCGGCCCGGGGGCGTCCTAAAAGGACGCTGGTCGCGGGAGTGGGTTTGCGTTCTTCAGGACGCGCTGCCGCCGAGTAGGGACTTCAGTCCCTCATACCCGACGGACGGCGGATCCTCATGCTCGAAAGACGCCGGAGGACCATCTGTTCGGAGGACCATCTGTTCGGAGGACCATCTGTTCGGAGGACCATCTGATCATGAGCGACCCCATCACCCGTCGCGAGTTCGCCGAGCGGCTGGCGCTCGCCGCCGCGGCGCCGTACGTGACCCTGGATGTGTCCGCCCCGACCCAGTCCTCGGTCCCGCCGTCGCTCCCCACGCAGCAACCTGAGCCATCCCCATTGGCGCGCGCGCTCGCGGAGTCGATCCGGCTGCGCTACGGCGACCGGCTGTCTGCCGATGACCTCAAGGCGATCACCCAGGGCATCGAAGCCCGACTGCAGGGTGTGGAGCGGCTGTACCGCATCGCGCTCACCAACGGCGACGAGCCCGACTTCGTGTTCTCCGTCTACCGCGGCGCGGACTGATGGCGGGCGATCTCGCGTTCGCGGCGATCCTGGAGCTGGGCCGCCTGCTCCGCACCCGCCGCGTGTCCGCGACCGAACTGGCGGAGCTGTTCCTCGAGCGGCTGGAGCGATTCGGGCCGCGCTACAACTGTCTCGTCACCGTGACGCCCGAGCGCGCGCTCGCCGCTGCCGCGCGGGCGGACCGCGAGCTCGCGGCGGGCAAGATCCGCGGGCCGCTGCACGGCATCCCCTACGGCGTGAAGGACCTGGTCGCGGTGCGCGGCTACCCGACGACCTGGGGGGCGGAGCCGTATCGCTCGCAGACGTTCGACCAGGACGCGACAGTGGTGACGCGACTGGACGCCGCGGGCGCGGTGCTCGTGGGGAAGCTCGCCATGGTGGAGCTCGCGGGCGGGATGGGGTACAGCCAGGCCAATGCGTCGTTCACCGGGCCCGGGAAGACGCCCTGGAACGTCGACTACTGGAGCGGCGGGTCGTCCTCGGGTCCCGGCGCGGCCGTGGCCGCCGGACTCGTGCCCTTCGCCATCGGGTCGGAGACGTCGGGATCGATCCTCACGCCCGCGGCCTACTGCGGGATCACCGGCCTGCGCCCGACGTACGGTCTCGTGAGCCGGCACGGCGCGATGGCGCTGTCGTGGACGATGGACAAGCTCGGTCCCATGGCGCGGAGCGCCGTCGACTGCGCGCTGGTGCTGGCCGCGGTCGCGGGGAAGGACCCGCATGATGCCTCATCGGTCGTGCGGGGCTTCCGCGCGCCGGGCCCCGAGCCGCAGAGTCACCGCCGGTTCCGGATCGGCGTGCCCAAGGGTGTGATCGACGCGGTGCAGGGAGAGGTGGCGGAGAATTTCACCGTCACACTCGACGTGCTGCGCGCCATCGCCGAGATCGTGCCGGACGTCGAGCTGCCGGACCTGCCGTTCGGCGTGGTAGGCGGCACGATCATCGCGGCCGAAGGCGTGAGTGCGTTCGACGACCTGATGGAGGGCAACCGCCTCAAGGATCTCACCGCACCCGAGGACCGCACCGGCGGCTACGGCGCGCTCGCCATCTCGGCGCGGGACTACCTGCGGGCGCTGCGCGTGCGGCGTCTCATGGGCCGTGCGTATGACGAGCTGCTCAAGCCGTTCGACGCGATCGCGACGCCGACGCGCACCACCGTCGCGAGCCCGCTCGACAAGCCGTTCCGTGACGCCTATCCCGACGTGCGGGGTGGCGTCTCGATGATCGGCTCGAGCAACGTAGTGGGCGTTCCGGCGATCTCCGTGCCGAACGGGTTCGGCCTCGCGGGGCTGCCAACGGGGCTGAGCCTGGTGACGCGGGCGTTCGATGAGGCAAAGCTGGTGCGCATCGCGCGGGCCTACCAAGCGCGCACCGACTGGCATATGCGGCGGCCGGAGGTCGTGTGATGCTGCTTCTCGAGATCCCGATCGCTGATCCTTCCAGTCCGAGGGTACCCCCGGCACAGGTGTATGAGGGACTGAAGTCCCTGCTCGGCGGCAGCGCGTCCTGAAGGACGCTCGTCCTTTAGGACGCCCTCCGGGCCGAGTTGGGACTTCAGTCCCTCATAACCCAACCTAACCAGACCCAACCTAACCAAACCTATCCCACGTCACGTCGCGCCAATCCAGGCAGAATCTCAACCAACTCGGCTCGGCTGGTATCATATAGGCGTGCCGACGCCGGCGACTCGAATCGAATGGATCCGTATCCATGACTCGCATGAGAGAACGCTGGTTCGCACTCCGCAACGACCACGTGTGACCGACCTCGTCCGGCAGGCGCAGCAGGGCGACCACGCCGCGTTCCAGTCGCTCTACCGCGAGCACGTGGGGCGCGTGTACGCGCTGTGCCTGCGACTCACCGCCGACGCGCGCGAGGCCGAGGAGCTCACGCAGGATGCCTTCGTGCGGGCGTGGGAGCGGCTCGGGAGCTTTCGCGGCGAGAGTGCGTTCGCTTCGTGGCTGTACCGCCTGACGGTCAACGTCGTATTCATGAGCCGCCGCACGACGCGGCGCCGGGCGCAGCGGGTGTTCGCGACCGAGGACCCGGGCGCGCTGGAGCGGCCCGGGGCGGGGCGGGAATCCAACCCCGGGCTCGCGCTCGATCTGGAGCGAGCGGTCGCGGCGCTGCCGCCCGGGGCGCGTGAAGTCTTCGTGCTGTACGATGTCGAGGGATATGGGCACGCCGAAATCGCCGAGCTGACGGGGATCGCCGTGGGGACCTCGAAGGCGCAGTTGTTCCGGGCGCGCCGCTTGTTACGGGAGATGCTGGAGTCATGACGGACCGCGACACCCCGCCGGAGTTCCGCGAGCTGCTCGAGCGAGCGGCGCGGCTCCCGAAGAGCATCGCCCCACCGCGGGATCTGTGGCCGGGGATAGAAACCAGAATTGCCGGGAAACGGCCCGGGAAGGGGGAAAGGGAAAGGGGGTGGCTGCCTTGGGTCCTCGTCCCGCTCGCCGCGGCAGCGATCCTCGCCGTGGTGCTGCTCGGCCGGCGTGGCACGGACGAGCGGCGCGGCGCTTGGGAAGTCACCCGACTGGCCGGCCTGCCCGTGGTCGGGAGCTCGCCACTCGCCGCCAGCGGGGCGATCCGGGTCGGCGAGTGGCTCGAGACCGACGATTCGTCGCGCGCCGTGATCCTGGTGGGCGACATCGGGCACGTGGAAGTGAAGCCCGACACGCGCATCCGCCTGGTGCGGGCGCAGCGCAGCGATCACCGCCTGGCGCTCGAGCGCGGTGAGATTTACGCCAAGGTGGACGCGCCGCCGCGGCTGTTCTTCGTCGACACTCCCGCCGGCACGGCGGTGGACCTGGGATGCGCCTATACCCTCGCGGTCGACTCGAGCGGCAACGGTACGATCCACGTGACCGGCGGGTACGTGGAGTTCGATTGGGGAGGCCGCCGCTCGATCGTGCCGCTGGGGTTCCGGGCGGACACGCGACAGGGCTTCGGGCCCGGCACGCCGTACGCGGAGGATGCATCCCAGGCGCTGCGGCAGGCGGTCGCGGCGTTCGACTTTGCGAACGGCGGCCCCGCGGCCGTGCGCCGGGCGCTCGCTGCCGCACGGTCGGAAGACGCCGTTGCGGTGTGGCACCTGCTCGAGCGGGTGGATCCGTCGCTGCGGCGAGCCGTGTACGACCGGCTGGCGTCGCTCGTCCCGCCACCCGCAGGCGTCACCTCTGAAGGGGCGCTGCGGCTCGACCGCACGACGCTCGATACGTACTGGAACACGATTCGCCGGATCGCGTGGCGACGCATCATCCTGCGCGGCGTCCGCGACATCGATCCGCGCACGGGGGTGAGCCGATGAAGCTCGGGTTCGAGAGTATGAGGGACTGAAAGTCCCTGCTCGGCCCGTGTGGCGTCCTGAAGGACGCTGGCGCGCACGAGCGTCCTTCAGGACGCGCCGCCGCCGAGTTGGGACTTCAGTCCCTCATAATTCCACCGAACTATTATCCCCGTCGGGTCGGTGGATGCGCGAGTAGGGGCGCAACATGCTGTCCCAACCCTTGGTCTCCTGTCGGCATCCTAGCCGTAACCCATTTCCAGGAGCTTCCCATGTTCTCCCGCATTCGTTCACTCGGCCTCGCCGCCCTAGTCTCAGCGCTCGTGGCTACCCCCGCGCTCGCGGGGCCCCCGTGGATCTCGATCGAGCTCCCGGCCAACCCGTATGACCAGGCGACGCGCGGCGCCTTCCTGCTCGTCCACGCGTTCCATCACGGCACGCCGATCGGCTACCTCGTCACCGGAACGGCCGAGGGGATCGTGGGCGGCGAGCGTCGCTCGATCAAGCTCGAGTTCAGCGAGACGTCGCGCGATGGTGTGTACGCGCTCAAGCGGATGTGGCCCACCGACGGGGTGTGGACCCTCGTCATCAAGGCGAATCAGGGGCCGGACGATGCGGCCACGGCGGTGATCGAGCTCGGGCCGCAGGGCGAGGTGGCTTCGGTTCGTGTCCCGACGATGCAGCGGGGCAGCTGGACGGTGCCCGCGCCGGTGTCGCTCGCGGACATCGACACGGCGCTGAAGGCGAGGGCCGAGCAGCTCGCGCGCCGGGAGTGATTTCTATTACTAGTGGTGGCTTGACAAGCGCCGTTCCGCGGGTATGCGTAAGAGCGAGGCTGGTGCAGTCCTTCTTTCACCTCTAGGGGTTAGGGAGGCGCTCATGCGCAGACACGTCTGGTTGGGCGGAGTAACGCTCGCCACGCTGGTGGCGGTCGGGAGCTGCAAGGACGACGTTGGGCTGACGTCGTTACCGGAGACGTACATCGCCGTCCTGAATGGCGGGAACGAACCGACTCCGATCACGACGGCCGCACAAGGGCTCGCTACGATTGTCGTCAACGGGAACGTGCTCAGCTTCCGCGTCGAGCTTTCCAACATCGACAGTGCGTTCCTGGCTCACATTCACGCTGGGCCGGCGGGCGTCAACGGCGGAGTCATGCGGAATCTGTACGTGCCACCCAAGCCGGCCACAGACCGGGGTTTCAGCGGCACCCTGGTCGCGGACACGACCACGGTCGTGGATTCCGTACTGACCCGTATGCGCAATGGGACTGCCTACGTAAACGTCCACACCGAAGTCAACAAAGGCGGCGAGATCCGGGGGACGATCTTCCGGATTCAGTAAAGGGAACAGTCCTGGGCGGGACCTGGGTCCGGCGGCGTGCGGACCCGGTTCCCGCTCTGTGCGTTGTTGGCTGCCGTTGAGATCGCTTGCTGTTACTACATTTGCACGAGGAGGTGCGAATGAGCGTGTTGGGTCGGAAGCAGTTATGCGTGCTGGGTGCCGTGTTGGGGGCGCTCTCCTGCGGTGGTGATGGCGGCACCACGCCCCCCGGTCCGCCGGTCGATCTCTTGAAGGCGGGAGACAATCAGAGCTGGTACTTCAACAACCCACTGCCGACGGCCTTGAGCGTCACCGCGGTGGACGTGGACGGCCGGCCCGTGCCCGGCGTGGCCATCACGTGGGCCGTGGCGACCGGAGACGGCACGGTGACGCCGACACAAAGCACGACCAATGCCAGCGGTGTCGCGACCACGACCGATTCGATCGGCGGCTCGACCATCCAGACGGTCAGTGCGGCGTTCACGGGGCTGGCGGGCCCGGTCAGCTTCACCGCGCACGCGACAACGCCGCCCACGTCGGCAGCCGTGAGCGTGGAAGACAACCACTTCAATCCCCAGAACAGCGTCGTCCAGACTGGCGGCACAGTCACTTGGACCTGGGCCGGCGCGAACCCTCATACGCTAACGTTCACCTTCGGTCCGACGCCCTTGCCGGCCAACCAATCCGCTCAGATGAGCGGGACGGCTTCGAGAACCATCACGGCGGTGGGGACGTACAATTACACCTGCACCATCCACGGGGGGATGAACGGCACGCTGACGGTGGTGCACTAGCCTTCGAGGACCCGAGAGTCTCGGGGTCTGTGGGGTTGGGTCATGACGGACTGAAGTCCGACCTCGGCGCCAGGTCGTCCTGAAGGACGTCGCGCACACCAGCGTCCTTTAGGACGCCGCGTGGCCGAGTTGGGACTTCAGTCCCTTATAACCACACACACACACACACACCCTCACTCCTCCATTCCCTCACTGCGCCACCCTCCCGACGCTAAGCCAGCTTCCCGATCGGCAGCTTCCGCACCCGCTTCCCCGTCGCCGCGAAGATGGCGTTGCACACCGCCGGCGCGATCGGCCCGACGGAAGGCTCGCCGATGCCGCCCTGCTTGTCGTTGCTCGGCACCACGTGCACCTCGACCGCGGGCATCTCGTCGATGTGCATCATCGGGTAGTCCGTGAAGTTGCTTTGCTTCACCCGGCCGCGCTCGAGCGTGATCTCGCCGTATAGCGCCGCGGTCAACCCGTACACGATACCGCCCTGCAGCTGGGCTTCGATCTGCCCCACGTTCACGGTCGGCCCGCAGTCGACGGCACAGACCACGCGGTGCACGCGGACCGAGCCGTCGGCTGTCACCGAGACCTCCGCCACCTGCGCGCACACGGTCGGGTCCCATTCGGCGACGGCGATGCCGCGCCCGCGGCCGGCGGCAAGCGGCGAGCCCCAACCGGCTTTTTGCGCGGCAAGCTCGAGGGTCCGCAGGTGCCGCGGCTTGTCGCGCAGCAGCTGGCGCCGCAGCTCGTAGGGGTCCTTGCCCGCCGCCGCCGCGACCTCGTCGAAGAAGCTCTCGGTGACGAAGGCGTTCTGCGAGATCCCCACCGACCGCCAGAAGCCCCGGGGCACCGGAAGGAGATCGACCGCCACCTGATCCACCAGGAGATTGGGGATGGCGTACGGCAGGTTCGCCGCACCGTCGATCAACGTCCGGTCGATGCCCTTGTCGAGCGGCCCGAACTTGAGGAGGATGGGCGGCGCCACGATGCGGTGCGTCCAGGCCACCGGGGTGCCCGCGGCATCGAGACCCGCCGCGAACTTGTTGTACGTTGCCGGGCGATAGAACCCGTGCTGCACGTCGTCCTCGCGCGACCAGATCACTTTCACCGGGGCGCTCACGGCCTTGGATACCCGCACCGCCTCCGAGACGAAGTCCGGCTCGAGCCGGCGCCCGAACCCGCCGCCCAGGAAGGTGGTGTGGACGGTCACCTTCTCTTTCGGCAGGCCGGTGAGCTCCGCCGCCACTTCCTGCGCCCGCGTCTGATTCTGCGTGGGCGCCCAGACGTCGCAGCCGTCGGCGCGCACGTGCGCCGTGCAGTTCATCGGCTCCATCGTCGCGTGATGCAGGAACGGCACCTCGTACACCGCCTCCACCCGCTTCGCTGCCGCGGCGAGCGCGGCGGCCGCATCGCCGTTCTTGCGCGCCTCCACGCCGGCCCGCTCGGCGCCCTGTACGAACTGCGCCCGGATACCGTCGGAGTCGAGCGTCGCGGCTGCGCCTTCGTCCCACTCGATTTCCAAGGCGCGGCGCCCCTGCACGGCGTGCCAGTAGGTATCGGCGACCACCGCGACTCCCGCGGCACACCCTGCCGCCCAGGGGCCGCTTGTACCGGTCCAGGGACTCGGCTCGAGCGCTACGACCGCGTGGACGCCTGGGAGGGTCTTCGCCTTCGCCGCGTCGTAGCGTTTCAGTGTGCCTCCGAATACGGGACACCGCTCGATCGACGCGATCAGCATCCCCGGCACCTTGACGTCGATCCCGAACACGGCGCTGCCGTCCACCTTCACCGGGGTGTCGAGCCGCGGCGTCCGCGTGCCGAGCAGGCGGAAGTCTTTCGGGTCCTTGAGCGGCACCTCGGTGGGCACGGGGAGCTTGGCGGCGCGGGCCGCGAGCTTGCCGTAGGTGAGCCGGCGCTGCGTGGGGGTGTGGATCACGGCGCCTTGCTCGGCGCGGCACGCGGCGCGGTCCACGTCCCACGTCGCCGCCGCCGCGCTGATCAGCAGCTCGCGCGCCGTGGCGCCCGCCTTGCGCAGCGGGTCCCACGAGGTGCGGATCGCCGTGCTGCCGCCGGTGGACATGCGGCGCGACCAGCCCGCGGGATTCTCGGGCACCGGCCCGAGCCGCACCTTCGCCCAATCTGCCTCCAGCTCCTCGGCGAGGATCATCGCGAGACCGGTCTGCGATCCCTGGCCCATCTCGGACTTGTCCACGGTCAGCGTGACGACGTCGTCCGCGCCGATCCGCAGCCAGGCGTTGGGGGCGAACCCCGCGTCCGCGGGATCGGGCCCCGCGTCGCGGCGATGCGCGGGGAGATAGAAGGAAATGACGAGGCCGGCGCTCGTCTCGACGAATTCGCGGCGGGTGATACCGGTACGCATGATGCTATTAGTGCCCATGATTCCCTTGCCGCCCATGATCCCCTCCGTGGGGTTAGGACGGACTGAAGTCCGCCCTCGGCCGCATGTGCGTCCTTAAGGACGCACCGCCGCCGAGCAGGGACTTCAGTCCCTCATAACCACGAGCTCGAATGTCTTACTAAAAGCGAAATCGCACACCACAGTCGAAATCGCACACCACGTTTGGAGGTCGAATCTCACACCACTTTCCCAATCGGCAGCTTGCGAACCCGCTTCCCCGTCGCCGCGAAGATCGCGTTGCACACCGCCGGTGCGATCGGCGGCGTGCCCGGCTCGCCGACGCCGCCCTGCGCGTCGGTCGAGGGGACGATGTGCACCTCGATCTGCGGCATCTCGGCGAGGCGCACCATCGGGTAGTCGTGGAAGTTGCTCTGCTTGACGCGGCCACCCTCGATGGCGATCTCGCCGTACAACGCCGCCGTGAGCCCGAAGACGATCGCGCTCTCCATCTGCGCCTCGACGATGGACGGGTTCACGACGGGCCCGCAGTCCACCGCGCACACCACGCGGTGCACTTTCACCGCGCCGTCCGATGCCAGGGACACTTCCGCGACTTCCGCGACGTAGCTCTCGAACGCCTTGTAGACGGCGATCCCGCGCGCCCGGCCCGCCGGCGGCGGCGTGCCCCAGCCCGCCTTGCTCGCGGCGAGGTTGAGCGCCCCCAGATGCCGCGGTGCCTTGCCGAGCAGGTCCCGCCGGTACTCGTACGGGTCCTGCTTGGCGGCGTGCGCCAGCTCGTCGATGAAGCTCTCCACGGCGAAGGCGTTGTAAGAGTTGTTCACCGAGCGCCAGAAGCCGACCGGGATACCCGTGTCGGTGAGCAGGTAGTCCACGTGCACGTTCGGGATCGTATACGGCATGCCGACGCCGCCTTCGACCGCCTCCTCGTCGAGCCCGTTCTTGATCGTGTCGGGGAAGACGCGCGCCATGATGGACGGCGCCACGATGCGGTGCGTCCAGACGACCGGCCTGCCATTCGGGTCGAGTCCCGCTTGCAGCCGGTGGTGGTTGACCGGCCGGTACTGCGCGTTCCGGATATCGTCCTCGCGGGACCAGATCACCTTGACCGGGGCCGCGGCGGCCTTGGAAGTTTCGAGCGCCTCCTGGATGAAATCCAGTTCGAAGCGCCGGCCGAACCCGCCCCCCAGATAGGTCGTGTGGACGAGGACCTTGTCGGGGGTTACGCCGCCGATCTTGGCGCCCAACCCTTGCGCGCCGGTCTGAAACTGGGTCGGCGCCCAGATGTCCACGCCGTCGGAGCGCACGTGGGCGGTGCAGTTCATCGGCTCCATCGTGGCGTGCGCGAGGAACGGGAGGTCGTAGGCGGCATCGATCTTCGACGCGCTCGATGCCAGCGTGCCGCTGGGATCGCCGTCGTGTCGGGCGACCGCCCCCGCCTGCTCCGCCCGCTGGGCGAAGAGCTGCGCGATGCTCGCGCTCGAGACCTGCGCGTTCGGGCCCTCGTCCCAGGACACGTCGAGCGCATCCCGCCCCTTCTTGGCCGGCCAGTAGCCGTCGGCCACGACCGCGACGCCGCTCGAGATCTGCACTACGTGGCGGACCCCGGGCACGGCCTTCGCCTTGGCCGCATCGAAGCTCTTGACCTTGCCGCCGAACACCGGCGAGCGCGCGATCACGGCGACGAGCATCCCGGGCGCCTTCACGTCGATGCCGAACTGGGCGCTGCCGTCCACCTTGGGCGGCGTGTCGAGCCGCCGGACGCGCGTGCCGAGGATCTTCCAATCCTTCGGATCCTTGAGCGGCACGTCGTGCGGCAACGGGACGGTCGCCGCCTTCGCCACCAGCTTGCCGTACGTGAGGACTCGCTTGCTGGGCGCGTGGATCACGGCGCCTTTGTCCGCGTGGCACGCGGACTTGTCGACTCCCCACGTCTCGGCCGCCGCGGCGACGAGCATCTCGCGGGCCGCCGCGCCTGCCTTGCGGAGCGGAGTATAGGCGGCGCGCACGCTTCTGCTGCCGCCGGTCGCTTGCATGCCGAACAAAAGCGGGTTGGCGTACGCCTTGTCGGCGGGCGCGAACTCGATCTTGATCTTGGACCAGTCGGCGTCGAGCTCCTCGGCGAGCAGCATCGGCAACGCGGTCGTCACGCCCTGGCCCATCTCGGAGCGGTCCACGATCACGAGCACGCTCTCGTCGGCGCCGATGCGCAACCACGCGTTGGGGGCGAGCGGTGCCGCCGCCGCGGTGCGAAACCGGGATCCGGATGGGAGATGGAAGCCGATGAGGAGTCCGGCGCTCGCGGCGCCCGACGTCTCGAGGAACTCCCGTCGGGTAAGCGGAGTGCGCGCGCTCATGGTCAGGCCCGCTGCGCGGCGCGGTGGATGGCGGCGCGGATCCGCTGGTATGTGCCGCAGCGGCAGATGTTCGTCATCGCGGCGTCGATCTCGGCGTCGCTCGGATTGGCGTTCTTGGCGAGCAGCGCGGCGGCCGCCATGATCTGGCCCGACTGGCAGTAGCCGCACTGCGGCACATCCTCCGCGATCCAGGCCTTCTGCACCGCATGGGAGCGGTTGGGCGACAGGCCCTCGATCGTCGTGACGCGCTTGCCGGCCACGGCGGCGATCGGCGTCACGCACGAGCGCGTGGCGACGCCATCCAGGTGCACGGTACACGCGCCACACTGAGCGATGCCGCAGCCGAACTTCGTGCCGGTGAGGCCGAGTGTGTCGCGCAGCACCCAGAGCAGCGGGGTGTCGGCGCTGTCCGAGACCGAGCGGGATTTACCGTTGACGGTGAAAGTGATCGGCGGCATCGGAAGGGCTCCTCGAGAGAAGTGCGTCCCGAAAACTGTAGGGGTAGCGGGGAAGGGGGAAGGGGGAAGGGTGTTAAGTTCTGCGCCATGTCGTACCCTTCCACCTTCCCCTTTCCCGGTCCCCGGTCCTGACCACCTACGCACGACGCGTCGGTCTCTTCTCCGGCACGATGGCGGTGATCGGCGGCATCATCGGCGGGGGTATCTTCCGCACGCCCGCGGCCGTCGCGGAGCGAGTGGGGTCGCCGCGCCTGGCGCTCGCGGCTTGGGTGGTGGGTGGCGCGATCGCCCTGGTCGGCGCCTTCTGCTTCGGCGAGCTGGGACGGCGCCGCCCGAGCGCCGGTGGCGGCTACGTGTACCTGCGCGAGACGTGGGGACCGCTCCCGGCCTTCCTGTACGGGTGGGCGCTGTTGCTGGTGATCGCCACGGGCGCCATCGCGGCGGTGGCGGTCACGTTCGCCAACTACGCGCTGGCGCTGGCGGGGCTCTCCCCCGGGCTCACGGTCCCCGTGGCGATCGGCGCGATCGCGCTCTTGTCCGGGATCAACTACGTGGGCGTCAAACCGGCGGCGGTCACGCAGAACGTCTTCACGATCCTCAAGCTCGCCGCCCTCGCCGCGCTGATCGTCGCGGGTCTCGTGCTCGCCGTTCCCTCAACCGTCCTCCACCAACCTCCACCGCCCTCCACCGACCCGGGCGGGGTGGTGGGTGTGGTCGTGGCCCTCGGCGCCGCCCTCGTGCCGATTCTCTTCACCTACGGGGGGTGGCAGCAGACCAACTTCATCGCCGAAGAGATTATCGAGCCGGAGCGGAACCTGCCGCGCGCGCTGGTGCTCGGCGTCGCCGGGGTCGTGATCGTCTATTTGCTCGCCAACGTAGCGTACTTGCGTGTGCTGGGGCTGGGCGGGCTCGCCCGCAGCACGGCACCGGCGGCCGACGTGATGCGCGCGCTGCTCGGTCCCGCGGGCGGCACGCTCATCGCCGCCGGCATCACCGCGTCCACCTTCGGGTTTCTGAACCTGGTGATTCTGGTGACGCCCCGCGTGCTGCAGGCGATGGCGGCGGACGGCGTGTTCCTGCCGCGGCTCGCCGTGCTGCACCCCCGGTTCCGGACGCCTGCGCTGGCGATCCTGGTGCAGGCCGGCTGGGCGACCGTGCTCACGCTCTCGGGGACGTTCGCTCAGCTGGTGGATTACGTGGCGTTCGGGGACTGGATCTTCTTCGGCCTCACCGTGGCGGGACTGTTCATCTATAGGGCGCGGGAGGCGGGGGGGCCAGGGGCGGCGGGGGGGCCGGGGCGGGCGTTCCGCGTGCCTGGGTATCCCTGGACCCCGGGGCTGTTCGTGCTCGCGGCATCGTATGTGGTGGCGAGCTCGATCCTCGCCAACCCGCGCAATGCGCTGATCGGGGCCGGCCTGCTCGCGCTCGGCGTGCCGGTGTACCTCCTCGCCGCAAGGTACTCCGGTCGCGGCGTGGTCTAGCTCCGACAGGGCGTGGTGTGCCGGCACTGGTGGATCGGGGCGACGCCGACAGCACGCAACAAGAAAGACTTTGCGTGACGCGGCGTGTGACCGCGCTCACACGGTCGCGGCGTTGCGCTCGGAACGCCCTCGGAAGGTACAGAACTTGCCGCCCTGCGGTGCCTTCAGGCCTGGATATGAGGCTGAATAGATCATGGCACCGAAGATTGCATTCATAGTGGAAGGGCGGTACCTGCGCCAGGAGATGCCACGCGCGGTGATTCGCGAGCTCGAGGCGCGGGGCCTCGAGCCCGACGTGCTGTGCCCGCACGGGGCGCAGTTCGATCCGCAGTCCGGGATCTTCTCCTCCGACTCCGATCTCCGGCTCGACCTCAACCGGTGTGACGTTGTCGTGGCGCGCTGCCGCGACGCGCTCGGGCTCGCGATGCTGGCGTATGCCGAGACCGCTCACCTGCTTACCATCAACACGCGCACGGCGACGGAGCAGGTCCGCAGCAAGGCCGAGATGGCGGTCGCGCTGGAGCGCGCCGGCGTCCCCTCCGCACCCACGGTGTTGGCGAGCGACGTCGCGGTGGTGGCCGGGCTCTCGGAGGACTGGTTCCCCTTGCTGCTCAAGCCGACGTACGGCGACAACAGCCAGGGGTTGAGGCTGATCCGTCGCCGGGACGACCTGTGGGATGTGCACTGGCCGGAGCAGCTCGTAGTGGCCCAGCGGTACCTGCCGAACGACGGATTCGATCTAAAGTTCTACGTGTGCGGCGACCGTGTCTTCGCCACGCGCAAGCCGTCGCCGTTCAACGGTGATCGCTCCGCCGTGGCGCAGCCGTTCAAGCCCGAGGCGGCGCTGGTGGACCTGGCGTTGCGCTGCGGACGGGTGTTCGGCCTGGACGTCTACGGCGTCGATACGGTCGAAACGGCGGACGGGGTGGCGGTGCTCGAGGTCAACGAGTTCCCCAACTTCACCGCAGTCGCCGGCGCCGCCTGCACGATCGCGGACTACATTCTCGCCCGGGCCGAGGCCTGGGAGGTCATGCCGGTGGGAGTCGGGATCCGACCCAACGCCCATCCCACCGCCCGCGCGGTCTGATCCGAGGACTGCAGATCGAAGCCGCCGCGGGAGACGGCTAGCGATTCTCCTTGAGGCGCTCGCGCGCGTCGGCGCGCAGCTCGGGGTTGGGGTGGGCGCGGGCCGCCTCGGCCACGGCGGGGATCCCGATGCCACCCGGCAACGCCATCAGCCGGCGCAGCGCCTCCGCCTGTACGGCGGGCGAGCGGTCGTTCGCGAGCCGGTCGGTCAGGAGCTGCCTGGCGCTTTCAGGGGCTGCGACCTTGGCGTACCGCGCGATCGCCTCCCGCCGCACGTCGGCGCTGGAATGGACGCGGGCGAGTCGGGCCACGGCGTCCAATGCCTCCGACCCGCCCTGACTGGCGAGCGCCTCCACCGCTTCGCGCTGGAAATCGACGTCGGTTCCCGCCAACGCGGTCTGCTCGAGCAGCGCCGCCGTGGTGCTGTCCGAGGTGAACTCGCCCAGCTGTTTCCTGGCCTCCCGGCGCACCTCGGCGATCGGATGGTGGCGGGCGAAGGCGATGACGAGCGCGAGCGCGCGCGGGCCACCCACCTTCCCCAACTCCTCGACCGCTTTGCGTTGGACGTGGCGGTCGGGGTCACGGCGGACGACGCCTTCCAGCACCGCGAGCGCGACGTCGTGCGATGCCGCCTCGGCGACGGTCTCGACCGCGCGGCTGCGCACGTCCGGGTCGGCGTGGGTGCGGGCGATGTCGATGACGGCGCGCAGGCCCGGCTCCTTCATCTCACCCAGGCCTTCGACCGCCTCGCGCTGGACGTCCTCATCGCGATCGGAGCGCGCGATCGCGATCAGCGCCGGCAGCACGCGCGGGTCGCTCTTGTGGTCCAGGCCTTCGACCGCCTCGCGCCGCACGTCGGGATCGTCGTGCGCCCGGGCGAGCGCGAGCAGCGAATCGGTCGCCGTCGCAAACGGATTGATTCGCAACCCTTTGACCGCCTGCTCCCGCACGCGCGCGGCGGGGTCCTGCCGCGCCGCGTGGGCGAGCCCGCGCACGGCCGCCGCATCCGGATGATGGCCCAGCCATTCGGCGGCCTGGGCCCGCACCTCGGAGGGCACGTCACCCCGCAGCCAGCCGTCGAGCAGCGGCACCACCGCCCTCGAGCTGCCGTGTAGTCCGACGTCGGTGACGAGATCTTCCTTCAAATCGGCCGTCGGCGCCTCGGCGAACAGCGCCTGCAGACGGGCCAGGCTGGCGCCGTCATCCGCCGGTCCGAGCCAGACCAGCGGCGTACGCCCCAGGTCCACCGGCAGGACGAGACTGGTTACGCGCACGGTTTCCAGCGTCGGTCGGCCGGGACCGCGCGCGCGAAAGCGAAACAGCAGCGCGAGATCGTCCTCGTCACCGCTGTCCGCGATCACCGGCGCCAGCGGGACGCCCCGGAAGCCCCCGGCCCCCGGCTCGTCGCTGCGCTCGTCGTGCCGCTCACGGTGGTGCTTCTCGGACCGATGGGGCACGCTCGCGACCTGCTGCACCCGGTACCCGATCCAGAATCCGCCCCCCATCCGTGCGCCTCGCTCGAGCGCCCAGTCCCAGCGCCGCGCGAGTGGCTGGGCCGGATCGGGATACCGGAGCACGCTGGCGGGCGCCGTGCCGGCACCGTCGGAAGGATGGCGCGGCGGCGTTGCGCCGGTGCGCAGCAGGCGGGAGCCGCCGGCGGCCAGGACGAGCGACACAGCCATCATTCCCGCCGTCCACCGCGGAAAGATCTCCACCGGCGGGGGAGCGACCAGGCGCTGGACGCGGCCCATGAGGGAGCCGCCGGCCGCCGAAAGCGCGAGCATCGGGGTCGTGACCCGCAACCGCTCCATGCCGAGCAGCGCCGACGCATAGAAGTGCGCATCCCCGCACACCGCGACCGCCAGGTCGTCGCAGCAGTGCTCGCGCTCGTCCCGCACGCGAGCGGAGATCCACCACACCGCCGGATGGTAGAACAGCAGTGTTTCGATCACCGACTGGACGAGGTTGACGAGGTAGTCGTAGCGGCGCACGTGGGCCAGCTCGTGCGCGAGCAGCGCCTCGAGCTGCAGCGGCGTGAGGCCCGTCAGCGCGCTGGCGGGGAGCAGAATGACCGGACGCACCCACCCGAGCACGGCGGGCACCTGCACCATGGCCGACTGGAGCAGCCGCACCGGCCGGCTGACGCGCAGTCGCGCCGCGAGGCGGTGCAACGCCGCGACGCAAGGCTCGGGTGCCGGGAGCGTGCCCAGCGCGCGGAGGCGGCGCGCCGCCAGCCACCCCGACGTGAGCCGCAGCGACAACGTCACCACGCCGGTGAGCCACAGCACCACGATCCACGGGAGCAGGGGCTCGAGTCGTGCGCGGACGCGCGAGGCCAGCCGCAGCACCGCGATCGCGGGCGCCGCGGAGCCGTAGCGGCGCGCCGACTGCGGCGAGAGCGGGATGAGGCCGGGCGACGCCTCCGGTGCCCGGGGGATAGCGGCGGGGGTGGGGGCGACGGCCGCGGGGACGGCGCTGTCGACGCTCGTCTCCGACGACGCGGGATGGAGCCGCACCAGCGTCCCGACCGGAAGCGCAAGCGTCAAGGCGAGCGTCGCGGCCGCGAGCGCGTACCGGGCGCGCGCCGCGCGCGCCGGCACGACGGCGAGCAGCGCGGCGAGCCCGGCTGCGGCGAGCGCGCATTGCCACAGCGAATGTACCAGCGCCCAACCCAGAGCCTGCGTCATGGTCATTGAGTTCCTCCTGAGACAGACGTAGCTACCCCCGGCGTGGCGTGCAGGTTTCGCGCGCGCACGGAACGGAGTGCGTGGCGTTCGGGTATCCCGCGCATGCCGGCGGTGTGGCGGTCGCTCATCACGTGGGTCGTGTGCTGCGGTGTGCTGGGTTCGTCCGCGCCGAGTGTCGCGGGCCCGCCACGCCTCGCGTGGCGTCCGCGCCTACCACTCGAGGGCTCCGTGGTCGTACTCGAGCTCTCGGCCCTCGCCACCGACAGCGTAACTGCGGTGCACGGCGAGCTCGCGGGCGAGCCACTGCATTTCGAGCGCACGACGCGCGGCTTGCGCGCGCTCGCCGCCGTGCCGCTCGGTGCGGGGGACAGCGTGGCAGCCCGGGCGACGATCGAGCACCCCGGCGGCGCGAGCGACACGGTGGTCGCGTGGCTCGTGCCCGGGCGGCGCCGGGCGCCGCGCGAGCGGTTGCACGCGGCGCCAGAGCTGGTGCAGCCGCCCGACTCGCTCACGGGGCGGATGCAGCAGGAGCGCGAGCTGGTGGACGGGGTGCACCAACGGGCCCACGAGACGCCGCGGCTGTGGCACGAGCCGTTCGTGCGCCCCCGCTCGAGCGCGGTGACGGGTCGCTTCGGCGTGGCGCGGGTGTTCAACGGCGTGCTGCGCAGCCGTCATCTGGGCGTCGATTTCGCCGGCCGGCGGGGCGCGCCCGTTCAGGCGGCGAACCGTGGCGTCGTCGCCCTGGTCGCCGACTTATACCTGAGCGGCACCACCGTGCTCATCGATCACGGCGCGGGGCTCGTCACCGGATACCTGCATCTCAGCCGCGCCCTGGTCGCGGTCGGGGACACGGTCGGGCGCGGCCAGCTGATCGGCTACGTCGGGGCGTCGGGGCGGGTGACCGGCCCGCACCTCCACTGGCTCGCCGCGTACGGCCGCATCACGTTCGATCCGTTGGGGCTGGTCGGTCTGGATTTCGATCGGCCGATGACGTTCGGGTCTCACTGAGCCCCGTGATCACGATAGTATGAGGGACTTAAGTCCCTACTCGGCGACGACGCGTCCTGAAGGACGCCACCGCGTCTGGCTCATTGTCTGCCTGATCGGCGCGTGCCACCATTTCCCTCCTCCAGCCCCGACTCCCCGCGGCTTGGCGATCCGCGTCAATCAAGTCGGCTACCTCCCCGACGCGCCGAAGGTGGCCGTCGTGTGCGCGCTCGAGCCGCGCGTCATCACGAGCTTTGATGTCGTCGACGAGCGCAACCGGAGGGTTTTCGGCCCGCGCGCCGCGGGCGCGGCCGGGCCGTTCGGGCCCTGCGCGGCCACGTCCCGCCTCGACTTCTCGACCCTGCGACAGACGGGCGTTTATCGGATCGAGGCGGCGGGCGTGACCTCCCTTCCGGTGCGGATCGGGGACGACGTCTATCAGGGCGCGGCGGACTCGCTGCTCGCGTACTTGCGGGAGCAGCGCTCCGGCTACAACCCCGTGTTCCGAGACTCCGTGCACCACCGCAGCGACGGCGTGCTGGTCGATCATCCGACGCGCAGTGGCGAGTTCATCCCCGTGAGTGGTGGGTGGGCCGACGCGTCGGACTACCTGCAGTACGGCGCCACAACGGCACACGCGACCACCATGCTGCTGCTCGCGTACCGCGACCACCCGGGGGCGTTTGCCGACAGGTATCAGGCGAACGGTCTGCCCGGCGCGAACGGGATCCCCGACGTGCTCGACGAGGCGCGCTGGGGGCTCGCCTGGCTGCTCAAGATGTATCCGGAGGACGACCTGCTCCTGAACCAGCTGGGGGACGATCGCGATCACGCCTTCTGGGACCTGCCGGTCAACGATTCGTCAGACTACGGGTGGGGGAGGGGAGGGCGGCGGCCGGTGTACCCCTGCACCGGGAAACCGCAGGGACTGTTCGAATTCAAGAACCGCTCCACCGGACTCGCGTCGACGGCGGGGAAGTACGCGGCCGCATTCGCGCTGGGCGCCGCGGCGTTCCACGAGCGCGACAGTGCGTTCGCCCAGCGGCTCGGCGCGCGTGCGCGGGCGGTGTACGCACTCGGCGTTGCGCATCCCGGCGTGTGTCAGACGGCGCCCGCCCGGGCGCCGTACTTCTATGAGGAGGACGACTGGGCCGACGATATGGAGCTCGGGGCGGTGGAGCTGTACGCCTTGACGCGCGAGCCGACCTATCTCGGCGCCGCGCTCCAGGACGCCGCCCTCGAACCCGTGAGCCCATGGATGGGACAGGACACGGCGCGCCACTATCAGTGGTATCCCTGGCACAACAATGGCCACTACGAGATCTGGCGCGCGGGTCCGGACAGCGCGCGGCGAATCGTGGCCGAGTACTACGCCCGCGGCCTCGCGGCGGTGGCGCGCCGAGGGCGTAACGGGTTCCGCATCGGGATTCCCTTCATCTGGTGCTCGAACAACCTGCTCGCGTCGTTCGCCACTCAGGCCCACTTCTATCGGCGGATGACCGGCGATTCGAGTTACCTCGAGTACGAGACGGCGGCGCTCGACTGGTTGTTCGGCACCAATCCCTGGGGCGTGTCCATGGTCATCGGCCTGGGAGCCACCTATCCTCGCACGCCCCACTCAGTCGTCGCGCAGCAGCTGCACCTGCAGCTCACCGGCGGGCTGGTGGACGGCCCGGTGTACCGTTCGATCTTCGAGCATCTGCGGGGGATCCGGCTGCTCGTGGCGGACCAGTACGCCCCGTTCAACACCGGCTTCATCGTGTACCATGACGACGTCGGAGACTATTCCACGAACGAGCCGATTATGGATGGGAGCGCGAATCTGGCCTATGTGCTCGCGGCGCGGGCTCCAGGAGCGGGTGCGGAGAAATGAGGTCCACTCTCGTTGCGGTGAGGTCCACTCTCGTTGCGGTGAGGTCCACTCTCGTTGCGGTTATGAGGGACTGAAGTCCCAACTCGGCGCGAGCGCGTCCTGAAGGACGCACGTGGAGCAAGCGTCCTTGAGGACGCTCACGGGCCGAGCGGGGACTTCAGTCCCTCATAACACAGACGTCAACACTACTAGGGCGGAGGGCAGCGAACAGTCGTCCTGTTTGCTCCCGTCTGTTCACCGCTGTACGTCTGTGCGTCTAGTAGTTAGTTGTCCTGTTAACTGAGGTACTCCTCCCTATACATCTTGATCAATTCGAATAGGTAGGACAGTGCCAGCGGTCCGATGAGCAGTCCTAACAGCCCGAAGTACGGCACTCCCGCCAGCGCTCCCACCAGCGTCACCAGCGGGTGGATGTGCGCCCAGCGCCGGAACACCATCGGTCGGACGAGGTAGTCGACGTTCCCCACGACTACGAGGCCGATCAGGGCGAGCAACACGGCGGGACCGGGGCGGTGATCGAGCAGCAACGCGATGGCGCCCGGCCCCCACACCAGGCCGCTCCCCACGACGGGGAGGACGGCGAACACCATCGTGACCACGCCCCAGAAGACCGCGTTGGGGAGGTGGACGATCCAGAATCCCACGCCGACGAGCAGCCCCTGCACCGCGGCGGTCAGGCCGGTGCCGATGATCGTCGAGGTGGTCACGTCGCGGAAGCGCTGGCGCAGCTTCTCGGCGTTCTTGGCGGAGAAGGGGATGTAGGGTCGCACGGCTTCCCAGGTTTGCTCGGGCCGGAGCAGCAGGTAGAACAGGCCGAATAACGAGATCGTCAGGTTCAGGGCGAGCCGTGTGGCGGTGCCGATCAACCCGAACGCCGAGGAGCCGATCCACGACACCACCTGCGCGCCCAGGTCGGCGATGCGCGGGCCCAGGTCCACGCCGGCGATCTGGAGCTGGGCCAAGCGGCCGAGGATCGGGTTGCGCACCACGCTGCCGGCGATCTGCTGCGCCTGCGCGACCACGAGCCCCGCGAACGAGACCCCGGGCACGACTATAAGGAAAAGGGCGAGCGCGACGACGAGCAGGGCGGCGAGCTGCTCCCGCATGCGGCGCGCCAGCCATTGCTGCACCGGGGCGAACACGGCGTACAGCACGGGGACGCCGACGAGCCCGGTGACGTAGGGGCTCAAGGCGATGACGATGGCGACGCCGAGCAGCAGGACGATCGCGGCAGCGCTCTGCTGTTTCGAATCGAGCAAACCCATGCGGTAGAGTAGGCCCCGCCGGGTGGGCGCGCCAGGCCTTGGCGTCTTGCGGCCTGCACGAGCGCGCGGTAACGTCGGGCCCCATGGACCCAACCCCGGCAGGCCTCATTATGAAAAAAGGCGTCGTCATAGCGTTGCTCGGAATACTCTGCGTCGCTCCCCAAGCTGTTTCACAACAAAAGACCGTCACCGGCAAGGTGACGAGTGAGCAGGGCGCTCCCTTGTCCGGCGTGTCGGTCGTCATCAAAGGGACCAACACGCGTACCTCGAGCAACAACGAGGGCAACTACTCTATTCGCGCCGCGGCGGGCCAGGTGCTGCAGTTCCGGTTCATCGGGACGGGGCTGGTCGAGCGGACGGTGGGCGACGCCGACGTGATCGACGTGCAGCTGCGCCGGGTCGCGCTCGATCTCGATGCCGTCGTGGTCACGGCGCTGGGACAGACCACGGCGCAACGGGCCCTGGGAACCGCGCAGCAGACCATTCGGGGCACCGAGATCGCGCAGACGCAGCGCGAGAATTTCTTCAACGCCTTGTCCGGACGCGTCGCCGGCATCGACGTCACCAGTACGTCGGGCGTACCGGGCGCTTCTTCATCGATCATCAT
>Ga0209058_1000644_pt1 | contig 30309 bp, 31 predicted proteins | sample GraSoiAngelo_147_FD_185904 | JGI IMG/M metagenome (GOLD analysis project Ga0209058, IMG submission 185904) | Grasslands soil microbial communities from the Angelo Coastal Reserve, California, USA - 14_1009_05_40cm (SPAdes) (version 2) | ecosystem: Environmental > Terrestrial > Soil > Grasslands ... | reverse complement strand
GCCGTAGCCCGGATTCGGCGCGTTGGAGACGATCCCGCGATCGAGCAGATACTCCCACTGCGCCTCGAACTCGCCGACGTAGGTGACGACGCCCGCGGTCACGCGCCGCTCTTGCTCGCCCATCGCGCCCAGCAGCACGACCTCCTGCGACCGCTCGACCGCGTCGGCCGCGCCGACCACGGCGGCGGTGAGCCCCTGCCGCTTGACGCGCACCAGAGCCAGGCCGATGTCGAAATCCTGCGCGATGATCTCGCCCTTGGCCTTCCGCCCCTTCTGGAACGCCACGTCGATCGATTGGGCCCCCATGACGACGTAGTTGACGGTCAGGACGAGGCCGGAGGCGTCGACGATCACGCCCGTGCCCAGGCGTTCGTCGCCCAGAATGCGCGTGGACGGATGCTCGCGCGAGACGTTCGTGTGGATGTGCACGACGCTCCGCAACAGGTGCTTGACGAGCTCGACCGAGGCGTCCATGGGTCGCGGGCTACCTGGCTTTCAGATGATAGCCGAAGAACTCGGCGACCCGACGGCGGGCGTCGGCGAAGGCGGCTGGGTCGAACGCGACGGTCGCGCCGCAGCACTCGTTCGGCTTGTTGCGGTTGGCGACGTCGGGCAGATAGGCCCGCGGCTGCCCGATGACGTCGAAGTAGTGGTAGGCCTGCGGATAGAGGACGATCCGCGCATCCGCGCCGCGCCGCCGCATCGCCTCGACCATCTCGACGCACGGACCGGGCGTGGTCCAGTCGTCGGCATCGCCGAGCAGCACCAGGAGCGGGCGCGTCACCAGCTCGTTGACGAGCGAGTAGCACCCGCCCGGGTAGAAGCCGACCGACGCGCGGAAGCCCGGCTCGGGCAGCACGACACCGCGCCGGCGGGCGCGCTCGAGGCTCGGGCCGTTGACGAGCGCCACCGCGAAGACGCCGCCGTTGGACCAGCCGATCACGCCGACGTGCTCCCGATCGACGTAGGGCCGCGTGTGCAGCAGGCGCAGCGCGCCCACCGCGTCGTCGAACCGTTCGGTGTTGGGAATGTCAGGGAGCTTCGGGTCGCAGGTCTTGGGGACACCACGCGGGCTCCAGCTGTCGACGAGCATCGCCACGTAGCCCTGATCGCGGAACCAGCGCGACCACTCGTGGTTCGACTCGGAGATGCCGGCGCAGCCGTGCAGCAGCACGACTGCCGGGAACGGGCCGGGGCCCTCCGGGCGCTCTTCCCAGGCCGGCACCGTCAAGGGTCGGCCCGGCGTCGCGTTCTGGAAGGTGACTCGCGTGGTGGCGCACCCGGCGACGACGGTCGAGGCGAGCAGCGCCGCCAGCGCGTGTCGCACCATGCGTTGAGCATACACCGGCCTCGCATGGGGGACGAGGACCGAACAGCCAAGGAGTGCGGAGAGTTACGAAACGGCGGCGCGGAGTCTACACGCCGGGATGGCAGCACTTTCTGACCGGCGCGAAGGGCCGGGGGGGGCTCCGTGGCGGGCCGTGCCTCCGCCCCCCGTAAACACTTTCTAGGGAATTGGCGCTCACCTCTTGCATGCTAGCTAGACCGGCACTTCGGATCCTGGGATTCTGACGACACGGAGATTGTCTATGTGGGATTTCGGCTCCGCACGGAAACAAACCGTCACGGCAGAGTATCTCGGCCAACGCCTCGCCGACGAAATCTGGAAGGACGTCCATAAGCCGCAAGACCCGATCCCGAGCACGTACATTGTTTGGGAGTGGCTCATCCTGAGAACGTTCGTCGCGACCCGGGTTGTCCAGACGCTCCCGCTCCTCAACAAAGACGCGGCGGATCGCGCGCTCTACGCGATGCGCACCCGAATTTGTCATCCGACCCACTTCACGTCCCGGCATGCATTGACCGCGTTCCAGGCAGTCGCCGACGTACGTCAGCAGGAGTATGCCAACGCGTTCAACATCTGGCGAACACAAAAAGACGAAGAGCCTCTTACGCACGCACTCGCAAACCATGTGTTGTCCGAGAAGGCTGATGTCAAGGAGGTCTTGGACCTGTTCATCAGATTTGTCGCGTGTCAGCGGACGCTCAACGAGATGCTCCGTCACTACGTAAGCTACAAATGCAACGTGCGGTAGCTGCGGGGGGTTGAGCCAACACCCGCCGCCGGTTATCCTGAGCGCGTGACGGAGGTCCGGGCCTAGTCGCGTGCTCACCATCGAGCACGCTCCGCTCCTGTTCGGACGGGATTCGCACCCCGGGCTCATCGCGTACGATCTCGCCGACGCCGGGCGCGCCGTGCGTCTCTATCGCCGCGTGGGCGAGGCCACCATCACGGAGACCGCGCCGCTCTCGCCCTTCATGCTCCTGGCCGACCGCGAGCTCGTCAAGGACGCGGCGGGTCTCGTGGCGGTCGAGCCGCTCGAGGGGCCGGGCGATCTGCGGTGGCGAGCCCGCTTCGCTTCGTGGAGCGATGCCGTGGGCGCGCGCGATCGGTGCCGCGATCTGTCCGGCCAGCCGTCGAACGTGCCGGGGGCGCCGTATCTCTTCCTGGGGGACTCGATTCATCAATATCTGCTCGACGCGGGCCGCACGTCGTTCGGCGGGCTCGTGTTCACGGACCTGCGGCGGCTCGCGCTCGACATCGAGGTGATCACGACCGAGGGCTACGAGTTCCCCAGCGCCGCGCGCCCGGGGGATCGGATCATCGCGGTCGCTCTCGCCGACACCACGGGGTTTCGCCACGTGGTGCGGGGCGACCGGCTCGACGAGCCGGCGCTCCTGGCCGAGTGCTCGCGGATCATCCGCGAGCGCGATCCCGACGTGATCGAGGGCCACAACATCTTCCGCTTCGACCTGGAGTACCTGGAGGCGCGGGCCCGGATGCATCGCGTCGCGCTCGCGTGGGGCCGCGACGGCTCCCTTCTGCGGAGCCGGGTGGCCCGTCTGCAGATCGCCGAGCGCACGATCGGGTACCGGCGCTACGACGTGACCGGCCGCCACGTGATCGACACCTACATCCTCGCCCAGGTCCAAGACGCCGGGACGCGCGATCTGCCGGGGTTCGGTCTCAAGGACCTCGCGCGCCACTTCGGCGTGGCCGCCGCCGACCGCACGTACATCGATCCCTCGCAGATCCCCCGCGAGTTCAGGGACGCGCCCGACCGGCTCATGGCCTACGCCGCCGACGACGCGGTCGAGACGCTCGCCATCGCGGCGATCCTGGCGCCGCCCTACTTCGCCCAGGCGCAGGTCGTCCCCTTCGACTATCAATCGTGCACGCTCCGCGGCGCCGCCGCGAAGATCGATGCGCTGCTGCTACGCGAATACCTCCACCGTGGCCACGCGGTGCCGCTGCCACGACCCGTCGGGCCGGTCGGCGGCGGCTACACCGCGATCCTCCAGGAAGGTGTGGCGCGGCCAGCGCTCCACGTGGACGTCACGTCGCTCTATCCCTCGATCATGCTGGCGCGGTCGATCGCGCCGGCCTCCGACGCGCTCGGCGTCTTCCCGTCGCTCCTCGAGCGCCTGCGCGAGTTCCGGGTGCACGCCAAGCGGCTGGCCCGCGAGTCGCCGGACCCCGCCGAGCGCGCGCACCTCGGCGCCCTCCAGCAGTCCTTCAAGATCCTCATCAACGCGTTCTACGGCTACCTCGCGTTCAACGGCGGGCACTGGAACGACTTCGCGGCCGCCGACCGCGTGACGGCCGAGGGCCGGGCCATCGTCACCGCGATCCTCGATCGCCTGGCGGCGCTCGGCGCCACGCCGGTCGAGGCCGATACCGACGGCGTCTATTTCGTGCCGCCGGCCGACCACACGCCCGGCGCCGACGACCGGCTGCTCGAGCGCATCGCCGCGGGGCTGCCCGACGGCATCCAGCTCGAGCTCGACGGGCGCTACGCGGCGATGTTCAGCTACAAGATGAAGACGTACGCGCTACTCGACGAGCGCGGCCGCCTGCGCCTCAAGGGCTCGGCGTTCCGCTCGCGCGGCCTCGAGCCCTTCCAGCGCCAGATCATCGAGGAGATCGTCCAGCGCCTGGTGACGGGACGTCGCGACCAGGCGCGGGCGGTCATCGACCGGTGGCTCGAAGACTTCGCGTTCCATCGGGTCGCGCCGCGCGCCTTCGCCCGGACCGAGACGCTCCAGGAATCGATCGAGGCGTATCGCGAGAAGGTTCGCGCCGGCGCCCGCGCGACGTCGGCGGCCTACGAGCTCGCCGACGCGTCGGGCCGGCCGGTGCAGCCGGGGGATCAGGTCTCGTACTACGTCGCGGGCCGCGGGGTGAACGTGGCCGTCAACGAGTACGCGAAGCTGGCGAGCTTGTGGGATCCGAAGCGCCCGGACGAGAACGTCGAGTACTACCAGGGCAAGGTTCGCGAGATCTGGGAGCGATTTCGCGCGTTCGCCGAGCTCGACGGGCTTCGACCCCCTATCGGGGAGCCGGAGAGCCCTCAGCTGAGCTTGTTCTAGCCTCGGCAACGCTACCAGCTCAGGTTGAGCTGGCGCGGCGCGCGCTGGTCGGGTCGATCGGCCCGACGGCGCGTGGCGAGCCCGACGGCGGCCGCCAGGCGGCGCACGCGCTCATCGATCTCGCGGGCGCGCCCGGACGGCACGTAAGCGGATCCTGCGTAGAGCCGCGAATATTCCGGGACGAGCCGCGGAAAGTCGGTCGCCAGGAATTCGAAGAAGGTCTCGCGAGTCCCGGGCCGGAGGAAGAGCACGTTCGACTCGGCGCCTACCGCGCCGGCGTCGCGCGCCGCGATCAGCAGGGCGCGCAAGTTCGGCTCGCTGTCGGTCAAGAGCGGCAGGATCGGCATGATGAAGAGCCGGCTCGCGACACCGACCTCTGCCAGCGCGCGCATGGCCGCGAAGCGCAGATCGGGCCGGGGCGCGCGGGGCTCGAGACGACGCGCGAGCGCCGGGTCCGCGGTCGTCACCGAGAGGTTCACCGTCACCTCCGAGGTGGCTCCGACCTGGCGGAGAAGCTGGGCGTCGCGCGCGACCAGTGTCGACTTCGTCGTGATCGAGAGCGACAGCCCGGGCACCTCACGCGCCGCCTCCAGGACCCGCCGGGTCACCTCGAACTTCGCCTCCGCCGGCTGGTAGGGATCGGTCGCTGTCCCCAGCGCGATCACCTGCCCGCTCCGCCGGGCCCGGCGCAACTCGGCGACGAGGCGCGCGCGGTCGGCGTCCTTCACGTAGATCGTCCGCTCGAAGGCCCGCGGATCGTTCAGCCCGAGGAAGTCGTGCGTGTAGCGCGCGAAGCAGTACCGGCACGCCATCTCGCAGCCGCGGTAGGGATTGACCGTCCAGCCGAAGGGCATCGGACGCCCGTTGAAGCGGTTCAGCAGGTCCTTGGACTTGAGCTCACGATATTCAACGCCGCGGCGCTCGTCGACCGTGCTCCCGAGCCTGGCCGCCATCCCGGGCGCCGCGACGCCGGGCTTCACGAGGCTCTCGCGCCTTGAGGACGTCATGTGTTGAGTATACAACCCCCAAGAAAACCCGGGGACCTGGTTTTGATCCCCGGGTGGTGTTCCGTCTGCTTAGCGGCGCCAACCTCCGCCGCCGCCAGGCGCGCCGGGCCGTGCGCCACGGTCGCTCCGCGGGCCGCCGCCGACTCCGCCCCGCTGAGGCTGTGGGCGCGCCTCGTCGACCACGAGATTGCGATCCCGGAAGAGCCGACCGTTCAGCATCTCGATTGCCTTGCTGGCCTCTTCCTTCGTAGCCATCTCCACGAACCCGAATCCGCGCGGCCGGCCCGTGAACTGGTCCGTGATGATCCGAACCGTCTCCACGGTGCCAGATTGCTGGAACAGCTCGCGCAGATCCTCCTCCGTGGCCTGGAACGAGAGGTTTCCGACGAACAACTTAGCGGCCATCGTTGCGACCTCCTAGCCCTAGCGAAAGCGGCGGAAATAGGACGCTACTACCTTGGTCCCGAATGCTGGCGCACAGGTTAATGACAAGACGTGACGCATGTCAAGGTGGTCCGGAAAAGCGAAGAAATCATAGATAGACGCCACGGGTTGCACCGCCGTCGACCGTGATGCACACGCCCGTGATGAACGAGGCTCTCGCCGATACGAGAAAGCACACGAGATCGGCGATGTCCTCGGGCGTCGCGATGCGCTTCAACGGGTAGTCCTTGACAGCTTCTGCCCGCTGCTCGTCCACGCTCTTTCCCGCCAGCGCCGCCTGCGTCGCGATCAATCCTTCCCACCGCGCGGTCGCCGTGGCCGCCGGCGAAACCGCGGTGACGAGGATTCCGGAAGGCCCGCCGAGATCCGCCAGTCCCTTGGTGAAGTTGATGATTCCGGAATTCGCGATGCCGCCCGGAAGGTAGCCCGCGGTCGGATTGCGAGCGGCCGCGCCGACGACGTTCACGATCCGTCCGCCACCCTGCGCCTGCATCATCGGAAACACTGCGCGCGCCATCCTCACGTAGCCGAGGATCTTCAGGCTCCAGTCGCCCGCCCACTGCTCGTCGGGAATCTTCAGGAAGTCGCCGCCGCGGATGGCGCCCGCGTTGTTGATCAGGATGTCGAGCCGGCCGAACCGGTCGCGGGCGGCCGCCGCAACCCGGTTCACGTCGTCGAGTCGGCTCAGGTCGCCGGGAAGGACGAGCACCTCGGCGCGCGTCTTCGCCTTGACCTCGTCCGCGGTCTGTTCGAGCCGCGCCTTGTCGCGGGCGCAGATCGCGACCCGCGCGCCTTCGGCGGCGAGGCCGAACGCGATGGCCCGACCGATGCCCTGGCTACCTCCGGTCACGAGCGCGGTCTTGCCGGTCAGCTCCAGATTCACGTTGGGTCCTTTCTGAGAACGGCGCCGGGAAAGGCCGGCACCGCTCGCCAGTCGAATTCGAGCAGCCGGCCCAGCGAGCGCCGGACCGCGTGCGCGAACGGCTCCAGATCGATCCCGTCGAGCCGCCGGCCGAGGAGCCGGCCGCTGCCCTCCTCGAGCAGCGCGCGGGCTCCGGCGAAGTTACCGTTGGCCAGGTGCTGGTATCCCACCGCCACCTGGATCAGTCCCTGCAGCGCCTCGCGGTCGTCGCCGCGCGCGTCACGCCAGAACCCCTCGAGCAGCTCGTGCACCTCGAAGAACAGATAGGCGTCGAACAGCGTCGCCGCGGCGTCGAGCACGTCGGCGCGTGAGCGTATGGAAGCACCCGGCGGTCGGGACGCCAGCGCGGTGCAGGCGCTGCGCGCTCTTACCTTGAGCAGATGACGGTAGGCAAGGTCGTCGTCGACGAGCCAGGGCGGCGCGCCCGCGTCCGCGCGGCTGATCGCCGCCAGCTCATCGCGCGCTCCGGCATCCGCCAGCGAGGCGAGGATCAGCTCGGCGAGGCGGTTGCGAACGCGTAGCGGCGCGGTCGGAATCACACGGGGCCCGAGGCGCTCGACGACGCGTCGGCCGTCGCGGCCGGCGGCGGCGCCACGGGCGCCTCGGCATCGGCTCGCGAGACGTACTCGACGCGCGTACCCGCGATCAGATCGTGGAGCGCGCGCTTGTCCTGGCGGAGTCCCGCCATCACGTAGCCCAGCGTCAGCGTCCCGAGGGAGACGAAGTAGCCGATGAACCGGAGCAGGGCCGCGCCGATCGACGGCAGCTCCTCGCCCGCGACCACGCGCACGCCGACCAGCATCTTGCCGATCGTCTGACCACCCAGGGCCAGGAGCAGCGTCGAGTACGCCCCGGCGAAGACGACCGTGAAGAGCACCACGATCGGCCGGAACGTCGGCGTGCTCGCGACGTCCGGGCCCCACACCCTGCCGCCGATGAGCCCGAACGAAAACTGCACGAGGAGAAAGACCAGGAAATCGAGGAGTGCGGCGAGCGCGCGGATCCAGAAGCCCGCCGGGCGGCCCTCAGTCATGCCGCGTATAATATCGCCATGATTTCGGTGCGCGACGGCCAAAATCAAATTCTCGCGCAGTTCACCCAGCCTACACCTCCCGAGCTCCTCGCCGTCACCCGCGCGCGCGAGCGTGTGCTGGCCGAAGATCTGCGCGCGCCGTTCGACGTGCCGCCCACCGACAACTCCGCGGTCGACGGCTACGCGGTGGCGAGCGGCGACGTGCCGGCCACCGGAACGCGCGAGCTCGACGTGGTGGCGGAGCTCCACGCCGGGGCGCTCTTCGACGGCGCGCTGAATCCGGGCCAGGCCGTCCGCATCATGACCGGCGCGTCGATGCCGCAGGGCGCCGACACCGTCTATCCCCAGGAGATCGTCGAGCGACGCGGCGGCCGCGTGAGCGTCGGCCCGATCAAGAAGGGCGTGAACGTCCGCATGCGCGGCGAGGACATCCAGGCCGGGACGATCGTGGTCGAGCGCGGCACCGTGCTGCGCCCGCAGGAGCTCGGGCTCACCGCTTCCCTGGGTCGGTGGCAAGTCCTGGTGCACCGGCGGCCGCGCGTCGCGCTCCTCTCGACCGGCGACGAGGTCGTCGAGCCCGGCACGCCGCGCAAGCCCGGCCAGATCTACGACGCCAATCGGTTCACGTTGCGCGGCGCGATCGAGCAGTACGGCGGCGACGTGGTCGACCTCGGGATCGTACCCGACGTGCGCGAGGAGCTCCGCGCGCGGCTGCTCGAGGCCGCCGAGGTCGGCGACATCGTCGTCACCTCGGGCGGCGTCTCGGTCGGTGTCCTCGACCTCGTCAAGGACGTGCTGGCCGAGATCGGCGCGATCGATTTCTGGCAGGTCGCGATGCAGCCCGGGCGCCCGCTCGCCTTCGGGCGGATCAAGTCCGCGCACTTCTTCGGGCTGCCGGGCAATCCCGTCGCGTCCATGCTCGCCTCGATGCTCTTCCTGCGTCCGGCGATCTTCAAGCTGGCGGGGCGGCGCCGCCTGTTCCCGGAGATGTACCAGGCGACCGCCCTCGAGCCGATGAGCAAGCGCGCCGGGCGGCGCGAGTTCAAGCGCGGCATCGTCCAGTGGCGCGACGGGCGCTGGGAGGCGCGCATCACCGGGCCGCAGGGCTCCGGGATCCTCTCGTCGATGACGGCCGGCAACTGCCTCATCGTGCTCGAGGAGGAGCGCGGCGACGTGGCGGCGGGCGACACCGTGCTGGTCGAGCCCTTCTGATGATGCCGATCTCCGTCGACCTCATCGACACGGTCACGCCGATCGCGCAGGAGCGCGTGCGCCAGGCGCGGCGCCTGCCGCACCTGCGCTACGCCGATCTGCGGCTCGAGGTCACCGAGGCCAAGGGCGCGGGCGCGGAGAATGGAACGCCCAAGTTCTCCGGCGACGACTACGGCTTCTCGCTGGGCGTCCGCGTTCTCGCCGGCGAGCGGATGATCGCGCCCGGCTACGTGGGGCAGGTCCTCGGCACCGCCGACGTCGCCGAGCTCGGCCGGATCATCCAGGAGGCGATCGAGCGCGCGTATCGGCGGGCGATGGTGAACGGCGAGATGAAGGCCGACGCCCGTGAGAAGTACGGTGCGCTGGGCGCGGCGCTGGCCGACACACACCTGCACCCGATCCCGGCGCTCGAGGACACCGTGGCCGCCGTCTATCGCGTCGATCCCCGCACGGTCGACCTGGCCGAGATGGTGCGCTACGCGACCGACGTCTCGCGCCAGGTCGCGGCGGTAGACGCGCGGGTGAAGTACAACTACATCTCGACGCTGACCGAGCTCTCGCGCGAGCTCTTCGTGTCGACCGAGGGCGCGCGTATCGACCAGTCGTTCGCGCTGACCCAGGGCACCTGCAGTGTCGTGACCGTCCAGGGCGAGGTGAGTCAGGACCTGTACGACGCGATCGGTCACCAGCGCGGGTGGGAGATCCTGCTCGACGGCGCCAGCGAGCGGCCCCTCACCTTCCCGGCCTTCCGCGACTTCGCGCTAGGCCTGGCGCGCGAGGGCGTGGAGCTCGCGGCGGCCCCGGTGCTGCCGACCTCGGACGGCGACGTGGTCGTCGTCACCGACCCGCATTACAACACGCTCCTCTCGCACGAGATCATCGGTCATCCGGTCGAGCTCGACCGCGCCCTCAAGATGGAGACCGCGTACGCGGGCCGCTCGTGGCTGCTGGGCGGGCTCCGCGAGCATCAGGTCGGCCGGCGCGTGGCCTCGCCGCTGGTGACCGCGTACTCCGACCCGGCGCTGCCGGGCTTCGGCCACTACAAGTACGATCACGAGGGCACGCCGGGCCGCCGCGTGGTCCACATCGACAAAGGCATCTTCCGGGGATTCATGAACAGCCGGCAGACGGCGGCGATCTTCGGCGGCGAGCCCAACGGCCACTGGAAGGCGACCGACGCCTCGCTGGTGCCGCTGATCCGCATGTCGAACACCGTCTTCGACGCCGGCGCGCGCGCGCCCGAGGACATCGTCAAGGAGGTCGACCACGGCTATTACGTGGCGGGCCACCGGACGCCGTCGATCGCCGAGAGCCGCGAGAACTTCCGCATCTCGGCGCGCCGGGTCTACGAGATCCGGAACGGCGAGCTCGGCCGTCTCTACCGCGACGGCGGCATCGCCGCCGACTCGCGCGACTACCTGGTGAACGTCGACGCGGTCGGCTCCGACTTTCGCGTCTACCCGATCCCGAACTGCGGCAAGGGACAACCGATGCAGACCAAGCGCCTGGGCAACGGCGGGCCGACGATGCGGACGCGGGCGCGCGTCATCGGAGGCTGACGGTGCGCGGCAGCCTGATCGCCGCGATCGTCGCCGGCGTGATGCTGGCCAGCGCGGCGCCGGCCGCGCCGCCGGAGTACCCGGTGCGCTTCATCAAGGTCGAGGAGCTCAAGGCCTTGCTCGACCGCAACACCCGGGCGGACATCATCGACGTCAGGCACTGGGATTCGTACGTCGAGAGCCACATCCGCGGCGCGCGCTCGATCCCGTTGCGCGCGCTGCCCGACCGGGCGCGGGAGATCTCCAGGTCGATCGCCGTGGTGTTCTATTGAACCTGCCCGCACGCCCTGGCCCGGGGGGCCAGCGACATGCTCTACCAGATGGGATGGCGGAACCATCAGGTCCTCGAGGAGGGGCTGCCCGGCTGGATCGCGAAGGGCTATCCGGTCGAGGGCAAGAATCCCAAGGCGCCGCCCGCCCATTGAGGGCGCGATGAAGACCGTCGGCGAGCTCGCGCAGGCCGCGGAAGCGGCGCTCGCGCTGGTCAAGAGCCAGCCCGACGTCCAGGAGGCCGAGGTGTTCACCTCGGCCAACTCCGCGCTGCTGACGCGCCTCAACTACACCTCGCACATCCCCTGCAACGGCGTCGAAGAGCCGAAGTCGACCGAGTCCTACGGCATCGGGATCCAGGCGGTCTTCGGGTCGGAGCGCGGACGACTGATCGGATTCGGCAGCGAGCCGAGCGATCTCACGGCGGCCGGCGCCGAGCGCGCGCTGGCCAAGGCGCGCAAGGCGGCCGTCGCCGATCCCGAGTTCGTCTCCCTGCCGGCGGCGGCGTCCGCTCCGCGCGCCCTCACCGACTATCACGATCCCCGGCTGATGGAGCTCGACGACGCGAGCCTCGTGGACGCGGGCTGGCGGATCACCGGTGGCGCCCTGCGGACCTTCATCGCCTCGGGGCGCTTGGCCGGGCTCGCGGGCGACGACGAAGCCCTGCGCCAGCTCGGTCTGATCCTGGGCGGCGACGTCACGATCCTGAGAGAGCGCATCGCGATCGCCTCGACCGCGATGCCGCGCCCGCAAGTAGACGAGACGTCGCTCATCACCGCGTTCGCCACCGCCATGGTGGAATCGCGAGGGGCCAAGGGCTCGGGCGCCTCGACGGGGACGCGGCTCGATCACTTCACGGACGAAGCCGGCGTGGAGGCCGCCCAGAACGCGATCGGCGCCATCGGCGGCGAGCGCGTGCCGTCGGGCATCTACACCGTCGTCTTCGGCCGCCAGCCCGTGGCCGACTTGCTCAACAACATCGTGATCCCCTCCTGCACCGCCGGCGCGTTCTACTCGTCGAGCACGCCGTTTCTCGGCAAGCTCGGCCGCGCCGTCGCCTCGCCCCTCCTGAGCCTCTACGATCACGGCGCGATGCCCGGGCTCATGGGCTCCAAGGGCATCACGTGCGAAGGGCTGCCGACCGGCCGGACCGACCTGATCAAGCAAGGCGTGCTCGTCGGCTGCCTGTCGAGCTGGTACGAGACCCAGCGGTTGCTGCGCGATCCCGCCCTCGCGGAGAAGCTCGGCGCCACCGGGCCGGCCGCGCAGACGGCGCTGGTGCCCCGCAACGGGTTCCGCTTCGGCGCCGGGGGTGGGCGCCAGTTCGACAGCCCGCCCGGCGTGGCCGCCTCCAACGTGGTGATCGAGGGCGCCGAGCCGGTGGCGCTCGACGAGCTGTTGCGGCGTGTCGGCAACGGACTCTACATCGGGCGCATCTGGTACACGTACCCGATCAACGGAATGCGCGCCGGCGATTTCACCTGTACCGTCGTCGGTGACTCCTATATCATCCGCGATGGGCGGATCGCGGCGCCGATCAAGGCGAACGCGCTACGTATCAACGACACCATCGCCACGTTCCTCAACAACGTCGCCGGCATCACGAAGGACGTGAAGGGCACGATCGTGTGGGCCGCGGACGAGGTCGTCTACGCGCCCGAGATCGCCGTCACCTCCGTCCACGTGGACGAAATCGCCGGATTCATGGAGGACCTCGACTGATGGCCGAGGTGCGTCTCGAAGCGATCGCGCGCGAATGCCGCGTTCAAATCCTCCGCATGCTCGCCCACGCGGGCTCCGGGCATCCCGGCGGCTCGCTCTCGGTGATCGACATCCTCACCACGATCTACTTCGGGCGCTTGCGGCACGATCCCAAGCGTCCGGACTGGCCGGAGCGCGACCGGGTCGTGCTCTCCAAGGGCCACGCGGTGCCGGCGCTCTACAGCGTGCTGGCCAAGGCCGGCTACTTCCCCGAGAAGCAGCTGATCACGCTGCGCAAGCTCGGCTCGCCGCTCCAGGGCCATCCGGACCGGACCATGCTGCCGGGCATCGAGGCCGCCACCGGCTCGCTGGGCCAGGGGCTCTCGATCTCGCTCGGCCTCGCCCTCGGGCTCAAGCTGAGCGGCTCGGCGGCCCGCGTCTATTGTGTGCTCGGCGATGGGGAGATCCAGGAGGGCCAGGTCTGGGAAGCCGCGATGTCGGCGCCGAAGCTGGGTCAGCCGGGCCATCCGCTCGACAACCTCGTGGTGATCCTCGACTACAACAAGATCCAGCTCGACAACTTCGTGACGAAGATCCTCGACCTCGAGCCCGTCCTCACCAAGTGGCAGTCGTTCGGCTGGCCGGTGGTGGAGATCGACGGCCACGATGTCCCCCAGATCGCGAAGGCGCTGGATCAGGCGGAAGCCACGCGCGGCGTGCCGACCTTCGTGGTCGCCCACACGGTCAAGGGCAAGGGCGTCTCGTTCATGGAGAACGACCCCGAGTGGCACGGCAAGGCGCCGAAGCCGGCGGAGGCCATCGCCGGCATCCGCGAGATCCTCGGGGTCACCGAAGGCGGTTGGGAGGACTACTTGAAGACCGACTCGGCGACGCGCGCGATCGTGGACGAGCTCGTCACCCTGGGGAAGAAGTGATGCCGGCCAAGGCCAGCCGCGCGGCGTTCGGCGAGGCGCTCCTCGAGCTCGGCGCCCGCGACGAGCGCATCGTCACCCTCGACGCCGACCTGTCGAAATCCACCATGACCGTGAACTTCGCCAAGAAGTTCCCGGGCCGCGCCTTCAACCTCGGCATCGCCGAGTCGAACATGGTCGGGGTCGCCGCCGGCCTGGCGCTCACCGGCAAGATCCCGTTCGCCTGCTCGTTCGCGTGCTTCGTCGTGGGCCGCTTCGAGACCATCCGGATCTCGGTGGCCTACACCAACGCGAACGTGAAGATCGTCGGGACGCACTCCGGCATCGCGATCGGCGAGGACGGCTACAGCCAGATGGGGCTCGAGGACATCGCTTGCATCCGCGCGCTCCCGAACATCGGCATCATCCAGCCGGCGGACGAGCTCGAGACCCGGCAGGTCATCGCCCACGCGGTCGAGCACCAGGGCCCGCTCTATCTCCGGCTGACGCGCCAGAACCTCGAGCCCGTCTGTCCGCCCGACTACCGCTTCCAGCTCGGCCGCTGGCTCGTGCTCCGCCGGGGCCACGACGTGACGCTGATCGGCACCGGCGGCACCGTGTTCAACTGCCTCGAGGCCGCGAAGCTGCTCGAGAAGGACGGGATCACGGCCGACGTGATCAACGCCGCGTGCATCAAGCCGCTCGACGACGAGACGCTGGTGCGTTCGGTCGGCCGGACCGGCCACGTCGTGACCGTCGAGGACCACTCGATCGCCGGCGGGCTGGGCGGCGCGGTCGCCGAGACGCTCGCCGACGTGCTGCCGATGCCCCTCAAGCGACTCGGCGTGCAGGGCTTCGGCGAGTCGGGCGACGCCAAGGGCCTCTACGCCAAGCACGGCCTCGACCCGGCGGGGATCGCCGCGAGCGTCAAGAAGTTCCTGAACCGGTGAGGCAGTGCGTCGGCGACGCCGCCAGCCGCGGTCGGCTCGAGCCTCGGCAGGTCAGCGTCGGCGACGTGAGCTACCACTTGGTGCTAGGCGGCGCGGGGTCACCGCTACTGCTCCTGCACGGCTTTCCCCAGACGCACTACTGCTGGCGAAAGGTCGCGCCGCAGCTCGCCAGCACTCACACGGTCGTCGCGCCGGATCTCCGCGGCTACGGGGACACGGTCGCACCGCCCGGCGGACCGCGAGGCGAGGGCTACAGCAAGCGCGAGATGGCCAGCGAGCTCGTCGCGTTGATGGAGCATCTGGGCTTCGATCGATTCGCGGTCGTGGGGCACGACCGGGGCGCGCGAGTCGCCTATCGGATGGCGCTCGATCACCCGGGGCGGGTCGAGCGGCTCGTCGTGCTCAACGTCGTGCCGACGGTCGATCAGTTCGAGCGCATGACGACCGCGACGACGCTCGACTACTATCCCTGGCTCTTCCTGGCCCAACCGGCCCCGTTACCCGAGCGCCTCCTCGAGCCGAACGCCGAGTTCTTCCTGAGGCACACGCTCGAGTCGTGGTCGGGGACGCCGGGCGCGATCGCCGCCGAGGCGGTCGCGGTCTACGTGCGCGCCTTCAGCCCGGCGATGATCGCCGCGGTGTGCGCGGACTACCGCGCGGCCTTTCACCTCGATCGGGCTCTGGACGCTCAGGACCGCGCGGCCAATCGTCGGATCACGTGCCCGGTGCTCGTCCTCTGGGGAGACCAGGAAGGAGCGTTGGCCGACGGGCCGCTCACGGTCTGGCGCCGGTGGGCCGACGACGTGCGTGGCCATGCGCTCGCATGTGGCCACTTTCTCCCGGAAGAAGCACCCGATGCCCTCGCGGCCTCGCTCGTGGATTTTCTGCGGCACGGCGCCGACTGAGCGACGCCGACGAGGTCAGACGGGCCCGACCATGTCCGCAGGCCGCACCCAGCGCTCGTACTGCTCGGCGGTGACGTAACCGGAGGCCAGGGCGGCCTCGCGCAGCGTGAGGCCTTCGGCGTGCGCCCGCTTGGCGATCGCGGCGGCGCGGTCATAGCCGATGTGCGGGGCGAGCGCGGTCACCAGCATCAGCGAGCGGTCCACCAGCTCGGCGATCCGCGCACGGTTCGCCTCGACGCCCTCCACGCAGAATTCACGGAACCGTGCGCACGCGTCGGCGAGCAGGTGGACGGATCGCAGGACGTTGAAGATGATCAGCGGCTTGAAGACGTTCAGCTCGAAGTTGCCCTGCGCGCCGGCGATCGCGACCGCGGTGTCGTTGCCGATCACCTCCACGGCCACCATCGTGAGCGCCTCGCACTGAGTCGGATTGACCTTGCCCGGCATGATCGAGGAGCCCGGCTCGTTCTCCGGCAGTGTCAGCTCGCCGAGCCCGCTGCGCGGTCCCGAGGCGAGCCAGCGGAGATCGTTGGCGATCTTCATGAGCGCCCCGGCCAGCGTGCGGAGGGCGCCGCTCGCCATCACCAGGTCGTCGTGGGCGGCCAGCGCCGCGAACTTGTTGGCGGCCGAGGTGAACGGCAGGCCGGTGAGCGCGGCGAGCCGGCGCGCGACGGCGTCGCCGAAGCCCGCGGGCGCGTTCAGTCCGGTGCCGACCGCGGTGCCGCCGATCGCGAGGGCCAGCAGGCCGGGCAGCGTCGCCTCGATCCGCGCGATCCCGGCGTCGAGCTGGGCGGCGTAGCCGGAGAACTCCTGGCCGAGCGTCAGCGGCACGGCGTCTTGAAGATGCGTCCGCCCGATCTTCACGATGTCGGCGAACTCGCGCGCCTTGACGGCCAGCGCGTCGCGCAGCGCCCGCAGGCTCGGCAAGAGCCGCTCGGTGATCTCGAGCGCGGCCGCGACGTGCATCGCGGTCGGGAACGCGTCGTTGGACGACTGGGACATGTTGACGTGGTCGTTGGGATGGATCGGGGCCTTGCTGCCGAGCTTGGCGCCGGCGAGCTCGATCGCGCGGTTCGCGATCACCTCGTTCACGTTCATGTTGGTCTGGGTGCCTGAGCCGGTCTGCCAGACCGAGAGCGGGAAGTGCTCGTCGAGCTTGCCGGCGACGACCTCGTCGGCGGCGCCGACGATCAGCTCGGCGCGGCGGGCGTCCAGGAGCCCCAGGTCCTGGTTGACCTGCGCCGACGCCTTCTTCACGAGGCCGAGCGCCCGGATCACCGGGAGCGGGATTCGATCGCCGCCGATCGCGAAGTGATGCAGCGAACGCTCGGTCTGGGCCCCCCAGTAGCGATCGGCGCGCACGTCGATGGGACCCATGCTGTCCCGCTCGGTGCGCGTCGCGAACGGCGGGTCCGTCACTCCGACATCTTGAGGAGGAGCCCCGTGCGCCGGGCGCGCTGGATCGCGGCCAGGAACGCCCAGTGGGCGAGCGCGCCGTACAGCACCGACAGCGCGAGCCCGGTCGCGACCGGCGCCGCGAACTCCGACGGAAAGCCGTAGTACGAGCGGTAGGCGTCGAGGAAGTAGGTCAACGGGATGGCCCGGGCGATCGCCGCGATCCACCCCGGCAGCACCGACACCGGATAGTAGATCCCGGCGAGGACCAGCACCAGGTTGACGGTCGCCCACGCGAACGCCTCGGCGCGGTTGCCGAAGAGCGTGATGAGCGCGCAGACGGCGACGCCGACCACCCACGCGGTGAGGAAGCAGCCCAGCAGAAACGTCGCGAGCGCAAGCCAACCGGGTCGGAGCACCTCGAAGTCGAACGCCCACCAGCCCAGCGCGGCCAGCAGCAAGAACACGACGGAGCTGCGGACCATGCCGACCACCCAGGAGCCGAGGGTCAGGTGGCGAATCCCGATCGGCGCCAGGAACTGGTGCTTCAGCGACTTGGACCAGACGTCGAGCAGCACCGCGTAGGCGACCTCGAGCTGGCACACGTTGATCACCGACAGCGCGATCGTCCCGACCAGCACGAACGACGCCTGCGCCGGCGTGAGCTCGAGGAAGCGCGACATCAAGCCGATGGAGAGGACGCCGACGACGGGCCAGAACAGGAGCTCGAAGAAGAAGAACACGTTGCGCGCGCCCATCAGGGCGTTCCGGAGCGTCACCGCCCAGACGGCGAGGAGCTCATTTCGCCAGCTCAACGAAGACCTCCTCGAGCTCGGGCTCGCGCACCTGCACGTTCCGGATGACGACCCCGTCGTTGTGGAGCGCGCGCAGCAGCTCCGGCAGCCGCTTCTCGGCCTCGTCCACCGTGCACTCGACCCAGCCGTCGGCTTCGACGCAGCGGAGGACGCCCGGCGCCTCGGCGAGCCACGTCACGGCAGGCGGATCCAGACGGAGCGCGATCACCTCGCCCAGGCGGATCTGTCGCTTCAGCTCGCCGGGTGTGCCCCGCGAGAGGATCCGACCCGCCTTGATGAAGGCGATCTCGTCGCAGAGCTCGTCCGCCTCGCGCATGTAGTGGGTCGTGAGGACGATGGTGATGCCCTGCTCGCGACGGAGCCGCGCGATGTGCTCACGCACGCGCACGGAGACGTCCGGGTCGAGACCGAGCGTCGGCTCGTCGAGGAAGAGGAGCTCGGGGTCGTTCACCAGTGACTTGGCGAGCGCCACCCGCTGCTTCAGACCGGTCGACAGGTCGGAGTACGGCACGCGGCGGTACGACCCGAGCTCGCACAGCTCGATCAGCGTGTCGACACGCCGGCGCAGGCGAGCGCCGCTCAGACCGTAGAGCCGCCCGTAGAACGCGATGATCTCGCCGACCCGCAGGCTCCACAAGAACGACGGCCGGCCGCTCGCCATGTTGAGCCGGCGCCGCAGGGCGCCAGCCTCGCGGACGACGTCGTGCCCCAGGACCAGCACCCGGCCGCGATCGGGCGTCAGGAGCGTCGCGAGAATCGAGAGCAGCGTGGTCTTCCCCGCGCCGTTCGGCCCGAGGACGCCGACGATGGAACCGCGCTCGACGGTCAGCGAGACTCCGCGCAGCGCCGGGGTCTCGCGACGGCCGAACCAGCCGGAGCGGAAAGTCTTCTCGACGTCACGCGCATCGATCGCGAGCATACGGGTGGATGATACCATCCGGGCATGGCGGGCTCCGACGAGTGGCGCTGCGTTGCGGCGACGGTGCCGCCCGGTCGCACCGCGACGTTTCGACTGCAGCGCGCCGGGCGCACCGTCCACGGCTTCGTCGTCAACCATGAGGGTCACTATCGCGCGTACGTCAATAGCTGCCCGCACGTCGGCACCCCGCTCGACCTGTGGCCGAACGAGTTCTACACCGAGGACGGGCGCGCGTTGATCTGCTCGACCCACGGCGCCCTCTACGAGCCGGTGTCCGGCCTCTGCACCGCCGGTCCGTGTGTCGGCGACCGGCTGACCGCGCTCCCGCTGACCCTCGACGGTGACACGCTGGTCGTCCGCCTGCCCGCTTCGTCGCCTCCCTGATGAGTGACCTCGACGAGATCGAGCAAGCGAACGCGCGCTTCTATCAGGCGTTCGAGACGCTCGACCTCGCGCGGATGGATCTGGTGTGGTCTCACGGCCCGCACGTGAAATGCGTGCATCCGGGCTGGCCGATCCTGATCGGGTGGGAAGCGGTCCGGGCCTCGTGGGCGGCGATCTTCGAGAACACCGCGGAGATGCGGTTCACGCTGTCCGACGTGCGCGCCGCCGCCGGCGGCGATCTCGCGTGGGTGACGTGCACCGAGAACATCTTCTCGGAGGTTCAGGGCCGGCTCGCCGTCACCTCGGTGCTCGCCACGAACGTGTTCGAGCGTGGCGCCGACGGATGGCGGATGGTCCACCATCACGCCTCGCACGTGCTGAGCCGGCGGCCCGCCGACGACGCGCCGGAGACGTTGAACTGAGGGCCGCGCCGGGCCGGGCGTCGTGACCGCCGTCCCGGAGACCGACGTCACCGCGCTGCTGCGTCGCTACGACGTGCTGCTCTTCGACGCGTACGGCGTGCTCGTCCACAGCGCGGGCGCGCTGCCGGGCGCCGCCGAGCTCGTCGACCGGCTCAACACCGCGGCCAAGCCCTATTACATCCTGACCAACGACGCGTCGAAGCTGCCAGCCACCGCGGCCGCCCGCTATCAGGGCTACGGGCTGGCGATCGACGCCGAGCGCATCATCACCTCGGGACTCCTGCTCGAGCGCCACTTCGCCGCGCATCACCTGGCCGGCGCGCGCTGCGTCGTGCTCGGCACCGAGGACAGCCGGCGCTACGTCAGCGGCGCCGGCGGAGCGATCGTCGGTCCTCGGGAATCGTTCGACGTGCTGGTGGTCGCCGACGAGTTCGGCTATCCGTTCCTCGAGACCGTCGACCAGGCGCTCAGCGGACTGTTCCGCGCGATCGACCGCCAACACGCCATCCACCTCGTGTTGCCCAACCCCGACCTCATCTATCCCGCCCCGGACGGCTTCGGCATCGCGGCCGGAAGCATCGCGCTGGTCTTCGAGGCGGCACTGCGACTGCGGTACCCGCACCGGAGCGACCTGCGCTTCACGCGGCTTGGCAAGCCGCACGCCGCGATCTTCGCCGAAGCGCTCCGCCGCGCGGGCACGCGCAACATGGTCATGGTCGGCGACCAGCTCGAAGCCGACATCGGCGGCGCGCACGACTTCGGCCTCGACGCCGTCCTCGTCGACACCGGAATCAACACCCCCTCTCTCACCGCCGCCGCCCCCGCGCGCCTCCATCCCACCTACCTCCTCCGCTCCCTCACCTAACCCGCCTCCGCCCGCAAGGCGGCGCACGGCACGCGCTCAGCGCCGAGCGCGGCGCGACAACTCGTGTCGAGGATGACGACGAGCCGTCACCGTCGGGCCTACGCCTGCGTGGGAGACGGCGGCCAGCGCGAGAGCGGGGGCGGGAGGGGTCGGCGGGACCCGTTCCCGGCAAGCGGCGACGGATCACCGCGCGCCCAGATGGAGCCCAGCCACCGCGGAGCAGCGGACGCGTGCCACGTGGTCACGCGACCCCTCCCGCCCCCCGCTCTCGCGCTGGCCGCCGCCTGCATGCGATTCTCCCGCCCCCGACTCTCGCGCTGGCCGCCGCCGCTAGGTGGATCGCTGCAGCAAGATCCACCCGCCGGACCGCCCGATCTCGCGATAGCCAGCAGCCGGAAACGCGGAGAGCACCGATTCGTGCTCGAGGACGTAGTCGCTGCGCGCAGCGCCAGTCGGGTAGACGAAAATTTCGCGCCGCGTCGCCAGATGGGGCACGAGGCGCTCGTTGACGCTCGCCGGCACGCCGTCGGGAATGCGTTGCATCAGCTCGCGCGCCGCTTGCTGCTCCGGGCCGAGTCGCCAGCGCGTCACCATCAGATCGTTGGCGGTGCGCGCCGTGAGCCCCGCGCTCGCCAGGAACGCCAGCAGCAGAACAGTGCCGGCCTTGCGGTGCGCGCGGAGCCGCGCGTAGCCGTCGACGGCCGCCAGCATCAGGAACGGCAGGACGAAGGCCTGATACTGCGAGCGGTAGTGAAAGAGCGCGTGATCGAAGCTCAGGAGGTTCACGGCGAGCGGGGGCAGCGCCGCGACGAGCGCGCGGGGGCCGAGCAGCGGGAGCCCACCGAGAGGGAGCAGCAACGCGAGAAGGTATACCAGCTTGTCGAGACTCAGCACGGCGCCGATCCAGCGCCACGGTTTCAGAATTAGGCTCAGGAGGATGTCGCCCAGCGACGATCCCAGATGCGCGTAGCGGTGCAGGTGTGGGTACGGCTCGCCCCGGAAGTAGGGCATGACGTACTTCAGATCCAGCGCCAACAGGAGGACGCTCGCGACGGCCACGCCCACGCCGAGCCGCCAGCGGCCCCTCGCGACCGCGAGCCATATCCCGAAACCGACGACGGCGATCGCGGCGTCTTCGCGGCACGCGAGCGTCGCCACCAGTGCCGCGCCGCTCCACCAGTACCGCTCGGCGTCGAACGCGAGCGCAGCGGCGATCAGCAGCGGAATCGCGAAGGCCTGTGGGTGGATGTCACGGATGTTGATCCCGTGGAGCGACGGATTGACCAGCAGGAGCAGCGCGAGGCCGCCGGCGACCGGAGTCGCCCCGAGGCGGCGCCGCGCGTAGCCGAGCACCGCGAAGCCGCCGGCGGCGAGGATGAGCGTTTGCGCCAGGAGCAGCGCGGCGGCACCGGGTACCAGCCAGCCCAGCGGCGCCAGCGGATAGAACACCGGCGAGAGATGATCGCCCCACGCGTGCATCGGCGGGAGCGTGACGTACGGCCCGTAGCCCGCCGCGATGCTCCAGACGACCTGGACGTAGTAGCCGAGGTCGAGGGCGTGGGTCTTCAGGGTGAGATGGCGCGAGACGACGATGAATCCCATCGCCACGGCGTAGACGACCGCCCCGACGACGGCCGCGCGCAACGGCGGGACCGTGGGGACGGCCAGCGGCGCGACCAGCCCTCGCAGCGCGATGAGCGCCGCGAGGACCACCACCAGATCCTCGGCGCGCGTGAGCGGGACACCGCCGACGGTCCAGCCGCCGGTCGCGAACACGGCGATCAGAACCGCGGTCACCACGCCGGCCACCAGCTCGAGTGGCCGGGCCAGTCGCGTCAAGGCAGGCGGGTGTACCTGGCCCGGAGGCTGTCGAAGCGGCGCGAGCGCCGCAGGCCGCGCTTGTTCAAGACAAACCAGAAGAGCACGGCGAGGATTCGCAGGCCATAGACGAGCGAGGCGACGAAGCTCGCCGACGACGCCTCCGGGAAGTAGCGCGTCGGCACCGCGATCTCCGTGATCCGGAAGCGGGCGGCCACGACCTGGGCGACGATCTCCTGGTCGAACACGAAGCCGTCGGAGTTCGCCACGAAGTTGACGCTCTCGAGCACCTCTCGGCGGAAGGCGCGGTAGCCGGTGTGGAACTCGGAGAGCGTCAGCCCAAACACGCGATTCTCGACGCCCGTCAGGAAGCGGTTCGCGAAGTACTTCCACCAGGGCATCCCCTGGGCCAGCGCCGAGCCGCTCTTCAGCCGCGAGCCGAGCACGACGTCGGCCTCGCCGCGCACGATCGGCTCGATGATCTGCGGCACCAGCCGCGGATCGTACTGGTAGTCGGGATGGACCATGACCACGATGTCCGCGCCGGCGCGCAGCGCCTCTGCGTAGCACGTCTTCTGGTTCGCGCCGTAGCCGTAGTTGCGGTTGTGCACGAAGATCTCGAGGCCGAGCTGTCGCGCGACGTCGAGCGTGGCGTCGGTAGAGCCGTCGTCCACCAGGATCACGAGGCTCACGGTGTCCTTCGGCAGCTCCTCGTACGTCAGCCGGAGCGTCCGTCCGGCGTTGTAGGCGGGCATCACGACGACGATCTTGGGAGTCTCCCGCGCGTCGGCCATCACGATGACGCCCCCTTGGGACGAGCCAGCACGATGAACTGATACCCGAGCAGGCGGCGGGCGTTGCGGGCGATCCTGGCGTTGATGGCATGCGTGGCGGCCACCCACGGCTTGTGCCAGCTCTCCGGGAGGATCTGATAGAGCGGCGCCGGCGTCGCGGTGAAGCGCGTGATGTCGAGCCCGGCGTCGCCGACCATCGCGCGCAGCGAGCGCTCGGTGAAGAAGCGCAGGTGCGAGTGATCCAGGATCCCGCGATCGAGATAGTCGAAGTGCCCGACCAGCAGCAGGAGGCGGATCCACAGGTGGGCGATGTTCGGCACGGAGATGATCACGAAGCCGCCGGGAGCGAGGCTCCGATCGAGCTCGACCAGGACCCGCAGCGGATCCACCAGGTGCTCCAGGACGTCGCCGTACACGATCACGTCGAAGGGCCCGCCGCAGTCCGGGAGCTCGCGATCGAGGTTCGCGGTGATCATCCGCTCGCAGTGGCGGGCGCCCGCCTGCGCGAGCGCGGGATCGCCCTCGATCGCCGTCACGCGCCAGCCGCCGGCGGTGAGCTGGCGGCTCAACAAGCCGTCGGCCGCGCCCACGTCGAGCAGGCGCCGATCCCGCCCGTTCCCGAGCCAGCGCAGGATGATCGAGTGACTGCTGTGCGGATCGGGCTTGAGCACGTACCGCGGCCACACCCCGCCCATCCCTTCAATCATCGACGGTTCGGCCTCGATCGGCAAGATTCGAGTAGAGCCAGCGCCCACCGGCCTGCGTGATCGCGTGGACCGAGGCCCGCGGCAGCGCGCGCACCACGCTGCGCGCGGGGTTGACCGCCGAAATCAGGAAGTGCCGGCCCGGCTTGGACCACGCTTCCTCCAGCTGGGGCGAATCCCAGAAGATGTCGCGGGCCTCGGGGAAGGTCGCGCCGAACGCCAGGTTCGACTGGAGCCCGTTCACCACGCGCAGCGGACCGTTCACGACCAGCAGGATCGACGCGCTGTTCTCGATCGCGCCCTCGTGGACCACGAGATCCCCCGGCCTCGCTCGCTGGGCGAGCGCTTCGGCCAGCGGGCGCGCCGACCTGACGCGCGCGAACTGCGTCATCCCGTCGGCGGCGACCGTCGGTAGGAACGCGATCATCGTCGCCAGCGCGCCGCCGATCCCGAGGGCCGCCGAGCGCCGCCACACGGCCACGGCCATCGCGACCGTCGCGAGGGCGAAGATCACCGCGCCGGAGCGGACGGTCGCCGCCCAGGCGTCGAGCGGCAGCGGGGGCGCCGGCTGTCCCCGCTCGGTCACGTTGCGCGTGGCGGTATCGAGGCTGGAGAGCACGTCGACCGACAACGGTGGGACGCCCATCCACGCCGCGACGAATCCGCCGGCGACCAGCGCGAACAGGCACAGCACCGGCACGAGGAGCGCGCGCGGCGACGGCGCGCCGGGCTCGCCTTCGATCGCCCCGTCCCAGGCGCGAGCCACCAGGAGCGCGAAGAACGGGAAGGCCGGCAGGGCCCCGTGGGGCAGCTTGAAGGGGACCAGCGTGAAGAAGACGAGGACGGCGGCGGACCAGAGTCCGATCAGGAACCAGAGCCGCGCCGTGGCGTCCTCCCACGGCCGCTGCAACGCACGCGCGAGCGCCCACGGCAGCGCCAGCGCCCAGGGCAGGAACGCGAGGAGCGTCACGACGAGGAACTCCACGGTCCCGAGCGTCACGTCCTCGCCGGGGAACACGCGCTGGCGGGTCAGTCGGTGCACGCTGTTGTCGACGAGCATGTACCAGAGCACGCCCGGGCTGCGGACCTCCATCACCACGTACCACGGCAGCGCGATCGCGCCGGCCAGCAGGACGCCCCACCAGGGCGCCCACGGGCCCAGGGGCCGCTCGCGCGTGAGCCAGAAGAACGCTGCGACGACCAGCAGCGGGCCGAGCGGGCTCAAGAGCCCTTTGGTGAGCACGGCCAGGCCGAGCGCCGCATAGAAGAGCGCGAGGCCCCGCCGTCGATCCCCGACGTACGCGAGCGCGAAGCCCGTCCACGCGAGCGTGACCCAGAGCACGAACAAGGTCTCGGGCTTGGCCGCGCGGCCGTACACGAACATCCCGAGGTTCGTGATGGCCATGAGGCCGGCCAGCAGCCCGAGGCGCGGCCCCCCGAGCGACACGCCGAGGCGCGCCGTCACCGCCGCGCACGCGACGACCGCCAGCGCGGGCGCGAGCCGCGCGGCGAACTGGGTCACGCCGGCCACGGTGAACGACGCGGACACGAGCCAGTAGAGGAGCGGCGGCTTGTCGAGGTAGAGCACGCCGTTGGCCCGCGGCGTGGCCCAGTCGCGCGCGCGCATCATCTGGCGCGCGATCTCGGCGTGGAAGCCCTCGGGGGGATCGACGAACGGCACCGCGCCGAGCCCGACGAAGTACAGGCCGACCGCGACCAGAGCGACGCCGAGTGGGACGTCCCGCACCGGCGGGAGCTAGGTGACCTTCACGAGCGCCTCGGCGGGCAGGCGCCGCAGGAACTCCGCCAGCGCGCCCTCGAGGTAGCTCTGATCGCGGGACTCGAGCGTCACCTTCACTTTGTACTCGGGATTGGAGAATTCAGGATACGACCCGAGGAGCAGCGCGGGGAATGCCAGCAGCAGTCCGTTGAGGTGCTCGGCGAGCGTCCCCTCGCCGATCGCCACGAACACGTTGCGCAGGTGGATCGGCTGGTCGCGGAACTGCTCGCGGATCGACTCGAACTTGCGGCGGAAGATCTCCGGCACCCCCGGCAGGATGTAGACGTTGCGCATGAGGATGGTTGGAAAGCGCACCGACTCGTGACCGACCAGCTGGCCGCCTTCCGGCATCTCCGCCATCTTCAGATGCGCGTCGTTCAGCTGCGCGCCGAAGTGCCGCTCGAGGATGCCGACCAGCAACGGGTGGCGCACCACCTTCGCGTCCATCGCGCGCGCGACGCCCTCGATGGTGACGTCGTCGTGCGTGGGGCCGACGCCGCCCGAGGTGAAGACCACGTCGTGGTCGCGGCTGAACGTCGCGACCTCACGGGCGATCAGGTCGATCTCGTCCGGGATGACCGAGATCCGGCGCACGTCGACGCCGAGGGCACGGAGCTCCCGGCACAAGTAGGCGGCGTTGGCGTCGGTGATCTTGCCCGAGAGGATCTCGTTGCCGATGAGGATGATCCCGGCGGTCTTCGGCATGGCTCCGGGGGGATTCTACGATGCTAGAATGCAGTCGTCCAAGGGAAGGAGACGAGCTGATCCGTCTGAGCGGCTGGGCCCTGACGTTGGGTGCGTCGTCCGGCTTCGGCGAGGCGGCCAGCCTGGCGCTGGCGCGGGCGGGCCTGAACATCTTCGGCGTCCACCTCGACCGCAAGGCGACGCTCGGCAACGCCGAGCGGATCGTGGGCGAGATCAAGTCGCTCGGCCGCGACGCCGTCTTCTTCAACGTCAACGCCGCCGATCCCGACAAGCGCGTCGAGACCGCCGCGCACATGCAGCGCGTGCTGGACGAGCGGGGCGAGGGCGGCGCACTGCGCGTGCTCCTCCACTCGCTCGCGTTCGGCACCCTCAAGCCGTTCGTCGCCGACCCGATGAAGGACGCCGTCAACCAGGCGCAGATGGACATGACGCTCGACGTGATGGCGCACAGCCTCGTCTACTGGACCCAGGAGGTCGTCGCCCGCGGTCTCATGACGCGCGGCGGGCGCGTCTACGCGATGACCTCGTCGGGCGGCACGCGCGTCCTGCCCTTCTACGGCCCGGTCTCGGCGGCCAAGGCCGCGCTCGAGTCGCACGTCCGTCAGCTCGCCTCCGAGCTGGCGCCGCGGGGCATCACCGCCAACGCGATCCGTGCGGGCGTCACCGACACCCCGGCCCTGCAGAAGATCCCGGGCCACGAATCGATCGTGGCCGCGGCGAAGAGCCGCAATCCGAGCGGGCGGATGACTACCACCGAGGACGTCGCGCGCGCCCTGGTCGTCCTCTCCCACCCGGACACGTACTGGATCACGGGCAACGTGATCGGCGTCGACGGCGGCGAAGACATCGTCGGGTGACCTACACCCAGGGCGTGGTCCTAGGCATCGTCCAGGGCCTGACCGAGTTCCTGCCGATCTCGTCCTCGGGACATCTGATCCTGGTCCCCTACGTCTTCGGTTGGCCCGACCAGGGCCTCGCCGTCGACGCGGTCATGCACCTCGGCACGCTGGCGGCGCTCCTCGTGTACTTCCGGCGCGAGCTCCTCGGGATCGTCACCGGCGACGTCTCGCGCCGTCTGGGCGTGCTGCTGGTGGCCGCCACCGTGCCGGGCGCCGTCGCCGGCGTGCTCTTCGGCAAGGTCATCGAGAACGGCCTGCGGTCGCCCGTCGTCATCGCGGTCTCCACCGGCGCGTGGGCGGTCGTGATGTGGATCGCCGATCGCCGCGCCGCCGCCGCGCCGAACGCGCCCGGCGACCCGGTGGAGCGCGTCACCTGGGGCCAGGGACTCGCGGTCGGCTGCGCCCAGGCGCTGGCGCTCGTGCCCGGCACGTCGCGCTCGGGCATCACGATCACCACGGGGCTGCTCGGCGGCCTCGATCGCGCGACGGCCGCGCGGTACTCGTTCCTGCTCGGCATCCCGATCACCGCCGGCGCCGGCGCCCTGAAGGGCATGCAGCTGGCGAAGACGGGATTGCCGCCGGGCGGTGGCGGGCCGCTCGCGGTGGCGCTGCTCGCCACGTTCGTCGCCGGCCTGTTCGCGGTGTGGTTCCTGGTGAGCTACCTGAAGCGGCGCTCGCTCCAACCGTTCGTGATCTACCGCATCGTGTTGGCCGCGGCCATCTTCGCGATGCTGCTCCGCGGCTGATCCTGAGAAGGGGGGCCTCGAAGGGCCCCCCGAGCCCCCCGCGCTCGGAGGCGCCCGGGCGCAGCCGTGGCGCCCCTCGGGATTGCTGGGACGAGCGAGCTACACGAAGCTCCGAATCCACTCGATGCTGCGGCGCACCGCGTCCCTTCGATGGACCGGATCGGTGAGACGGTGATCCCCGCCCTCGATGATCACGAGGTCGCACGGCTCCGCCGCCCGCGCGTGCAGGATCGTGCCGTGCTCGACGGGCACCACGTCGTCGGCGTCGCCGTGGATCGCCAGGTGACGCGCGACGCCGGCCGGCGACGTGTCGTAGCGATGGGACGCGAGCTCGAGCAGGAACGGCGTCCCGATGGCCGCGTCGCGGCCGACATCGTCGCCGAGGTCCTCGAGGCTCGCGGGCGCGTTCCACGTCACCACCGCGACCGCGTCGGTTCGCTCGGCGGCGAGATGGAGCGCGACGAAGCCGCCGAGGCTCGAGCCGAGCAGTCCGAACCGCCGATCGAGCCGCGGGTGGGCGTCGAGATGGTTCAGCACTGCCCGGGCATCCTCGAGGCGCGTGGCCACGGTCGTCTCGTCTTCTTTGCCGGACGATTCGCCGCAGCCGCGGAAGTCGAAGCGCGCGAGGGCCAGCCCGGCCCGCGCGAACTCCTCGCCGAGCAGCAGGTACTTGTCGCTGTCCTTGGAGGCGCTCAAGCCGTGGCAGGCGAGCACGCACGGCGTGGGGCCGGCGCGGTCCGGAAGATGGAGAACGAGGACGAGCTCGCCGCCCGGGAGCGCGACGGTGTGTCGCTCGTGAATCAAGCCCAGACGAGATCGAAGAGCTGGCAGGCGTTCGTCGAGAGGCGAAACATCACGTCCTCGACCGGGAGCTGCTTCAGCTTCGCGACTTCTTCGGCCGCGCGGCTGGCCAGCCACGGGCCGGAGCCCATCCCCGCGAACTCGCCGCCGTACTTCCACGGGCCGTCGCTCTCGACCAGCAAGGCGTCGAGCGGCACCGCCGCGACCATCTCGCGATCCCGCTCGCGGTAGACGACCTCCGGGCTCACCGAGATCAGATAGCCGGCGTCGACGATCGCGCGCGTCACTTCGGCGGGCGCCTTGTGCCAGTGAAAGACGGCGCGCTCGATCTGGTGACGCTTGAGCGCTTCGAGCGCGCCGACCGCCGCGCCGTGGGGCGCGTGCAGCGCGACCGGCAGGTCCCAGCGCGAGGCGAGCGCCAGCAGTCGCCCGAGCCGCTCCCGTCCGCGGGCCATCAGCGTCGGCGCATCGGTCGCGCCCTCGAGCGAGTACCAGGGCAAGCCGATCTCGCCGACCCCGACGATGCGCGAATGATGCGCGCTAATCTGCGCCTCGACGCGGTCGAGGTCGTCGTCGGTCAGCCGGGTCCAGTCGGGGTGGAAGCCGAGGCACGCCCACACCGCCTTCGGCGCCGCGGTGGCCGCCTTCATCGTCCGCGCGTTCGTCTCGGCGTCGCAGCCGACGGCGACGACACCCCACACGTCGTGCGTCATCGAGGTGCGAAGCGTCTCGGCGAGGTCGGCGAACGAAGGGTCGTGGAGGTGGCAGTGGCTGTCGATGATCATCGCGTCCGCGCTCAGGTCCCCGCCACCACCATCCGACTGATCCGCACGGTGGGCGCCACCGTTCGATCGCGCAGGACGAGATCGTCGCCGACGCCGTCGATCGCCGACAGCATCTCCAGGAGATTGCCGGCGACCGTCACCTCCTCGACCGGGTAGGCGAGCTCGCCGTTCTCGATCCACTGTCCGGCGGCGCCACGAGAATAATCGCCGGTCACGCCGTTCACGCCGAATCCGATGAGCTCCGTAACATAAAATCCGTTCTTCACGGAGCCGATCAGGTCCTTGGGCGTCGCCTGCCCCGGGAGCAGCATGAGGTTCGTCGTCGAGACCGAGACGCCGCCGCCGTCTCGGGCGGCGTGGTGCGTGGACGTGAGCCCGAGCTTCCGTGCGCTGTAGGTGTCGAGCAGGTAGGACTCGAGCACGCCCTCCCCGACCAGCACCGTTCGCCCGGTCTCTAGCCCTTCGCCGTCGAACGGACGCGAGCCGAGGCCGGCCGGCACCAGCGCGTCGTCGATGATGGTCACGGAGGGGGACGCGATCTTGGTACCCCGCCGGTCGAGCAGGAACGACGCGCGGCGATAGAGGCTGGGACCGCTCGCCGCCCCCGCGATCGCGCGCACGAGGCTCGCCGCGGTCTCCGGGTCGAAGATCACCGGCACCTCGACGGTCTTCATCTTCCGCGCGCCCAGGCGCCGCAGCGCGCGGGCCGCGGCCGTGCGGCCGACGGCGACCGGGTCCTCGAGCCGCGCGCGCTTGCGCGCCGTCGAATACCAGTAGTCACGCTGCATCTCGCCGTCGTGGGACGCGATCGGCGACACCGCGATCGAGTAGCCGGTGGTCGCGTAGCTCTTCACGAAGCCGTGGGAGGTCGCGTAGGCGTAGCGCGCCCGGCGGTCGGAGTACTCGGCGCCCTCGGAGTTCGTGATGCGCGGGTCCGTCTCGCGCGCCGCGGTCTCGGCGCGGCGGGCGATCTCGATCTTCTCCTCGGGCGCGATGTCGGCGGCGTCGTCCTCGAGGTCGAGATCCGGCACGCGAGCGATCAGCGCTCCCGGCTCCGGGAGCCCGGCGTGCGGGTCTTCGGCGGTGATCTTGGCCAGCGCGGTCGCCTCGTCGACCACCCGGTCGAGAGACT
>Ga0209058_1000635_pt1 | contig 30450 bp, 28 predicted proteins | sample GraSoiAngelo_147_FD_185904 | JGI IMG/M metagenome (GOLD analysis project Ga0209058, IMG submission 185904) | Grasslands soil microbial communities from the Angelo Coastal Reserve, California, USA - 14_1009_05_40cm (SPAdes) (version 2) | ecosystem: Environmental > Terrestrial > Soil > Grasslands ... | reverse complement strand
TTCTTCCGACGCGTCACGACGGCGTTCGTCGAGCGCGGCGCCGCCCGGCTGTGGTTCCTCGACACGACCTCCGGGCCCATCGCGTCTTTCATCACGCTCGAGTGGGACGACACGGTCGGCCTCTACAACTCGGGGTTCCACCCGGACCGGGCGACGCTGTCCCCCGGCGTGGTCCTGCTCGGGCACCTGATCCGCGACGCGATCGAGCGCGGGAAGCGGCGCTTCGACTTCCTGCGGGGCGAGGAGCGGTACAAGTACGAGTTCGAGCCCGTCGCCAAGGACGTCTGCGCGGTGAAGATCACGTGAGGGGGGGCGCCGCGCTCCGGGTCGCGATGCTCTCGGTCCACACGTGTCCGCTCGCCGCGCTCGGGGGCAAGGAGACGGGCGGGATGAACGTCTACGTCCGCGAGCTCTCCCGCGAGCTCGGTCGGATGGGCGTCGAGGTGGACGTGTTCACGCGCTCGCAGAACGCGTCGATCCCGCGCGTCGTCCCCCTCGGCGCGCGCGCGCGCGTCATCCATCTCGCCGCGGGCCCGGAAGCCCCGATGCCGCGGGCCGAGATCCACGCGTACCTCGACGAGTTCGTGGACGGCGTCGATGCGTGGCGGCTCACGCAGGGCGCGGAATACGACCTCATCCACGCCCACTACTGGCTCTCCGGCGTCGCGGCGCTGGCCTTGCGGGAGCGGTGGTCGGTGCCGGTGCTCCAGATGTTCCACACGCTCGGCCGACTGAAGAACCGGGCAGCGCGGAGCGCGGCCGAGCTGGAGCCGGCGCTCCGCCTCCGCGAGGAGACGCGCATCGTCCGGGCGTCCGATCGCGTGGTCGCCGCGAACGTCGTGGAGCGCGCCGAACTGCTCCGCGACTATGCGGTGCACGCGCCGCGCATCGCGACGATCCCGTGCGGTGTGGACACGGCGCTCTTCGCGCCGGGTGACCGCGCGGCGGCGCGTGTGGCGCTCGCGCTCGACGCGCACCCGGTGTTGCTCTGGGTAGGGCGCATCGCGCCGATCAAGGGGCTCGACACGCTGCTCGACGCCATCGCGTGCCTGCGCGCCGGCGGGACCGCGCTCACCCTTCTGATCGTCGGCGGCGAGGCCGACGAGCCGCGGAACGGCCACGAGGCCGCCCTGCGCGAGCGGATCGAGCGGCTCCACCTGGACGCGGCGGTCCGCTTCGTCGGGCCGCTCCCCCAGGACGTGCTGCCGACCTACTACATCGCCGCGGACGTCACCGTGCTGCCCTCGTACTACGAGTCGTTCGGCATGGTGGCCCTCGAGGCGATGGCGTGCGGGAGCCCGGTCATCGCCTCCCGCGTGGGCGGCCTCGTGACGACCGTGCGTGACGGCGTGACCGGCTTTCTCGTCCCCGAGAGCGACGTCGCGGCGCTCGCCGAGCGCATCGGGGGGCTGATCGCCGATCCAGACCTGCGTTGGCACATCGGGCGCGAGGGCGTGCGCTGGGCGAGGGCGCACCGGTGGCCGTGCGTGGCAGAGGCGATCTGTCGCGAATACGCGTCGCTCGAGCCCAGCGCGACACTCCACCTGGCGGCCGCGCGCTGCCGGGACTGACGGACCGCGGGCACGGTCCGCGCTCGGTGTCGAATCTCCGACCACCCGTGGTCAGGCTCTTTCCAATTTTGTGGGTCCACTCCGCGGAACGCCCATCGCGGCGTTCTTTTCCGAGCCGACGTTAGGCATTTCCGGATTAGTGGCACGGCGCTTGCTGTGGTCCAGCGGGAGGGGTCTGCACGAGCTATGCGCGTTCTCGTCGTGGAAGACGATCCGCTGCTGTGCGACGTCCTGCGGGACTTTCTCTACGAGCTCGGCCACGAACCGGTCGTCACTCACTGCGCCGAGGATGCGCTCGCGCGCATGGGCCTGGAGCTCCCCGACGCTGTCCTGCTCGACATCTACCTCCCCGGCATCAGCGGGCTCGACTTCCTGCAGCTCCAGACCACGCGCGAGTCGCGCATCCCGATCGTGGCGATCTCGGGCATGGCGGCGGAGAGCCAGGCGCGCGAGTGCGTGCAGCTCGGCGCGGTCGACTTTTTGCCGAAGCCCGTCGAGCTCGAACGCCTGCGAGAGGTCCTCACGTGTCTCGAGCCCCACGCCGGCCGGCGGTCCCCCGCGGCGCACCGACACGAGCGGCGGCGGGCGCCGCGCGCGGCCGTCGCCGTTCCCATCCGCGTCGTCGAGGACGGCGGCGCCGAGTGGGAGGCGACCTCCGAGGACCTCAGCGCGGTCGGCGTCAGGCTCCGCTCGAGCCAGGCGGTCAGCCCGGGCGGCGCGGCCAGGCTCTCGTTCGCGCTTCCCGACGGCGACGGGACGCTCGAGGTCAGCGCCATGCTCGTCAGGTCCGACGGCCGGGGCTACGCGTTCGACTTCGTCAGCCCCACCGAAGGCCAGCTCGGGCGGCTGCGCGAGTTCGTCCAGCGGCGCGACGCCGGCGCCGCGCGCGCCGTCGAGCCGCACTTCCGCGTCCTGCGGGCGATCTCGCGGGCCCTCAGCCTGAGTCTCGACGTCGACCAGATGCTGCGCATCGCCCTCGACGCGCTCACGCGCGTGACCGGGCACGAGGTCTCGAGCCTCCATCTCCTGTCCGACGACCGGAGGACGCTGCGCCTGCTCGCCGACCGCGGCCTCGGGCCCGAGTTGCGCGAGGCGAACCGCGTGCTCAAGGTCGGCCAGGGTGTGATCGGGCGCGTGGCGGTCACCGGCGAGACGGTGCACCTGACGAACGCGGCCTCCTGTACGGACCTCCCGCCGGCCGAGCGGGCGGTCGTCGAGCGGGAGGGGATCCGCGGCCTCGTCTGCGTCCCGCTGCAGAGCCGCGGACGCATCCTGGGTGCCCTGTCGCTCGCCCGGCGGACGCCGGAGCCCTTCACGGATGCCGAGATCGCGCTCCTGGAGGCGGCCGCGAACCAGATCAGCCTGGCGCTCGACAACGCCCGACTGTACTCGGAGACCCGGACCCAGCTCGACGAGATCAAACAGGCCGAGACCCAGCGGGCGGAGGGCGAGCGGCTCTCCACGGTCGGCAAGCTGGCGGCTGGCCTCGTGCACGAGATCAACAACCCGCTCACGGTCATCCTCGGCCAGGCAGAGCTCGTGATGACGGAGCTCGCGGATTCGACGCGGGGGCGGGAGCGCGTGCGCATCATCCTCCAGGAGACGTCGCGGGCCGCGCGTTTACTACAGAAGGTTCTGCAGCTCGCGCAGCCACAGCCTTCCGAGCGCCGGCCGTGTGCCCTCCTGGACCAGGTGCAGTGGGTGCTCGGGGCGAAGCGCCACGAGCTCGACCGGGATGGCATCCGAGTCGTCACCGAATTCGCGCCGATCCCGTCCGTGTACGCCGACCAGGACCAGATCCGACAGGTGCTCCTCAACCTCGTCCAGAACGCGCAGCAAGCGATGGCGAAGCATCCCGGGCCGCGCGTGCTGACGCTCTCGACCGCGGAGGCGGACGGGCGCGTCCGGGTCGAGGTACACGACACCGGGCCCGGCATCCCACCGGAGACGCTCCCGCGGATCTTCGACGCGTTCTTCACGACCAAGCCCGCCGGCGAGGGCACCGGCCTCGGCCTCTGGGTGTCCTACGGCATCATCGAGCAGCACCAGGGCCGGCTCAGCTGCGAGTCGCGCCCCGACGGCGGCGCGACCTTCATCGTCGAGTTACCGTTCCGGAAAATGCCGAGCTGACCGGCCCCCGGGAGCTACGCGCGGCTCGGAGCGCGTGCTACACTCCCGCGCACCGTGGGAGCCCTCCTCGAAGTCGAGAACCTGACGACCGAATTCGTGACGCGGGGCGGCGTCGTCCGGGCCGTGGACGGCGTCTCGTGGGATGTCCGGGAAGGGGAGACCGTCGCCCTCGTCGGGGAGTCGGGCTGCGGCAAGAGCGTCAGCGCGCTTTCCGTCATGCGCCTCATCGCCGCGCCCGCCGGCCGCATCGTGGGGGGCCGGGTCCGCTTCAAGGGCCGGGACCTCCTGGCGCTCTCCGACGAGGAGATGCGGCGGATCCGCGGCCGCGAGATCGCGATGATCTTCCAGGAGCCGATGACCTCCCTGAATCCGGTGCTGTCCATCGCGCGTCAGCTCACGGAAGGGCTCGAGATCCACCTGGGGACGACGGCGGCGGAGGCGCGGCGTCGGGCGGCCGAGCTCCTGGCGACGGTCGGGATTCCCGACTCCGAGCGGCGGCTTCGGCAGTACCCGCATCAGTTCTCGGGGGGGATGCGCCAGCGAATGATGATCGCCATGGCGCTCGCGTGCAATCCGTCCCTGATCCTCGCCGACGAGCCCACCACGGCGCTCGATGTCACGATCCAGGCGCAGATCCTCGAGCTGATGAAGGCTCTCTCGCGGCGGCTCGGCGTCGCGATGCTGATCATCACCCACAACCTCGGGGTCGTCGCCCGCTACGCCGATCGCGTGAACGTGATGTACGCGGGCCGCATCGTCGAGCGCGGGACCGCGCGCGAGCTCTACGCGCACCCGCGCCACCCCTACACGCTCGGCCTCCTGCGCTCGGTGCCCAGGCTCGACGAGCCGCGCCGCGCCCGGCTCGACCCGATCGAGGGGCAGCCACCCGACCTCACGCGACTGCCGGCCGGCTGCGCATTCGCGACGCGCTGCGCCTTCCGCGTCGAGCGGTGCGCCCGCGAGCGGCCCGGGCTCGTCGCGGTCGGCGGGGGCGGCCATGTGAGCGCCTGTTGGGAGGCAGAGCGCCTGGACCGGGCGCTGGCGATGCGATGATCGACGGGCGCCCGCTGCTCGAGGTCCGGAACCTCGTCAAGCACTTCTACGTCTCGGGCGGGCTCTTCGGCGGGCGGGAGGGCGTCGTCCGCGCCGTGGACGACGTGAGCTTCGCGATCCATCGCGGCGAGACGCTGGGGCTCGTCGGCGAATCCGGCTGCGGCAAGACCACGACCGGTCGGTGCATCCTCCAGCTCGAGCGGCCCACGCGCGGCCAGATCCTCTTCGAGGACCGCGACCTTGCGACCCTCGGCCCCGAGGAGCTCCGGGCGGTCCGCCGCCGTATGCAGGTGATCTTCCAGGATCCCTACAGCTCGCTGAACCCCCGCATGACGGTGGGCCAGATCATCACCGAGCCGCTCGCGGTGCATCGCATCGTCCCCGACCCGGTGAAGCGCGAGGCGCGTGTCCAGGAGCTCCTGGGACACGTGGGCCTGCTCCCGCAGCATGCGCGGCGGTATCCCCATCAGCTCTCCGGTGGTCAGCGCCAGCGCGTGGGGATCGCGCGGGCGCTCGCCATGGAGCCCGCGCTCATCGTCTGCGACGAGCCGGTCTCCGCGCTCGACGTCTCGATCCAGGCGCAGATCATCAATCTGCTCGAGGATCTCCAGCGCGAGTTCGGCCTGACCTACCTGTTCGTCGCTCACGACCTCTCCGTCGTGCGCCACATCTCGGACCGCGTGGCGGTGATGTACCTCGGCAGGATCGTCGAGCTCGCCGACCGGAAGGCGCTCTACGACGACCCGCTGCACCCCTACACCCGCGCCCTGCTCTCCGCCGTGCCGATCCCCGACCCCGAGCTCGAGGCGCGCCGCGAGCACATCGTCCTGGGCGGGGAGGTCCCGAGCCCGTTGCACCCGCCGTCGGGGTGCGTCTTCCACCCTCGCTGTCCCATCGCGATCGACCGGTGCCGGGCGGTGGTGCCAGAGCTCCGCGAGATCAAGCCGGGCCACTGGGCGGCGTGCATCCTCGCTTGACAGGCCCGCGGCACGTGCTTAAATGCTGAAACCTTTCGTGGTCTTCCTCCGTTTCAAAGCCAACCCTCTGGAGGGGTCGATGCTCCATCGTCTGGCCCTCGTGATCGCGATCGTCGCCGCCGCGGCGGCGGCCCCTGCGGGGGCGCAGGAGAAGCCCCGTTACGGGGGCGAGCTGGTCTTCGCCGTGCCCTCGGAGCCACCGTCCTACGACGCCCACCGAGAGGAGACGTTCGGCGTCATCCACCCGATGGCCCCGCACTACAACACCCTGCTCCGACCCGACCCGACCGACAAGACGGCGAGCCGGATCGTGGGAGACCTCGCGGAGTCGTGGACGATCTCGAAGGACGGGCGCGTGTACACGCTCAAGCTCCACCGGGGCGTCAAGTTTCACGACGGCAGCGAGCTGACGTCCCGGGACGTCAAGGCCAGCTACGACAAGATCATCTTCCCGCCCGCCGGGGTCGCCTCCGACCGCAAGGGCGAGTACGTGGACGTCGAGGCCGTGCAGGCCCCCGACCCGTACACCGTCGTGTTCCGGCTCAAGTGGCCGTCCGGCTCGTTCCTCATGTCTCTGGCTTCGCCCTGGAACTGGATCTACAAGGCCGACATCCTCGCCAAGGACATGCGCTGGTACGAGACGCACGTGATGGGCACGGGCCCGTTCGTGTTCGTGGAGCACGTGAAGGGCTCGCACTGGGTGGGCAAGAAGAATCCCAACTACTGGGACAAGGGGAAGCCTTACCTCGACGGCTACCGTGCGATCTTCATCAAGGACTCGGCGGCGCAGGTGTCGGCGGTTCGCGGCGAGCGGGCGTACATCCAGTTCCGCGGCTTCGCACCCGCCGAGCGCGACAGTCTCGTCGCCGCGCTCGGGCCCAAGCTCACCGTCCAGGAGAGCCCCTGGAACTGCGTGATCCTGGTCGCGCTCAACCACGAGAAGAAGCCCTTCGACGACAAGCGGGTGCGTCGCGCGCTCACGCTCGCCATCGACCGCTACCAGGGGGCGCAGGCGCTGTCGAGGATCGCCATCGTGAAAGAGCCGGCCGGCGTGCAGGTGCCGGGGATGCCGTTCGCCACGCCCCCGGCGGAGCTCGAGAAGCTGGCCGGCTACGGGCGCGACATCGCCAAGGCCCGCGCCGAGGCCAGGCGCCTGCTCAGGGAGGCCGGGGTCCCCGACGGGTTCTCGTTCACCTACAAGAACCGCGGGGTCCCGATGCCGTACGAACCGCTCGGCGTCTGGCTCATCGACCAGTGGCGGCAGATCGGACTCAACGTCCGCCAGGAGGTGATCGAGGCCGCCAAGTATTACGCCGAGCTCCGTGGAGGCAACTTCGAGGTGGCGGCCGACTTCCAGTGCGGCTACATCGTGGAGCCCGACCTCGATCTCTACAAGTTCCAGTCCAAGGACAAGAGTCCGGCCAACTACAGTCGCTACGTGGACCCGACCCTCGACGAGCTGTACGAGAAGCAGAGCCGCGCGGTCGACCCGGAGGAGCGCAAGAGGTACATCCGCGAGTTCGAGCGGCGGCTGCTCGACGAGGAAGTGCACTACATCTACACGCTGCAGTGGCATCGGATCATCCCGCATCTGGCCAGGGTCCGGGGATGGACGATCACGCCGAGCCACTACCTGAACCAGCAGCTCGATGCGGTGTGGCTGACCGAGTAATGGCGACGAATCGCGCGCGCCGCCGGGGCTCCGAGACCGTGCGCGGTCTCGTGGTCGGTGTCGCCGGACTGATGCTCGCCGTGCTCGGCGGCACCGGCGCGGGCGCGCAGGAGCGGCCGCGCTACGGTGGCGAGCTCGTGTTCGTCGTCCCGACCGAGCCGGCATCCTACGACGGGCACCGCGAAGGGACGTTCGCGCTCGTCCACCCTGTCGCTCCGATTTACAATACGCTCCTCCGGTTCGATCCCACCGATCGTACGGGGACGCGGGTGGTGGGTGACCTCGCCGAGTCGTGGACGATCGCCAGGGACGGCCGGACCTACACGTTCAGGCTCCGTCGCGGGGTGAAGTTCCACGACGGCAGCGACCTGACCTCGAAGGACGTGAAGGCGTCCTACGACAAGATCATCTTTCCGCCCTCTGGCGTCATCTCGTTCCGCAAAGGCCAGTACACGGCCGTCGAGGCGGTGGAGGCCCCGGACGCCGCCACGGTCGTGTTCCGCCTCAAGTGGCCGTCGGCGTCGCTCATCACCGCTCTCGCCTCGCCCTTCAACTGGATCTACAGGGCCGACATCCTGGCGAAGGACGTGCACTGGTACGAGACGCACGTCATGGGCACGGGCCCCTTCATCTTCGTCGAGCACGTGAAGGGCGCATACTGGGCCGCCAGGAAGAACCCCAATTACTGGGACAAGGGCAAGCCCTATCTCGACGGCTACCGCGCACTCGTCGTCAAGGACGCCAACGCGCAGGTGGCGGCGGTCCGGGCCGAGCGCGCCCACATCCAGTTCCGAGGGTTCACGCCCTCGGAACGGGACAGCCTCGTGCAGGCCCTCGGCGCCAAGATCGCGGTGCAGGAGAGCCCCTGGGACTGTGTCCTCCTGGTCGGGATGAACCACGAGAAGAAGCCGTGGGACGACAAGCGCGCGCGCCGGGCGCTCACGCTCGCGCTCGATCGCCACCAGGGCTCGCAGGCGCTCTCGAGAATCGCCATCGTGAAGAGCGTCGGAGGCGTGCAGGTTCCAGGGACACCGTTCGCGGCGCCGCCCGAGGAGCTCGAGAAGCTCGCCGGCTACTCTCACGACGTCGCAAAGTCGCGGGCCGAGGCGCGCCGTCTCCTGACGGAGGCCGGCGTCCCGGAGGGCTTCTCGTTCAGCCTCAAGAACCGCAACGTCCCCATGCCCTACGAGCCGATCGCCGTATGGCTGGTCGATCAGTGGCGGCAGGTCGGCCTCCAGGCGCGTCACGAGTTCATCGAGTCGACCAAGTGGGAGGCCGATCTCCGAAACGGCGAGTACGAGGTCGCCGTCGACACCCAGTGCAGTTACGCCGTCGATCCGGACCTCGACCTCTACAAGTTTCAGTCGATGGGGATCAGCCACAACAACTACGGCCGCTACACGGACACGGTCCTCGACGAGCTCTACCAGAAGCAGAGTCGCGCCCTCGATCCGGACGAGCGGAAGAAGTACGTCCGTGAATTCGAGCGGCGGCTTCTGGACGAGGAGGCTCACTACGCCTACACGCTCCAGTGGCACCGCATCATTCCGCACAGCGCGAAGGTGCGCGGGTGGACCATCACGCCCAGCCACTTCGTCAACAACCAGCTCGATACGGTGTGGCTTGCGGAGTAGCGGTCTTGGGCAAGTACATCCTCAAGCGACTCCTCTTGATGATCCCGACCCTGCTCGGCGTCGCGGTGATCATCTTCTTTCTGATGCGCGTCGTGCCGGGCGACATCGTCGAGCTGCGGTTCGCGGGCGAGAGCTCGTTCGCCTCGAAGGAGAACCTCGACAAGGAACGCGTCCGGCTCGGTCTGGACCAGCCGCTCTGGAGACAGTTCCTCGCCTGGATCACGGGGATCGTCCGGCTCGACTTCGGCAAGTCGATGTGGACCGGCGCTCCCATCCTCGAGGAGATCCGGTTGCGCTTTGCGCTGTCGCTGCAGCTCGCGATCATGGCCACGCTGATCGCCGTGCTGCTGGCGATCCCGCTTGGCGTCATCGCCGCGCTCAAGCAGGACACGTGGGTGGACTACGTCGTGCGGATCGTGTCGATCGCCGGGCTGGCGACGCCCTCGTTCTGGCTCGGCATCGTCTTCATCCTCGGACTCCTGATCGTCTTCAAGTGGCTTCCGCCCATGGTCTACACGCCGCTCTGGGTGGACCCCTGGCAGAACCTCCTGCAGCTCATCTGGCCGGCACTCGCGGTCGGCTACCGGTACTCGGCGGTCGCCACGCGCATGACGCGTTCGGCGATGCTCGAGGTGTTGCGAGAGGACTACATCCGCACGGCCCGGGCCAAGGGACTCTGGGAGAAGCTCATCCTCTCGCGCCACGCGCTCAAGAACGCGATGCTGCCGGTGCTCACCGTGATCGCGCTCGAGTTCGCCTTCCTGATGGGCGGGCTCGTCGTGACCGAGCAGGTGTTCAACCTCAACGGGCTCGGTCTCCTCTTCGTCGAGGCGGTGGCCCACCGCGACTACACGCTCACGCAGGCGCTCGTGATGCTCGTCGCGTTCGTCTTCATCTTCGTGAACTTCCTGGTCGACCTGGCGTACGCCTGGATCGACCCGCGCATCAGATTCAGATGATGGGACGGCTCGGATCGGGGATCCAAAGGACCACAACGCGTGATCGCGGCGGGGTGCGGGCGTGGCGAGAGCCCGGGTGCCCGCACCCGGTTCGGTGATGGCCGTCGAGCGCGCGGTCCTCGGCGAAGTCCCGGAGGTCGTCGAGCGTGGCGGCTGGCGGAGCGCGGCCCTGGACTTCTGCCGTGCGCGACCGCTCGGCGCCATCGGCGCCGTCGTCGTCGCCGTCAACATCTTCGTCGGCCTGGGCGCCAACGTGATCGCCCCCTATGACCCGCTGGCGACCGACTACGGGGCCATGCTGGGGCGGCCGTCGGCGGCCCACTGGCTCGGCACCGATGCCTTCGGCCGCGACGTCCTCTCGCGGATCATCCACGGCTCGCGCACCGCCATGCTGGTCGGCTTTTCGTGCGCGTTCCTCGGCGCGACCCTGGGCACGATCATCGGCGTCACGAGCGCCTACTTCGGTGGCCGGGCGGACCTCCTGATCCAGCGCGTGATGGACGTCTTCCTCGCGTTCCCTTTGATCATCCTGGCCCTCGCGGTCGTCTCGATCCTCGGCACGGGCATCGGCAATGTGATCATGGCGATCACGATCCCGATGATCCCGCGCGCGGCGCTCGTGGCGCGCTCGAGCGCGCTCGCCATCAGGGAAATGCCCTACGTCGACGCGGCGCGCGCCGCAGGCTTCAGCCACGGGCGGATCATTCTGCGCCACATGTTGCCGAACGTGATGGCCCCGTACCTGATCATGCTCACCGCGTACCTCGGGCAGGCGATCCTTCTCGAGGCGTCGCTCTCCTTTCTCGGCCTCGGCGTCGCCGAGCCGACGCCGGCCTGGGGCCTCATGCTCCGCGGGGCCGCGGTCCAGTTCGCCGAGTCGGCGCCTTGGATGGCGATCTTCCCCGGGTTCGCGATCAGCCTCGCGGTCTTCGCGTTCAACCTCTTCGGCGACTCGCTGCGCGATGCGCTCGACCCGCGCCTCCGGACGCAGTAGCCGCGCGCCTGAACCTCGGTGGAACGGAAAGCGACCGGGCTCGCGGCCCCCGCGACAACGGTCGAATGCTTGACACGCTGCGGCGATTCGGGTACAAACTCATGGGTTTAGCCAGCGCTCAAGAATTGATTGGGAGGCTCTGATGCCGTATATCATCGCCGAGCCGTGCATCAACGTGAAAGACAAGGCATGCGTCGAGGTGTGCCCGGTCGACTGCATCTACGAAGGCGAGACGATGCTCTACATTCACCCCGACGAGTGCATCGACTGCGGGGCCTGCGAGCCCGTGTGTCCGGTGAAGGCGATTTTCGCCGAGGACGAGACTCCGGAGCAGTGGAAGAACTACATCGAGCTCAACAAGCAGTTCTTCAAGGACCACCCGGGAGTCAAGCCCGCCACCAAAAAGTAGCTGCACACCCCCCGCGGCACCCCGCCAGGCCCGCCGGGCATTCGCGCGAATGCGGTGGGCCTTAGTCGCTGCGAAATCGAGCGTCGGTGTCTGGCACAGCGGTTGCGTCCCGTCGAAGGGCATGGCCTCGGTGCCCGCAACCTCGCCGCCACCCTTGCTCGAGTCGAGCCTCGGCTACCACGGCGCCGTCTCGGCGTTCAAGCGACGGCTGATCGAAGCGACGCTCCACCAGGTGAGCGGCAACCGCACCCACGCCGCCCGCATGCTGGGCCTCCAGCGCACCTACCTCCTCCGCCTCATCCGGGACCTCGGCGTCGCCGCGCCGCCGCCCCCGACGCGAGGACGGCGCCTGGCCTAGACAAAGGTCGGCCCCCACATACGGGTTGACGGGCCGCGATCCGTCCGGGCAAGCTGAGGCCCGATGCGTGACGTGTGGGTCGCGGGCGCGGGCATGACGCGCATTGGCCGCCGGGCGGAGTCACTCTCCGATCTTATGGCCGAGGCGGCGCACGCCGCCCTGCGCGACGCCGGGCTCGAGCGGCCCGACGCGATCGTCGCCGCGGCAATGAACCCCGAGGAGTTCGTCGGCGACGGCAACTTCGCCTCCAGCACCGCCACGCACATGGGCTTCGCGGAGACGCCCGCGATGCGCATCGAGACCGCGACGTCCTCGGGCGCGGCGGCGCTCTACGCGGGCTTTGCCCAGATCGCGGCGGGCATGCGCCACGCGGTGCTCGTCGTCGGCGGGGAAAAGATGACGCATCTCGACACGCCGCGCGTCTCGGAGCTGATCGGCCGCTCGATCGATCACTACGAGCGCTCGTACGGCGCCACGATGCCAGCGCTCGCCGGCCTCGTCGCGCGTGCGCTAATCGCGCGGAACGGCGGCGCGCCCCGCGAAATGGCCCAGGTCGCCGTGAAAAACCACGCCAACGCCGTCCGGAACCCGTACGCCCATTTCCAGCGCGCGGTCACCGTCGACGAGGTGCTGGACTCCCGGATGGTCGCCGATCCGCTCCGCCTGCTGCACTGCTGCCCCATCTCCGACGGCGCCGCCGCCGTCGTCCTGACGGCCGACCGCGCGGCGGTACGAATCACCGGCATCGGGCAGGGGATGGACACGCTCGCGCTCCGCCACCGCGATGCGCTCACGAGCTTCCGGGCCTCCCGAGCGGCGGCGCGCGCGGCGTTCGCGATGGCGGGTGTCGGTCCCGAGCGCGTGGACGTGGCCGAGCTGCACGACGCGTTCGCGCCGTTCGAGCTGATGTCGCTCGAGGACCTCGGCCTGGTGCCGTCGGGGAAGGCCGGCCGCGCGACGCTCGACGGCGAGACCGCGCTCGACGGCCGGCTGCCGGTGAACCCGTCGGGCGGCCTCAAGGCGCGTGGCCACCCGCTCGCGGCGACGGGGCTCGCGCAGATCGTCGAGTGCGTGTGGCAGCTCACGGGGCGCGCCGAGGGGAGGCAGGTGCAGGCGCATGTCGCGCTCGCGCAGTCGATCGGCGGGCTCGCAACGAACAACTGGGTGACGCTCCTCGAGGCGCCATGAGGGAACGAGACATGAGGTGTGTAGCCGGGTCGCCCTGTGTCGAGATACGGAGCCGGGTCGCACCTCGTCTCGGGCCACCCACGGGATGTCGCGGTCTCGCGGCGTCGTTGCAATGATCGAGACGATCCCGGGCTCGCGCTGCCCCGCGTGCGGGCTGACCGTGGCGCCGCCCGCCCCCTTCTGCCCGCGTGATCCGGTCGCGATGACGCCGGTCGACCTCGAGGGCACTGGCGAGATCGTCTCGTTCACGACGCTGCACTCGCCGCCCGCGGGGTTCCGGTCGCCGCTCCACATCGCGCTGGTCGCGCTCGAGGGGGGCGCCCGGTTCATCTGCCACGGCGCGGAGACGCGCGGGCTGCGCATCGGCTCGCGCGTCGCGATCGAGGCGGTGAACGACGTCTACTACTTCTCCCATCTCGGCGCGCTGGACCGCGCCCGCCTCTTCTGGCGGCGCACGGGCCGCGCGGGCGACCGCGTGCACGCGATCGCCCAGAGCCTCGCCAAGCGAGTCCGGAAAGGAAAGACGCGTGTCTCGAGCTGACCAGCCCCTCGCCGGTATCCGCGTCCTGGATCTCACGCGCGTCCTCGCCGGGCCGTTCTGCTCGATGACGCTGGGCGACATGGGCGCCGAGGTCATCAAGATCGAAGAGCCCGGGAAGGGCGACGACACGCGGAGCTGGCCGCCCTTCGCGGGCGGTGAGTCGACGTACTTCATGTCGGTGAACCGCAACAAGAAGAGCGTCACGCTGAACCTCAAGGCGCCGGAGGGCCAGGCGATCCTCCGCACGCTCCTGGGGAAGAGCGACGTCCTCGTGGAGAACTTCCGGCCCGGGACGATGGACAAGCTCGGGTTCGGCTACCGGACGCTCGCGCGCCGCCACCCTCGGCTCGTCTACTGCTCGATCTCGGGCTTCGGCGAGTCCGGGCCGGAGGCGCACCGCGCCGGCTACGACCTCGTCGTGCAGGCCGAGTCGGGGATCATGGACATCACCGGCTTCCCCGACGGTCCGCCCGTCAAGGTCGGCACCTCCATCGCCGACCTCGTGGCGGGCATGTCGGCGGCCCACGGCGTGACGCTCGCGCTGCTCGCGCGCGCGCGCACGCGGCGGGGCCAGAAGGTCGAGATCTCGATGCTCGACGCCATGGCGGCGCTGCTCACCTACCAGGCGGGCATCTACTTCGGCACGGGCCAGCGGCCGGCGCGCCGGGGGAACGCCCATCCCTCGATCGTGCCCTACGAGGTCTTCAAGGCGGCCGACGCGTACCTGACGCTCGGCGTCGCCAACAACGCGCTGTGGGCGAGGTGCTGCGCGGCGCTCGACCGGACCGAACTCGCGACCGATCCGCGTTTCGACACCGAGGCCAGGCGCGTCACGAACCGCGACGCGTTGATCCCGCTGCTCAACGAGATCTTGGGGACCCGCACGGCGGAGGAGTGGCTCAAGCGCTTCGAGAGCGCGGGCGTGCCCGCGGGGCGGATCAAGAGCGTTCCCGAGGTGTGTGAGAGCCCGCACCTCAAGGCGCGCAGGATGATCGCGACGCTGCCGCATCCCCGGGCGGGCCGCGTGACGGTCCTCGGCGTGCCGATCCGTCTGCACACGACACCGGGCGGCGCGCGGCTCGCGCCGCCCCTCCTCGGCCAGGACACCGACGCCGTGCTGCGGACGCTCGCGGGCCTCGGGAAGAAGGAGGTGGCGCGCCTGCGCGCGCAGGGCGTTGTCTGACGGCGCGGAGCCGGGTCGTTGGCGGCGTGGACTCGAGGCCGCGAATCTTGACACTCCGGCGTCGCGCAGCGCATCATGACAGTAACCCATGCGCGAGCTGATCAGGATCTATGACACGACCCTCCGGGACGGGACGCAGGGCGAGGGAGTGTCCTTCTCGATGGAGGACAAGGTCCGCCTGACGTCGCGGCTCGACGCGCTCGGCATCCACTACATCGAGGGAGGCTGGCCGGGCTCCAATCCCAAGGACTTGCGCTTCTTCCGCCGGATGCAGGACGTGGCGCTCAAGCACGCGAAGCTCGCCGCGTTCAGCATGACCCGCCGTGCGGGTGGCACCGCCGAGTCGGACGCCAACATGCAGGCGCTCCTGGACGCGGGCGCGCCCGTCGCGACGATCGTCGGCAAGGCGTGGGACTTCCACGTGACCCACGCGCTCTCCACGACCCTCGACGAAAACCTGGCGATGATCGCCGACACGATCGCCTTCCTCCGGCCGCGGGTGGAGGAGGTCATGTTCGACGCCGAGCACTTCTTCGACGGCATCCGTCGGAACCGCGACTACGCGCTCGCGACGCTCCGCGCCGCCGAAGCCGCCGGCGCCCACTGGCTCGTGCTCTGCGACACGAACGGCGGCACGCTCCCGCGCGACCTGATCGCGGCCCTCCAGGCCGTGAAGCAGCACGTGAAGACGCCGCTCGGCATCCACGTCCACAACGATGCCGAGTGCGCCGTCGCCAACTCGCTGGCCGCCGTCGGCGAAGGCGTGCGCCAGGTGCAGGGGACGATGAACGGCTACGGCGAGCGGTGCGGCAACGCGAACCTCGTCTCGATCATCCCCAACCTGGTGCTCAAGATGGGGCTCGACTGCATACCGCAGCCGAACCTGCGCGAGCTGCGGGACGTCTCGCGGTTCGTCTCCGAGCTGGCCAACCGCAAGCCGTGGGCCGCGCAGCCCTACGTCGGCGACTCCGCCTTCGCCCACAAGGGTGGCATGCACGTCGCCGCCGTGCTGAAGCATCCCGAGACGTACGAGCACCTGGACCCCGAGGCGGTGGGCAACCACCGGCGCGTGCTCGTCTCCGAGCTCGCGGGCAAGTCGAACATCCTCTGGAAGGCGCGCGAGTATGGCATCGACATCGACCGCGACACGCCGGACTCGCGACGGATTCTCACCGAGCTCAAGGCGCTCGAGGACCAGGGGTTCCAGTTCGAGGGCGCGGAGGCGTCGTTCGAGCTCCTGATGGAGCGCGCGCTCGGCCGGCACAAGCCCTACTTCGAGCTCGACGCGTACCGCGTGATCGTCGAGGAGCAGAGCCACGACGCGGAGCCGGTCGCGGAGGCCACGGTCCGCGTCCGCGTCAAGGGCATCCTCGAGCACACGGCGGCGTCCGGCAACGGGCCGGTCAACGCGCTCGACCACGCGCTCCGCAAGGCGCTGGAGGAGTTCTACCCGAACCTCCGGGCGATGCGGCTCCTCGACTACAAGGTGCGTATCCTCGACGAGTCCAAGGGCACCGCGGCGAAGACGCGTGTGCTCATCACCTCGGGCGACGGCGAGGAGACGTGGGGCACCGTCGGGGTCGCCGACAACATCATCGAGGCGTCCTGGCAGGCGCTCGTGGACTCGATCGAGTACAAGCTGCGCCGGGACGAGCGGGCGCGTCCATGACCGTCGTGGTCGTCGACGACGACCTCACGATCGTCAAGATGTGCGAGAAGGTCCTTCGTGCGCAGGGCCACACGGTCCACGGCTTCACGACCACGCGCGAGGCGCTCGCCCACCTCGTGCAGGGCGTCCCCGCCGACCTGCTCGTCGTGGACTACATGATGCCCGAGCAGAACGGGTTCGAGTTCGTCGAGCAGGCGTGGTCGCTCAGGCCCGCGCTGCGAGTCGTCATGATCACCGCCCACGGCAATCGTGAGCTCGTGGGTGAGGCCGCCCAGGCCGGGATCCACGGGGTCGTCCTCAAGCCATTCACCGCGGCTGACCTCACGCGGGGGGTGGCGACGGCGATGGAGCGGTCGACGTCCGCCTAGCTCCGTGGTCTCGGCTCTGTGAGGGGGGGGTGGTCCGGAAATTATCTGGGTGTCCAGAAACTTACCAGCAATATCGTGGCCACCCACTCGTAAGATCTTGAAATTTCAGCATAGGGAGTTCGGTATCGAAATTGCCTTTGCTCCATCCCCAGGAGGATTCAGCCATGGGGATGGGAGAAGTAACAGCGTTCAGCGGGATGGTGCCGGGCAACGGCCAGGCGCACACCCGGGTGCGTGGCGTGGGCCGGCCGTCCACGGTGGCCCAGTTCTCGCCGCAGATCACGCAGTGGCTTCAGGACCACCCGGCCATGTCGGGTGCGGAGGTGCTTCGGCGCGTCCGTCTGGTAGGCTATCGCGGCGGTAAGAGCGCGCTGTACGAGCTGGTGCGGCGCCTCCGGCTCGCAATCGCCAACTAGCCCGCCTTAGCGTGCTCCCGCGTCGGCGCGCCGGCCTTCGGTGTGCGCTCGACGCGTAGGGACCCGGTCTCGCCTCTCGCGCCACGCTCGGATTCCCGCGCCACGCTCGATCTGGTCGACGTCAGCGATCCCGATCGTCCCCGTCGCCGTCGTGTTCGGCAGCGCCACGGCACGCGAAGTTCGCGGCCTCATTGGTCCCGCCGTGCCCCCTGTAGACCGCCTTTTGAGGGTACGGGCAGAGCGGACGTTGCATGGCGACGCCCTTCCCGGGATCGTCGTCCACGTATTTCGTGGCGATGATCTTGTCCGGCGCCACGTGGCGGTCGACCCACTGGTCGAGCGCGCTCAGCACGTCGTGCGCCGCGTCGATTTGTGGCGGGCTCGCCCCGAACACGCCACCGATGGCGTGAGGGCCAGGGCCGCCACCGCAATGGAGCATCCCCGGCGCCATGAAGAGGCGGAAGAACTGCTGCGTCTCGCGCAGGGCGTCTCCGCGATCGCGAGTGTCGGGCTTGCGCCCATCCTCCTCGGCGACGGCTCGCACCACGCTCTCGTAGTAGTTGATGGCGTTGAGCGGCGCGATCGCCCCGTCCTCCCAACCGTGATACATGATGATCTTTCCGCCGCGAGCCTTCAGGCGTCTGAGGTCCGGGTTGGTCGAGTTGAGGATGCCGGCCAGCTTGTTATCGGTGACGTCGACGTCGCTGTCGAAGTCGAAGGTCCTGAAGTCCCAGCTCGGATCCTCGAAGACCATGTTGGTGAAAAACTGGTTCCCGAAAAAGAACTGCAGCGCCCCGCCCGGCGGTGCGCCGGTGATCCAGACCGACCAGTTGCCCGGCGCGGCGACGGCGCCCGGCGTATAGCCGGGGAAGATCTGCTTTCCTGTGCCCGGGTTCCGTGGCCCGTCCATGATCTTCATGAGCGCGGTCACCTGTGGCGCCGTGAGGCACGTGTTGGCGTCGGCCCCCTGACACAGGAGTTGCGATGGATCGAAGTGGCATCGCCTCGGGTCGTCGATGATGCCGTCCACGATGCCGTCGAGCGCGTCACAGGCGGCGAGCGCCGCGGCCTGGATGGCGGGGAGCTTGCTCGTCGGGATGTAGCTGCCTGGTCCACCCATCGTCGCTTGCTCGTTCCAAACGAACCCCACGAAGTGGTGCGTCCAGAAGTTGGCCGGTGCCCCGACGATGATGCCATCGTAGTCGTCGGGGAAGCGCTGCGCTTCCATGAGCGCCTCCCGGCCGCCGTCCGAGCATCCGCTGAAGTAGGAACGCCGGGGACCGTTGCCGTAGAAGGCGCGGATGATCGCCTTGGCCCTCTCGGCCGTTTCGTGGACCGCGCGATACCCGAAATCGACGACCCTTTCAGGGTGTCCCAGGGCCCAGCGGGCGTCGCCGCCCGTGTGGCCATCATCCGTCCCGGCGGTAGCGTAGCCGCGGCGGAGCCCGGGGGCCAGGGCGCTGTACAAGATCGAGCCCGCGAAGCCGCCATTGCCAATGCCCTCGAACTTTCCGTTCCAGCCCGAGCTTGGCATCCAGACTTCGAAACCGATCCGCGAGGCGCTCGTCGGCGTTGCGAAGCCCGCCACCCGGCAGAAGGCCGGCAGATCGTTGACGACCTCCCCACTCGGTGCGCTGAAGGTGCCGGAGGGGACGGACTGGGCCACCGTGATCGTCGTGTTCGGCACCGCAAGAGCGCTGAGGCTCTCGCAGGCCGCCGCGGCCGCCGGCGTCGGGCCCGGGATGACCGCCGCGAGCAGACCCACGACGAGAACGAGAACGCCGAAGTGACGACTCATAGGATCCCCTCCCTGTGCAACAGATAGGGGGCCAGGGCTCTCTCCGCTATCAGGGGTTTCCTTGGCTCGGCTCAGGGAAGATCCCCCGTCTCGGGAAGCGCGGGAACCTGCGGGAAGTTGCGGCCGGCGCTGATTTCCCTGAGGTCGCGTGTAACCCCGCTTCGCGATTCACGAGTCGCTCGCCGTCATTCGAGAACAAGCTTCTCAAGTTCGGTCAGGTCACGGATGCCCGATCCGCATCTGCACTAACCGCACGCGGATACAGCTGGGCGCGGCTTGTTCGCTTCGCCAGCCGCGCGCTATAGTCGGGCCGGCGCCGTGCGGAGCCCGGTGGACCGGATGTTCACGTCGTGACCTGGCTCGCGGCCTCTGGACGTATACGCGACAGGATATGCTGCAGGGGTCCCGCAGCCTATCTCGGGAAAGGGCCTGTCGGGGTGACGAGCAATTCGTTCGTATCACGAATAGGCTGCGAAATCCCCCAGCGTTTCCGGTATTACGCTGATCAGCCGATCCGGTGGCCGAATTCTAGTTCGGCGTACTTCGATATGACGCTGCGTGACGACGATTCAAGGATCATGGATCCCAAAACGCAAGTCCGAGAGTCGTACAACCGCATTGCGGGCGCGTATCTTTCGTCACGTCGTTGCGATTCGCCGGATGTTGCGTTGCTGAATGATCTTGTCGTCCGGCTCCCACCGCGTGCACGGGTCCTTGACGCGGGTTGCGGCGCCGGTGTCCCCATCGCCCGGCAGCTTGCGACTCGTGCCAATGTCGTCGGGGTCGACTTTGCCGACGTACAGCTCGGCCTCGCCAGACGCCACGTGCCCACGGGGCTTTGGGTCTGTGCAGACCTCGTCGCACTGCCGTTCGCTGACGCGTCGTTCGATGCGATATGCTCGTATTACGCCGTCATCCACATCCCGCGAGAAGAGCATGCGCGCGTTCTTGATGGCTTTGCACGAGTGCTACGGTCCGGAGGGCCGGCGCTTCTGTGCCTTGGCGCGGCCGACCTGCCTGCGTGGACGGAGGAGTACCACGACGCGCCAATGTATTGGAGCCACTACGATGCCGCGACGAGTCTTTCGCTGGTGAAGGCCGCCGGCTTCGACTTGGTGTGGCATCGTTGGGTCGCCGATGGATCTGGTGGTCACTTGTTCGTTCTGGCTCAGCGCCATGACGCCTAACTGCAGCTTGGAGCCGGCGGCGCTGGCGCGCCGCGGCTCAAGCTGAGCGTTCGGCGTACTAGCGGCAAGACGGAGGAGGCCATATGGCAGGTCGACGACCGGTGGTTATCCTGGCGCTGACGTTACTGGTTTTGCCGGAACTCGTGCTTCACGCCTCGGGCAAGCCCATCACGACGATGGCCCATGGCCCCAAGGGCGACGTCGAGTTCGAGACGCTCACGCTGAACGCGAGCGACTTCTGGGACGGCGTCAAGACCGGGCAGCGCGTCACCATCTCCGGCGAGCTGCTCCTGCCGAAGGGCGAGGGCCGGGTGCCCGTCGTCGTCCTGTCGCATGGCGGCGGCGGCGTGGGGCGCGCGGAGGACACCTGGGCTCGTGAGCTGCGATCACAGGGCATAGCCGTGTTTGTCGTCGACAGCTTCACCGGCCGCGGGATCAAGAAGTTCCCGCCCGAGACAGAGCTGAGTCGCGCCGGGCAGGTGTACGACGTGTACCAGGCCCTCGCGCTCCTCGCGACTCATCCCAGGGTCGACCCCGGCCGTATCGCGCTGATGGGCGGGTCGCGCGGCGGCGGGCTGTCCCTCCTGGCCGCGATGACGAGATCGCTAAAGGCGCAGGCGCCCGCCAACCTCGAGTTCTGCGCGTATCTCGCGCTTTACCCCTCGATCAACGCCACGCTCGACTACGGGAAGGTAGCGAGCCGCCCGATCCGCCTCTTCACGGGCACGCTCGACGAGGCCACCTCGATCACCACGGTGCGGGGCTTCGCCGAGAAGCAGCGGGCGGGCGGCGCCGACGTCAAGCTGTTCGAATACGAAGGCGCCCACCACGCGTTCGACAACCCCGACTTCCGGGCGCCGTTGGTCGCGACGATAGGGAATACCTCGTTCACCGTGCTCTACCACGCGCAGGCTCACGCGAGGGTCACGAAGGACGTGAAGGCGACGCTGGCCGAGGTCTTCGCGAAGCCGTGATGCCGACGGCGGGACGGAGCCAGCAAGGGACGACTGCCGGCATGATTTCCCGGGCGCTCACGATCGAGAATCGCTTGCGGGGAGTTTGCGGGGGCCAGAAGCTCTCGCTGGAGGAGATGAAACGTGCCGTGCTGCCGAAACGGACGCCGAACAAACGCATGCAGCCGACGGCGCGCAGGGCGCGCCGCGGCTGATACGTCGCGTTAGGCAGGAAGGTCACAGCACGATGGCGACTGAATGTCCACAATGTGGCCTGATCAATCCGCCCGCTGCCCAGCGTTGCGATTGCGGCTACAATCTCGCCCAACGCCCCACTCTCAATGCGTCGCGAATCGGCCTTCAGGCTTTGTTGTTCTCTTTTACCGGTCGAATAGGCCGGTCTACATATTGGCTCAAGTTTCTCGTGCCGTATTTTGCACTCTACTTGGTATTGCTGGTCGTCGACTGGACTCTGGGAACACTTGATCGCAAGGAAGCTATTGGTCTCCTTTCTGGGATCTTCCTACTCCTGGCGTTGTTCCCGTCTGTTGCTGTCGGCGTGAAGAGGTGCCACGACAGGGACCGGTCCGGATGGTTCCTCCTGGTGGGAGTCATCCCCTTTTTGAATCTGTGGCTTCTGATCGAGCTCGGGTTCATGGCCGGGACAGCCGGGCCTAATAGGTACGGGCTCCCTGAGCCACGCGTGGTCTGAGCGTCAGCAGGGAGCTATGGTACCCAACCGTCTGCGCTGTCCCTGCTTAACCTCGGCATTCAGCCGACGGCCTGTGGCCGCGGCTGATGCCGGGCGTTGAGCCTGTAGAAAAACCTTGGAATCGCCGTCGTCTCGTCTCTCGTGTGAAGAGCGCGACGACCTCACACGATGAGGAGGAGCGATGGCGCGGTTTAAGCCCTACAGCTACGATCAGCTGAAGCTCGTGCCGGTGAGCTTCGAGCGCCAGATCCTGCCGGGCACGTTCGAGGCTACGCTGAGCCGCCTGATCGACGAGGAGATCGATCTGTCGGTGTTCGAAGCCCGGTACCGTAACGACGAGGTGGGGGCGCCGGCCTACGACCCGGCCATCCTTCTCAAAGTCATCCTTTATGCCTACGCCCGCGGCGTGACCTCCAGCCGCGAGATTGCCCGGCTGTGTCGGGAGAATGTCCTGTTCATGGCGTTGTCGGCCGACAGCGCGCCCCACTTCACGACGATCGCAGATTTCATTGCGACGCTCGACCGGGAGATCGTCGCCGTGTTCCGGGACGTGCTCTTGGTGTGTGACGAGCTGGGGCTGATCGGGCGAGAGATGTTCGCCGTCGATGGGGTGAAGCTGCCGAGCAATGCCTCCAAGGAGTGGAGCGGCACCCGGGGGGACTTCGAGAAGAAGATCGCGAAGATGGAACGTGCGGTTGAGCATCTGGTGCGCCGTCACCGCGACGCCGACGCGGCGGGGGACGAGGAACCGCTGCGGGTGGCGCGGGGCAAGCAGATCGAGACCCTCCAGGCGGCGCTGGAGAAGGTCCGGGGGTTTCTTCAACGCCACGCGGACAAGGTCGGGCCCAGCGGGCGGGTGAAGAAGAGCAACCTCACCGACAACGACAGTGCCAAGATGAAGACCTCGAAGGGCGTGATCCAGGGCTACGACGGGGTGGCGGTCGTGGACGGCCAGCATCAAATCGTGGTCCACGCGCAGGCCTTCGGCGAAGCCCAGGAGCACGCGCTGCTGGTGCCCATGTTGGAGGGGACGCGAGCGACGTTTCGCGAGCTGGGCCTCGCCGAGGACGTGCTGGCGGGCGCGGTGGTCGCGGCGGACGCGGGCTTCCACACGGACGCGAACGTGCAGTACCTCGACGAGACGCACGTCGACGGCTATCTGGCCGACACGTTGTTTCGCAAGCGCGACCCGCGCTTTGTCACCGCCGAGCGGCATAAGCCCGAGCCGGTGGACGATCCCGCGCGGCTCTTTCGGCCCGAGGACTTTCGCTTCGACCCGAAGAGCTTGACCTGCATCTGCCCGGCGGGCAAGCGGCTGTACCGGAGCGGCCAACACAACCGTCCTGACGGCTATCGCGCGGTGATCTTCAAAGGGGCCAAGCGGGACTGCGGGGCGTGCCCGCTGCGCGCCCGGTGCCTGACGCATCCCGAGCGCACTCTGATCCGACAGGTCACGCTCTTCCTGGGACGATCCCCGGGCAAGCCGGAGACCTGCAGCGCTCGCATGAAGCGCAAGATCGACACCGACCACGGGCGCTATCAGTACAGTCGCCGGCTTGCGGTGGCCGAGCCGGTGTTTGCGAACATCTGCAGCAGCCGCCGCTTGAGGCGGTTCAGCCTGCGCGGCCACCGAAAGATCAACACCCAGTGGCTGCTGTACTGCCTGGTGCACAACATCGGGAAGCTGCAACGCTACGGGACGAGCGAGGGCCGATCGGCATGAACGGATCGATCCGCCAGAGCGAGAACGGCCGCAGGCGATGCTGAGAGATCGGCTGTCGGCACCCCTCGCCTCCCTCGATAAAGACCGCCGACACTAGGGCGATTCTGGCGATGGCAGGCTTCGCAAACCTGGTTTTTCTACAGACTCGTTAGAAGGACAAGAGTCGAGGAGGTACCCATGGGCCGACCGTACGCGACAGAAAACGATGCTGAGCGCACCAGACTGAAGGCCTTCGTAGCCGGGCTGAGGGATGCCACGATCGCTCGCTCCATCGGCCATGGGTGGACGGTCGGCGTTGGTCTGGCACACTTGGCCTTCTGGGACAGGCTCTGGCTCGCCAAGTTCGAGGAGTGGGAGCGCACGGGTGTGGTGAGGGTGCCGCCAGTCGAGAGCTTCGTCAACGGAATCAACGACGGCATGCTGCCCTGGTGGCAGGCTATTGCGCCAGCCCAGATCAGGTACGAGGTGATCGCGGCGGCCGAGGCGGCGGACAGCAAGGCTGAGAGCCTGCGCGAGGCATTGGCCCAGGCAATCCTCGCGGTGCGTCCGCGGACTCTTGTTCGTGCGACCCATCGCCGTCAGCATCTGGACGAAATCGAGCGCGCCCTTGCCGACTGACGACAGGTACGCACCCAACCCAGGGCCTTCTAACCGCACGCTTCAGCTGACCGGGGCTCGCGCTGCTCGCCCCCGCAGCTGAGCGGCACGTTAGCCGTCCAGAGGGAGACGGGGAATGGATCGACGGCCAATCAACTTTGCCGAGAAGTTCTCGAAGTTCTCTGACCACTGGGCGCCGAAGATCATCGCCCAAATGAACGACTATCACTTCAAACTCGTGAAGATTCAGGGCGAGTTTGTCTGGCACAGTCACGCTGACACCGACGAAGTCTTCATCGTCATCGGTGGGGAGATGAAGATCCACCTCCGGGATGGCGAGGTTAACCTCCGACCCGGAGAACTGTTCGTTATCCCGCGAGGAGTCGAGCACAAGCCCTGGGCGGCTGGAGAGTGCAAAATCATGCTTGTTGAGAGTGCTGGAACAATCAACACGGGTGATGCCGGTGGCCCAAAGACAGCCGCTGACGGAGTCTGGGTCTAAATGGCCCCCTAACACCGCTGGCTCGCCTTTGCTCGGCGGCGCCGCGCAACGTGCGCGGTGAGGGGGTATAGGACATTCTCCAGATGGATGATCTTGAAATCAGGCAGGTTCCGGCAGTGGTCGATACGATTCGCCGCGACACCCGGCAGTTGGGGTTCACAATGGCTTCTGAGCCGCAGACCGGCTCGCTGCTTCGCACCCTCGCCGCATCCAAGCCGAGCGGCAGATTTCTGGAACTCGGGACCGGTACTGGCGTCGGTACGGCTTGGCTCCTCGCCGGCATGGACGAGCGTTCCCGGCTCGACTCGGTCGAAAACGACGCCAAGGTGTTGGAGGTGGCTCGGCGCCATCTCGGGCACGACCCGCGCGTCACGTTCCATCTCGCAGACGGTGAGGCGTTCCTCGCCCAGTCAGCACCGTTGCACTTCGACTTCATCTACGCTGACACGTGGCCCGGCAAGTTCACGCACGTGGACCTTGCGCTTTCGCTCCTGAAAGTCGGCGGTATCTATTTTATCGACGACCTTACTACCGCAGGCGTCATGGCCGGAGGGGCACGCACCAAAGGTTCCGGCGCTGATCACGGAGCTGGAAACCCGACCCGGATTTGTTGCCACGAAGTTGGCCTGGGCGTCCGGGCTTATGATGCTCGTACGAACGAATGCCGTCTAACACGGACTTGACCCCGACGCCGCGGGTGACCCGATCGCGCCGCGGGTCAGTCCGATGTTAGACCGACAACAGCCGAAACCAACAGAGAGAGTCATGCATGATAAGCAAGTGGCGGCGCCAGACAACACGGCGGTGCGGGTCGCCTTGTGGCGGGCGCTGCACGTAGAAGTCGATTCGCCGCCGCACGTGCTCGAAGACGAAGTCGGCTTGAAGCTGGCGGCTCCAGACGACGGATGGCGCAGCCGCCCGGACATGAGCCCGTTCACGCGGCCCTTCCGCGCCTCCATCGTGGCCCGCGCCCGCTTCATTGAAGATCTCGTCGCGGAACAAGTTGCCCATGGCGTCGGACAGTACGTCATCCTCGGAGCGGGGCTGGACACCTTCGCCCAGCGTCGGCCGGAGCTTGCCTCCCGTCTGCTCGTGTTCGAGATCGATCCGCCCGGCCCTCAGGCGTGGAAGCGCCAGCGCCTCGTCGACCTCGGCCTCGGTATCCCGTCGTTCCTGCGGCTCGTGCCAGTCGACTTCGAGGCAGGCGACGCGTGGCGGGAGCAGCTGGCAGCGACGGGCTTCGACTCCGGGCGGCCGGCGGTCGTGGCGTCCACCGGTGTCAGCATGTACCTGACCAAGAACGCGATTGCGGCGACGCTGCGCCAGGTCGCGACGCTCTCTCCGGGCTCCACGCTCGCCATGTCGTTCATGCTTCCGATCGAGCTTGCGGACCCCGAGGTGCGTCCCGGGATTGAGCGAGCGGTGGCGGGGGCGCGAGCAAACGGCACGCCCTTCATCAGCTTCTTCACGCCGACAGAGATGCTGACACTGGCTCGCAATGCCGGCTTTAGAGAGGTCCAGCACGTATCGGCAGCTACGCTTGCCCAACGCTACTTCGCGGGCAGGACAGATGGCCTTCGTCCGCCAAATAATTCAGAGGAACTGCTAGTGGCGACTACCTAAAATGAAGCGGTCTAACAACCGGTTGTGGCGGACGGCGCTGCGCACCGCCGCTGAGCCGGAGTGTGAGATGTACAAGCGACGAGAGCTATGACGTCGGCAGGCACCACGAGGATCTGTGCTGGCGGCCTGCTGGTTCGGGGAGGCCAGATCCTTTTGGCTAGGCGCTCGGGAGACCGGAAGTTTTACCCCGGTGTGTGGGACATCATCGGTGGACACTGCGAAGGAGGCGAAGCACCTGCCGATGCCCTCGTTCGCGAACTTGAGGAAGAGATTGGCGTCAAGGCGCACGTGTTCGAGGAGATCGCCGTCTTGGAGGAGCCGCAGCCTGCCGAACACGGAGACGCCAGGTATCACGTGTTCGTCGTGACATCCTGGGGCGGAGGTGAGCCCCGGTTGCTTGGGGCCGAGCATTCTGAGCTGCGCTGGGTGAACCTTGCTCACGCATTGGCTCTACCACTTGCTCATCCTGGGTATGGCAACCTCTTCCGCGCCGTATTGGGACGTGGCGGTGCATTCGAACGAGACATCTAACCCGGCACTCGAGCGGACCGCTGGCTCGCATTCGCTCGCCGCGGCCGCTCACTGCCAGCGTTCGACGGCACCGAATAGGGGCCGAGGATTGTGCATTTGATAATGTAACCGGGTGAAGGTTCGTGAAGTGATTCGGATGCTGCAAGACGATGGCTGGACGCTGGTGGTTACAAGAGGTAGCCATCGTCAGTTCAAGCACCCGACCAAGCCGGGCCGTGTGACTGTCAGCGGCCAGCTTGGAGACGACATGCCGAAGGGGACGCTGGCATCCGTCAGGCGCCAGGCGGGGCTTAAAGGAGACAGACCGTGAAAAGGCTGCGGTACCTCGTGCGCATCAACAAGGACCCTGACAGCGATTGGGGCGCTTCCGTTCCTGATTTGCCAGGATGCGTCGCTACGGGCAAGACGATCGACTCAACCCTCCAGCGCATTCAGGCGGCGATTCAACTTCATCTCCGTGGAATGCGGGCTGACGGTGTTCGTCCTCCGCGCCCACGCCGGCGAACTGTAGTGCCGGGCAGGACATCGCGACAGGTCGACTTTTACGCAACCGTAGAGGTTGCCGCCTGAGAAGGGTGGACACGGTTGCCGGCAGTCCGCCGAACAAGCGCATGCAGCCGCCGGCGCGCAGGGCGCGCCGCGGCTGATAGGTAGCGTTCGGCGAACGTCAGAGGTGCAGTATGGAAATCGTCATGACACGAACCGCGGAGGGGCGGTCCACGACGCTCGTGCGACGCGACGATGGCGTTACGCTTGAGCTTCCGAGTTACGCACCCCTTCACAGACTCCCTCACGACTTGGCGCACTTCGTCGTCGAGCGCACTCTAGGGCTCCTGTGGGGGTTCTGGGGCTCCATCGCCGCTGGTGCCGTATTCGCAGGCGTGGAGGTTCTTCCGCGAAAGCGGGCCGCGCGCGTAGAGGAGCTTTCGCGACAGGTCATGAAGGGCGTCAGTTCGCGGGTCACCGAGGCCGAGGCAGTCGTAGGCAGCCTGGTAGAGATCTACCAGCGTCGGCTTGATCGCGACTGGGCAGCGGCTCGCGCTCTGCTCAGTGGGATATGGAGGCCGGCTCACCCATCGCGCGAGCTCCCCACACAGGCAGAGGTGCGTCGCGTATGTCAGGAGCTTTCGGATGCTGAGAACCGTTGGCTCGGCATGGCCATTGGTAGCAGCGTCACGCTTGTCTGGCCTCGGCAGGAGGCCACTTCTCCTCGGCACAAGGCGCGGTCGATGCAGCGTCGCCGAACATCAGCCTTCAGCCGACGCGCTAACGCGCGCGGCTGATGCTGAGCGTTCGACACACGTTACGTGTGAGCCCTGGCGGCGTACGTAAGGGAGATACATGGGATCAGCGCGCGATGTCGTGCAGGACCTGGGTCAATGCCTTCAACAAGCGGGACGCTCGCGCAGCGGCCGCACTGTATCACGACGACGCCGTCAACACGCAAGTCGCTGCCGGTAGACCAGCCGTCGGCCCTCAGGCAATTCTGGAGGAGCTCCTCGCATTCTTTCGCGCGTTTCCTGAGAGCTACACCCGCCCGGTGAACCCGTTCGAGGACGGTGAATGGGCCATCTTGGAGTGGACCGGGGGAGGTACTTGGCGAGGGGAGTTCGCGGGTCAGCCGGCGAACGGCCGCTCCTTCACCCTTCAGGGCTGTGGGTCCTTTCAAGTGAGCGGCGGCAAAATCAAGTTCCAGCGTGGGTATTGGGACAAGGCGACTTGGTTCGGCCAGCTCGGGATTCCGTTGGAACCGTGAGCTGTCGAACCGCAGTGCAGCGGACCGGGCGCTCGCGATGCTCACGCTCCGGCCGCTGACTGCGGGCGGTTCGACTTCAGCAGGGGAAGGCAGATGAGCTCATGGATTGATTCAGCCAAGTGGGCAAAGTATTTATCGAAAGAGGGCTGCCTCGTCTGCAATCAGACTCCGGAAACGCGGCCGCCTACGGAACGCTCCATTGCCAGTCTCAGCGTGTCTCGATTCATAACCGACAGGGATGCGTGCCTCAAAGGATATTGCTGTCTTGTGCTGAAGCCCCATGTCATCGAACTGTATGAGCTGTCGGACGAGGATTCCGCCGCCTTCATGCGCGACGTCAAGGTTGCCTCGCTGGCGCTCAGGAAGGTGACCGGCGCGGTCAAAATCAACTACGAGATACACGGCAACACTATTCCTCATATGCACATGCATCTCTACCCCCGGCAGATTGGAGACCCATTCGAGAACGGCCCCGTTGACTGGCGGAAGAGGACTGCCACGACGTATGAAGACGGCGAGTTTGAGGCGTTCATCGAACAAATGAAAACCGCGATCAAGGAAGTCGAACACGGCGCTGCAGCGGGCGCCGACAAGCGGCGCCGGTGAGCTTTTCGTTGGTCGGAGGAGCGAGCGGAACGACGGAGATCGCGATCCGGATGAAGAGGATACCCGTAGCGTTGGTGGCAGGCATGATTGCGATACTGCCAGTCAAAGCAGACTGCGCTTCGTGCACTGCCTTCTTTGGCCTGTATCTCCTCGATGCCGCCTCAGCCAGCCAGGCCGACGAGTTACCACGCAAGGGGTATTTCGGGGTGCGGTTGGCGCGCCTTTCGGACGAGGTCAGAGTGCGCGGACAACTGGAGGCAGGAGGAGGCGTCCTAATCGAGGCCGTCGTTCCTGGCACGACCGCGGCCGATGGTGGCATCAGACAGGGAGATGTTCTTCTGGTCCTGGATGGAAGGTCGCTAAGTGGCGTTGCCGACGTGATGACCACTGTAGCGGCGATGGCTGTCCGTCAGAAGTTCGAGGTCACTCTCCTGCGCGGCGGCCGGCGGATGATCCTTCCCATGACTCTGAAGGAGCGCCCGCGGGACCGGGGGGAGAACTTCGATGTCCTGTACCATCACGTCGTCAGCGGCGGTGCACGGATTCGCACCATCGTCACAAAGCCCCACACCCCCGGCAGACATCCGGTCCTCTTCCTTATCCAAGGACTGGGGCCGACGACGGTCGACCAACCGTTGAGCGGGCCGGAGCCCTACAGCCGGATCCTGAATGAGTTTGCCAAGACCGGCTACGTGACGGTGCGGGTAGAGAAGCCAGGGATCGGCGACAGCGAGGGCGGACCATATGCCGACATCGACTTCCAGACAGAGCTCGACACGTACCGCCAGGCGCTGATCTCGGTGCGGACCTACAGCTTCGTGGACGCGGACAAGGTGGTCATCTTCGGGCACAGCATGGGGGGCGTGTTTGGCCCCATCATCGCCAGCGAGATACCGATCACGGGCCTTGCGATCTACGGCACGGTCGCCAAGACCTGGACGGAGTACTTCCTCGAGAACTGGCGCCGTCAGGCGGTTCTCGCCGGCGATGACCCGGCGCACATCGAGGCGATGCTGCGCGACCTGGCCGTCGCACTGCACTACCTCCTGATAGAGCAAAAGTCGCCAGACGCAATCCTCCGCGCCCGGCCTGACTTGCTCTCGATTCTGTCGAAACTAGCGCCGGCGAGCAGGATCGACGGTCGCTCGGTGCCTTTCTGGTCGCAGCTCGCCAGCAAGAACTTGCCGGCGTACTGGGCGAAGGGGAACGCCGACGTGCTGGCCATCTGGGGTAGGAACGACTTCATTGCGACCGAAGCCGATCATCCGTTCATCGCCGAGATCGTCAACAAGGCGCGACCCGGCAAGGGCACGTACGTCGCGCTCGAAGGCTCCGATCAC
>Ga0209058_1000633_pt1 | contig 30521 bp, 27 predicted proteins | sample GraSoiAngelo_147_FD_185904 | JGI IMG/M metagenome (GOLD analysis project Ga0209058, IMG submission 185904) | Grasslands soil microbial communities from the Angelo Coastal Reserve, California, USA - 14_1009_05_40cm (SPAdes) (version 2) | ecosystem: Environmental > Terrestrial > Soil > Grasslands ... | reverse complement strand
TCTTCGGGATCGAGGAGTATGAGTGCTTTCGACCTCTTTCGCTCATCGGTCCCGAAGCTTGTTTGTACATATCCAATACCCCTCACCTCCAAGTCTAACCTGTGGTGCGGGACGGACACCCAACCCCGTCCCGCGCTTCGTGATCAGCCTCAGATCGGCATTGGTCAGGCCGCCCGGCGTTCGCCGTGATACAAGTCCCGCAGTTCGTCCTTCGCTGTTTCGAGACGTGACCGGCGCTTTTTTGAAAGATTCCTTCCCGCGCGATTGATGTAAAAGTTCAGCATCGACTTGTTTTCAGCCTATTGTGATAATCTGCCTTGCCGAAGAAACCGACTATGCACGACAGAATTTACGACAGCATCTGTGACGTCATCGGCGACACACCGATCGTACGGTTGAGACGAATCCCAAAAGATCACTGGGCAGAAGTGCTCGTGAAACTGGAATCTTTCAATCCGGGTGGAAGCGTGAAGGACCGCATTGGTCTCAGCATGATCGAGGCGGCGGAGCGAGAAGGGCGCCTGAAGCCTGGAGGCACCATCGTCGAAGCGACCAGCGGGAACACCGGAATCGGCTTGGCGATGGTGTGCGCCGCTAAAGGCTACAAGGTCATTTTAACTATGCCCGATGACGTCAACATCGAACGAGTTGCCCTCCTGCGGGCTTATGGCGCGCGCGTCATTCTGACTCATCGGCTGGATTTCATGCAGGGCGCGATCAACAAGGCCGAAGAAATACTTCGAGAACATCCCGACTACTTTATGCCGCAACAGTTCCGAAATCCTGCGAATCCGCAAATCCATCGGGAAACGACCGCTCGCGAGATCCTTCATGTCGTCGGCGGCAGACTCGACGCGCTGGTTGTCGGAGTCGGAACCGGAGGTACAGCTACGGGCACAGGTGAAGCCATTAAACAAAAGATCGAAAACATGAAGCTTTTTGTCGTTGAGCCGATGGACTCCCCCGTGCTGTCGGGTGGAAAGCCCGGCTGGCACAAAATCCAAGGCATCGGTGCCGGCTTTGTTCCCGAGATTTTGAATCGAAATATTATTGATCGGGTTTTAACGATAACTTACGAGGATGCCACCGCTGCCGCCCACCATCTGGCCGAGCAGGAAGGCATCCTTTGCGGCATTTCATCGGGGGCCATTCTTCATGCCAGTTGCATCGTGGCGCAGGAACTCGGCCGGGGAAAGCGCCTGCTCGCGATTCTTCCCGACACGGGCGAACGCTACCTCAGCACCGAATGGTTTTCTTGAACTATGCAAAATGATTCTCGGGAGCCACCTGAAGAGGCGGCGGACGCATCGTTCGGCGATATCCTGAAGGAATTCGAAGCGGCGGGGCGCCGGGCGCCTTCCGGCGGTCCGCGCCGCGGCACTGTTGTCGGCATATCCGGCGATTACGTCCTGATCGATTATGGCTCGAAAGCGGAAGGTGTAATTCCGTCCGCCGATCTGCTCGATCGCGACGGTAACTTAAGTGTCAAACGCGGTGATACCTTTGACGTGGCGATCACCGGCCGCAACAACGAGGGCATGGTGACGCTTTCTCGTGTCGCTGGCCGGCGCCCACAGGATTGGGATGCCTTGACGCGTGCTTTTGAAAACAAGGAAATCATCGCAGGCCGGATTACGGCAACCGTGAAGGGCGGCTTCACTGTGGACGTGGGAACGCGCGCCTTTCTTCCGGCCTCGCGAAGCGGCGCCCGCACGCCCGCGGAAATGGAACAACTGGTTGGGCAGGAAATTCGTTGTCGCATCATCAAGCTCGATATCAACGACGAAGATGTTGTGGTGGATCGCCGCTCGGTCCTGGAAGAAGAAGCGCGCCAGATGCGGCAGAACACCTGGGAAGAAGCGGCATCGCGATTGAATCCGGGCGATCGCGTCACGGGAGTCGTTACACGGCTGGCAGATTTCGGCGCCTTTGTCGAACTCCAGCCGGGCCTGGAAGGACTGATCCACGTGTCTGAGATGTCCTGGACCAGGCGGGTAAAGCATCCCAGTGAAGTCCTCAAAGAGGGCGAGCGCGTCGAGGCTGTGGTGCTGAAAGTGGACCTCGCGGCATCGCGTCTTAGTTTGGGGTTGAGGCAGGTTTTGGAAAATCCATGGGACACCATTAAGGATCGTTACCCGAATGGAAAAGTAGTTGAAGGCAAGATTACAAAACTTGCGAAGTTTGGGGCGTTTGTAGAGGTCGAGGAGGGAATTGAAGGTCTGGTCCACATCTCCGACTTCACGAATGAAAGGCGAATCCAGCATCCAGGCGAAATCGTGAAACCCGGGCAGGTTGTGCGTGCGATCGTGCTGTCGGCGGATCCGGATGCGAAACGATTGAAGCTCGGGATGAAGCAGCTCGAGGCGACTCCAGCCGAGCAGTTTATCGGACAGCTTTCAGTCGGCGATCATGTCACCGGCCGCGTGATACAGGTGCAAGGTGATCAGGTGACGGTACAGTTGGCCGAAGGCGTGGAAGGTGTGTTCCGGGTCCAGGAGACTGCCACCGGCAGGCCGGCGTCTGCATCGGGCGGATCGCTCGCGGAACGATTGGCTGCAGCGTGGAAGGGCGGAACCAAGCCCGCGGAGACTTACCACGAAGGTCAAATACGGTCGTTCACGATCAAGGCCATCGATGCTGCGGGGAAGAGGATTGAGTTAGAGCTTGGGCCGGAAGGGAAATCTTGAAATTGGACAAATCCTGCAACTCAAATCCGAGATTTCGAAATATCGGATTGGACCTGGCTTGGCGATTAGCGTTGGGCGAAGTCCAGTCCCCTCCTCTGCGAGGAAGGGAATGGTTCTGTTCAACTATTCCCTCTCGCTAGCGCTTTCAGCCGGTTGACCTTTTCCCCTCCGAGTGACCGCAAAGTGAATGCCGTCTTATTGTGATTGAGCGGCTCGCCGAGGTCCGTGTAAGCGCGGCAGGACTCGCCGTCGGGCGTGCCGGGGATGGGGGCGAATTCGGAAAGCATTACACGCGTCCCTTGCTCGGCCGCGAAGCGAATCGAAGCTTCCACGTTCTGCTCTTCGGAGTCGGGGTGTCCGATGATGATGTACGCGGTAATCAAACTAGCGCCTGCCTCGCGCAGTGTCCGTACGGCATCCGCAAATTCTTGCGAGTACACCTTCCCGCCTGTTTTGCGCTGCCACGCGTATGCACTGGACTCGAATCCCAGGAAGAAAGTCTTGAAACCTGTGCGCACCATGAGGCGCGCGATCCCGGGCGTGATGAAGCGCGCGTTGAGCGCGTTGGGTGTGTGAAATGACAGATTTAAATTCTCCCGGAGGATCGCTTCAAGAAATGGAATAAGAATGCGGTCCGCTTTGAACAACAGCGCGTCATCGTAGAACGCGACATGGCGCGCCCCCAAACGAGCCAGGTGCCGGAGTTCTTCCAAACAGACATCCAGCGGTCGTGCGGCGAAATTTGGATATATGAGTGGCACTGAGCAGTAGGTGCATCGAAATGGACAACCTTCCGTTATCTTGAGAACGCCCACCTCTCGATCAGCGCCTTCCCAGAAGGGAAGTCCCTCCGACAGCGGCAGCCCAAGCGGCTTCAGGTCAAGACCTCGAACGACTTGATCCGCGCCCAGCGACGCTGCATGGGCCGGGCATAGAGTCGCGTAAACCCCGCCGAGAATGACTTTCGCGTGCGGCTGGAGCTCGCGCACGTGGTCGATGACTTCCCGCACACCCAGATACCAATAGGTCATCACCGTTTGCACCAGCACAACATCGAACATCTGCTCCAGCAATAGGCGGCGGAAATCTTCACGCGGGCGGCCGAATCTGTAAAAGCGTCTTGGAATGTCGGCCAGAGGTGCGGGTCTACGGACGAGTTGTTGATCAAATCGCCCGCGGCCAAAGGCGTCCCGCTTGCGGGAAAAAAGATGATCGAATACCGTCAATTTGCAACTCCGGAGTTGCCCGGCCACGCGCAGCATCCCGTAAGGACGCAGCCAAAAATCAAACGCTGTGAAGTCATAGATGGGTGGATTGACGAGCAGCAGATTCATGGGAGCCGGCATTTTTCAGTTTGAGTACATTCCCCTCCTTTTGCAAGGAGGGGAATGAGGCCGCCCCAAACGTTCATATGATAGCCTGCTCGGATGTTCCGCAGCGAACCGCCATTGATCGTTCGCAATCTTCGCAAGGAGTATCGCGTCCACGGTGGACCGCCCCTGTGCGCGGTGGACGGAATCTCATTCGAAATTCAAAAAGGAGAGTGCTTCGGGCTTCTTGGACCGAACGGCGCCGGCAAATCCACTTCGATGAATTGCATAACCGGCTTTTATCAGGCAACGGCTGGACAGATTTGGCTCATGGGCTACGACGTTTTTCGCGAGCCTCGCAAGGCGCGACAATCGCTCGGTGTCTGCTCTCAAGAGGACACGTTGGACTCCGATTTCACCGTTCTGGATCAGATGATCCGATATGGGACGTATTTCGGGCGGAAGCCGGAAGTCGTGAAACCTCGTGCGCAGGCTCTCCTGGAACGTTTCGGACTCGGTGAAAAGAGCGCTGACCTGGTCGAATCGCTCTCCGGAGGAATGCGCCGGCGGCTCCAAGTTGCGCGCGCGCTCATTTCGGATCCGGAGGTGCTGGTTTTGGATGAGCCGACAACGGGAATGGATCCCGAGGTCCGGCGGGTACTGTGGGAAATCATTCTGGAATGCCGCGCCCGGAATCTCGCGATTCTGCTTTCCACTCACTACATGGAAGAAGCGCAACGTTTGTGCGACCGTGTTGCGATCCTGCATCGCGGCAAGATCCTCGATTGCGCGCCGCCGCAGGAGCTGATCGCGCGTCGTATCGGGGAAGAGATGGTCGAGGAAGAGATCCGGCCCGGCGTGCGGTGGAAGAGACCTTCGAATCTGGAAGACGTGTACCTGAAACTCACCGGTAAACATCTGGAAAACGGAAGTGAGGCATGACCGTTCTCGGCGCGATCCGCTGCGTATGGCTGCGGCACTTTGATGTTTATCGTAAGAGCCTTGCCTATGGCCTGGTCACGACGTTCGCAGAGCCGCTGCTCTATCTTTTCTCATTCGGTTTCGGCCTTGGTTCACTAGTCGGAACGGTGCAACTCCTGGGAATCGAACTGACGTATCGCCAGTTTATATTCGCGGGTATCGTGGGCCAGACACTGCTGTTTCAGGGATTCTTTGAGGCCGCATATGGAAGCTTCGTTCGGATGTACTACCAGAGGATATTTCAAGCGATCGCCGTAACACCGATAACACTTTCGGAAGTGCTCTGGGCGGAGATCATGTGGGATGCCTCGAAAGCGACATTCTCCGCTTCTGTCGTGATCGGCATCGGGATTCTGATGGGTGACTTCAGCCGTTCGGGCGCTCTTGCCGCTATTCCACTCTGTTTTGCGGGCGCTACGCTGTTCGCGGCGCTCGGCCTGTTGGTGGCGGCGAAATCGAGAACGATCGAGGAAATTTCCTACCCGCAGTACCTGCTCGTTTTTCCGATGTTTCTCTTTTGCGGTGTCTTTTTTCCTTTGAGCATGCTGCCGCGTTATTTGCAGTGGCTGGCTTGGGGGCTCCCGCTCACATCCATCGTCTCGCTAATGCGAACGCTGACGCTCGGCACTCCGCTTCAGCCTCAAGGCTTCATTGTGATTACTATCTGGCTGGCAGTTCTCGTGCCGTGGTCCAGGCAAGCCATGAGCCGCCGCCTGATCAAGTGATGATTCGTGGATGAAAGCATTCATCCGCCGGTGAAAGCGTTGATTCGTGGATGAAAGCATTCATCCGCCAATGAAAGCGTTGATTCGTGGATGAAAGCATTCATCCGCCAATGAAAGCGTTGATTCGTGGATGAAAGCATTCATCCGCCAATGAAAGCGTTGATTCGTGGATGAAAGCATTCATCCGCCGGTGAAAGCGTTGAACCGTGGATGAAAGCATTCATCCGCCAATGAAAGCGTTGATTCGTGGATGAAAGCATTCATCCGCCGGTGAAAGCGTTGAACCGTGGATGAAAGCATTCATCCGCTAATGAAAGCGTTGATCGGTGGATGAAAGCATTCATCCGCCAATGAAAGCGTTGATCGGTGGATGAAAGCATTCATCGGCCAATGAAAGCGTTGAACCGTGGATGAAAGCATTCATCCGCCAGTGAAAGCGTTGATCGGTGGATGAAAGCATTCATCCGCCAATGAAACGTTCATCCGTGGACACCTGGTGTTTCAACGAAGTACAAGCCTCAAGCACCGGCCTGAGTTCGTTATGGCTAGACGAGTTGCGCCAGATTCAGCAGTTCGTCCTTCCTCTATCCGGCCCAGGGGGGCTTTGCACAAAAAATCCTGGGCGGTCATAGACCGCCCCTACAGCTTGGGGTTCGCGACTGTAGGGGCGCTCTATGAGCGCCCGCGATATATTCCTTGTGCAAAGCCCCCTAGGGGAGAAAACGGACCGCAGCGCGCTGCAGTTGTGGGCTCCAGACAAACTTTCCCCAAAACCACTCGCTACAATGCTCGGTTTGAATGAACAAAGAAAAAACCTAGGAAAGGCAACTCATCACGCCTAAATCCCTCGTCCTTCTAGGTTTACGGTCGAATTCTCTGCTCTCGGTAAACTCTCGCTAGCAGGCTGCTGAAAAGCCAGCCGAAACGCCGATACGCTGCAGAGACTGTCTGTTTCTTGAGGCTGCGCGCTGCGCTTGCGCTTCGCGGAGACCCCTATAGTTGCGCGACTCGACCTCTTCAGCAGCCTGTTAAAGCTTCCTGCTGTTCCTGCCGATTTTTATTGAGGACGTTTAAAGTTCCACGGAGGTTGCCTTGAATATTTTTGAAACAATGGGTCTTTGTTACACCATTTTGGCGACAACGCTGTTCACGATTGAGCTCATCTGCTGCAGCGCAAAAGGATTAAACACCCTCCGGCATTTGATGGCACGCGGACAAGGAGCGCCGGAAAAACGCGGGGCGCCGGCCGATAACAGTCGGGATAACAGTCGGGATAACACCCGGGATAATAGCAGGGGACATGTCGTGAAGTTACCGGCTCCTGAGTCGAGAGCCTTTTAATTTCTTATTGCTTAGCGGCCAATCGATCGACGGAGAACATAAACCGAGGCGGCCTGGAGTACCGGATCGCATTGCCAAGAAATTTAAAGGCGGGCTTACCGACAAGCCCGTAGCTCGCCTGGGCTTTTTGTGCTTCCTTATAGTCTCTTCTATAGTCTTTATGTCACCCCCGTGAAGTCCGAATGTTTTGTGGCATATGGCATGGGGATCGGCCTGTCAGTAGCATTCACGACCAATCCATAATCCTTATGATTGCATTTCGCCGTGGCCCAAACGCGGAACGCGTGTCTCTACGGCGTTGCAGGAATTTTCGCCGACTGTGCTGGTTATTGAAAATCGAACTAAAGTACGGACGGAAGTCGTCCGTCAGTGCTGGCTGGACGATGCCGTTTTGCGAGAAAGGCAGCACCATAGTCCCCTAAAGGAAACTTGCGGACTGGCCGATACCGTGACGCAAGGAGGCAAAGGTGCCCAGGAGCGTAGCAGATGTGGCCGGTTTTCGGGATTATTACGAAACCCTCCAGTTGAGTCCGAATGCGGATGAGGAAACAATCAGCCGCGTGTTTCGCATTCTTGTAAAAAGGTATCATCCCGACAACTCGGACACGGGGAACACGAAAAAATTCAATGAGCTGATGGATGCCTACCGGATCCTCTCGGATCCTGAAAAGCGAGCCGCCTACGACGTCAGATACGAGGAGAACCGCGCCACCGTTCTGAAGATTTTTGACGAAGCTTCCGCAACCGACAGTTTTGAGTCGGACCGGCGCGTTTTTCAAGGCATCTTGTCGCTGCTGTATGTCGCACGCCGGCGTGATCCGGATCGGGCCGGAATCGGCGTCATTCAAATGGAACGTCTGCTGGGATGCCCATCCCAGCACCTGGAATTTCCTCTCTGGTATCTGCGGCAAAAAACCTGGGTCGAGCGCCTCGAAAACGGTCTCCTTGCCATTACGGCGACAGGCGTCGACAAACTCCTCGAGCAAAACAATATCATTTTCCGGCGTGACCGCCTTATCGCCGAGAAAGCAACGGGTGGCGCGCCCGATGCGGTCGAGGACCTGGAAATGGTCCCGCTATTGAGATAACGTCCCACAAGTTGCGAGACGCCTGATTCGTTCAAGTTTGCTCGCCTGTTGGGTTCCGAGCAGCTTTGCACAACTGTAGGGACGGTCTGTGACCGCCCGGATTTCTCGAATCAACGAAACCCGGGCGGTCATAGACCGCCCCTACAGTGCTTGATTCAATTATTCACACCATCCTATGAACGCCGCCAATCCAACATTTGCGAGTCATCGCAACAGCCCGAGCCCGTTCAGTTCCCTCGTTTCCCTGGCCAGATCAGGCGCGCCTCCCATGGATTTTTCGGCAATAAGCCGGTCACGGCGGAGAACGATATTGTTCTGGTCTAGCATTTTGTCAACACCCGCGGCGGTTATGGCGATGAGACCATTTTCCAGGCGTTCGACCCAGGTTTTTTGCCGCAGATACCAGAGAGGAAATTCCAGGTGCTGGGATGGGCATCCCAGCAGACGTTCCATTTGAATGACGCCGACGCCGCCCCGGTCCGGATCACGCCGTCGTGCGACATACAGCAGTGACAGGATGCCTTCACAAACGCGCCGGTCCGACTCAAAACTGTCGGATGCGGAAGCTTCGTCAAAAAGCTTCAGAACGGTGGCGCGATTCTCATCGTATCTGACGTCGTAGGCGGCTCGCTTTTCCGGATCCGACAGGACCCGGTACGCCTCCATCACTTCATTGAATTTTTTGGTGTTTCCGGTGTCCGCGTTGTCGGGATGATACCTCTTGACGAGAATGCGAAACACGCGGCTGATTGTTTCCTCATCCGCATTCGGGCTCAACTGAAGGGTTTCGTAATAATCCCGGAAACCCGGGGCATCTGTTGCTATCGTACTCACTTTAGCTCCTTATCAACGATTTTCTTCTTGGTCTTTTTTCATGGAAGTAGAACGTTCAACTCGCCAGCCCGCTTTCGCATTCAGGCGAGAGCGGGCTGGCGAGCCGAAGGTTCCCGGCTTACGGCATCAAGAGGAAGTCCACTTCTTGGCTTCCATTCGACTTAGGTGTTACCGACTGGGTCGTCGGGGTGGAGATGGTTCCTCCTCCCGACTGCACTAAGACATTCGACGTTGGATTCACGAGTGTGACGGTGTACGTGTCTTTGCCGGTAGCCTTATAAGAGATGGTGTAGTACCCAGCACTGTCGGTCACCGCCGAACCAACCAGTTTGGAGCCTTGCCATACCTGAACGGTTTGTCCGGGCATGTACACTGTGTTATACGAAACGAATCCATAGAAGCCGACTGCCCCCTTCTTGAACCAGTTGTTGTTGTAGACCGCGTCGCTGCCCAATGGGCCGGTTTCGTCAGCCACCGAGAATGTGTGCTTGACATTGTCGGGGATCAGAATCTGAGCAACATTGGTCGCATTCGTCGCGTCGAGGTTGCCGTCCTTGTTGTACGGAATGTTGTCAATAACGCCGTCGCCGTTGACATCAACTTTCGGTCCCTTCAAGCCATCGTCCAGGTGCTGGTTGACGTAGGCGAATCCCGTTGCCGGCATCGTGAACGTAATCGTAACGGTCACGAACTTCGTCGGCGTCGGAGTGAAGGACGTCGTTGTCAATGTCGACGGTCCTGCCGTGTACGGATATCCCCAATCGGTTGGTGACGTGACGTCCATTAGCGGCGTATTTCCGGTCTGATTGATGTACGTGACCAGTTGCACCAGATTGTTGACCGACGCAACCTCATGGCCTGGAATGTAGCACTGCGTTGTCGGATTGAAGAAAACGCCGTCATAGACGTGCACCGGCATATTTCCTTGCGTAACGAACGGCCAGGGCAGCGTCAGCGTGACCGACTTCTGAGTTCCCGGCGTGCCCTCGACGTTCACGTTCCAATAGTACTGGCCGGGGTTTGTTGCTCCCAGTGTGTAGTATCCGTTTTGCGTGAAGTTTCGATCGAACTGCCGCATCGACGGATTCGAACCCGTATTGAACACGCACAACGACGAATCGGTGACCTGCATCGGCACGGCTACGGTGACAAACGCGTCGGCCTGACCGGTTGCTGTGTTTGTAGTCGAAAGAGTGTCGTCCGCACGGCCGGTGACCCTGACGATGTCGTGGTACGTCATAGTAGAGTTGTTCGTCAGGACGGGGAACTGCACGGTGAACTGGCAGCTGTAGGTTGAACCGGGAGCGATGGGGCTGCCGGCCGGCGTCAAAGCGCAGGTCGTAGCGCTGATGTACGGCGCTGTCGCGCTATACGCCTGAACAGTCGTCACATCAACAGGGTTACCGTTTCCAGTAATGTCATCGGTTAATGACGTTATCCAGAACGGATCCAGCGGATTGCTCGTGTTCTTCACCGCCACTGTAAACGTGACGGGGCCTCCCGCCTGCGTCAGGTTCGTCTTGTCTCCGACTTTACTGACGGAAATGCTTGGTGGAACGTCCACGGCATTGTTCGTAACGGTGCACGCGGCCGTGTCCCCAATGCTCAAACTGATTGAGGTAGCGGCCGTCGGCGTACCGCCGTTCTTAGTGCAAGTCCAGCCCCCATTTGCATACCCGGCCAGTACCGATTCGCCCAACGTATACGTACCTGCCGAAAATGCTGATCCACTGGAGGCGAATCCAAGGCCGCTGATGTTGGTCGGTCCGCCCGTGGTGAGGATTGTAAAAGCAGTCGGAGTCGCCGTTCCGTCATTGGTGTATGGATTCACGTTATTCACTACTTTTATTAGATTCAAGACCGGTGTCTGGTCCTGATTGGTAACCGTGCAGGTCTTCGTCTGTCCGATCGAGATGGTGCCGTTGCAATCGGCAGAGTAGGAAGCCGTATAGCCTGTTACCGGGTTCTCAGTGACGCTATAGCTACCTGTTGCCAGCGTTTTGGTGGTTAAACCGCCGGACCACATATAGCTTCCGGCAGTGCCGCTGATCGAACCCGAGAAGGCGCCTGGCTGCGCGGTTCCCCCATGCGTATTGATCACCTTCTTGATGACGGTCAACTGCGGGGCGATGTCACTGTTGGTGATGGTGCAGGTCGCACTTCCTCCGCTTGTCATCGTACCGGAGCATCCGGAGTAACTGGCGATGTAACCACTGGGCCCGCCGGTCTCTGTCACACTGAAGCTACCCGCGTCGATAAGAATGGGGACGCCGGTTTCCGAGCCGGGGAAATTGTTGTCGCTGGGATGGCCTGCGCTAACAACCATTGTAAACTGGTTCGCCGTCGCGGTGCCCCCGTAGCTATTAACGGCGTGCTTGATAATTGTAAAGGTTCCCGCCTCATCATTATTGGTGACCGTGCAGGTCTTTACCTCACCGACAGCAATCGTGCCGGAGCAGTCCGCTGAATACAAACCCGCGTAGCCGCTCGGGCCGCTTTCGGCAACCGAATAGCTGCCTGCATTCAAGTAAACCGAAGTACCAGTAGGGGAACCCGGAAATGAACTGGGGTTCGCCGAGTTGCCCGTCACAGTCATCGTGAAGTTGGAAGAAACGGCGGTTCCGCCGTTATTGTTAACTACGGTCTTCTTGACGACCAATTGGGGCTGGATGTCGGAGTTGGTGATGGTGCAGGTTGCAGTCTGCCCGGCCATCAGAGTGATCTGATTGCCATTTTTCGAGCCGCCGGTGCAACTCCATGAGCCGGCGGAATAGCCGCCTGGTCCACTCTCACTCAGGGTGTATGTTCCTCCGACAAAATTGGAACCGCTGGTCACGGCGCCCGCTCCGGAAATCGGTGTGGGTCCGGACGCGCTGACGGTGAATGCAGCTGGTCCGGCTGAGCCACCATAATTGTTGCTCACGATCTTGGACAGCGTCAGGGATGGCGGGATGTCGTTGTTAGTGATTGTGCACGAATACGACTGGCCTGGCCCCATCGTGATGTTGCCATTCACGTCGCAGTCGCCGCTGAATGAGGACGTATAGCCGGATGGCCCGCTCTCCGTAATGGCGTATGTACCGTCGGCGATGTCGGCAGACACGCCTGAGGTCACTACATTGTTACCAACCTTTAGTGTGAAGTTCGGCACACTAGCCGTCCCGCCATTGTCATTGACAACAACTTTGGTCACGGTAACGTGAGCGCGCTGCTTGGCGTTCGTGAAGGTGCATACTGTCACCGTGCTCGCCTGGATTCCGATTCCACTTACAGTCCGAGTGCTGGTGTTCACAGCTCCCGTCGGGCCGTCGTTCTCGTACTGGCAACTGGCATTTGTGAAGGAGAAGGCAGGCGCCGGATCCTCTTCAGTCACAGTTGCGGAGTTTTGACTGATCCCCATCGAAATTCCTACATTGCCTGTAAAGTTCTGGGTTTGGACCTGGTATGAAACGCACCCAGCAACGACCGGGTTACAAGGGCTGCCTGCGTTCGACGATGGAACAGGGTTGACATCAAAGGTAAACGTCCCATCACCGACGGTTGTATTCTTTACAATCTTAAGGAAGCCGCCACCTGGATTGGCCAGACAGTCACTGGCACTACTCGTGGGCGATGCGGATTCATAGGTGCAGACATTAATGAGCTTGCCGGGCAGGTCGGTTTTCAAAATCTTCATCCGCACCGTGGTGTCGTTTGGATAAGCGTCACCTGGCCCGAGGGGCACATTAGCACCAAACGGATCGGTGTCCGTGATCAGGTCCTTGGTGGGGTCCAGCGTTTGCAGGTCACCCATCTGAAGGCTTGCGGGCAGCGTCAGTTGCACCGCTCCTCCGCAGTTCAGCGGCTGGGTACCATTGCAACTATAAAACCTGGGGAAACCGCCGGCAGTGTTCAGTCGGGGGCTGGGGTTGTTCTGGTTGTCACCCACATTGATGAGCTCAGCGCAAATGGCATAGTTAGGGTTGCCCGAACCCGTACTGGCGAAAAGAGCGCAGGCGTCAAAGGTTTGAGACTTGGGTTGGATCTCGTCCCAACTCCAGAAAACGTCAAGGTATCCGTCGTGTTCCCATCGGCCCATCCTGGTCAAGTCTTTCTGACCAGGGACGTCGTTGACGCCTTGCGCATCATTTATGATGAAGAACGGGTTCGTCGAAAAGAACGATGCCGGTATGTTCGCCGCTTTCAGACGCAACGTATTAAAACCAGACCAAATTAATACGCCGGCCAGGAGTATCAACACTCCGGCCACTATCTTTTTTGAATATATTCTTGGAATCCTATCCATCGATTGATCTTTCCTCAGATCAGAACACTGATTGTTCCGGGAACTCCCGGAGACCGGGCGCTCCTGATGCTTGTATTCTTTCCTTCTGTCGAACTTCCTGCGCCCATTCCGAGATGCGGCGCGGGTTCCACATTGGCCTATTGGCCCTTCTTGCTGTTGCTATTCAACTATGGCCGGTAGGTGTAGCCTCAATTGACCTAAGGTGATGCCACGGAGGTATAAGCAGCCAGGGCGAACGTTTCTCACACGAAGGTGCTATTTCCAATCCGATGCTGGGGGGATTTTGAGATTCAGGAGAAGGTGTTACGACCGGTTCGCATTCGGAAAATTACCCTCTCCCTCTGGGAGAGGGCGCGAAGCTCGAGCCCAATAGGGCGAAGCCTCAAGAACGCTTTGCGCGACCCTCACGCGGCGCTCCGCGCCGCGTGAGGGAGAGGGACAGCGTTTTTTCTACTGTAATGCCCTGACGTTGGAAGAATCGCAGACGGGGCTACCGCTGGGCGGGTTCCCGCATGCTTGTGCCCCGTTAGTGACACTCACATGTCCGCCGCTGATGTCCGAAGCCTGGACCGTGTAGGTGCCCGAGCAGGTTGTGGACTTGCCTGGATCGAGCGTCGTCACTGCGTTGCAGAACCCACCGCTCGCGTATTCATTCAGGCTTGCGTCGGTTAGGACCACTCCCGTAAGGGTGACAGTGCCCGTATTGGTGATCTTGAAGTTGTAGTTGATGGTGTCGCCCGCCACCGGCGGACTGCTGAAGTTCGGCGTCGCGGTCTTTACCAAATCGACGGACATCGTCCGATTGGCGCGTACCGTAACGCTCGCAGTGTTGGACGTGATGGTGCCGAAGGATGCGGTGGCAGTGTTGGTGATCGAGCCGAAGTCGATGTCCGCCTGAGTGATCGTGTACGTTGAGGTGCAGGTCGTCTGAGCACCCGGCGCCAGTGGACCGGTTCCGCACGAGATCGTACCTTGCTGATTGTCGGTCACGGTGAACGGTCCAGCCATGGTCGTATTCCCACTGTTAGTAATAACGTAGGTGTAGGTGATCATTTGTCCAGCCGTGTCGTAGATGGTTCGGTTTGCGCTTTTGACAAGTGTAAGAGCGGGCGCCTGCGTAGCCGTCACGGTCGCTGTTGCCGAGTTGGACGTGAGACCATTGCCGGAAGCGGTGGCAGTGTTGGTGACCGAGCCGTAGTCGATGTCGGTCTGGGTGATCGTGTACGTTGAGGTGCAGGTCGTCTGAGCAGCTGGTGCCAGTGGACCGCTGCCGCACGGGCTGATCGTCCCCTGTTTATTGTCCGTCACGCTGAACGGTCCAGAAAGGGTGGTGTTCCCGCTGTTCGTGACCGTGTAGGTGTACGTGATGGTTTGTCCGACTTTGCTGTACGTTGTGGGGCTTGCGCTCTTGGCGAGCGTGAGGGCCTTGGTCTGGACGGCAGTCACCGTCGCCGATGCTTGATTTGAAGTGACACCATTGCCGGAAGCGGTCGCTGTGTTGGTGATCGAGCCGGCGTCGATGTCCGCCTGGTTGATCGTGCGGGTGGAGGTGCACGTGATCGATGCGCCGGGCACCAGCGAACCAGTTGGGCACGAAACCGCAGGTTGCTTGTTATCGCTTACACTGAACGGTCCAGCCAGCGTGACGTTCCCGGTGTTCGTAATCTTATACGTGTACGTAATAACTTGTCCCACCGCGTTGTAGCTCGTCGAGCTCGCGCTCTTCGTGAGAGAGATCTTCGGTATGTTCTCGGTGTTCGTGAATGTACAGGTTGTCGTCTTGCCGGACTCAATCGTAATACCGGTGACTTTGTGGTTCGCACTGTCAAAATACCCGGTACTGCCTCCGCCTTCGAGCGCGCAGCTCGCTCCCGTGAGATTCCAATTCTGAGGGACTGTCTCGGTAACCGTTTCAGAGCTGTTTCCGATGGCGACGCCGATGGCAGGAGTGTAACCCGAACCAGTGATCGTATAATTCGAAGGCTCAGGCGACGGAACCGGGCTCACCAGGAAATTGAAGTTGGTGGTTGTGATCCCGTTGGCCACTTTCTTAATGACGAGTAAACCGCCACCGGGTGAAACGATGCAGTCAAACGGATTGTTGTTGCCGCCGCTTCCGGCCGATGGATACGAGCAGACATTGACAAGGGCGGAATTTGCAGGCAAAAAAGCCTTTCGGATCCTCATATACAACGTCGCATCGGAGGGATAGTTAGACCCGGGGCCATTTAGCGCAGTCGGACCAAATGGATCCGTATCTGTAATGAGATTGCCTGCAGGGCTTGCCGTTGACCCAGGAAGCGGACCAGCCTGGATATCCGTGCTGGTAAAGCTCTTTGAGGTGGGGCTTCCGCAACGATCCGTTCGAGCGTTGTTGCATGAAAAAGCAAAGGGTGATCCGGTCGTCTGGACCACCACGTTCGGATTCGCGTTCTGGTTGGTAATCTGGCCGCAGACAGCATAGTTGACTTTGCCGTCGCCATCGCTGTCGAACAGAGCGCAGGCATCACCAGTAGAACCGGTACCGGTCCACTGGTCGATCGAATCCCAGCTCCAGAAGATCTTGTAATAATAGGGGTCGCTGTTGTCTCGTCCCATGTGAGTCAAGTCGCTCTGGGCGGGCTGATCATTGGCACCCTGTTGGTCCGTAACCGAAAAGAACGTATAGGGTATGGTCATACTGGACATCACGCCCGATTGTGTTGCCATAGCTTGGATGGTTACGAAACCGGCTGCCGGCTTGTCCGCGGGCAGTTCTACTTGGGCTCGGACCTGACCGTTTTCGTCGGCCAATCGGCTCAGAGGTGCGCGGTTACGTCCGTCTTGAACCCCGATGTTCACACGCTCACCCGGGTTGAAGCCACGCGCCGTGATCCAGGTTTTCTCTCCAGACTCGTACGACCCGTCCGTGCTTATAACTGCGCCTCGGACGAACATAGCCCGTGCTGTAGAACCCGAAGAGCCCGCCGCTTCGATGATGAAACCGGTTCCTGCGGAATCCTCCGAGCTCATTGTCCATGCGGCTTTAACCGTGCCATCTAAACCGGCGTTGGTCCACCACATTTCGTGACCCATATTCGCTTCCGTGGTGCCATTGGCATGCGTCACACGAAGGCCAACACGTTCGTATGGCGAAAAGCCGCTGCCGGAAACGTTTACAGTTTCTCCGGCGACATAGACTTGCCTGTCCGTGCCGATGACGGCGTCGGACTGCTCGCGTTCTCCCAGGCTGGACTGTTGACGCGGTGAAGCCGGCTTTGCAAACACCGCAAATATGGCAAGCAATAAAGCCATAACGATAAGCAGCAATGCCCGAGTTCCCTTCAGCATCCCCCTTGAACGCGACGTTGTGTTTCTATCTCTGGCCGGCCCCATCTCTCCATGGCTTCTGACGGCATGCGCCATCGCCATAAGGGACCGTAACCCGAGCTTGGGTAAACTCATATTTCCTCTCTTTCAAAAATTGTTTTTTCAATGTTGCTGGTGAAATCCGGGGAAATGAGCCTAGGATGCTTGGGTGACCAGGAGACTGCTTTAGCGAGGGATTGCACGAGTTGCGCATCCAGCGCGATCCTAAATTTCTGTGGGCATCCTGCCCATTGCCATCATGGCAAATAACCGTTCACCTCGTGCGTTCGGCACACATTGGGAAGCCTTGGAAGGCTTCCACAGCTTCCGATCACGTACGGACTCAAAGACAGCCCAAGATGTCCGTGATCTTCAGCTCAACCCCGGATTGCGCCCACGATAATCGAAAATGGTAACTGCGAAAAATAGGACTAAGGTCGAGGACATGAAATACAGAATGGTGCGTAGGTGGAACTAGCACCAAGGTGTAGGTGGGTAGAAGCTGGTTCGGCAGAGCCGCATTCCGGCGCCCTGCGGGAGGGGAATGCGTCGCCGATGTTTCATTCGTGGACCACTCGTAGCATTTTCCGTTAAAATCCCACGTGCATTTTTTGCGGGAATTCCTCACAACGCCTGCTGTTATCGGAGCTGTTGCGCCAAGCTCTGACCATCTGGCGCGAACGATGCTGGCCGGTCTCGATCTCCGAAGCGCACGGGCCGTTCTGGAGTACGGGCCGGGGACCGGGATTGTAACGGATCACATCCGGAGAGAGATTTCGCCGCACACGAGCTTGGTGGCGATCGAAATCAATCCGCGAATGGCGGCGCTATTCAAACAGCGCCATCCCGACGTGCGGCTCTTCCAGGACACCGTTGCGAATGCCAGGATGATTTGTGATTATGCCGGTATGGATTTGGTCGATTGCATTGTCTCGGGACTTCCGTGGTCGACGTTTTCTCACCCCATGCAGGTGAAAGTTCTCAATGAAACAATGCGCGTCCTAAAGCCCGGCGGTAGCTTCGTCACTTTTGCTTACATCCACGGACTTGCCCTGCCGACCGGAAGGCGTTTCGCCAACCTATTGCAAAAGTATTTTCGAGTCGTTTCGAAAAGTCCTGTCATTTGGCGGAATGTTCCGCCGGCCTTGGTCTATCGTTGCCGCCGCTGATCTAGAAGTGCGTGCACGTACTTCGCGTTCGCAACGGCATAACCGCCCATATCGTTGTTGAAGTAAACGTAAACGTCTAGTCCACGCCCCAGCCACTCGCGTATTTGCGTAGCGTCTCGATCCAAGGACTTCCTGGGATAGTTTCCCCCTTTTCCAGGGCCGTAATGGCGCCGAATGTAAACGAAGTCTGATGTTATCGGTTCCGTGACGTGGGTTGCTCGCCAGTCTGCGAAACAGAGTGCAACATTGTGTTTTCGAAGTTGCTCGTACACAGGCGGAACCAGCCACGTTCCGTCGCGTACTTCGAGAACGCAACGCCGGCGCTGGCCCGCAGCGTGGGTCTCGAGAGCGCGCAAAAAAGTGGCGAGCCGTTCCAGGTCGAGCTGGAACAACGGCGGCAATTGAAAAAGGATCGGACCCAAACGTTCATTCAGATACTTCAGGCGTGAAAAAAATAAGGCCAGAGGTTCCTCGGGATCTTTTAACCGTTTGATATGGGTGATGAAGCGGCTGGCTTTGACGGCGAAGACAAAATGATGTGGAACTTGAGTGCGCCAGCTTTGGAATACGGCTTCGCTCGGAAGCCGGTAGAAGCTGTTGTTGATTTCAACGGTATCAAAGTACCCGACGAAGTACTTCAACCACTCTGACGGCTTCAGATCCTTCGGATAAAAAACGCCCTGTGACCAATGCTTATAGTTCCAGCCGCTGGTCCCGATGTACGCCTTACCCATGAACTTCCATTGGCACGCCAGGTGCAAATTTTAGTGAGTTTGATCGCAATTAGGAGGAATGGATGAATAAAGACATACTGAAAGGCAAGTGGGTCCAGATGAAGGGCGACATCCGCAGTTGGTGGGGAAAGCTCACCGACGATGATGTGAATCAGATCCAAGGTGATACTGAAAAATTCATCGGCAAGCTGCAAGAGCGCTACGGTTACGGCCGTGAACAAGCCGAAAGAGAACTGAATGAGTTCCTGACTCGTCCCGAGGGCGGGCAGCGTCGGACGGCATAGAGGAAGCGATCCTTCCCTTAGGAAGGGCGGCGCGACAGCCGCACGGGACGTGAGCGCGCGAACCGCGAGGCCCAATAGAGCGAAGGCTCAAATAAGGCTGGAGCGCCGGCTGAGGGTCTCAGAATGCGAAATCTTCCTACCCTTCATTTAAGACCTCTTCTAGAGAGAAAGGGAATGTCAATTGCAAAACGATTCGATTCTATCGCGAGGAGGTAGAGCCAAATGAAGGTCACGGTGGTTCTCAGAAACGAGCACGAGAACGTCAAATCCTTATTCAATAGGTACAAGAAGCCCGATACACGGCGAACAAACGGAAAAAAAGAGCTGTTCGACGACATCCGCAAGGAAATCATGGTGCACTCTCAAATCGAACGAGAGATCTTCTATTCCGCTCTTACTTCCACCGCCTCGACCACCGCCGCGAGCCTCGTCGCGGGGGCAATAGAAGATCATCGCGCGATCGAAAAGCTGCTTCAGGAGTTGAACGGTCTGAATCCTTCGGACCGGAGTTTCGAGACAAAGATGGCCCGCATGATGGATGAAGTGATCCGCCATATCGATAAAGAAGAAGCGGAAATTTTTGACGAAGCGCGAAAAAGCCTCGCCGAATACCGTCTCGAAGAACTTGGACTGGAGATAGAAGACCGGCGAAAAATCCTGACGCAGCTCGCCGCGTGACAAAATTCAGGAAGGTATTTCTGTCCTCTTTGAGGAAGGAATCGCTTTAAGACGGTGGTTCCTTCCCAGAATTTCGCGCCGTTTTCGCCCATCCCCGCAACACTAACGCGCAGCCACGTATCAATAAATGGCCCGATCAGCCTGGCCCAGACGGTGCCTTGATGATAGGCGGCATCGCGCGAACTCAAGTCGCCATAGTATTGCGCCTTATAGTCGCGGTGGTTGTGGGCAAGGCTGCGTAATCCGTGCGGCGTCACTAAATACTGCTGAACGACATCGAGGACGTGCTTCCATCGAAGCGGTTCGAGTACAGGGTTGGAGAGCGAGATCGCGAATAGTTGATTCGGCCTTAGCGACGCTTCTGCCCGTTGTACCAGAGGGCGTTGATTTCGACTGTCTTTCCGCGTCTGGGAGTTACGACCCAGTCGCCGACCTTCGCATCCATCCAGGTAAGCTGATAACCTTCTTCGCCTTGCTTCAACAGGCCGTCGGTTGGATCCAGCCCGATACCGAATCGAGTGCCGCGAATATGATGCTCGATGATGTCGACCAGCTTCGGAAGCAGAAGCTCCAGCGTGTCGCGGTCACCGGTTGCCGCGAGATATCTTTCAATGGCATGAAAGTACCACAGGGTGGCATCCGCCGTGTGGTACAAACCTTGTTGCTCACCTTCTGGAAACATGTTCGGTATCAATCCGTCGCGGACGTAGTGCGCAAACGTCCGCAAGATGTATCCTGCCTCGATGTAACGGCCGGTAACCAAGGTGAGTTCCTCGAGACTGACCATCGTGTCGCGCCCCCAATCGGTAAACCAGTGATAACCGCAATCACGGTCCCAACGTCATCGCCCGTTGCATGCGCTCGGGCGGCATCCGCGACGCGTGTGTTGGGCGTAATGATGAATTGATCCGCTGCGAGGATGATCTCTGCCGGCCAACTGGTCTTGACTTCGGGCCGGGCGATCTCGACAAGCTTGTATCGCCGCGTGAGTTCCCGGCGATACGCGTCTTCGGGTTCCAGAGCGAGAATCTTTTCCCACGGCTCGGTCGAAACAATAAGCGGCGCCGTATTCCTGTCCTTGAAAAATCAAAGGAGTGCCCGGCATCAGAAGCAACAGAGCGGTGATTGCCTTATAACGGCCCGCGCTCGTCTGTTCATGAAGCCGCAAGCCATAGGCCGAGTTCGCGATCTGGTCGTGATTCTCAAGGTAATTCACGAACGATGCGGGTTTCAGATCAAAGGCGGGTGGCCGCGCTTCTTCCGATCGGGAACCGCCGTAGAAGGGCGGTAGACATGCCTGGTTGACCTCCCTGCATAGGGGTGCAAAACCCTCTCCCTTTTGGGAGAGGGAGCGAAGCGATACCCTCACCCGGCGCTGCCGCGCCAAACCTCTCCCAGAGGAGAGGTTTGGCAGGAGAGGTGCAAAGAACTCAGTAGTCCACCAACAACTGAATCTGTACTAGGAGTATCGGGAATGAACGTCCTGGAACTGCTCAAAGAAGACCACTCCAACGTGAAGAGTCTTTTCGAGAAATTCGATCGGACCGACAAGTCCTCGCAGGAAAAGAAAACCGAACTATTTGAGAAGATGCGCCGCGAGTTAAAACTCCATTCCAGAGCGGAAGAAGAAATTTTTTATCCGGCATTGAAAGCGTTGAACGGTGAGGGCCGAAGGCTTGTTTCCGAAGCGCTGAAGGAACACAGGGATGTAGATGAACTGTTGACTCAAATTTCGCGCTTGAAGCCCTGCGGCAAAAATTTCGACGACAAAATGGAAACGCTGATCGAAAACGTGGACCACCACGTTCAAGAAGAAGAGGGGGAAATTTTCCGATTTGCGGAGGAAAATTGTTCCGAAGGTCAGCTCGAGGAGCTGGGACAGCAGATTGAAGATCGCAAAAAGACTCTTGGTCAGCAGATGGCGGCGTGATTTATGCGGGCTGTAGTGTGGGAAGGCAAAGGTAAAATAGAAATCCGTAACGTTCCCGATCCGGAGATTCTCAATCCGCACGACGCAATCGTGAAAGTATGCCTTACAGCAATCTGCGGGTCTGACCTGCACCTGCTCAACGGCTACATTCCAACGATGAAGTCCGGCGATATCCTCGGCCACGAATTCATGGGCGAAGTGGTCGAGGTCGGTGGCGAAGTCAAAAAACTCTCGAAAGGTGATTGGATCGTCGCACCATTCTCGATCGCGTGCGGCCAATGCTTCTTCTGTGAGCGCGAGCTATGGTCGTTGTGCGACAACACGAATCCCAATGCATGGATTGCCGATGCCGCGTACGGCTATTCTGGAGCGGGCCTCTTCGGTTATTCGCACATGTATGGAGGATATCCGGGGGGGCAAGCCGAGTTCGTTCGAGTACCGTTCGCCGACATCGGACCCGTAAAGATCTACGAGGATTTACATGACGAGCAAGTCCTCTTCCTGTCCGACATTTTGCCCACCGGGTATATGGCCGCCGAGAACTGTAACATTCAGCCCGGCGATACGGTCGCCGTTTGGGGGTGCGGGCCTGTAGGTCTGCTTTCCATGAAGAGCGCCTTCATGTTGGGGGCTGAGCGAGTCATCGCAATCGATCGGATCATACCGCGGCTTCGAAAAGCCGCCGATGACTGCTGTGCAGAGACCATCAACTACGAGCGCGTGAACGTTCTCGAGGCTCTGAAAGAAATGACCGGAGGCCGCGGGCCTGATGCCTGCATCGATGCCGTCGGAATGGAGTCGCATGGCACCGGCATCCAACATCTATATGACCGGGTGAAGCAAACCCTGATGCTGGAGACCGACCGCCCACTACCCTTACGTGAGGCGATCCAGGCGTGCCGGAAAGGAGGCACCGTTTCCATACCTGGCGTCTATGGCGGGATCATCGATAAGTTTCCAATCGGCGCCGCCTTCGCGAAAGGTCTGACGCTGAAAATGGGACAAACCCATGCACACAAATACATGCGCCTACTGCTGGAGCGAATCCGCCGAGGCGACATCGATCCTTCCTTTGTCATCAGCCATCATTTCCCTTTGGAGGAAGCGCCTCGTGCCTATCGCATGTTCCGGGAAAAATCCGATGACTGCATCAAGGTGGTGATGAAGACATGAATAGTGGTCGCCGGAGCGAGCGCTGCCGGAGCCACCGCCGCTGTCGCGCTCTGGCGTCGTCGTCCGGATTATTCTTCGTTATTCCATACTCGCCGTGGTTCCACACATGCGCCGTCAAGGCGGCGGCAGGATCGTAAATATCTCATCCATCGGCGGAAAAAGAGAATTGGTGATCACGCCTCAAGCGAAGCTTGCTGTAATGACACAAGCACTCGCGCCAAGCTTTGTCTCGGCGATGTCGGAGATTGTGCTTACGCCGGGCGATCGAAGTGATGGGCCCAGATCTTCTCTCCGGGCGGAGGCGGTTCGTTCAGCGTGGTCCAGTACGCTACCAGCTGCGCGATGACTTTCGAAAATTTGGAAAACTCGGTCGGCTTGCGGACGTAGCTATTTGCTCCGAGGCTATATCCGTTGATGAGATCCTGCTCTTCTAATGACGATGTGAAAATCGCGACCGGAATAAGTTTGGTGCGGTAATCGGAGCGCATTCGCCGCAGGACTTCCAGCCCATCCATTTTGGGAAGATTTAAATCGATCAAAACGACTGCGGGCGCCTCGGCGGGATCACGGAATTCATATCGACCCTGCGCAAACAAATACTGAATCGCTTCGAGCCCATCTCTGGCCGTTACCAACGGATTCGGGATACCGGCTTTCTCCAGCGCACGACGCAACAACGCTTCATCAGTGGGGTTGTCCTCCACGATGAGGATGGTTCTTTGATTCACGGATCACTCCCCGCCCCTTTTCCAATTTTTTCTGCAAGCCATTTGCCTAAAGATTGGGCCGGGGCTGCCGGCAATTGTTCCTCGGTCGGCGGAATGAAAACCAAGGAACGAATGGAATCCATTGACATCACAATGGCATGGAAAGGGCAAGGAGTGGTACACCAATTGCGCCTTCGTCAGAAGTAAGGTGGCACTCATCATATGAGCAACAATGAAGTCATTTTTATTCTCAACGGCTTAGTTGAAACCTGTGAGCGCGGCGAACGTGGTTTTCGGAGCGCTGCCGAAAGTGTACGGAATAGCGAATTTCGACGGCTGTTTAACATCTTTGCCCAGCAACGCACCCAATTCATCTCAGAGTTACAGGCGGAAATTCATCGCCTGGGCGGCGAGGCCGGAAAAACCGGCCGCCCCGAAGCGAGCAGCGCGCCCAGTCCCATCCCTTTTAGCCGGCCGTCATCGCCGGAGGCCCGGGATGAGGCGGCCATCATCGCGGAATGCCAGCGCGAGCAAGAAGCGGCCGTGAACGATTATCAGGAAGCCCTCAAAGCCAATCTGCCGCTTGATGTCCAGTACGTCGTCAAAAGGCAATACATGGATATCAAGGATGCGTACGACCGCATCCGCATTTTGCAACGTGCTGCATAGGGAGGGTCGATGTCGCGATTTTATTACTCATTCTTTTGTTAATTCTTTTAATAGGCTCGGTTCCCGCCTGGGGATACAGCCGAGATCGGGGATATTACCCGTTGGGCACGATCGGGCCTGATTCTGATCATCCTGATCATCATGCTCGTGCTCGGCAGATTCTGAGGAGGTTCACAGTGAGTAGTCCTGCTAGCGTTCGACGTCATCCGATTCATCCACGCTTCACCCGACAATGAGACTTTTGGCGTCGTCTTGTCGATTATTGCGATTGCATTCCTGGCGGTCTCGGGCTGGCTTGGCGGCAGCCTTGTCTACGTTCACGGAGTCGCGGTCGATATTCCAGCTTCTAAGGAACAACAGAAACGCGTGGCTTGAGGCAGGTGAAAGATGAAACGGAAGGCCCGAGTGATTCTCGCCGGCGTCGGGGCGGCGGCCGGCATTTATGGCCTGACACGACTTCTCGGTGGAAAACACATCAAGAGGCTGCCTTCTGGATACGGCATAAAGATAAAAAAAGCAGTCACCGTCAATGCGCCTGCCGGCCGTCTCTACGCATGGAAGCTGGCGAGATCGCCACGGCAGCTGAGGGAGGCAAGACAGCACACTGGGACCAGACCGTCGACACAGCTTCGGAAGATTCGTTTCCGGCAAGTGACGCGCCGTCCTGGACAGGTACGACCGGCCCGTAGAATAGGCCTACGCTGCCGTTTGGCGCCGCCGGCGAGCCTCACTCACCACGATCGTCCGCTCGCGAATGTTATGGCCGTTCAACTTCCCGACAGCATCCGCAATCGGAATTTTTTCCGTAATATCGACGTACGCAAAACTGGGCGACGCTCCTGATACGGTATCGCGAATCACTCGCACGTGTTTCACTTCGATTCCCGAGGACTCGACCCACCAGGTCAACTCTTCGTCGCTGCAGTTGTAAGGAACGTTCACCATGAATAACGTGCCCATGGATCCCTCCGAAACGTTTTTAGTTCTGGAGAACGTGCTGCAGAAACCTAGCCGTGAGTATTCTACTACGCGAGACCATCGATAACTAGTGTGTTGTGTTCGGAGGCATCGTTCCAATACTCTTGGTTCTTCCCGCCTTTTGTGGTAAACATCCGCGACAAAATGGAACGTTAACCCAAACTCCGGAGGAGTTCTATGGAATGGAAAGATCTCGAGAAGATGACTGTCCTCAAATTGCGTGAGGAAGCACTGAAGTTCCCCGAAATCGAGGGCGTACACGGAAAGAACAAAGAGCAACTAATGGACGAGCTCGCGAAGAGTCTGGGGATCGAGAAGCCGCACGTCCACTTTGCGGAGAAGGTTGTTCATACAAAGTCGGACTTGAAACACAAAATTAAGGAACTCAAAACGGAGCGTGAAAATGTGCTTCAGGCCCATGACCATAAGAAATTGCATGATGTGCGGCGCCAGGTGCACAAACTGAAGCACGAGATTCGGAAAATCGAGGCCAAGGTCGCTCACAGCTAACTCGACGCTCGGCGAGAGTGCTATTCTTCAAGTCCGCTCTGGGTTTATCTTGACTCCACGGGGCCGTCAAGATAAACCCTGAGGGGGACTTATTATCATGCCGAAAGATCAATTGCGGATCATGGCGTACCGCCACTCCGTCTTTTACAGCCCATTGATCGCGGCGATCGCGGCCGGTTTTCTCGAGGACGAGGGACTGGCGACAGTATATTTTCCAAAACTCCCTCAGCGAAGTCCGTATGAAATGTTTCGGAATGGGGAACTGGACATCCTGCAAGCTGCCGTGTCCACAAGTTGGGATCCGCTGTCGAAAGGGGAGCGCGATATTCCGGTTCATTTCGCACAGATCAACCAGCGCGATGGATTCTTCCTGGTGGGGCGCCCCGGCCGGGGCGCCTTCGAGTGGGATCATCTTGAAGGAGCGCGGCTGCTTGCCGATCACGCACAGCAGCCATTTGCAATGCTCAAGTATGGTCTCCACCTCAAGAATGTGGATTTCGAGCGGGTAGAACTGATCAACGCCGGTTCGCCCGGTGCGATGGAGAAAGCTTTCCGGGAAGGAGAAGCGGATTATGTTCATCTCCAGGGGCCGGCGCCGCAGCAGCTCGAAAAGGACGGAATTGGAAAAATCGTTGCCGCCATGGGAGATATCATTCCCCCTGTGGCATTCAGCAGTCTTATGGCGACCCGCGAATTTCTGGAGACGCCAAAGGCTCAGGCATTCATGCGCGCTTATCGGCGCTCACTGCGGTTTGTGATCGAGTCATCTCCCGAGGAGATCGCGGATGCCGAGTCAGGTTTCTTTCCAGGTATGCCGCTGGATGTGCTGGAAGCTGCCATCGCACGTTACCAACAACTCGGGACCTGGCGGCTGGACCCCGGGATCACTCGGGAGCAGTACGAGACGGCTATGGATATCTTCCTTTACGCCGGCGTCTTTAAAGAACGATTCCCGTATGATGACGTTGTTGTGCACTTCGCTTGATATTTAGTCCCGTCCTGCCGTAGGCTCCCTTTTGTAGCGGGAGGTATCTATGTTTGCAATTGCATTGACCCTACTGATGTTTTTATCTGCCTGCTCATCGGCGGCTCCGACCGGTCCAGCGGCCGGGCGCACCTTGATCGATGAGGCGGCAGCGGCGATGGGTGGTTGGACGGCGCTGGATTCCGTGAAGTCTCAGGAGATCATCACGGGGGGCGCGGATGTAGAACCGTTGCAGGCCGTCGAACCGACGGGTCAGCCGCGCGTCATCAATCAATTCGGTCAAGACATCCTCGCCGATTTCGCAAAGAACCGGATGCGTCTCTCCTTCGACGCAATCCGGGAATACCCGAGCCGTCAGCCGGTGAAGTTCGTCGAAATCGTCGACAGCGATGGCGGCATGGTCGAAACGTCTCAGCCCGATGGCAAGACGGCGCGCGAACGCATGCATCCGAGCCGGTATGCGACACGCCTTCGCGATATGCGACGCATGCCAGTACGCATCCTTTATACCGCCAAAAATGCGCCGGATCTGACGAGAGATCCCGATAAGATCGATGGCAAAGTAACCATCAACGTTCTCCGGTTCAAAGATAGCGGACAGCCTGTGGAACTTCAGCTCGACAGCTTCAACAAACTGCCGCTGCGCGTCATTTATACCGAGGACGATCCCATCTACGGTGATACGCTCAACGAGCTTGCGTTCTTCGATTGGCGCGACTACAACGGCGTCCGGCTGCCGCAAGCCCAAGCAACCTTCCTGAATGGCAACAAAATTCGCGAGGAACGCGTCCGGACTCTCATCAACAATCCGAAATATGAAGACGACGGTCTCACCATCCCCGCCGAAATCCGTTCGCAGCCTGAAGTGGGGGAGCGCATCGTGTCGCAATGGCCGCTGCGCAGGCTGGTGATGGGCGTGAACTATTTGGACTTCGGGCGCGAGCAGAAAGTGGAACTGGTTGAGGTAGCGAAGGGTGTATATCACATCAAGGGCAGCGATCATCACAGCATGGCCGTGGAAATGAAGGACCATGTGATCATGATCGAAGCGCCGTTCTTCGAGGAACGGTCTGTCGCCGTGATCAAGGCTGTGGAAGAGAAAATTCCGGGAAAACCGATCAAATACCTTGTGGTGACGCATTTTCATATTGACCATTCCGGCGGAATCCGCGCTTATGCCGCCAAAGGCGCGACGATTCTGATGCAAGAAACGAACATTCCGTTTCTGAAAACTCTACTCTCGCGTCCAAAGACAATGAGGCCCGATTCGCTGGCGAAGGCGGGCAATATCACGCCAAATGTCGAAGGCGTGAAAGACGAGAAGTCGCTTACGGATGGCGAGCGCACGGTTGAACTGAGAGACCTCCCCAATCCGCACTCCTCCGGAATGTTGATGGTCTATCTCCCGAAGGAGAAGATTCTGTTCGAGAGCGATCTGTTTACGCCCGGTGCCCCCGTCGATCCGACGAATACTCTGGGCGTTGAAAACGCGGTCGCGCTCTTTACCGGCATCAATAATGCAAACATCCAGGTTGACCGGATTGTCGGCGGCCATGGAGAGGTTGCGCCACTGCGCGAGCTTGCCAAAATTGCCCCTCATCAGGGAAAGGTAACATCGAATTGAGTGAGCGGCGATCCCTTTCCCAGAGGGAGAGGGGAATACGGAGGAATGAATGAGTACTGGGTTAAAGATCGCGCTGGGCATCCTGGCCGCAATCGTTTTGTTCGTTGTCGTTCTTGGCGGAGCTGTGGCCGGGACCTACAACTCGCTCGTGCAGCTCGATCAGGCCGTGCAGTCGCAAGGGGCTCAGGTGCAGAACGTCTATCAACGGCGTGCGGATCTGGTGCCGAATCTCGTTGGAACGGTGAAAGGCGCAGCAAATTTTGAGCAGCAAACTCTGACCGCAGTTACCGAGGCACGAGCAAAAGTTGGACAGGTCACGTCTGGCGCGCTCGAAAACATAGCGCGAGACCCGCAGGCGTTCCAACGCTTCGAGCAGGCCCAGGCCGGCTTGTCCTCCGCCTTGTCGCGCCTGATGGTTGTTGCGGAGCGATATCCCGAACTGAAGGCCACGCAGAACTTTCGCGACCTGCAGGCGCAGCTGGAAGGAACAGAGAATCGAATTTCGGTGGAGCGGATGAGATTCAATGAAGCTTCGCAAGCATTCAACACCAGGCGGAATACCTTTCCAACAGTAATCGTCGCCAGCCTCTTCGGTGACCGGTTCCAAACCAAGCTCTACTTCCAGGCGCAGGCCGGCGCGGAGAAGGCTCCCGAGGTGAAGTTTTAGATTTGAAATTCCGTCGCAGTTTGCGGGCCGCGGCTTTATTTGTTGTCCTGGCCGGTGTTTCGGCTGCCCGCCTGAACGCAGCCGAAACACCGATCCCTCCCCCTCCTGCCCGCTGGGTTACAGACACAGCCAACTTCATGTCGCCTGGAGCTCAAAGCTCGCTGGATTCACGCCTTGCAGCCTACGGACAGTCCACCGGACATCAACTGATTGTCTATATTGGGCAGACAACGGGTGACGCTCCCATCGACGACTGGGCCGTCCGCGCCTTTGAGAGATGGAAGGTCGGCAGAAAAGGCATCGACGACGGGTTGGTGCTCTTCATCATGGCGGCGGACCGGAAATTGCGAATTGAGGTCGGCTACGGTCTCGAAGCTCAGGTGCCCGACGCGATCGCTTCGCGTGTAATCAACGAAGTCATCGTCCCGCGGATTCAGGCTGGTGATCGCGATGGCGCGGTCACGTCGGGTATGGATGCGGTCATGATAGTTATTGGCGGCGGAGCGCTGCCCGCCGGTCGGGGCCGGCGTGAGCGACAACCCATGCCGTTGGCGCAGTTCATCTTTCTTGCCATCATCGGTGTCATCGCCCTCGTTATGTTTCTAACAAACCCCAGTCTCGCTATGCTTCTTCTTTTTAACATTTTCTCCGGCGGCGGCCGGCGCGATCGCGACGACTGGGGAGGCGGAGGCGGTTGGGGCGGCGGCGGGTTCAGCGGAGGCGGCGGAAGGTCAGGTGGCGGCGGAGCAAGCGGATCATGGTAATGACACACAAAAAGATGATCCGGATCATCGACCACGAAAAGATCAGAGAAGCCATCCAGAAGGCGGAACACCGCACCTCAGGCGAGATCCGGGTTTCCGTTGCACGATTGTTTTGGGGCAACGTCCACAAGGCTGCCGAGAAGGCGTTCGTCAGGCTCGGCATGACGCGCACAAAAGATCGCAACGGCGTGCTTTTCTTCGTCGTTCCCTCTCGCCGGAAGTTTGTGGTGCTGGGCGATAGCGGGATTCATGAACGCGTCGGACAGGAATTCTGGCACCGCGTCGTTGCCGTTGTTTCCGAACGATTCCGCCGCGGCGATTTCACTGGCGGCCTCATTCGTGGTATCGAAGAAGTTGGCGAGCAGCTCTCAACCCATTTTCCGTACGTCGTTGCGACGGATGTGGACGAACTGCCGGATGATGTCGATTTTGGAGGAAAATCAGAACTGTGATCTCGCGCTTCCTCGCCGGTCTCTTGTTATTTGGTTTCGCGCAGAATGGCGCTCACGACCAGATCGCGCGCGATATCTACAAAGAACTCATCGAGATCAACACGACCGATTCCGCCGGCAGTACGACCAGGGCGGCTGAAGCCATAGCCGCGCGCTTGAAGGCTGCCGGGTTTCCGGAGGCTGACATTCAGGTGGTCGGTCCTCATCCCCGCAAAGGCAACTTGGTCGCACGCTACCGGGGAACGGGCCGGAGAGGACCGTTACTGCTGCTGGCGCACCTTGACGTTGTGGAAGCGTTACGGGAGGACTGGTCGCTCGATCCGTTCACGCTCGCAGAAAGAGACGGTTACTTCTATGGCCGGGGAACGACGGACGACAAAGCCATGGCCGCTGCTTGGGTCTCGGCTTTCATTCGTATGCGGCAAGATGACTATAAACCGGATCGTGACTTGATCATCGCGCTCACGGCTAATGAAGAAGGCGGCGATTACAACGGTGTGCAATGGCTTCTGAAAAATTATCGGGATCTCGTGGATGCCGATTTCGCGCTCAATGAGGGGGGCGAGAGTTTGATCAAAGACGGCAAGTACCTACTGAA
>Ga0209058_1000627_pt1 | contig 30597 bp, 25 predicted proteins | sample GraSoiAngelo_147_FD_185904 | JGI IMG/M metagenome (GOLD analysis project Ga0209058, IMG submission 185904) | Grasslands soil microbial communities from the Angelo Coastal Reserve, California, USA - 14_1009_05_40cm (SPAdes) (version 2) | ecosystem: Environmental > Terrestrial > Soil > Grasslands ... | reverse complement strand
ACCTCCACAGCACTTCAGCTACATTTTGGGAAATAAGTGCAAAAGGCGAAAAGAGCGCAGCGACAAGCGGGCTATATAGGAATATCCCCGGAGCCCCATAAAGCTGTGCCTGGTGAATCCAAGCTGAGCCGGCATTCCGGTATGTTGGAAAGACAGAATGCCAACCAGGGTGCGCATAGATCCGAACGCAAATGATTGCTACGGAAAGGAACCACAACCACAACGAGGCTAAGAACAATCTCGACTTGGCCGCTGTCACCAAATAAAGCAACCGGGGTCGGCTGCGAAAAGCAATCAGTTTTAAAGGTGCTTAATATCCCTTCAAGGTCCGACCTCAAAGAGAATCATCTCGCGCTTGGTATAATCCGTCGCGCGAGCGATTGGATGCGCTTTGCGTGGCGCCCACTTTTGCGTTGACGCTGCTTCCTTTTCATTGTCGGCGCGAACGAGGAAATAATGTGTGTCCTCGGGCAGGTCCGCGACACTGCTTACATACTCGAGCGGCGCTTTCACATAGAAAAGCACCGGCACATAGCGTGGATTGACCGAATAAACTATCTCGTCTCCGGGCAGCGCGGCGTTAATTATAGCGGCGGCCCTTGTTACCTGCTGCCTGCCCCGCAGAGCAAGCGCGGTGAGCGGGTAACCAATTCCGCCAATGACGAGCCCAAGTCCGACGAAAGTTGTCACTACTCTGGCAAACGGCTCCTCGCGCCCGATGCCCACTTTGCCGGGCCACTGCAGCGCGCCATCGGCATAGCCCATCGCCAGCAGCCACGACGCCGGGACCAAATACGGCATGCTGTAGCGGGCAACCCCTCCGGGCACGAGGTTTACAACAAGAAAGGGCAGCACAGTCCCCCAGACGAGTGCATGAGCAAGTTGCCGCTGATCGCGATGCTGAAATTTTGAAAACCGCAGAAACGGCAACAGGATAAGCCACGGCAGGAAATACACGAGACCGCGCGGGACGTTTAGGATCCAGTTCACAAATTGGAACTCAGTGCCTTGCAGCCGATCAGTGAATTGAATCGACCAGTTGTGCATCGCCACTGGGATCGTCATCGTCCTGACAAACGGAACGGCCCAGGCGGCAAAAATGCCGAGCATGATTACGAGCGCGACAAAATGCGCGGGGTGAAACAGAAGTCGCCAATTCTTGTTCTGCCAAAGGACAGCCAGCACAATCGCATAGAAAAATACAAGAAGCGTGGGACCCTTCGCGAGCATGCCAAGTCCGAGAAAAATCGATGCCGGAACCCAAATGAGCCACGCCGACTTCTTTTGAGTCCAAAAACTCAACCAAAAAATGATGGCTAGCCCGCAGAGCGAAACGTAGAGCCCCTCGATCTCGATCAAGCGTCCTTTTTCAATCATGCCGATATTCGTCAACCAGATCAGCGCTGCGGTCATTGATCCCTTTGGGCCGAGGCTCACGCGCGCGACGGTGACAAAGGCAAGCGCCACCGCGAGCACGGCAAGCGCTGAAGGCAAGCGGGCCGTCCATTCATTTCGCGCGCCAAAAAATTTAAACGACATCGCCACCAGCCAGTTTACCAGCGGCGGCTTTCGGAAATATGGGTTGCTGCCCACTTGCGGCACAACATAATCGCCGGTCTTTAGCATCTCGATGGCCGGCAAAATCCGACGTCCTTCTTCTCCCTTGACCGCCAGTGAGCCAAGCGCTGGAAGATAAACCACGGACCACACCAGGAGCACAATCACCAAAGCTTGGATCCGCGAATTCATCGGATGCTGGATGTTGGACATTGCGAGTTTAACGTCAAATTAAACTGCGGCGCAGCTTGACGAGCAGACTCCACAAAGTTATCCTAGGTGCCTAGTCCGCGCGCTGATCGGAGTGGGAACTGGCGTCCCACTCTTTTTAGTCTGCGGGCTGCATGTTTTTATGAACGCGGAATTTATTGCCATGCTCGATTACCTGGAGCGGGAGCGCGGAATCAAACGCGATATCCTGCTCGAGGCGGTTTCGAACGCTCTGCTCTCGGCCTCCAAGAAGAGCGTCGGCGCATCGCGCGATCTGCGCATCGATATTAATCCGAAGAGCGGCGAAATCCGGGCGCTGGCCAACCTGCTGGTAGTCGAGGATGTAACAAACCCACAGGATGAGATCGAGCTCTCGAAAGCGCGCAAGATCAAATCGGACGCGAACATTGGTGACACTGTGGAAGTAGAAGTCACACCGAAAAATTTTGGGCGCATCGCGGCACAAACAGCAAAACAAGCCATGATGCAGCGGATCCGCCAGGCTGAAAAAGAAATGATTTACGAGGAATTCAAGGACCGCGCCGGGGAAATCGTCAGCGGAACTGTGCGGCGCTTCGACCGTTCCGATGTCATTCTCGATCTTGGAAAATTTGAAGCGATCATGCCGCAGCGCGAGCGAGTCGTCGTGGAAGATTACAATGTAGGTGACCGTTTGCGTGCCTACGTGGTCGCGGTCGAGAACGGCGCTCGCGGCCCCGAGATCATCGTCTCGCGCAGTCATCCCAATTTCGTGCGCCGGCTTTTCGAGCTTGAAGTGAGCGAAATAGCTGACGGCACGGTGGAAATTCGCGGCATCGCGCGAGAAGCCGGTTATCGCACCAAGATCGCGGTCTGGAGCGCGAACGAGAAAGTGGACCCCGTAGGCGCGTGTGTTGGCATGCGCGGCTCGCGCGTCAAAAACATCGTGCGCGAACTCAACAACGAAAAGGTCGACATCATTCGCTGGAGCTCCGATCCAAAGGAATACGTCCTGGAAGCGCTCAAGCCGGCGAAAGTGAAAAATCTGGTTTTCGATACGGAGAAAAAGAGCGTGCAGATTTCTGTCGATGAAGACCAGCTTTCGCTCGCGATCGGAAAAAAGGGACAGAACGCACGATTGACTTCGCGCTTGACCGGCTGGGAGATCAACATCGGCAAGGACGCATCGGCCACAACTGTGGTGGAGCAAAAGGTCGCCCAAGCTGCACAGACACTTGCCAGCGCGTTCCCTGTCACCGAAGAGCAGGCGCTCACGCTGGTAAAATCCGGCTTTACCAATTTGGAAGGATTGCGCGATGCGGACGTGCAGGATTTGGTGGATATTCTCGCAATCGATGAAACAAAGGCGCGAGAAATTTACGAGGCAGTGCACCGGCAGGAACTCGTACAATAACGTGGCTCTGCTTTAGGGGCTCGAGCCATGAGCGAAATTTTGAAGGATCAACTATGGCAACGAAGACGAGCAGCAAAACTGCAACGCGTAAACCAGCCGCGCACGCGGCCGCGCGCAAGACTACTGCTCGTAAGCCAGTCGCCGCTCCGAAAACAAAGCTTCTCAAGAAAGAACTAAAGCGGGACGTCGCGGCAGAGCATGCCCATGCGGCAGCCCCGGCTAAATCGCGCACGCTTCCGCCAAAGGCGGATCCGCGAACCACTCCACCGCCGAGCCGCGAAGCAGAGAGCGTCTCACTGATTGACAGAAAAAAACCGCGCAAAAAGGCAGAAGACGACGAGGTAAAAGCGAAGCGCGACGTTTTACCCCCAATTTCACGGATCCGCGCCTCGCTGGAAACGCCTCCTGCTCCCCTCAAACCCGTGTCGCCGCCAAAGGCCGAGCCGGCGGAATCACCTCCAACTCAAGCCCCCGGCACCATTGCCGATGAAAAAGCTGCGCCAGCAGAAACCGCGCCGCAGAAGGTCATCCTTATCAAACCTCCAATTGTCGTTAAGCAATTGGCAACCGAGCTCGGGTTGAAACCGCATCAGCTCATCGCGGAGTTGATGACGCACAACATCTTCGCCAACATGAACCAGACAATCGAGCCCGATATCGCGTCGAAGATCGCGGAGAATCACGGGTTCGTTCTGGAAAAAGAGCGCCGCGAGAAGGGAGCCGGCGTTCACAAAGTCGAACAGGTGGTCGTTGCACCTCCGCCACCAGTCATTGAAAAGAAAGAGGAACTCAAGCCGCGCGGTCCCATCATCACGTTCATGGGACATGTCGATCACGGCAAGACCACGCTCCTGGACGCGATTCGCAAGACGCGCGTCGCGGCCGGCGAAGCGGGCGGGATCACGCAACACATCGGGGCGTACAGCGTGGAGCACAAGGGAGCGAAAATCACTTTCATCGACACGCCGGGCCACGCGGCCTTCACCGCCATGCGTGCGCGCGGCGCGAACGTGACCGACATTGTCGTGCTCGTTATCGCTGCCGATGATGGCATCATGCCGCAAACGATCGAAGCAATTAATCATGCCAAAGCCGCGCCGCACGTGAAAATCATGGTTGCCGTCAACAAAATCGACCTTCCGGGCGCGAACCTCGACCGGGTGAAGAAACAACTTCAAGAGCACAGTCTGACCCCGGAAGATTGGGGTGGCGAAACCATTATTTGTCCGGTTTCGGCAACGAAAGGCACTGGAATTGATGACTTGCTTGAGATGATGACGCTCCAGGCAGAGGTAATGGAACTCAAGGCCTCGCCTAGCGCCAGACCACGCGGCACTGTCATCGAAGCGCAAGTCGAAGCAGGTCGCGGCCCCACTGCCACCGTGATCGTGCAGATGGGCACATTAAAAATCGGCGACCCGTTTATCTGCGGCGATTACAACGGCAAAGTAAAATCGCTTCTCGATGACCGCGGCAAGCCGGTCAAAGAAGCCGGGCCTTCGACGCCAGTGAGAGTGCTTGGCTTTACCGGGCTGCCGAATGCAGGCGATGAATTCCTCGTCATGGAATCAGAGCGCGCGGCGAAACAACTGAGCGACGAACGGCTCGAGGCAAAGCGTGCGAGCAAGCTGTTCGTTCCCCAACGCGCCACGCTGGAAAGTCTGCTCGAAACGGCGGAAGGCCAAAAGGTTCTGCGCATCGTTTTGAAATGTGACACGCAAGGCTCGCTCGAAGCGCTGGTCGGCGCGTTGAAACAGATCGGAAGCAAAAAGGTCGACCTGGAAATTATTCATTCGGCTGTAGGGCCGATTTCCGAATCGGACATTTTGCTGGCAAGCGCGTCGGACGCGGTCGTGGTGGGCTTTAACGTAAAGGTCGAGGCGATGGCCGTCCCCGCTGCGAAACGCGAAGGCGTTCAGATCAAGCTTTACAGCATCATTTACGAATTGCTGGATCAGATCAAAGACGCCATGGCCGGGCTACTCGAACCCGAGCTTCGCGAAACAGTCATCGGGCATGCGGAGGTGAAACAGGTTTTCGAACTAAGCAAAGGCATCGTCGCTGGTTGTCTGGTGACAGATGGCCGTATCGCCCGCGTTGCGCGCGCCCGCGTCCTGCGAAAGCGCCAGCCGGTTTACGACGGCGGGATTTCGACGCTGCGCCGTTTCCAGGACGACGTAAAGGAAGTGCGCTCCGGCTTGGAATGCGGGATCAAGCTGGGCGACTTCAGCGAGTATCAAGTGGGCGACGTGATCGAGTGCTATCAACTCGAGCAAATTGCGCAGAAACTTTGATTCGTTAAAGCGTTGAAGCGTTACAACGGAATTCTTCTGGCCGCTTCAACACTTCAACGACCATGAAACATCGACAACTCCGCTTAAACGAACTCGTAAAACGTGAGCTGAGTGCAATCATTGCGCGCCAAATAAACTTCGAAGGCGTGCTGGTCAGCATCAATGCTGTCGATGTTACGCCTGACCTGAAGAACGCCCACGTCTTCGTAAGCATTCTTGGCGCGGCAAACGGGGCGAGGGTGATCGATAAACTGGAAGCGCATCGTCCTGTACTGCAAGCTGAACTGTCCCGCCACGTCGTTTTGAAATACACGCCGCATCTAATTTTTCATATCGACGATTCCATCGAACGCGGCGCGCGCGTCCTTGAGATTTTGCAGGATCTCGAAAAACCCCGCGACGAGAACGAGTGAATGCTGTAGCCACGGCCCTGTGGGCCGTCTATCGTAGCGAGTCGTTCCGCTTTGTCCGGACCGCCCACAGGGCGGTGGCTACAAAATGACCGTTTCAACCTTCGATGAAATCGGCCGCGTCTTGCGGGAGCATCAGCGCTTCGCGATCTTGAGTCACGTTCGCCCCGATGGCGACGCACTGGGCAGCCAGCTCGCACTCGCACTGTCGCTTCAGCAACTTGGCAAGAACGTTCGTGTCTGGAATGAAGACGGCATGCTTGAGAAATATTCATTTCTGCCGCGCTCCGAGTTGTTGACCAAGCCGCCCTCCCCCGCGGCGGATGTCGATGTCGCCATCGCGCTCGATACGGCAATTCAAAATCGATTAGGAACCGCGCTCGCGGCTGTTGGCTCGGCAAGAATCTGGATCAACATCGACCATCACCGCAGCAATCCCGGCTACGGCGATCTGGTGATTGTTGATTCCAACGCGCCGGCCACGGGAGAAATCATTTTCAGCCTGATAAAAAGCCAGGGCCTGCCTTTCAATCATGACATCGCGGAAAATCTTTATGCCGCGATCTCCACCGACACCGGTTCGTTTCAATATCCGAAAACCAGCGCGCGCACTTTCGAGATCGCAGCGGAACTCGTGCGCGTTGGCGGTCTCGACGTTGGCCAAATTAGCCAGCAATTATATGAGAACTATCCCCGGCGCAGGCTGGAATTGCTGCGGGAATTGCTCCGGACGACGCGCTTCGAGTTCGGCGACCGAGCGGCAAGCTTCAGTCTCACCTTAAAAACCGCTGCAGATCTGACTGTTCTACCCGAAGACAACGAAGGATTGATCGATTATCTGCGGGCAATTCGCGGCGTCATTGTCGCGGTCTTCTTTGAAGAACTGGCTGACGGCAAAGTGCGCGTCAGCATGCGTTCGAAAGATGAAGCAGTCGATGTCTGCGCGATTTGCCAGAAATTCGGCGGCGGCGGGCACACACTGGCCGCCGGCGCCCGTGTTCGTGGAAGCCTCGCCGAGGTCGAAGAAAAGGTTCTGGAGGAAATTCGTGAAGTCCTTAAGCGCAGATCCTGACGGCGTGCTGCTGGTCGATAAAGCGGAAGGGATGACGTCGCACGACGTCGTTGCACTGGCGCGGCGAAAACTGGCCACCAAGAAAATCGGTCATTGCGGCACGCTTGATCCGATCGCCACCGGATTGCTGCTGCTTACTATTGGACGCGGCACAAAGATTCAGGATTTGCTCATGAGCGACGATAAGGAGTATGCCGGCACATTTATGCTCGGCGTGACGACCGACACGCAAGATCGACAAGGCAAGGTAATTCAAGAGCGGCCGGTCCCCGCGCTGGATGAAAATCAAATTCGCGCTGCGTTTGAAAAGTTCCGGGGCGATTTTTATCAATTGCCGCCAATGGTCTCCGCGAAAAAACACGCTGGCGTGCCGCTTTACAAGCTCGCGCGCCAGGGAAAAGTGGTCGAGCGCGAGCCGCGCCTGGTGCACGTCTATCGCTACACAATCGATCGGATCGCCCTGCCCGAAATCGACTTCAGCGTCATGTGCAGCAAAGGGTTTTATGTGCGCACGTATGTTCACGACATCGGCGAGGCCCTCGGCTGCGGCGCCCACTTGAAATCGCTACGCCGGACAAAATCCGGCCGGTTCGACGTAGCAAACGCGATCACGGTCGATCAAATCAAAAATGCAACGCGCGAAGAAATTCTCAGCCGGATGCTGAGCCTGCCGGAAGTTTCCAGGATGCGCGGAGCGTGAGGAATGGAGACGCTCCGATCCATCTCCGAATTATCGCGGTTGCCTGGCCCGCTCTTTCTCGCCATCGGCGTTTTCGACGGTGTGCACCTCGGTCATCAGGCGGTCATCTCGACCTCCGCCGAACACGCCAAGGTGGCAAATGGAACACCTGTCGTAGTGACATTCGACCCGCATCCGGAAAAAATATTGCGACCGCAAGCGGCGCCACATTTACTCACCGCCACTCCGCACAAGATCGCGTTGATTCGAGAGCTTGGCGTGGCCCATCTTCTGATCATTACGTTTGACAAGAAATTCGCAGCTACCGAGCCCGAAGATTTCGTGCAGCAATTAGCGAAGCATTCGAACCCGCTGCGCGAAATCTGTGTCGGTCACCAATGGTCGTTTGGAAAAAATCGGCGTGGCAATCTCGAACTGCTCAAGAAGCTGGGTGCACAGTTCGACTTCAACGTCGTCGGAATTCCGCCGGTGACCGTCAATGGCGAAGTCGTCAGCAGCACGACAATTCGTCAGGCGGTAGAAGCGGGCGACCTAAGGAAGGCGGCGGAGATGCTTGGCCGTGCATATACGATTCTCGGGACTGTCGTTCGGGGCGATGATCTCGGAAAAAAGATTGGCTTTCCAACAGCAAATCTGAGCGCTCACAACGAACAGTTCCCGCCAAACGGCGTCTATTTCGCCGAAGCGAGATTGGAGGGAGTTGCTTACCCGGGTGTCGTGAACCTTGGTTATCGGCCAACGGTGAGCAGCAGCAAAACCGAGCGCATTCTGGAAATTCATCTGCTCGACTTCGACCGCGATATTTACGGCAAGGATCTTGAGCTGCGCTTCATTCGCTATCTCAGGCCAGAGAAGAAATTCGAAAATGTCGATGCGCTCGTGCACCAGATCGAACGCGATGTGCAGCAGGCGCGCGAGCTGTCGGCGGCGTAAGCAAGGCGCCGGTTCAAAACTCCAGGCGGGTAAGATCGCGTACCTCTGGCGTTTTGCGGATGGCAAAGATCACAGCGAAGGCACCAACCACGAGGCCGCAACCGAACGCGAAGACGAGCAACAACCAAATCGGGAAGTTGGATAATTGGATCATGCCTTCGCGGATGAATCCGCCGGAAAGCACGTAAGCGATCCCGCTTCCGAGGATTGCCAGGCCGAGCAGAATCATTGCGCGCAGCCAGCGTGGATCGCGCTGCGCCGCGGGTAAACTGGCCATAACGCGTGCGGTGAAGCCGTCGTCGTCGATATACGGCGCTGCTTCGCGTAATTGTCGGTCCAGTGTTTCGTCGTCGATCATTGCGTTCATTATATCAATTCGGTCCCCACGCGGCCAGCGTTCGTTTCAGTTTTTCACGACCGCGCAAAACGTTCGTCTTCACGGTGCCGAGCGGAATGTCAAGGACACGCGCGGCTTCATCATGTGACAATCCGTTTTGGCAACAAAGCACAACGGCGGTGCGCTCATTTAGCGGAAGCAGATTCAGTGCATGCATAAGATCATGCCTCAAACCAGGGTCGACAGTCTGCGGATCATGCTCCGCTTGCAACTGCGCCTCATCGACGCCGACAAGCTCTTTGCGTTTGCGTGCATCCTCGCGAAAACAGTTGTAAGCGATTCGGTAAAGCCAGGTGGAAAATCGCGCCTCACCGCGGAAGCTGCGGATATTCTTGTACGCGCGAAGAAAAGTTTCCTGCGCCAGATCATCGGCCAACGAAATGTCTGTGCGTGTAAGTTGTCGAAGCAGACCGCGCACACTGGATTGATGGCGGCGCACGAGCTCGCCGAACGCGTGCTGATCGTCATTGGCAAGAACTCGCGCGATAAAGCCCGCATCAGTTAGCTCCACGGTCTCAATACTAGGGTCCAGGAGGAGGAACGTCCTTTTTGCCTTCCAATTTCCACACCATTAGGTAGCCGAGGCCGATCAGAAACGGAATAAGCCCGATCGACCATACGCCGCCTTCCCAATCGTTCACGGCGCCGAAGAAGATCATCGCCCCGAGTCCGATCATGGTCCAAATAACGCCACGGCGCACATCCGACCGCTGCCGCACTGCTCTCGTGCGCGGTGCAAGCAGTTCTGCGGGAACCGGCTGACCCTTCTCCACCATCATTCGGATGGTGCGCTGCCGCATACGGCTCACTAAAAGAGCGACCAGCCCTATCATGATCACGATCAGTACCGGCGCGCCGAATACTGATAGAAACACGATCGCCACGATTGGAATCGCCACGAATTCGCGCATTTTTTGCAGATCGGCATCTTCATTTTCATCGCCCCTGTCGATGATGATTCCGTGTTTGCCGCGAAGCTTTTTCTCCAGCTTCTGCTGAATCCTGTCGGCGAGATCCGTTGGAGAGACGCTGGCAGCTGCCGTTGCCATTGGTGTTGCTGCTGGCGGGCTAGCGATCGGCGATGCCGTTGGGGCCTGCGCAAACAAGGCTACAGCCAGCGCCGTGGAGCAAATGCAGAGGAGGATTAATTTTTTCATAGAGGTGCTTTGTCCATAGGATGCGCTCAACGCCTGATTTGGATTCAACAATCTTAAGCCTGCGGAAGCAATTAAAGGTTGCGCCCCGTGGGGCGCTGGACATTATTGTTCCCCTCTCAAAACTGCGGGTGTAGCTCAGTGGTAGAGCACCTCCTTGCCAAGGAGGACGTCGCGAGTTCGAGCCTCGTCACCCGCTCCAGCCTTCGCTTGGAGCGCAGCGCAACGCGAAGGCTGGAGCGTCCGCCGTAGCCTCGTGCGAAGGCGGACCGCCCGAAGTCACCAAGCTACGGCTGCAACCCGCCCGAACCGCTTTGCGTTTGTCCCATTGTCAAAATCGATTTGTCCGCGCCACGCGTAGCCGTAAAATTCCGGAGTTATGAAAACAAAATCTCTTTTTGCACGTGCGCTTGTTGCAGCGCTCCTCGTCCATGCAGCGCCTGTGCGGGCGGCGAACGAACCAAAAGATAAAACACCATGGAAGATTACCGGTCAGCTCGAGGAAGCGTGCTCCTGTGACGCCGCGTGTCCATGCTGGTTTAATTCCAAACCGACCAAGATGACCTGCGGCGGCGGCCAGGTGCTGTTCATCGAGAAAGGTAATTACGGAAAAGTTAAGCTCGACGGCTTGGCGGTCGCGACAATTGGCCAAAGTCCAGAAAGCCAGACGATGATGGAATCGTTCGGGAATTGGAACTTTGCCTACTACTACATCGATGAGAAGTCCAATCCCGAACAGCGCAAGGCTTTGGAGGCGATCGCCGGAAAAGTATTGACTCCGGGCGCTTCAAAGAAAACTGAGACGCGTTACGTGCCGATCACCCGAAAGGTCGAGAGCAAAGAGCATCAAATCACAATCGGACAATACGGCACGTTCCACGGTCACTTGATCGAGGGCGGCATGGGCGGTTCACCGAAAATTGTGAACCCGCCTGGCGCTGATCCACTGCATCACCAATACGAGCAGGGACGCACGACAAAGATGACTTACAACGATGGGGACCAGAATTGGTCATGGAGCGACTCAAATTACATGCTTGGCACGTTTACCATCGACAATATTCAGTACGAAAAATTCGCCGCCGGTCTAGCGCAGAAGATGGCGGAGACGAAGAGCGAAAAAGCGCCCGAGAAGAAGTAAGGGTAATTCCGAGAGAAACCTCGACGGAGCCGACCCTTTTCGGCTATCCGAAGGTTTGCGGCGCGCCCGTTGCGGCGCGCCCGGCGGTCGCACCCTACCTTAGTTCCCCAGTCGCACCGGGGATCTTCTTCCACGGCTCTGCGCGGCCGCCAAGATGCTTGGCGAGGAACTCTTCACCCCTACCATAGAAGTCGAACTGGTTTTCCGGCCGAGCGAAACCGTGCCCCTCGTCCGGATAGACTACGTAGGTCACGTCCCGCTTTGCTTTACGCAACGCGGCGACCATCGCGTCAGCATTAGCCATTGTGACTCGAGGATCGTTCTTGCCCTGCACGATCAGAAGCGGAGCCCGGATCGCATCGACATGAAAAAGCGGCGAGATTTTCCGGTTCCAGTTCTCATCGTGATCGGCGTCTCCCGCGCGTCGCCGCCAGCGCGCCAAAATGTTCGACCAGTAACTGGGAGAAGAACGAAAGCTCACGGCTTCGTCGGCTGGCCCAAATTCATCAACACCACACGCAAAGAGATCAGGCCGCATTTCCAGCGCGCGCAACGTGGCGAAACCTCCCATCGATCCTCCCATCGCCGCGACTCGCTTTGGATCGGCGATCCCTTGATCCACGGCCCAACGCACAGCATCCAAGACGTCTTCGACCATCCCAAGCCCAACCTGAAGATTGCCAGCATTGAAGAACTTGATGCCGAAACCGGTCGAGCCACGATAGTTCGCTTGCAGAACGGCATAGCCGCGGTTGGCGAGAAACTGCACTTCGGGATCGTAGACGTCAGAATCGCGGTCCCAGGGGCCACCATGAATCAGAAGAACCAAAGGCACCTTCCTCGGATCCACGCCGGGCGCGATCGTTAAATAACTGACTATTTCCAATCCGTCGCGCGTTTTGATTATCCCCGGCTTCTTCGCTGCTACAGCGAATTTGGCCAGTGCAGGATTCTCAGTGAATAACCGGCTTAGTTTTTTCGTTCCCCGATCGAACTTGTAATACGTGACCGGCGCATCACTTCGACGCGACGCTACGATCCAAACACGATCAGCGTTGTCGCGACTCACGAGATCAAAAAAGCCCGGCGCTTCGCGGTTGATGTTCTCGAAATCCGTTTTCAACTTGGGGTCGACGAATGACCACTGCGGCGTCATGTAGTTGAACTGCACCGCCTGCACCGCACCGGTGACGGGATGCAAAATCACGCCCGGTTCCATTCCAAGGCGCCCCACATCGACAAATGCCACGTCACAGTGCGGATCTTCGGCGATGACTCCGCGCTCGTGACCGTCCTGCAAGTCAACGCGCACCAGTCTGCCCTTGTCCGAATGCAGGGCAGAAACAATCAAGAGGCTTTTGCCATCGGGATCGAAACCGACAATCAGCGAGCCGTTCACGACCTGCCCAGCAAAGAGTGCCCGCTCAAAAGGCATCACCACAAGATCACGCCACGCTTTGTCGCCCGCATCGCGCACGCGGATGATTGTGCGCCCGGTTGTTCCATCAAATGCCGTTGCGGCGCGAAGAACGAAATTGTTATCGGCCCTCCACGTGAGAACATCACCGGGATTTTGAGCTTCAATTGTGATCGCGCCCGTTTCGAGATCGACGCGATACATGTCGAATTTCGTTCGATCCCGCAGATTCATCGCGACGAGGACCGCCGCCGGATGCCGCGAATCGGTCAGAACATTTTGTGCGCGCACGCCGCGAAACGGGGTCAGATCCCGGACATTGCCGGTCATTAAATCAGTCGAGAACAGGTGCGGGATTTCGTCACCGGCATTGTCGTGAAGATACAGAACGTGTTTCCCATCGCCGGCCCACGTGTACCACTCAATGGGGTCGCCTGTTTCGTTCGTCACGCAATGCGCGTGCGTGCCGTCGAGCGCGCTTGTCCAAACATTCAACGTATTGCTTTTGTCCGGTGCCAGCCAGCTCAGCTGCGACCCATCGGGCGAGACTTTCGGATCCGTACGCGCGGGATTGCCGAACAAGATTTCGCGCGGGATAAGCGGCGGCAAGGCGGCTTGCGCCGAACAGAAGGTCAGAAAAAGCGCGCAGAAACAAAATCGTCTCACGACAGATAGTCTTTATATTCAAGACGGCGCAAAATGCGCATTTTGTCTGTTCTCGTATGGCGTTGAATTGGGAGAAGAATTTTGCGGCGCCAGTAGACCACCGCTAAAGTAACATGAATGCAAACTGAAAAGCTCGCCTACGTCATCGTCACGCCGTACTCGATGCGCAAATCGCGCACCGGCGGCATCGTTGGCCGATTGATTTCCCGCACGGGACTCGATCTGGTCGGCGGACGCATGTTTGCGCCGGGCGCAGAATTGGCAAGACGCTACGCCGACACAATCGTGACTGAAACCGATCCGCGTCATCGCGCGACGCAGGAGTTGATTCGCGATTACGTGCTGAAAAATTTCACCGGCGAAAAGAACGGCCAGGGTCCGCGCGTGTTATTCCTCATCTTTCGCGGCCCAGACGCCGTGGAAAAGATTCATCCCACGGTAGGCCACATTGTTCACGAACGCACTAGCGGCGAAACGATTCGCGACACCTACGGCGACTACATTACCGACGATTCAGGTAACGTAACGTATTTTGAGCCCGGCGTGCTCGCAGCTTTCGATCCAAAAGCAGTCGAGCGCGATTTGAAACTCTGGGCCGAGTTTTCCGATTCCGACGGCGGCATCCTGGATCGTACCGTCCGCTTTCCCGCCAACGCGCAAATCGAAAAAACGCTCGTCCTGATCAAGCCCGACAATTTCAGATTTCCAAATCTGCGGCCAGGCGGGGTGATCGAAGTGTTTTCGCGCTCCGGACTCACGATCATTGGATTCAAAGTCCATCAGATGAGCGTCGCCCAAGCGGAGGAGTTCTACGGGCCTGTGCTGCCAGTCCTGGAAAAAAAACTCGGCCCGAAAAGCGGCCGGGAAAACTGGGAAACCATTATCGAATTCATGGCTGGCCGAAAGCCAAGCGAATGTCCGCCGGCGGAGCGCGAAGCTCCTGGGACGGAAAAATCAATCGCCATTGTTTATCAGGGCGTCGATGCGGTGCGAAAGATTCGCGACGTGCTTGGCCCAACTGACCCGGCCAAGGCCCCGCCGGGATCAATTCGCCGAGAATTCGGCCAGACTATCATGGTCAACGCTGCGCATGCATCGGATTCGCTGGAGAACGCGAAACGCGAAATGGCGATCATCCAAATTGACGAGAATAATTTCAAACCTCTGATTGAAAACTTCTATCGCCGCCAATAGTTTGCGCTCCCATTTTGAATAAGCTTACCGCCATGGAAATTTCCGAACGTGCCGCTCAACTGACTCCCTCGCTTACTCTCTCGATCGATAGCAAGGCCAAAGCCATGAAGGCTGAAGGCATTGATGTGTGCGGCTTCGGCGCAGGCGAACCTGATTTCGATACTCCTGAGCACATAAAGAAAGCCGCGATCGATGCATTGGAGGCTGGCTTTACCAAATACACGCCCAGCGCCGGCATCCCGGAGCTGCGTCAAGCAATTGCGGAAAAATTGGCGGCCGACAACGGACTGAATTATCGGGCCGCTCAGGTCATCGTGAGTAACGGCGCAAAGCATTCGTGCTACAACGCTATCCTGGCAACGTGTCAGCCCGGCGATGAAGTCATCATCCCGGCGCCATATTGGGTCAGTTACCCGGAGATGGTCAGATTAGCCGGCGCCGAACCGGTGATCGTGCCCACCAGCGAACGCAACTCTTGGAAAATGCGCGCTGAAGATTTTGAGAATGCAATGACCCCGCGCACCAAGATGCTGATCATGAATAGCCCGTGTAACCCAACTGGCTCCGTCTATACACGTGAAGAGTTGCAGGCCATCGTCGATGTCGCCGCTGAGGAAGACATTTACATTTTGTCGGACGAAATTTACGAGAAACTCGTTTACGATGACGCTCAACATGTGAGCATCGCGTCGCTCTCGAAGGAGGCATACGATCTCACAATTACCATTAACGGTTTCAGCAAAACATACGCCATGACCGGCTGGCGCCTCGGTTATTTGGCGGCGCAGGAAGCGGTGGCCAAAGCAGTCGATTCGATCCAGAGCCATACCACTTCGAATCCGTCTTCCTTTTCACAGTATGGCGCGCTGGCCGCGCTCAGAGGCGCTCAACAGCCGGTCGCCGATATGCGCGAGGAATTTGATATGCGTCGCAATTACATGTTCGAGCGCGTCTCAAAGATCTCGAACGTTACTGCGGTGAAACCGCTGGGCGCATTTTACGTGCTGGTGAACATCAGCCAGCTGGGGCTGACTTCTCAGAATTTCGCCGACCGCTTACTGAGTAAAGCCAACGTCGCCGTCGTTCCTGGAGCTGCCTTTGGCGACGACCGTACCGTCCGGCTCAGCTACGCCACCAGCATGGACGTGATCAAAAAAGGTCTGGACCGCTTCCAGGACTTTTGCCGAACGCTTTAATCTGTCATCCCGAGTCGCGCAGACGACGAGGGACTCGCAGTCGTAGGTTTTGCAATTCTGGCGTCGAAAACGGTTGCGCGCACGATGAAGCTTCGCGCGTTGTCGTTTGTCCGATCAAAGAGCTTTTGAGGCGTTCCTCGCTTCGCTCGAAATGACGCGCTAAGTGTAGCGCAATGCCCGGCTCCCTCGCGCTGATTCTCCACGCTCATCTTCCGTTTGTTCGCCATCCGGAGCACGAGCATTTCCTCGAAGAAGAGTGGTTCTTCGAGGCGGTCACGGAGAGTTACATTCCGCTGGTGCGCATGATGCAGCGGTTAGTGGACGACTCTGTGCCGTTCAAACTCACCATGTCTCTCACGCCAACGTTGTGCGCGATGCTTCAGGACCAGCTTTTGCGCGAGCGTTACGTGCGGCACCTCGATCTTTTGATCGATCTCACCGCGCGCGAACGAAAGCGGAACCGTAAACATCCGCAGCTTCGCGAGCTTGCGGATTTCTATTCCAAAATGTTTCGCGAAATTCGCGCGTTCTTTGTTGATGAATGCAGGCACGATCTGCTCGAAGTATTCCGAAACCTGCGAGAGACGGGTGCGCTTGAGATCATCGCCAGCGCCGCGACGCACGGCTCGCTCCCCATTCTTCAACAGCAAGCGCCTCAGGCGGCGCGTGCGCAGATTTTGATCGGCCGTGACGTGTATGTCGATCTTTTCCGTGCGGGACCAAACGGTTTTTGGTTGCCAGAATGTGCCTACGCGCCGGGCTTGGAAGCAATTTTCCAGGAGGCAAATATTCGCTGGTTCGTTCTCGATGCACACGGGTTGTTATTTGGGAAACCGCGTCCGTGCCGCTCGATTTATGCGCCCTGCTATACGCCATCGGGGCCGGCGGCTTTTGCGCGCGACCGTGATTCAAGCCGGCAAGTCTGGAGCGCGCACGAAGGTTATCCGGGAGATCCAGCCTACCGGGAATTTTATCGCGACATAGGTTTCGATCTTCCCATGGAACATTTGGGACCGGTCGCGCGCGGGAGCAGAAAATTCTCCGGCGTGAAGTATCACCGGATCACAGGACGCGGTGATGAAAAACAGTTGTATGATCGCGCGGCGGCAGAAAATGCCGCGGCGAAACACGCCAGTCACTTTCTGGAACAGCGCCGGCAACAAATTCGCGAAATCAGCGAATTGGGTTTCGACCCAATTGTTGTCGCTCCATTCGATGCAGAATTGTTTGGGCACTGGTGGTTCGAAGGCCCAAGTTTTCTGGAGCAGTTCATTCGCCAAGTCGCAAACGAACGGGATTTTCGGCTTACCACGCCGAGTGAATACCTGGCAGCGCATCCTACACAGCAAATCGTTGAGCCAGCTGCTTCGACATGGGGCGAGAACGGCCACCTCGCGGTCTGGCTCGATCCAAGTAACGCCTGGATTTATCCGCATCTGCACATCGCGGCTCAGCGGATGAGTGAAGGTGCGCGCAGGCACGCCGAAAACTGCAGCCCGCAGGCGGATCGCGTGCTGAAACAACTCGCCCGCGAACTTTTGCTGGCGCAATCCAGTGATTGGGCGTTTTTAATCAAAACCGGGACCGCGCGGGAATACGCCACCAACCGCACCATTGATCATCTTGCTCGCTTCAACCGTTTATTCGATCAACTTGTCACGAATGGCATCGACGAAGAATTTTTGCGCGACTGTGAATGGCGCGACAACCTTTTTCCAAACCTGAACTGGCGATATTACATCTAGGCCACTTGTCATTCCGAGCGAAGTCGAGGAATCTCTGGATATTTTCTGAAAAAGTACGAGATGTCTCGACTTCGCTCGACATGACAACAAGGGTCAGTTTCGCGCTTCTGACAGCTATTTTGGTTTCTGTCGGTGCCGCGCAGGAATCGCCAACGCCAACTCCTTCGGCGCCACCGGAAGAATCACCGGCTCTCTCAATCTCTCCGAAAGAATCCACTACTCCCCCACCGGCTCCGGAAGAAACACCTTCAAGCTCACCGGCGCGAAGCGTGCGCATCAGTTTTGTGCCGCCGCCATTGGAAGGCACGATCAGCCTCGGCATCTATGATAAGAACGGCAAACTCGTGCGCGTTCTGCATCAAGAAGCGAAACTGAACGAATTCGCAATCGGCGCGGACGCGCTCGTAACACAATGGGATGGAAAAAACGACGATGAAGAAGACCTGCCCGCTGGAAAATATCGCGCTCGTGGCTATCTCGTCGGTTCGCTCAAGATAGAAGATCTCGGCCAGAGCTCGGGGTTGGCGATAGAAAATGACGCAGCCCGCAACGTCAAAGTGAGACTCGTCCCAAATCCTTTGCGGAATGACAGAAGATCGATTGTTGATATTGGCGTAGGATTCGATAGCGACGGAAGTTACCTGAAAACGAACGACGACTTGCCACTGGTTACGGTCAGTGAGATGCCGAATTTGATTCGCGCAGGCATCACAAGGAAAAGCGAAAATGCCGTCGATATCTGGCAGGATGACGGAACAACGGTGCGTCAATTCCGCATCTCCAACCTTGACCAGATGATGGCGTTTGATTGCGGCGAATTTGAATTGAAGTGAACGACTGCTGTAGGCGTTGCCCTGTGGGCGACGCGAGGCTCATGGGTCTAACAAATCAGCGTCGCGCTTCGCACAGCGAAGCGGCTACAGGCTAGTCACGACCTAAAATCTCTGCTAGTTAAACCATCAATGCCTTCCACTCCCGAGCTTCAACATACCGTTGCCAAGACCGCCGGCTTTAGCGGCACCGCACTGCACACGGGTGAAAAGGTCACCCTGAAACTTCATCCCGCCCCGGCGGATCATGGAATTAAATTCAGGCGCAAGGATTTGCAGGACGAGCCAACCATCGACGCGAAGATCGAGAATCTGAAGACAGTCGAACGCGCCACGACCATCGGCGAAGGTCCCATCCGCGTGCACACAGTCGAGCACGTGCTGGCCACGCTCTGGGCGATGGGCGTGGACAACGCCGTTGTGGAGATGGACGCAAACGAACCGCCAATTGGCGACGGCAGCGCGCAATCCTACGTCGATCTCATCCGGAAAGCCGGCGTCACCCCGCAGGAGGAGCCGCGAAAATTTTTCGACGTGCGAGAAACGATGCACGTGGAATCGAAAACGGGCGCGTTGCTTGTTCTGTTGCCGGACGACAAGTTCCGCATCTCGTGCACGCAAGCCGGACCAAACAATCGGTTCGCGCAGTTTTTGTCGGTGGAAGTCATGCCCGCAGTTTTCGAACGCGAGATCGCTCCGGCGCGCACATTTGTTTTTTACGAAGATGTGAAGCCGCTGATGGACAAGAACCTCATCAAAGGCGGCAGCCTCGAAAACGCGATCGTCGTGCGCGGGGAAGCTGTATTAAGCAAGGAACCATTACGCTTCCCCGACGAATTCGTCCGGCACAAAATTCTTGATATCATCGGCGACCTCGCTCTGGTCGGACGACGCATTCGCGGCCACGTGGTGGCAGTCAAACCTGGTCATGCGAGCAATGCGGACCTGGCCCGTTCAATCACCCGCGAACAGACGCGAAGAAGCGCCGTGGCCGCGCCGCGCGTTATCCCGAGCGGCGATGGTGGGCTCGATACGGACGAGGTAATGCAGATTTTGCCGCATCGTTTCCCGTTTCTCATGGTCGATCGCATTATCAGCTTCGAAACGGAAACCAAATGTGTCGGCGTCAAAACCGTGACGATTAACGAGCCGTTCTTTCAAGGACATTTCCCCGGCCATCCGGTGATGCCCGGCGTGATGCAGGTGGAAGCCATGGCACAGGTGGCCAGTATTCTGTTGTTCAAACTGGCAAAAAGCACCAGCCGCATCGGGTATTTCATGAGCGCCGACGGCGTGAAATTTCGCAAACCGGTGGTGCCCGGAGACACCATCTTCATTCACGCCGAGCTCACCAAATCGCGCGGCGAACGCCTCGCAAAAGCCAAATGCCATTGCGTGGTCAATGACACCATCGTCTCCGAAGCGGAGCTGATGTTCACGTTCTTGGATAAATGAGCGGAGAGAACCCTCACCCTACTCTCCCTTGGAAAGGGCGAAGTGTCCCGGATTACGCGCTGTGCGCCAACGTGCAGACAGCGATGCAATCTTTCTCCGCCTCTCCCCTTACACCAGGGGGAGAGGATTGAGGTGAGGGGTTGGCAACAATGAGCGACGTGCAAATTCATCCGACGGCGATTATTGATCCGGGAGCGGAACTCGGGCCGGAAACAATCGTCGGGCCGTATTGCGTGATCGGACCCGATGTTGTGCTTGGCTCGAATTGCTGGCTTCAACATCACGTCACGCTCTGCGGACCGATGAAAGCGGGAGCGAAAAATAGATTTTACGCCTACTGCTCCATCGGCCAGCAAACACAGGATTTAAAATATCGCGGCGAGCCGACATATTTAGAAATTGGCGACGAAAATACGTTCCGCGAATTCGTAACAGCGCACCGGAGTACGACGCCAGAAGGCAAAACGAGGATCGGTAATCGCGGAAATTTTCTCGCTTACAGTCATATCGGACACGATTGCACCGTGGGCGATCACGTCATTTTCTCCAACAACGGCACCTTGGGCGGTCATGTGCAGGTCGGAGATCATGCCATGATGGGCGGGCTAACCGCCGTGCATCAATTTTGCCGGATTGGACGGTTCGCGATTACTGGCGGCTGTTCCAAAATTGTTCAGGACGTTCCGCCGTTCATGATCGCCGACGGTAATCCGGCGGAAATTCGTGGCGTTAATCTCGTCGGGCTGGAGCGCAAAAATTTTCCACCCGAAAGCGTGAAACGAATCAAAGAAGCATTTCGCCTGATTTACCGTTCCAAATACAACCGACGCCAGGCCATCGAAGCGATGCAGAAAGAATTACCCCCGACCGAAGAGATCACCGAAATCATCCAATTCATCGAACAAAGCGAGCGCGGGATTATTCGGTGAACTGGAAGATTTAACCGCGGATTACGCGGATGAAACGGATTGGTAATTTAGTCTTGTTTTTAATGCCCACTCACTCCAACGTTTACCGGATTAGGCAAATTTTCTCTGCAATTAATCGCAGATCGTTCAAGCCGAATTCTCGTTGGGTGCCAAATGCCACATCCTGAGCAAAAATGGCGGGGCGGTGCAAGAATCGGATCGATGAATGCCACATGGCCATTCGCACAGCTCAGGCTCACACCGGAGCATCTTGTATTGCAGGTGGTATTTCTCGGCACGTACGTTTTCAGGCGCCAGCAGGTGACCAGTGTTGAACCGTACGGACTCATTCCATTTGTTGGCAAGGGAGTTCGGATTCATCACCGAGTCGATGCTTATCCAAAGAAGATTGTGTTTTGGTATTTCTGCGTGAATCCACAGCCTATTGCGGAAAGAATCAGACAGTACGGTTATGGCACCTAACTAGTGGTGCAGCCAACGCTGCGCCCCGGAAGGTGCTAGATTTACCCTTAGCAGGGCGATCAAAGTCAATCGCAGGACGATTGAGTCAACTCGGTACCTGTTTTCAAGAGTTGAAAATTGATTGTTGAGGGTTTGAAATCTCAGAAGCCGAACTCTCAACCCACAAACCAAAGACTCTCAGCTTCGCGAATGCCCGCCGTCCTGACGTTATTGCGAATCAAAAATCTGGCGCTCGTGGAAGAACTCGAGTGGCAGATGGGGCAGGGCTTTATTGCTGTCACTGGAGAAACTGGCGCGGGGAAATCGATCATCATCGGCGCCTTACAACTTTTACTGGGCGAACGCGCGGATAAATCGCTTATTCGCACGGGGGCCGATCTCTGCACGGTGGAAGCAGTTTTCAGTGAAAACGATCTGCAAAAGTTAAATCCGCAACTGGTCGAAGCTGGGATCGAGCCGTGCGATAACGATCTCATCCTGAAGCGCACGCTATCCTCTACCGGAACTAATCGGCAGTTCGTCAACGGTTCGCCTACGACGTTGGCGGTTTTGAAAAATCTCGGCGATGAACTCGTGGATCTTCACGGGCCGCACGACCACCAATCTTTGCTATCGCCGGAGACACAATTGAGCTTGCTCGATTCGTTCGCCCGGGCTGAGGCGCAACTCGAAGAATATCGAAAACATTATCGCCAATTACAGACACTGCTCGCGGAACATGCTGCGCTCAATACCGCGGAAACAGCGCGCGAACAGGAACTCGATCTTCTTCGGCACCAGATTACCGAGATCAAGTCGGCGAACCTCGTTGCCGACGAAGAGGAGGAAATCGAGAAGCGCTACAAACTCGCCAGCAACAGCAAACGGCTGATCGAGCTGGCCAGCGCGGTGGCAAATAAACTTTCGGAGGCAGACGACTCTGTTCTCGCACAACTCGCGGAAACGCAACGGCTGTTGCGTGAATTGGAAAAGATCGACAGCTCGATTGCGCAATTTTCCTCGGCGCACGCTGCGGGCGTGGTGGAGCTTTCAGAGATCGCGCGCGCACTTTCCGCTTACGCCGAAAAACTGGATCTCGACCCACAACAACTCGACGCGCTTGAACAACGTGTTTCGCTATTTGAAACACTGAAGCGCAAGTATGGCGGTTCAATCGCCGAAGTGATCGCGTTCGGTGAGCGCGCGGCGCAACGGATGCGCAAGATCGAAGGCCGAGACGCCGAGCTGGAGCGTCTGGCGAAAGAAATCGAGAATATTCGTGCGCAAATGAAACGTGCGGGTGAAGCACTGCGCAAACTGCGCGCAAAAGCTGCTCCAAAGCTTTCTGAAAATATCCGGCGCAACCTGCGCGATCTCGGATTTCGCCAGTCGGAATTTGAAGCAAAACTCAGCGCGCTCGACGAACCGCGTCTGAATGGATTCGATTCAGTAGAGTTAGTGTTTTCTCCAAATCCCGGCGAACCGCTGAAACCGCTCCGCGCCATCGCGTCGAGCGGGGAAATTTCGCGGGTGATGCTGGCGATCAAATCGGCCCTGGCTGCACATGACGCCATCCCGCTGCTCGTGTTCGACGAGATCGACACGAATGTCGGCGGGGAGATCGCGCACGCGGTGGGAGCAAAGATGCAAACGTTGGGGCGCGGTCATCAGGTTATTTGCATCACACACTTGCCCCAAGTCGCTGCGACTGCTTCTTCGCATTTCGTTGTAACCAAAGACGTCATGCGCGGTCGCACGTTTTCCAATTTGCATGAAGTCGCTGGGAAAGCGCGCCAGGAAGAGATCGCGCGGATGCTCGGCGGCAAAAGCGAATCGGCGCTTAAACACGCAGCGAGCCTCCTAAAACAGCGGACCTAATCTCACCACGAAGGACGCGAAGAGCACGAAGCAATTTATAGGACGAATCGCTTAATGCCGTTCTGCAGTTTCGTGACGTTGAAATTTATTAGCAGGCCAATTGGAATCTTGGCCAGCCGCATGTACGTGAGGATTTGTGCCTGGTGGATTGGCAAGAGCATTTCAACGGCTTTGACTTCTACGATGAGGTCGCCGCTGACAAGCAGATCGATTCGATAGCCGCAATCCAGTAGAACATCTTTGTAGCGGACCGGTAGCGGCAGCTCCATTTGAAACCGGATCTGCGCGTGCGACAGCTCATACGCGAGACACTGGCGATAAGTCGATTCGAGCAAGCCCGGCCCGAGAGTGCGATGCACCTCGATGGCGCATCCGATTACGCTGCGCGACAACTCATCAAATTCCATCTTCGTGCTCTTCGTGAGCTTCGTGTGCTTCGTGGTGCGATTACTTCTTCACTGGCCCGAGTGGCAGAACGATTTTGCCATAGATTTCGTTCAGCACTTGCGCAAGGCCGGCATAAATCGCAGAGAAGCCGCAGAAGATTCCTTCGTAGCCGGTGAAGTGTCTGAAATCCGCACCCGCACCGATGAAATCACCGATCGCGAGCAAAAAGAAAAGAATCGTCAGCGAACCGAACACGACCTGCAACGCGACGTTCAACCGCAACGTGGCGATGAACATCACCGCGGTGAACAAGCCCCACATGGCAAGATACGCGGCCATCGCCGTATCGTTGGACGCTGCGCCCCAGCCAAGTTTCGTCAGCACAATCAGCGTCACGAGCGATAACCAGAACAGGCCGTATGAAAGAAACGCCGTCGTCGCGAACGTGTTGCCTTTCCTCCATTCCATGATGCCGGCGACAATTTGCGCAGCGCCGCCGTAGCAGATGCCCATCGCCAGAATCATGCTGTTCAGTTCGTAAAAGCCAGCGTTGTGCAGGTTGAGCAATACAGTCGTCAGCCCGAAACCAAGCAGCCCCAGCGGCGCCGGATTCCCTGTTGTATCTTTGAGTTGAGTCACGGATTCATTCATGGCGCAGCCAGTCTGCCGAAAGAAAGATCGACAACGCAAGGAAGAATGACGAACGGCTTCGCCCGTCGAATCGGTAAACCGAAGTTATTCCCTCATACTTTCTCGCCTCCTCCTTCGCAACGGGAGAGGACTAAGGTGAGGGGTCTTGCTCCTAGCTTGCGAACCCTCTCGCGTGAGTTGGCCCACGAACGACCCTCCCCCTCTCCCTTTGAGGGCGAGGCGACCCGCATGCGGCGTGCCGGACATTCCATCCACTGGATCCAGCCGAACTGACAACAGGCCTCACAGTACTGCATTTTCATGTTCTTGACGATTTATCTTGTCGGTGCGGCAGCGGGGAAATTATGGTCGGATTTTTACATATGATTCGGCGCGATTATCTCATCGTTGGTGCCAGCATTGGCGGAGCGAGCGCATGCGAAGGAATTCGCAAATACGACAAGCGCGGGTCCGTCACGCTGGTCGGCGCTGAAGTTTTTCCGCCTTACAAACGCTGGATCCTTTCGAAGAGCTTTTTGCGCGAAAAAGAGCCTAATCTCAAAAAACTACAGGAACCCGACGAACGCTGGTTTCGAGCTCATAAGATCGAGACGCGCTTTGGCACACTCGTAACACAGTTCAATATCGAGCGGCGTCTGGCCGTGCTTGCCAATGGCGAAAGCATCGAGTTCAACAAAGCATGCCTGGCAATGGGCAGCCGGCCGGTGCGGCCTCCAGTGGCGGGAACCAATCTCGGCAACGTGATCTATCTGCGGACGATCCGCGATGCGCTCGCTTTAAGAGAGATGGCCAACCTGGAGCGAGGCATCATGGTCGTGGGCGGCGGATTACTTGCATGCGAGGCGGCAGCGAGTTTGCGATTGATGAAACACAAGGTTGGTCTGATGCATCGCGATCCGTTTCTGTTGAACCGCTATCTGGACCCTGAAACCGGCACGTGGCTCACCGATTACTTTGCCAAACATGGAGTGGTCCTTTCCATGGGAGAAAGCCTCAACGGCTTCGAAGGCAAAACAGTTCTGCGCAATATCCAGACAAAAAGCGGCAACCGATTCCCGGTCGGCCTCGCTGTGGTCGCCTGCGGCGCGGAACCGAATCTCGATCTTGTCCGCAACACGCCGCTGTCCGGGCCGCACGGGTCGCCGGTCACCGAATATCTCGAGACGGAAGAAAAAGGAATTTATGCCGTGGGCGATCTCGCGTTTTATCCGGATAGGATCATGGGGGGCGTGCGGCGTCAGACGCATTGGGAAAACGCCCGTAGCCAAGGCCTGATCGCGGGCGCGAACATGACTGGCAAAAAGCGGATCCGTTACGAGCAAGTCCCGTACTTTTGGACGGAGATGTTCGATTTGCGCATGGATTTTGTCGGGGATTTCAGTGTGCTGCCGATGCGTGTCGGGCTTGATGGCACGTACGCGAAGAAAAAGTTTGTTGCCCGTTATTATCAAGGCGACAAGCTCCGGGCCATTCTGCTGTGCCAGCAACCGGAGCGCGAGGTGGATTCTGCCAAGACCCAGTTGCGCCAAGCCCAAGGCAAATGAATTGTAGCGGCGCTCTACGAGCGCCGAACGTCGAACGCTCAACGCGAAACGCGGACGTTGCTGATTGAAACCGGCGCCAAACTTTCAACTCCTGAGAGTCTTCGGAGTCAATAGAGATCGGCCGGAATCTCAAATGACGCGTTGCTCACTCGGACGAGCTTCCAATCCCACGGCTTCCACGATAAGTGATGCCACTCTAGCTCGAAGGGTGTAGGCAATTTGTTAACGCGTTCGTCGAGCAATTCCATCACGCCGTCGTCGATGCTATAGACTGTAATCTTGCCTAACCACACGGCGCGCCACCGTTCAACGTGCACGACGGGGTTGGGCGCAAGGATCCTAGATCCGCGGACCCATCGGAAACCTTCCCGCATGCGCTCGAGAAGACGCGTCTTATCGTCGCCCCACTGATCCTGATAATCGTTGCCAAGGAAATCGGCCGCGGCCATCCAATCGTGGTGTTCGATCGCATGAAAGAAATTTTTCGCGTGTAGCCGGACCTGATGCTCAGGCCGCCAGAGCCAGATGAGGTACAGCCCGATGCAAAGCGCCACGGCCAGCCCGCCATAGAATCCTCCGCGAAACGAAATCGTCACAGGCGCGACCTTAGCTAACGTCGCGTGCGTACCAATCTACCTTGCGCGTCACGTACATCACGATTGCCAGCACGATGAAGAGTGCGATTGCGCCCATGAGTAGCGCGTAATCCTGTTGCCGCAACGTGATGTAGAGAAATGTGTAAATGCCCGTCAGTCCCGCGCCGATCATCAACGTGCGCACGCCGCCGCCGAGGAAAAACCGGCAGTACCATGTGATTAGCAGCGTCGAGGCTACAGCCGCGATCAAATAGGCCCAACCGAATCCGATAAATTCTGAAATCGACAACAGTAATAGATAAAACAAACACAGCGCTGCGCCGACCATCAGATATTGAAATGGATGAATCTTTTGGCGCGCAGTGACTTCAAAAAGAAAAAAAGTCGTGAAAACCAGTACAAGAAAGAGCACACCGTATTTGATTGAGCGCTCGACGTAGCGATACGCGTCCAGAATCGAGAGAAATTGCGCGCCGAAAAGCGACTCAGAAACTGAAGATGTGTTGAAGCGCTCGTTGCCACTGCGGCTCGTCCACGCTTGCGGATAACTGCGTCCGTAATACGAAACTTTCCATGTCGCATCGAATCCATCTGGACGTAGTGATCGCTCCGCTGGAAGAAACGCGCCGCGAAATCCCACATCCGGCGAGTTTGACTTCAACGTCGCTTCGTTTTGCACGCCGAAGGGCGCGAAGAAAACTCCCTCGCTGCCATTGAAATCCAGCGGAATGGAAAACTGAACCTCAGTCGCAATCGGCTGGTCGGTGCCGAGCGATGCGGTCCCGCCCGTCGTATAACCCGGAACCTGTGACCCTGGCAGCATCGGATGCTTGGCTCCGCCCCAATCGAGCGCAATTGCCTCACGCGTCCCGCGCAAATCGTTGATCGCAATCGTGACAAAAGCATCTTTCCATTGCACGTCTTTCAAATCGATTTTGAGTGGGCCAAAATCGGGCGGCACAAACTTGCCGGAAAGAACCGTTTGCGCACGATACACAACAGCATCGTAAATCCCGCGATGCAATTTCTGCGTCTGAACATTGCCGGAAACATTCAGTGTGTCGGGCAGGAAATATGCGTTGGCGATTGCGGTTTCCTCCACCTCGCGTCGCTCCATTTTTCCGTCAGGCGCTGCAACCTCCTTCACTACTTTCGCCTTGTATTGATACGGAATCCCCAGCACCGGCCCGATCACGTTCTGTTCTCTGCCCCACGACGAGGTGATATCGGTCACCGCCTCATTCCGTCGCCGCAATCGCTCGCTCAACACGCCGGTGATCATTGCCAGAGGGATCAGCAACACCAATACAAGCGCGCCGACTCCCAGTAATTTGATGATGGTGCTGTGCCGCTGCCCAAACGAAGGCTGCGATTTTGGCAAGGGAGGCGGCGCTTGCGTTTCAGTCATGGGCAGAGGATGAACAAGTCGGGCAGTTTCTGCAATAAAATCAAAATGTGGCTGGGGGCGGAATCGAACCGCCGACACGCGGATTTTCAGTCCGCTGCTCTGCCAACTGAGCTACCCAGCCTTTTAGTTGCACCTAGGATCGGCGCTGCGAGAACCGTCACTTAAGCAGAAAACGCCCAACGCTCAACATCCAACGCCCAACGTCCAACTCCAAAAGAATTCGCGCGTACGGCATCGTTTCATGCACGAAGGGGACTCATTGTGCCGGTTAGATTTGCAGTTACAATCGCCCACATGAAGAAGATCATTTTCACGAACGAAGCGCCGGCGGCGATCGGCCCCTACTCGCAAGCGGTGCGCAGCGGAAGTTTCCTCTTTTGCAGCGGTCAGATTCCGCTCGATCCGAAGTCGGGCCAAATCATTTCCGGCGATATCGCGGCGCAGACGCGGCGCGTGTTGGACAACATCGCAGCCGTTTTGAGAGCCGAAGGACTCACTTTTGATAACGTCGTTAAGATAACGATTTTCCTCACAGATCTGGAAGATTTCCAAACCGTAAACGAAGTTTATGGCTCGTATTTCAAACAAGATCCCCCGGCCCGTTCCACTGTCCAAGTCTCCGCGTTGCCCAAGGGAGCGAAGATAGAGATCGATGCTATTGCAGATACCGGGGAGGCCGAGCAAACGGCGTATGACACTTCCGGGTAATGGAACATAGGCTTCCAGCCTGTGCGGCCGACGGGCATCTTGCCTGTCGTTTTCGTTTGTTCGCATGAGCGACGACCTCCTCGCGCTATTTCGCAAGACCGGTGCGCTGCTGGATGGCCATTTCATTTTGCGCTCCGGCCTGCACAGCCGCCAGTATTTCCAATGCGCAATCCTCTTGCAGCATACCGACATCGCTGCGCAAGTGTGTGGGCAACTCGCCAGCGAACTGCGCAAGTTTGATTGCGACACTGTCATCTCCCCTGCTATTGGCGGAATTATTGTTGGCCAGGAAGTCGGGCGCGCGCTTGCCAAACGCCACATCTTTGTCGAAAAAGAGGAAGGCAAACTTGTGTTACGCCGCGGGTTTCAAATTTCGCCTAACGAAAAATTCATCGTGGTCGAAGACGTCGTCACCCGCGGCGGACGCGTCCAGGAAACAATCGACATCGTTCGCGCGCATGGCGGCACCGTCTCCGCAGTCGGCGTGATTGTTGATCGCAGCGGAGACAAGAAACCTGATTTCAGCTGTCCGTTCGTGAGTCTGATCGAAATGAATGTCGAAACATTTCCGACGGACAAGTTGCCGCCTGATCTGGCGGAAATTCCTGCCGTCAAACCCGGCAGCAGATAGCCATGGCGTTGTAGCCACCGGCCTGTGGCCGGTCTCCAGCGCTGACACGACCCGCGGACAAGATTACCGGACGGCCCGCAGGGCCGTGGCTACAGAATCGGTTTCCCAAAAATACAATTATTCGACGAGCAATTTGGCCAGTTGCTTTGGCTCGGTCACCGGTGCTTTGCACGTGAAATTTTCGCACACGTAGGCGGCTGGTTTGCCTTCCACCATCGACATGGCGCGAATGGCTTCGTTTTTCTCGCCGAGAAATTTCTGGCCGTCGCTGCCATCGGCTAGAAGCAGGATTGTCTTTGGCAGAAAATGGCTATGGACCGCTTTGAACAACGCCTGGGTTTCCGGAGCATCTTTCTTCCCGGCAATCACAATCTGACGCGGCTTGCTTAACCAGTAGTCGAGCGCGACCAGCATTTGCGGCATGGCGCTTGGGAAATGCGACAGCGTAGTTGCAAATGCATCGATCGTTTTTCTGGCGCGCTCCGCCATCGTTTTATCGTCCCGAAATTGTGCGAGCCTTAAAAGATTGAGGGCTGCCACTGAGCTCGCAGCCGGTTCCGCGCCGTCGTTGTCGTCCTTCATCCGGAGGAACACACTCTGGTCCTTTCCGCTCGTACTGAAGTAGCCGCCGTTCTTCTCGTCGAAAAACAGGCGGTCCTGCGTCTCCTGCAACTGCGTCGCAAACTTTAGCCAATCGACATCGAACGAGGCTTGGTAAAGATCAAGAACGCCTTGGATCACGAATGCGTAGTCATCGGCGAAGCCTTCAATATCGCTGCGACCCTGTCGATAATTGCGATACAAAATCTTGTGCGACGAATCATACAAGCTCGCTCGTACAAAATTTGCGGCGCGCGTCGCAATTTCCAAGTAGCGCGGGTCGTCCAGCACCTGCGCGGCGCGAGCGTGGGCGGAAATCATCAGGCCATTCCAAGAGGCGATGATCTTATCGTCGAGATGGGGGCGTGGCCGTTTTTCGCGAATGGCAAACAATTTCTCGCGACATCGCTTCAACAAGTCGCGGACTTGATCCTCGGTATAGTCAACAGGCGAAACGCCTGTTGGGCGCACAGGCTTCAAGCCTATGTTCCGAAAGTGCTGAGTCGTCTCCGCAATCGTGTGACGCTCGATCAAAATATTTTTACCGCGGAATTCATCGTTTGGATCGCTTCCTTCCGGCGCGTTTCCATGCGGTTGCACGCCGTAATGGAAATCGAAAATCTCAGCGGCATCGCCAAGCGCTTCGTCGATCTCTTTTTTTATCCAGGTGTAGAAGGCGCCTTCCTCGGTCTTAACATGGCCGGGGTCAGCGCCCGCGGCCACAACGGGGCTGTCGGCATCTTCGGCGGAAAAAAATCCGCCTTCCTTCGAGGTCATATCACGGCCGACGTAGTCAAGAATATCGCGCGCGGCTGATTGGTATTGCTTGTCTCTCGTGATTTGGAATGCGTCCAGATAAGCGGCTGCGAGCTGCGCCTGATCGTAGAGCATTTTTTCGAAGTGCGGCACGTGCCAGTAACGATCGACCGAGTAACGGTGGAATCCGCCACCGATGTGATCGTGCATTCCTCCCGCCGCCATTTTGCGCAGCGTGAATAGCGCCATTTCGAGCGCTTGTTTGTCAGCATCGCCCTTGGGATCGCGCGCGTAGAACCGGGTG
>Ga0209058_1000623_pt1 | contig 30659 bp, 24 predicted proteins | sample GraSoiAngelo_147_FD_185904 | JGI IMG/M metagenome (GOLD analysis project Ga0209058, IMG submission 185904) | Grasslands soil microbial communities from the Angelo Coastal Reserve, California, USA - 14_1009_05_40cm (SPAdes) (version 2) | ecosystem: Environmental > Terrestrial > Soil > Grasslands ... | reverse complement strand
TTCTGCGGTAAGCGGCGTATGCAGCGAGATGAAATCCGCACTTGTAAGCAAATCATCGAGCTCATCCACCAGCTCAACCTGCAGACTGCGAGCGCGCGTCGCGGAAAGATACGGGTCGTAAGCGACCACGCGCATCCCGAAGGCAATAGCGCGCCGGCTGAGTTCGCTGCCAATCCGGCCCATTCCGATTACGCCCAGCGTTTTGTTGTAGAGCTCAACACCTTCGAAATTCTTTTTGTCCCAATTTTTGCTGCGAACGTTTGCGTCCGCCTGTGGAATCTTGCGCGCCGCCGAAAGCAACAGCGAAAACGCGTGCTCAGCCGTGGAAATCGTATTTCCGCCGGGCGCATTCAGCACAATGATGCCGCGGCGTGTGGCCGTCTCAACGTCGACGTTGTCCACCCCCACCCCGGCGCGCCCGACCACGCGCAACTTCGTGCCTGCATTCAAAACACCGGCAGTGACTTTTGTCTGGCTGCGTACGACAAGGCCACTGAAGTCGGGAATAAGATCGACAAGTTCCTTCTCGCTTAACCCGGTTTTGACTGCCGCCTCAATTGCGCCATCGCGAGAAAGCTCATCCACTCCACGCTGCGAAATTGCGTCGGCGATGAGAACCTTGGGCGGAATCACGATAAGTCCAAACTTAAAACTTAAATCTTAAAACTTAAAACTCTTCTGTTTACGCTGTCGTCGTCATGCGAGAGCGCGCTAAATCCTTCTACGTCGTATTTGCCATCGCAGCTTCCCTCATTGTTCCGGCTGCCATTGCATTGCGAACGATCGTTCACCCAGCCATTTTGCAAGCCACTTCAGACAATCCGACGCCGCTCGGATACACATGGAGCCTGGCACTGTTCATTATTCCCATCGGAGTTCTGGCATGGTGGTTTGGCTGTCGACCTGATCTCAAGTTTCCACGAAAGGCATTTTGGAGAACTATCGCGGTGCTCGCACCGCTCGGCTTCGCACTGGATCTCCTCTTTGGTAACGCTTTCTTCATCTTTGCAAACAAAGCCGCCACACTCGGATGCGACCTCCCTGCCTTAGGCGGAGCAATTCCAATCGAGGAATTCATTTTCTACCTGACAGGTTTCATGCTCGTCCTGCTGAGTTACATCTGGTGCGACGAATATTGGATGGCAGCTTACAACGTCCCTGACTACAAGGAAGCGGCCAGGGACATAACGCGCATCGTTCGATTTCATTTTGCTTCGGCCGTCCTTGGTGTCGTCTTGATCGCATCCGCAATTCTGTACCGCAAGTTTTTGTCCAACACATCGGAAGGGTTTCCGTGGTACTTTATCTATCTTATCTGCGCTCCGCTGGTTCCGTCTGCCGGCTTTTTTTGCACCGCGCAACGATTCATCAACTGGCGCGCCTTCAGCTTAACATTTTTTCTGCTGCTCCTTATGAGTTTGCTGTGGGAAGTGACTCTCGCCTTGCCGTATGGCTGGTGGGAATACCGCAGTAATATTCTGATCGGGCTTCACATCGGAGCATGGTCCGGCCTGCCAATTGAAGCAGTGTGCGTTTGGTTAGCCGTCAGTTTTACGACTGTCATCACCTATGAAGTGATCAAAATTTGGAAAGCCCTCGGCACGCGCGCGCTAGAAGCATTCTTTGGAATTGGAAAATAGGACGCTCACGGGATCTTCCCAAGGTCGGATTGTAAGGCAGACGCATCGCCTGCCAGGGGCAACTCAGCCGAAGATAAGCAAGTGAATTGATTCAGGCAGATGCTGGGCCACGTTGGTCGCGACGCTGCCGCGAAGCAGTTTGGCCATGGCCGGTCGTTGCGATGCCCCGATAACGAGGAAGTCGATTCCCATCGTAGCTGCAAGATCGACAATCGTCGCGGCGGCATCCTGGCTCACGGCGTAAAGCGGGATTACGTTGATGCCACGCTCGCGCCCGAGTTTGAACATCGAACACATGATGGCGTTCGCTTCAGGATCATCCTGCCATTTAGACCGGCCCAGTGGTGTGCCGGCTGCGGTGAAGTAAACGGCCACCTCCTTGACGTAGAGCACAAAGAGAGTGGCCTTGCGTAACTGCGCTTCGTCCATCGCGAAGCTGAGCACCGGGGTGATCCCGCGCGCTGCCACCATGATTTTTTGACCTTCCTCCAAACGCGGCCGCATGCTTGTCACGAGGTCGGGCGTGACCATCTTGGCAACTTCGCGCGTGACCGTGAGCGTGGTGAGACCCTGAAGCTTCAATGTGTAAGCCCGCAGTGCTAGCCCGCCGATCAAAACCGCCAGCACGAATTGAAGCGCATCGAGTTTCGTGTGGGCCAGTGTCAGCTCGACAAATGCCAGAATCACAAATGTGATTCCAAAGAGGACGTGATCGTACCAAGTGAACCCAACGGTGCGATTGAATGTGCAGGAACCGAGATTCACCGTGATTGCACCGACTACGCCGATGGCATAAAGGCCTGCCAGTGCCGTGAAGTTGGCAGCGAAAAGTAGCACGACTGCCGGCAGACCGATCGCGATGGCGAGCGGCCAGGTCGGAACGCCGTGGCGGTTGAGGCGCTTAAATTGCCGCGGCATCTCCCGGTCACGCGCCATCATGTAAAGCAGACCGATCATTGCCACGATGGCGGTGTTGGCCGCACTCAAGAGCAGGAAGAAAAAAACAATTCCAACGATCCATCCGAAAACCTGACCGACCGCAGGCGAAAACGTGGCGGCTGCAAATTGTTCGCCGATGAAACGGAGCATGTCTTCGCTGCGCTGTCCCAAAACCGCCGCGATTTCGCCCCGGTCCGTGAGATGCAATGTTTTGCCAAGGACGGACGGCAAGGAAAGCATCGCCCAGCCGAGCAGAGCCGTGCCGAAGACAACCTCGATCGCCACGGGGATAATCGCCTTAACCGACTCGCGAGCGACGCTGGGGTGTTCCATCGTCGATCCTGGATCGAGCTTCATCACGCCTGTGAGGTTCGCGATTGATTCTGCGCCAGACAACGCCAGGATCACGCCTACGAACTGCGCCCACACAGTAGCCAGGCTTTGATGCCGCGGCTCGAGGAAATGGGTGGTGAAATGCGGCGCGCTGAGCGCAATCAAAAAGATGACGACCACTGCAGTCGGGAGCGCCAGCGCCACCGCGAAGCTACCGGAATGTTTTGGCCCAAAATAATTGATCAGGCCCATGATCAACAACATTCCAATCGTCGTGAGCGCGATATGGTCACGCGCCATTCTGATCCATTCGATGTGTTCCGCGCCGGAGGTGATATAGGTGAGGGCTGACCAACCACTCAACGCCGCGGTGACCGTGAGATCCGCGAGCAATAACAGCGCGCCGACTACCGCGAGCAATCTTCCTTGTGAGCGGGCCGCAGAATAAACGCCACCGCCGTCGGGAAAATGGCGGCAGATGACCGCGTAATTGATGCCGACCAAGCCGGTGAGCGCGCAAACAGCCAGGATGATCGGCAGCGACGAAAATCCCGCGGCAACAAATGCGAGACCAATTACGTACGCTTTGCTTGTACCCCAATCGCCATAAAGCAATGCGGCAGCACGTTTCCAATCCAGATTACGCGGCCGATGTACCCCCGCACTCGCGTCTAGAACAATATCCTCTATAAGCTCCGCCATTATTTACCGGGTGTGACTGTCCATTGCACACTTGTCCACTGGCAAGTTGTTTCTAGGCCACGACTGGCTTGACTGTGATTCGACTCGATCAGATGCTTTCTCCAGTTCTTTGTTTCGCTTAATGGACGGCGAGTGGCCGTTCCAACGGGGGAACCAAATTCTATCCGCGAGAGCGGTATGGATCGGGGCGAACGATGCGCGGCATCGAGAGCATTTAATGGCTCCAGCCCGACAGCTAACCTCGTCAGCATCATTAAAGAGCAAGAGCTGCGGCGCAAAGCCGTGCTTGCTGAAGTGAGATCGCTCGTCGCGCGAGCCAGTCTCGTTTCGGAGTAAGAATTGATTCCAACCAACGTTAAGCGGCCACGCAATGTCGACTGGAAACGCGCGGCGGCGATTCTTTACGGCGACTGGGGCACCAGCAAGGCCTATGTGATTGGGCTTGCGTTCGCCGTTGCCGGATATTCGTCGTTCTGGCTGATCGCGCCCATGTGCGTGCTGACCGCACTGGTGGGTGCGAATTATATCGTGATCTGTCGGCTCTATCCAGACGGTGGCGGCGTCTATGCCAGTGTGCGACATCGCAGTGAAGTCATTTCAATTGTTGGCGCGTTTCTCCTCATCGCCGATTATCTGGTCACGGCCGCTATCAGCGCGCTCTCCGCCTTCCAATATCTCGGCGTGCCGCATCCGGAAAAATTCGCCGCCTTCTCGATCTTGGTGATCGGTCTTTTGAATTTGTTAGGTCCGCGTCACACCGGGGGCCTCGCGTTTCTCATCTCCGTCCCAACCGTGGTGGTGGTAATCGCGCTCGGCGCGTTCAGCATTCCGCATCTTGGCTTTGCGTGGAACAATTTGCAGCCGCTTCACGGTTCGTTCGGGCAAAACTGGGCTGCTTTTGTCGGCATCGTGCTTGCGCTTTCCGGTGTTGAAGCGATTGCCAATGCCACTGGGGTGATGAAACTCGATCCGGGGAGCACTGATGCTAATCCTCGCGTCACGAAAACATCTACGCCTGCAATCTTGATCGTCATGATGGAGGTCTGTGTGTTCACCGCTCTTCTCGGCCTCGCGATGCACGCTCTACCCGGCCTGACCGTTGCGAACGGCGACGTTAACGCGCCGGGCGCCGAAGGCGTGCGTGACTACATGCTGCGCTACATGGGCCAAATATTCGTGGGCGGCACGCTCGGCCACGCGTTTGGTCTCGTAATCAGTATTGTCTTTGGCTTGTTGCTACTGTCGGCAGTCAATACCGCGATTGTCGATTTGATTACGATCCAATTCCTCATGTCGCGGGATCGCGAGATTCCGAAAGTTTTTCAACAGCTTAATCGCTGGGGAGTTCCTGGTTTCGCGATGGTCCTTGCCACTGTCGTCCCGATGCTGCTGGTGCTTCTCGTCAAAGACATGGCCGGGCTGGCTGATCTGTATGCCGTCGGTGTTGTCGGCGCGATCGCAACCAATCTCGGTGCCAGTTCAACCGACCGGAAGTTGTCGATCAAAGCGTGGGAGCGCGCGCTGATGTTTGGCACTTTTGTTGTCATGGCCGCAATCGAAATGTCGCTGCTCATTGACAAGCCGAATGCTCGGTACTTTGCCGTCACTATTCTCGCTGTCGGCTTAATTTTGCGCGGACTTGTGCATGAGCGCCGGATGAAAAAGGAAGCCCGGAAGGCATTCGGTGTGGCCCCGGAACAGCTGGCAATCGATCTTGCGCGACCGAAGACCGAAGCGTTCGCTTCAGCGGACAGCGAATCACTTCTCTGTGCCATTCGCAGCGCGGGGCGTACACTCGATTTCGCATTGCGCGAAACAGAACGGCTCAATGCACGGCTTTATGTTCTCTTCGTGCGCGAACAACCGTTCATGACTGAACAGGATGTTGGCCGCAAATGGCAGGAAGACACCGAAGCGAGCGAGATCTTTGCTGAAGCCAAACGCAAAGCAGAAAATATTACACCGCTGTTTTGTTATGCCGTCAGTCCTTCAGCAGCCGAAACAATCGTTGATGTTGCTGCGACGCTCGGCGTCTCGCGCGTAATTCTCGGCGCGCCCCAGCGTCATGCGCTGATGCATCTTCTGCGCGGCAATGTGATTCGCGAAGTTTCCGATTTACTGCCGGAAGAAATCGACCTGTTGGTCTATGCGTGAAGATGCACCGCTACTTCGATCTCGGCGGTTTGCGGAAACATGTCGAGCGGCGTAACCGAATCGATCGTGAATTTCCCGTGCAGCTCTTTTAAGTCGCGTGCCAGCGTCGCTGGGTTGCATGAAACGTAAATCAGCGTCGCTGGCGCAAGATCGAGAATTGCGCGGTGCACACTTACGGAAAGGCCGATCGCGGGAGGATCCACAATAAGCGTCATGACCGCCGAATCATCAGTCTTGCGCCGCGAAACTTGACTGTTTAAAGCAGTCAAGTTCAAGCGACCAAGTTCTTCTTCCACATCGCCCGCGATATAGGTTTCCTTCTCGGTCGCGTTTTCTTTTGCGGCCGCGATTGCGAACTTGTCCCAATCGATTCCGACAACACGCTTAAACTGGTTGAGCAATGCTTTGGCGAAGAATCCTGCACCGCAGTATGCATCGATAAGGAAATCCTGATTCGCCGGAACAAGATCGACGATCAAATCGCGCAGTGCAATTGCAACCTGATCATTGGTTTGAGAGAAAACACGCCGGCTCGAGAACGTGCGCAAGGTGTAATGCCCATCGGGCGGATTTCGCTCCCGCAGTTCCGTCAGCGATCGATTCACTTCGTCGCAGGAGATGGGACACCGCTCGATGTCGATCAAGCGATGTGAATCGCGCCGGAAAAATCCGATCATCCCATTCTGTGCATGAACCGTGATACGATTGCGATATTCGTAATGCTTTGGCGACGGGATGATGGGGCGCAGAGGAATATCTCTTAGCTTGCCGATTCGCTGGAGAACGCTACGCACCTGCCGCCATTTAATTGCGAGCTGATGTTCGTAGTCGATGTGCTGGTATGCGCATCCGCCGCAGCGGCCAAAATAGGGGCACTCCGGTGTGACGCGATGTGGGGAGCTTTCCTTAACTTCCACCAACTCCGCCTCGGCGAATTGTTTTTTCTCGCGCAGGATCTGCGCAGAAACGAGTTCGGCCTCAATGGTGTACGGAACGAAGGTAGCCTTACCCTGCTCGCGTCCGACCCCTTTTCCGCCGAAGGCAATGTCTTCGATTTTCAAGATCGACAACGCGCACACAAACATTTCGACCGAGCGAATCGCAAATGCCAATTCAATTCGGTTTTGACATTCTTTCGTCATTCGTCATTCGTGCTTCGTCTTTCATCATGGCCTGGCGACTTCACGAACACATCTTGCGTGGCAAAATCGATAACCGTACGCGTGGCCGCGTGACCGGTGAGATTTGGCTGGCCGGTATTGACGAGCCGCTGGTGTTGGAATTAGCAGGCGATTGTGCGCCCGACCTTGCCGGCTGCGAGTTGAGCTTTGAAAATCCGGATCCGGTTCCGATGACGACGAAACCGCCCGCTCCTCAACAGCGTGGCCCCGCTGGTGATATCACGGCTGCACGCAAAGTGCGCGTGTTCGACGTTTCCATTGAAGAAGCGCTGGCAATCTCCCGACGCGGCGAGACGCCACCCGAACACATGGCGAATGCGGTATATCTCGAGTGGTTCAGCGAACGCAGCGGCCGCGTGGTGATCGAAAGCACAGATTATCGTCTGCAAATCTCCGAGCCAGCATGGCGTTACACCAAAGAAGAAATTGCCGAACGCGACCGCCGCATCGCTGAACAAGAAACGCCGTTTGCTATTGCGATCACCCAGGATGGCGAGACGCAAGAATGGGACGAAGTGCGGTATGAGCAATTTCTCCGCGAAAGCGATGCGCTGACAGAAAAATATGGGCGATTACTGGAGAAATATGCGGACCATCCCGATAGCGAACGGATCATCGCCCGTGAAATGGGATGGTCGTGGCTTGAGGAGGCACTCGATCGAGAGGACGAGCACGAGGCGGAAGATTTGGAAGCGAACATCGACGAGGAAAACGAAGACCAATCCGAGAACTATATTGAGGATTATGAATTGCCGCCGCCCGATCCGATGCGTGAAGGGATTGATTGGGTGCGCGACGAGCGCGGCCACATTTTGCATCCCATCGAGAAACGCGCCCATGATACCTTGCATGCCCTACTCGATGAGTTAAAGGCAGCAGAACATTTCCCCGAAGAAGAAGATGAGCAACTTGCCGAGTTCGTCAGCGGTTTTATGACACTCAGCGCTAAGCTTGCCGGCGCGTTAGGAGGAGTTGCACGCGGCGATGATTTCTTTGAACCGGGAATGGTGGTCGCATGGCTCAAACGTATTCTGGAGATTTTGAACAAGACGATCGCAGCCGCGGACACCACGAGAGTGAAGGACTTTCTTCCGGCAGACCGGCTTGCTTACTATCGGAGCGAGCTTTTTGCGATCCGCGAGGAAGTGTTGGAATTAATCAAAGAGCTGCGATCGCGCTAACCAGGCAGGGAGGTCGCCCCGTGATGTCCCGCATACTTTCGGAGGAACCGAAGCTAATACGGATCCTGATCGTAATCCCGAACATAGGGATACTTTGATTCGTTGCCAATCTCAGGAGGAAATTCTGAATAGCCGGCGTGAATATACGGAATTTCCGGTGGCAAAATGGGGTAATAGCTGTCGCGCCAGATTGGAAAGGGCCAGGTCAGAATCTCAATGAGCCCCGCTACGTGTCGCGTAGCTGAGCGCCCGACGCCACGAACCACACCGTAGCCAAACGCAGCGTTGTTGCCTTCCTCCTTGTTGACTTTGTTAATGTTCACAATGATTTCCGTCGGCGCCCACAGAAAGTTCGAGAAACCGCGGCCGAGTTTCCGCGTTGGCCCATAGTCATTCGCAGGCGGATCCTGAATATCTCCAAGACAAATTCCGGCAAGGCCGACCACCAATGAGAAGACAGCCAGAGATTTCATATGGCTTTATTAAGTTAATCAAATACGGGCGAGCAAAGGCAATACTTATTTTCGGCCTTCGGCTGCACCATCGTTCTTTGTCTTCGCCATCGAAATCGCAATCGTAACAGCGAGAATGAGCACGATGATTCCCAGCGAGACGGCGCGCGGCAATGGAAAATAATCTGCGAGAATCATCTTAATGCCGACGAAACCGAGCACCAGAGCAAGGCCGGTTCTCAGGTAAATGAAACGCTTCATCAAACCGGCCAGCAGAAAATAGAGAGACCGCAAGCCGAGAATCGCGCAAATATTAGACGTATAAACGATGAACGGGTCGCGTGTAATCGCGAAGATCGCAGGGATGGAATCGACTGCAAAAATCAGGTCCGTGACCTCGATTACGATCATGGTCAGGGCGAGCGGGGTCAACATCCAGCGGTCATCTACGCGCACTTTGAAGTGCTCGTCATGAAATTCGCGCGTAATCGGAAGGATCCGACGGCACGTTCGCAACACCCAACCCTCGGCGAAATCATGTGCGGGACGTTTTCCAAAAAACATCTGCGCCGCCGTGATCAACAGGAAAAGACCGAAGAGATAAAGAATGAAATGGAAGCGTTGCACCAGCGCGATACCGCCCAAGATCATCGTGCCCCGCATGATCAATGCCCCGATTATCCCCCAGACCAAAACGCGATGTTGTGCGCGGGGAGGAACGTGAAAGTGCGCAAAAATGAGCACGAAAACAAAAATGTTATCCATGCTCAACGAATATTCGATCAGGTAGCCGGTGAAAAAATCCAGCCCATGATGTGGTCCTTTGATGCGCCACACCAGAGCGTTAAATCCAAGCGACACAAGTACCCACAGCACGCTACGCCGCGCCGCAGCAGCCATGCTTAATTCCCGGCCGCGCTGGTGGAACGTGAAGAGGTCGATCCCAATCGCAATGAACACGCCAATGTGAAAGGCGATCCAAAACCAGATACTCGTCGTCACGGCGGGGAGACTTTCATGCAGCGGGGCGCACGGCAATCGTAAATTGCGCGCCCGACCCATACGACTTATAGGTCACATGGCACTCATTAACCCCATTGATGGATACAGAATTAGAAAAACTGGTCGAAGCTGGCAAACTTACTCCCCGCGCCGCGCAAAAACTCGAAAAACTAAAGCCGGGCACATTTTGTCTGCATAAAAGCTGGGGATTCGGTCGCGTGAGCGACTGGAACCTGCTGCTCAACCAGATCGTAATTGATTTTGCAGGCAAAAAATCGCATCCGATGCAGGCCGAGTACGCGGCGGAGAACGTCACGCCGCTGGCGCCAGAGCACTTCCTCGCGCGCAAAGCGACCGACCTGACGTCGATCAAGAGTTTGGCAAGAGAAAATCCGCCTGCGCTGGTGCGAAATATTCTTGAAAGTTTGGACGGTAAAGGCACGGCGCAGCAGATCAGTGAATGGCTGATTGGCGATGTTTTTACAAAGACTGAATGGAAGCGCTGGTGGGAATCAACGAAGAAAGCGCTCAAGGCAAGCGGCGCTTTTTCCGTGCCTTCTAAAAAGACCGATCCAATTCAAATTCGCGGCGAGGGCGTGTCGTACGCTGACGAACTGCTCGACACTTTCAACAAGGCGCGGCAGCCAAAAGAACAAATCGCAGCGCTCGAGCAGATCGTAAAATCGCACCAGCAATTCAGGGAGCCCGAAAAACAACTTCAGCCGATCATCGCGACGATTGAGAACATGACGGTGCGCAACCAGAAAATGCATCCGGAGCTTGCGTTTGAGCTGGTTATCGTGCGCGACGATTTGCTCGAGCGCCTCGCCTCGCTGCATTCGACCCATGTGGGTTTGACGCTTTCGAAACTGATTCTTGATGAAGAGGAGCGCCTGATATCGGTCTTGCAAAAATTGCCGGCCGCAAAAGAAAAACGAATCTTGCAAGCGTTGCCGACCGCGCTCGGTCCGCGCTGGACAGAACGTGGCTTGGATTTGATGCAACAAAGTCACGGCCGCATTGTTGCGCAAATTCCCCGCATCTTAAGCGAAGGTGGTAAGCACGACGAGCTTCGGACGATGCTGGAACGGAGCATCCGGGAACATTCAGCAACGAGCGAGATGCTTGCCTGGCTTTGTAGCGAGCGGGAGCAATGGAACGAACTGGTGACGCAGGAGTTGCTTGGCGCAATTTTCGCGGCGCTGGAGCGCGAACAACACAATACCGCCGGTCGGACCGGCAAGTTGTACCGCACACTGGTCGAAGATCGGCAACTGCTTGGGGACATCTTCAGGAAAAGCGACGTCGCTACCGCGCGCGATTGGATGCGGCGGCTACAACTAAGCCACCTGTTCGATGAGCTGACGAAACGCTCGCTTCTGGCCAGACTCGTCAAAGTTTATCCAGAACTGGAAAGCATGATCACAGGCGCGCAATCTGAGGACGAAACCGGGCCACTGATCGTTTCATGGAGCAGCCTGGAAAGACGCAAGGCCGAATACGAAGAGCTGGTCAAGACGAAAATTCCAGAGAATACCAGAGAGATCGCGCTCGCGAGATCGTATGGCGATCTGAGCGAAAATTTTGAATTTAAAGCGGCCAAGCAGATGCAAAGCGTCCTGATGCGACGAAAAACCGAGCTGGAACAAATGCTACACAACGCGCGCGGGACTTCATTTGAAAATGTTGATACGTCGCGTGTTTCCATCGGCACAATTGTCACGCTATGCAACGTGGAGACGGGCAAGGAGGAAACCTACACCATTCTCGGCGCATGGGACGGTGATCCCGATCATAACATCATCTCGTATCAAACCGCCATCGGCCAGGCGTTGCTCGGTCATAAAGCCGGCGAAACTATTTCCCTAAACACAGAACACGGCACCGCTCAATTTGCGATCGTTTCAATCCAGCCCGCGCCGCCGGATCAAACGGCGCCGCCCCCTACTCTTCCCAGCGGATCGACTGTCGAAGCAGCCATGGCGGAGTAGCTAGGCTGATTACAGCCCGTCTCATAAATGTAAACAGCCTGAGGGCAGGCTGTCTCCAATGTTGCTCGTCGATGCGTCTCGATGGAGCCTGGCCGCCCTCGGCCCGCGAACAATCATATCAAACCGTTTATGAGATGCCTTGTAGCCTTACAGGTGTTCCGATACCCTAAAGATGTTGTAGCCTGCCAATCCGCGCGTTTTGCAATTCATCCGCGTGAGGCGAACACCCCGGCAAGCGAAGCGCGCCCATTCGGCTATCGCTCAGACCAGTCTTTGCCCTACAATTCTACGGTGTATTGCTAACCATCTTGGTCACGGTCTTGTTCGCTTCAATCTGCGCGCTTACCTTCTGAATTTGCACAGCTTGCTCTTTGAGGTTTGCGGTTAGCGCTTGAATTTCATTCTGCTGTTGCGCGGCAGTCGCCTCCTGATTTTCAACAGTCGACTTTAGCCGAATAATCATCACTTCTTGTTCCTGAACCTTATGCTGCTCCTCGAGGAACGCCTTGTGCTCTTTAAGAAACTCATTAAGCAACATCGCGTTCACTGCGTCGTAACGTACCGTGTAAACCTCGCCTTTGGCGTCGCGAGCGACGAGATTGGGATTCACTTTTGCCACCTCCTCAGCCACAAGGCCAAACTGCGGAATGCCATTGGGATCAATCTCCTTCTTGTAACAGAAAGTGACCGGTTTGAGCGCCAGGATCGCTTCACTTGCCTTGTCCATCGGCTTGATCTTGTCCTTGAAACGCTGCGCGGAGGGTGCCACGCCCAGTTGACCGAACGCATCTACAACAACTGGTGTGCCTGTAACGGGTACCCCACTGATTGCCGCGATAAAGGTCTGAAACTGGCTAAAACCGATGCGCAGGGTACCGGACTCGCCAGCAAGGCCAGGCGCGCCGATGTCGATATTGCTACTACCCGTGGTGAGATTGAAGCCGGCAGAGCTCCCCAATGCGATGTTACCATTGCCGGTGTTGTTCAAGAGCGCTTGAAAACCGACAGCCACGTTGTCGTGGCCGGCTGTATTGTTAAAAAGTGTACTAGCACCTAATGCGACATTACTGCCGCCTGTTATATTGTGATTGAGGGCCTGCCGACCAGTAGCGACGTTGTCGCCGCCGCTGATGTTGCTGAACAGCGCGAGAGCACCGTCGGCCGTGTTGAAGTTGCCGGTGTCATTGCTAAGGAGCGCCTGAAATCCGGAGGCTGTATTGTTGGAGCCGCTTGTATTAAAAAGAAGCGCACTCGCACCGGTGGCGGTGTTGTCGCTGCCGGTGGTGTTGTTGGCGAGCGCGACGGCGCCATTGGCCGTGTTCTGGGTGCCCATGGTGTTCGAAAAGAGTGCTTGAACACCGTTGGCCAAGTTGAAGTTGCCAGTGGTGTTGTTCGAGAGCGCTTGATAACCGGTGGCCGTATTATCGCTGTTGGTGTTGTTCAAGAGCGCTTGATAACCGACAGCCACGTTGCGGGTGCCGGTGGCGCTGGTCAAAAGGGCACCCGCTCCAACGGCTGTGTTGTTTTCGCCGGTGGTGTTGCTCAAGAGCGCTTCATCACCAACGGCTGTGTTGAAGTTGCCGATCTCGTTGGCAAAGAGCGCAGAAGCACCGGTGGCCGTATTGCCGCTGCCCTCTGTGTTGAGGAAGAGCGCTGCCGAACCAACCGCTGTGTTGGCCTCGCCCGTGGTGTTGCTCTGAAGCGCAACAGAACCGTTTGCAGTATTCTCAACACCGGTATTGCTCATAAGCGCTCGAAAACCGGTGGCTGTGTTATCGACACCATCTGTATTAAAAAAGAGAGCGAACGTCCCGCTGGCAGTGTTGCCGGTACCGCTGATGTTGCTCAAAAGCGCGCCGGCGCCGGTGGCAGTGTTTCCATCTCCGGTGTTAGCGAGGAGCGTCCCGGCGCCGACACCCGTGCAGAACTTGCCGTCAGTGAGGCTTAGGAGCGAATATATCCCGATTGCCGTGTTATATGCGCCGGTGCTACTGCTCAAAAGCGCGCTGGTTCCCTCTGCTGTGTTGCCACCGGGATACCCTCCGTCGGGTGCTGGCACCACCGCTTGAGCGATTGGCAAAAGCGCAGAGAAGCCAAGCGCAAAGAGCACTGTTGTGAATCTATTTGTCATGTTTTGGTTCTTCATATTCTAATTTCCGTTCTGATTTCACTTTATTACCACCTTGATAGCGTTATGGTTTGTTTGTAACCACCTGTGGGGTGGACCTGCTGACCTCGATTTGGGCGCTTACCTTTTGGATTTGTGCGGCCTGCTCCTTAACTTGGGCTGTCAAGAGCTCGATTTCCTTCTGTTGCTCAGCGCTGGCGACCTGGAAATTGTTCTTCAGTTGCGTGATCGTCGATTGCTGTTCTTCGACTTTCTTGTGTTCTTTGAGAAATTCGTTAAGCAACATCGCATTCACCTGGTCGTAGCGGACGGTCTGTGCGCTGACTTTCTCGATTTGGGCAGCCTGATCTTTGAGCTGCGCCGTGAGAGCTTCCATTCCTTTCTGTTGCTGGACGACCGTCGATTTTAACTCGGCGGTTGTTGCGTCTTGTTTTGCCGCAGCAGTCCCTAACCGGCCGATGGTCGCTTCTTGCTCCTGTACTTTGCGGTGCTCTTTGAGGAACTCGTTAAGCAGCATCGCGTTGATCTGGTCGTAGTGCACACTCAAGATTTCCCCGTTCTTGTCGTGTACCGCGAGGTCGGGGTTAACTTGGGCGACTTCCTCGGCAATCAAACCAAATTGCGGCGTATCTTTGGCATCACTCTTGTAGCGGAAGGTCACCGGCTTCAGCGCGAGGATGGCTTCGCTGGCTTTGTCCATTGGTTTGATGTCGTGCTTGAAGCGGCGCGACGAGACAGTGGTGCCCAACTTCCCACTCGCATCCACTCCCACTGCAAGCGCTGTTGCGGGATCAATCGTCGCCCCGTGAATGCCGTCGATAAATGTGTTTTGTGTCGTCTTCGCAATGCCGATACGTGTCGTATTCGACTCGCCCCCAGGAGCGCCCACATTGCCGACGTAGATGTTGTTGTTGCCTGCGGTAAGGTTGGTCCCGGCGCCCACGCCGATTGCAATGTTGCCTCCGCCCGTACTGTTATGAAGCGCAAAATAACCCACGGCTGTGTTGCCGCCACCGCCCATATTAGTTTGCAGTGCCTCGTCTCCAACCGCTGTGTTAAAGAAGCCGCCAGCATTGCTATCGAGAGCCTTATATCCATAGGCCGTATTGTCGTCAGCGGTATTAAGAAAGAGTGCCTGAGCCCCGGTCGCCGTATTGCGGCTGCCAGTCGTGTTGAGAAGGAGCGCAGCACTGCCGGTGGCTGTGTTGTTTTCGCCCTCGGTGTTGCTAAAGAGAGCGCCGGAACCATTGGCGGTGTTGGAATCAGCGGTGGTGTTATTCTGGAGTGCACCAGCGCCGGTGGCGGTGTTATTGAATCCGTTGTTGTTAAAGAGTGCGAACTCACCATCGGCCGTGTTTCCTTGACCGTTAGTATTAGTTAAAAGCGCGCCCGCGCCAATGGCCGTATTTCCATCGGCGGTGTTGGCAAGCAACGCTCCGGCGCCCACGCCGGTGCAGAAGTTGCCGTCGGTGAGGCTCAGGAGCGAATACAAGCCAACACCCGTATTGTAAATGCCGGTGGTGCGACTAAGGAGGGCGGCCTGCCCTTCTGCCGTGTTGCCCCCGGGATAGCCGCCATCGGGTGCTGGAACGACTGCTTGAGCCATTGGCAAAAGTGCAAGGCACGTGACCCCGACCAGGATCGTTGCGAATATGTGGGTTCGATTTTTCATAAGCTAAATACGGATCGAGACCACCTGTTGTTTCAAAGAATTGAAAAAACTTTCGCGATTCGTTTGGACCGCCGGCCCGCGAATGACCCGCCACGGCCGGCAAGCGCGAATAGACGCGAAGATTTCAATCAACAGAAGATTATCCGCGTCATTCGCGTGATTCGCGTGATTCGCGGGCAAACAGGTGCTTTGGCGCGAAGCGAATACAGACAGGATTAGCCTGCGTCATTTTATTTGCGTGACCCGGCTCCGGCAGGACGAGTATGATGAGGTGTCAAGATGAATTCGACAGAACGGCGTAATCAATCATCCTCAGCAACACGGCGCAGCCTGCTCAGTCGCCTTAAGCAATCGAACGCTCAGGAAAGCTGGCGTGAGTTCTTCGACACGTACTGGCGATTGATCTACGCCACGGCGCTCAACGCCGGGTTGACCGATTCGGAGGCGCAAGAGGTGGTGCAGGAGTCAATCCTTACTGTGGTAAAGAAGATCAGGTCTTTCCGCTACGATCCCGCTATTGGCTCATTTAAGGGTTGGCTGTTGACTATAGTCCGTTGGCGCATCGTCGATCAGTTTCGCAAACGCCAGCAACAAATCGATTCTTCTGGAGCGCGCCGGGCAACCAGAACATCAGGCACCGCGACGCTCGAGCGCATTCCTGATCCGGCAGCGATCAACCTTGACGCGGTATGGGAGGAGGAATGGCAGCGCACGTTGTTCGCCGCCGCATTGTCACGTGTGAAACGTCAGGCTAACGCACGGCATTACCAGATGTTTGATCTGTATGCTGTGAAAAGTTGGTCTGTGGACAAAGTAGCGGAAACCCTCGGCGTGAGCACCGCTCAGGTACGTCTGGCGAAACACAGAGTTACCGCGTTAATGCGACGAGAAGTTGCTCGCCTTGAAAAGGAGGAAGAGAAGCGATGGGGGTTCACGAGAGCAATGGCTCACTAGCGAGAGCAAGCGGGATGATCGCCCGTCTTCGCAAAGCTACTACCGAGTGGACAGCCCACCTTCGCGAAGGCTACTCCGAAAGACTTCGTAAGCAGGCTGTCTTGGCAGGTCCGCCTTCGTCGGACAAGTGCGAAAGTGTTCGCGAGGAGACGACTGGGCAGGCAAACACGGCAGAACCCGCGCGGGATGTTCCTTTCATTCCGGATTTTCAGCTATTGCGCCGCATTGGCCAGGGCAGTTATGGCGAGGTATGGCTAGCCCGAAACATTGTGGGCACTTATCGCGCGGTTAAGATCGTTGAACGGAAAGCGTTCCAGGACGAGGAAGCGTTTGAGAGAGAATTTTTGGGTCTTCAGCAGTTCGAACCGGTGTCGCGGGAGCACGAAGGTTTTGTGGCGATCCTTCATGTTGCTCGCAATCGCGCGGAGGGCTTTTTCTACTATGTCATGGAATTGGCCGATAATGATTCAAACGGCGGCGGGATTGAGCCTGAGACTTATGCGCCGAAAACGTTAAGTAATGAGCTAGCAAGATGCGAACGACTGTCCGTGGAACAGGCTGCGCAACTGGGATTATCGCTTGGCCAGGCGCTCGCGGAGCTGCATCAGCGCGGGTTAGTGCATCGCGACATAAAGCCATCAAACATCATCTTCGTTAAGGGCTACGCAAAGCTGGCAGATATCGGGCTGGTGGCGCAGGTTGGGGAGAAAGCGCGTCTGGGCACAGAGGGATACATTCCACCCGAGGGTCCTGGAAAACCTCAGGCCGATCTTTATAGCCTAGGCATGGTGCTCTACGAAGCGACCACTGGCACCGATCGACTGGACTATCCGGCTTTGCCACCAGACTTCGATACAATGGCGCAGCGCGAAGCCCTTCTTAAGCTGAATTCCATCATCCTCAAAGCGTGCGACACCGATCTCCGCAAGCGCTACCAGACCGCGAATGAAATTAGCGACGACCTGGCACGACTAGGTTTCGGGACTGTGATGCCGAGGGGTCGGAGCAATTCTCTGCGTAACCCAGTCACGGCCTCCTCAGTAGTGTTGCTCGGCGCTTTGGCTGTAGCGCTCGCGTTTTACTGGTTCAGACATCCGACAGCAAGCTTAACTCCTGAGAAGAGTATCGCCATGCTACCATTTGAAAATCTCAGCCATGACCCCAACGACGCTTCTTTTGCCGAAGGCATTCAGGAGGAAATCCTAACGCGCCTGGTCAAGATCGCCGATCTAAAAGTCATTTCGCGCACTTCGACACAGCGGTATCCGAGCAAGCCAAGTGATCTTACCAAGGTTGCCAGGCAGCTTGGAGTAACAAATGTTCTTGAAGGCAGCCTCCAAAAAGCAGCCGATCAAGTGCGGGTTAGTGTGCAGCTGCTTAACACGCGAACTAATTCCCATCTCTGGGCCGAAACCTATGATCGTAAGCTAACTGACATCTTTAGCGTCGAAAGCGAGATCGCCAAAGGCGTCGCGGAAGCATTGCAAGCGAAGCTCACTGGCCACGAGGAGCAAGCGTTGGCAGCTAAACCGACAAATAATCCGGAGGCTTACGATGCATATTTGCGCGGCCTGGCGTTCCAAGCACGCATTGGTCAGTCGATTCATCTGGCACTGAAATGCATCGAATACTTCGAGCGCGCGGTCCAGCTTGATCCAAACTTTGCCCTTGCCTGGGCGCGGCTTTCTCGCGCACAAGCGTACCTCTACTTTCAACGCTGTTGACACCGCGCGCCCCGACCTAGCTAAAGATGCTTTGGAACATGCGCAGAAACTCCAGCCAAACTCGCCGGAAACTCTGCTCGCCCTGGGTTACTACCAATACTGGGTCCTGCGTGATTACGCACTTGCCAAAGCTACCTTCGGCCTGGTCAGCAAGCTCCTGCCAGGTAACAGCGATGTCGCATGGGCCCTCAGCGCGGTCAACCGACGCCTTGGAAACTGGAATGAAAGCCTTGCCGCGGTCCAGGCAGGTCTCGACCTGGATCCGCGCAACGGAGAGTTAATAACTACTTCAGCATGGACTTATGACATGCTACGACAATTCCCGGTGGCGTTAACGCGTTATGATCAAGCGACGGATATTATTGCGAATGATCCCGATTTGATGTCGTTAAAGGCCGGCAGTTATCAGGCCCAGGGAAATCTGGAGCAAGCCGCAAACCTCTTATCAGAAATACCCGCGGACACTCCATTTGAGAATGCCTTCTTCATTAAGATGACCCAGTTAAGACTTGAACGGAATTACGCTGAGGCCATTCGATTGCTGCAAACCCGACTTGCGCAATTCAAGTTCACTTCTGAGATCTACAGGGGCGGTACTCAGGTTTACCTCGCTATTGCTCAGCGCCTTGCCGGTGATGCTGCCGGCGCAAAGGTTACAGCCGAACAGGCGCGCAACACGCTGGAGCCGCTCGGCAAAAAACAACCGGATAACTCCAACTTTGCGGAGTGGCTGGCTCTGGCTTATGCCGAGTTAGGAGAGAAGGACCTAGCTCTGAAGGAGGCGGAACGCGCTACTATGCTTCTACCAAGTGCCAAGGATGCAGTGGACGGCCCGGGCACCGAGGAGAACCTGGCGTTAGTCCAGACGATCTTCGGCGACAGCAGCAGCGCGATCGCAACGCTTATGCGGCTTGTGCAAACACCATTTCAAAGTCAGCTTTACGGCCCAATGCCTCTTACGCCGGCATATCTAAGACTCGATCCCCTTTGGGATTCGTTGCGTGCCGATCCAGGCTTTCGAGAACTCTACGAGAAGACGCAACCGTAAACCCGCGCTTTAAATCAGCAATTCGTACGAGAGAATGCTCAGGCAATAAATTGCCGCGGTTTCCACTCGCAGAATGATCGGGCCGAGCGTAATTGGCTGGCAGCCGTGACGACGCGCAAGCGCAAGTTCCGCAGGCGTGAAATCGCCTTCTGGTCCAACAAGCATCAACACGCTCTCAGGACGATGTTGATGCTCACTTGAATAGTCCGCGAGAACCTTCTTTAAGTGGTGCGCGCCCGGCTGAAGCGAGCCGATCAGTTGTAGGTCGAACGGCTTCTCCCGCGCTACGGAAAGAAATTCTGAAAGCTTTCTAGGCGCATGTACGTGCGGCAGCCAGTTCTGGCCGCATTGTTTGGCCGCCTCGACTGCAATCTGCTGCCATTTGGACTGTTTTTGCCCCGCGCTTTTGGAATCAACATGCACAATGGTGCGATCGGAAATGATCGGCGCGATTTCAGAAGCGCCGATCTCCACCGCCTTTTGCACAATTAAGTCCATGTTTTTTCCCTTTGGGATTGCCTGTCCCAGAACGATCCGGCATTGAAGCGGTGGTGCTTCCGCTTCGTGCAATTTTCGCAATCGAATTTCATCGCTGCCAAGATCGACGATTTCCGCGGTGATTTCCCGTCCCCGTCCGTTGAAGAGAACAACTTTCTCCCCCACCCTCATGTGCAGGACGTCGCGCGCGTGATGTGCTTCCGACCCACCTAATGCGAGGGCGCCAGAATTCCAATTCTCGGGAGAGATGAAGAAGCGATGCATGTGACTATAGGACTACAGTCCATCTTAGAATGTCAATCTGAGCGAAGCGAAGAATCTCTGGTCACTTTCTGGACCGACGCCCGTGGAATAAATCAGAGATGTTTCGCTTCGCTCAACATGACAGCGCCATTTACAAGATGAGTCCTAATAAGACGACGGGCCGCGCAACTCGATTTCCTATTGGTAGTCAGATGCGATGAGCGAGCTCATCGGCAGCACATTTGCCAACGATTTTTTACTTATCGGCAGCTCTATCCCGCGCTGTTGAAGTACGGAGAGTACACTTTCGGTAGGAATGTTCCCAACCAATGCATCCTGCGCGAAAGGGCACCCACCAAGACCACCAATGGCTGAATCAATTCGCCGACAGCCTGCATCGCAAGCAGCGAGCACTTTGGCTGCAGCTTCCTCCGGCTTACTATGAAGGTGCACGCCGATATCGTAATCGGCGTATTGGTTTGTGATCGATTGGACTACACGGTGAATCAAATGAGGGTCGGCAACTCCAACGGTGTCCGCTAGCGAAATCGATCGGACTCCGAGCGTCGCCAGTTTCTCTACCACCCGCCGCAGCTCGGTCTCATCCCACGGATCGCTGTACGGATTTCCGAACGCCATCGAGATATAAACAACCATACCCAGTCCGGATGCGTCAGCTTTTGTCTTAATCGATTCCAACCTTTTGTAGGCCTCTTCGGGTGTCTGATTTTGGTTTTTGCGCAGGAATGTTTCAGAAATGGAACAAGGATAGCCCAGGGTCGAAACCGCTTCTGTCGCAATGGCACGGTCGGCTCCCTTTTCATTAACGACAATACCGATGATTTCGACATCGTCTGGTGGACTGATTTGCTTGAGCACTTTCTCGCTGTCAGCCATCTGCGGAACGGCTTTGGGAGACACAAAGCTAACGGCATCGATGTGCTTGAACCCCGCCGCAATTAACGCACGGAGATAGCTCGCCTTGAGTTCCGCTGGGATTTGTCGCTTGAGACCTTGCCAGGCGTCACGGGGGCACTCGATCAGCTTGACGGTATCGTGAAACACAGAAGCTGCGGGATTCTATCTGAAAAATTCCTTCGCGCGTTCGAAAAAGCTCTTGCGCAAGGGCGTGTTTTCATCGCCGCAAAGCGCCGCGAATTCCTCAAGCTTACGACGCTGCTGCGCGTTCAAGCGCGACGGCACCTCGACAATCAAACGCGCGAACAGATCGCCGCGGCCCCGCCCATTAACATTTGTAATTCCTTTGCCGCGCATTTTAAACATTTGCGCACTTTGAGTGCCGGCGGGTACTTTCAGATGCGCCCTGCCTTCAAGAGTCGGCACATCAATTTCGCCACCCAGAGTCGCAACGGAAAAAGGGATCGGTACGTCACAATACAGATCATCTCCTTCGCGCTGAAAGATCTTGTGCTCTCGAACGTGTATGACCACATAAAGATCGCCCGGAGGACCACCGCGTGTGCCAGCCTCGCCGTTGCCTAACGAGCGCAATCGTGAACCCTCCCTGATTCCAGCAGGGATCTTCAGCTTAACGCGGCTCAATTTCTCCACGCGTCCTTCGCCACGGCACTTTTGGCACGGTTTCTCAATGACTTCACCAGCACCTCGGCACCGAGGACACGTCTGCGATACGTGAAAAAATCCGCGCGAACTGATCACCTGCCCACGGCCGCCACAGGTAGAGCACGTAATCGTGCGTGAGCCTGGTTCGGCCCCGCTGCCGTTGCATTTGTCGCAGGTATCGAGTTTCGCGATTTCAATCTCTTTCTCAGCGCCAAACGCCGCCTCCTCCAGCTTGATTTGCATGTCGTAGCGCAAATCCGAGCCGCGCCGCCGATCTTCCGCCTGATCGCCGCCAAAGAACGTCTCGAAGATGCCGCCACCGAATCCGCCGCCGCCGAAAACTTCCCGAAAAATCTCGAACGGATCGTGGAAAGCGCCGCGCCCAAAACCGGCGCCGCCCTGTGTGAACGCCGCGTGGCCGAAGCGATCGTAGGCGGCGCGCTTGTCAGGATCGATCAACACATCGTACGCTTCGCCTAATTCCTTGAACTTTTCTTCGGCGTGCGGGTCGTCCGGATTTTTATCCGGATGAAACTTGACCGCGAGTTTGCGATAGGAGCGTTTGACCTCCTCATCCGTGGCGTCTCGTTTGACGCCCAGTACCTCATAGTAATCCCGCTTTTCAGTAGCCATGTAGCCGATGAGCCCGCTTGTGATTTATGGGACTAGTAAAAGCGGGCAAGGAGCCACCTACTTTGCAGGGCCGCTGGAAACAACCACTTTCGCAGGTCGCAGCAACCGGTCCTTAAATCGATAACCGCGACGGGTTTGGCGCACCACAATCTCTTCGGGATATTCATTGCTGGGTTCATGCGCAATTGCTTCGTGCAGGTTCGGATCGAATGTTTTTCCCTCGGCCTCGATCGGTTGCAGTCCATTTTCGGCCAGCAAATCGCTGAGTTGTTTTTGCACGAGAACCATTCCGGAATAAATCGGAGAGTCCGCACGCTGCTCTTTTGCTGCTGCAAGGCCAAGTTCAAAATTGTCGATGATTCCGACCAAACGCTCCAGCAAAGACTGGTTGGCATATTTGATCGCCTCTTCCTTTTCGCGAGCAGAACGTTTCTTGTAATTCTCGAAGTCGGCCTGGCTCCGGGCCGCGAGGTCCCGAAACCGGTCGAGATCGGCCTGCAAACCAGCCGTTGGATCTTGTGCTTCGTATTGCACTGCATCGTCATCGGTCCCGGGTGGGGCAGATGAAGGGATCGAACTTGCCGATGCCGATTGTTTCATTTGTTTGTTTTGTTCAGTAACAGGAATTTTTTTCATGTTTTGCGAATGGCAATCAAAGTGATGTCGTCGTTTTGCGGGATCGAGCCGGTAAACTCGCGAACGTCCTCGATGATTTGCTTTACTATTGCTTGCGCTCCGTTGGTCGCACTGGCGCGAACCGATTGCATCATACGGTCGACACCGAACTCGTCTCCCTCGGCATTAAGCGTTTCGGTCACGCCGTCGGTGTAGAGGACGAGGCAATCATCGCGCTCGAGCGGAACAGCGAAGTCAGCGGTTAGCCTATCAAACACGTTTCCACTGTCAATTCCCACGACCATGCCGGGCGGTTTCACCGGCGTGACAGTTTGAGACTGCCGCTTGTAAAGTAATGGCGCATCATGTCCGGCGCGCGCGAGCGTCACTCCCTCATGCTGGTGGTTGAGAATCAAGTAGGCCATGCTGATGAACATGTCTTCCTTAATATCGGGGTAGAGCTGTCGATTCACCTTTCGTAATACATCGGCCGGAGATGGGTTCCGTGCAGCCTCCGCTCGCAAGACGCTGCGGCAGATGGCCATGATAAGCGATGCCGGCACACCTTTACCTGACACGTCTGCGATGACTACTCCGAGCCGTTCTTGATCGACTTGAATGTAATCGAAATAATCGCCGCTTACCTGGCGGGCTGGCGCATTAACGCCGCTGATCTGAAACCCATTAATCGCCGGCGCCTCCGATGGAAGCAAGATACGCTGAATGTCTCGCGCGATTTCGAGATCGTGATCGAGGCGCTTCTTTTCGTTAGCCATGGAATAGATGATGGCGTTGTAAAGCGCAAAGGCCGACTGTTCAGCGATCGATTTAAAAACGACGAAATCCCCCTGGGAAAAACCTGGGCCCGCAGGGCCGTTCGCCAGTGCTAGGACGCCGAGATCTTGGTTTCCGTACCGCAGTGATGCAGCAATAATCGACGAGCTGCCAAAAGCGCTGCCACGCAATTTTGCCAGCTCTGGCACCTCGGAGAATTCATTCAAGCAAACGGACTGGCCCGTCTGCCACACTCGTCCGATTAATCCTTCACCCGGGCTAATCGTGTGCAGCCGTAGAAAGCTCTCAAGCGCTATGGGAGCAGCCGCGGCTTGTTGCAAGATATTTGGGGGAACGTCCACTAGCGGCGGAGAGCCTTTGGAGATAAACGCCGGAGTAAGTTTCCCGCCCGTTCGATCGGTGACGTAAAGCACGCCCCCGTGCGCGTCGAGAACACGCGTGGCGCCTTCGACGATTAGCCGGTGCAGCTCCTGAGGCCGAATGGTCTCTCGAAAGGCTTCGCCGAGACCATGCAAAAAATCGAAAACAAGCGTTTCCTCAACCTGAATTTCTTCATGAGAGCGCTCTAGCCGTCGAATCCGCCGTATCTGAAACCACGCGGTAATAATCCATCCGGCGACAGAGGCAACAAGCAGTCCGAGAAGAAGAGTCGGCCACATCATGCAAGGGCCAGCTTACTTCAAAGGCGTCTCGTGATGAAGGTCTTGTCTTAAAAAATCGAGAACGTCTTTAAAGCGAAAGATATTTTCCGGCGCGGCCTCGCAAAGAGCTTCATGGGCTTCCAGCATCGTCTCCGTTTGTTTTTTCTTTCTATCCCCGGGCGACCGGACCGCGGGGGTTCGCTCGAGCGCTCCGCATTCAGGGGGATTGGAACCATTAGCACGAATATCGAATATCTGATCCAAGCCGAGCCCGGAGAGAAGCTCGTGGCTGCGGTTTCCACAATGAACGATGTGAAGATGTCCGTGCCCCAGCTCCTTCAATCGAAGTGCCACGCTGGCCATCGTTCCCATGAATGTGGAATCCATCATGGCACAATCCGCCAGGTCCACCACAAATTCGCGATAGCCGCGGTCCAACATCTCACGGGCGAACTCCTTGAGATTGCCGCTGTTGAGGAAACTACCTTTCCCCGCCACTTTCACCCACACGGTTGGGCCGCTCACCCCTACTTGAATAGATGAGTCCACAGTTACTAGCCAAAAGATACCAGCCCGGAAGGCATGCTGTCAATGCTCGCCGGATTCGAGAAAGCCTCAGACAATGATTCGAAATCCGCGGCACGAAAGGCTGCTTCAGGTAACACTAACCGGGGGAGATGAGACGCGCCCATTGGATCTCACTCCCACATAAAGGAGCGATTTTCCGCTACGATCCGCCCGTTTTCGATTAACAGACACCGCCATGCTATTACGCGGCCATCATCAAAATAATCGTCTCCAATCACCCTGAATTCGGTCTTGCGAGTGCCACGCACATTTCGATACGAAATCTCCTGCGCCTGAACGTGCTCGTGCAGTTTTTCCTGACGATATTCTAAACGCACTGTGACATCCGAAGAGTGCTTGGTCCGCCAGAAGAAATCAAAGTAATTGCCGAAACGTTGACGCTGATCAAGGGCCGTCACCGCTCCAAACATTCGATATTGGCGCTCAAAAGTAATGGGAGCGTCCTGAAGCGTTGCCGTTTTCTGGCTTGGCGAAGTCGATTTTCCACCAAGTGAGGTGGTGCTCGTTGTCTGCCTCGCGCGCTCACCTGCTTTCGGTGCTTTTTCACTCAAAAAGAAAAGCTTCGTTTTCCGAAACTCGAAATCGTTGTTTAGCGACACCGGGAGCCGTGTCACTTTTTCTACGATTCTTGGTTCTTCGCGGGCGCCGTCGGTGGAGCTAACAACAAGGGTCAAAGAGCCCAAGGCAAAGACTGCGGCGGCAAATCTCATTCGCCTAATAAAGCCGGGTTTTGAATCGGGTGTCAACGAGCAACCCCACATTCCAGTTCTCCGGCTCCTGTGGAACTTACGCGAATCTGCAAGTAAATTTCGGTTTTATGATTGAAGTTCGTTATGAGCGCGGGGTGTATCTGCCGCGCCAGAACTTATGGCTCGACCCATGGGACGCAAAGCGATTTGCTTTCGTTTCGCACGCGCACAGTGACCACATTGCGCCACACGAAGAAGTCATTGTTTCCGAGCGGACGGCACGCTTGATGCAAAGCCGGCTGCCAGGCTCCCGCACAGAGTACATTCTGCCATTCGGTGACAAACGAACGGTGCACGGGATCGACCTGATGCTATTGCCGGCCGGGCATATCTTTGGATCGGCGCAATGTTTCCTTTCTGCCGGAAACGAGACATTGCTTTACACCGGCGATTTTAAGCTGCGTCCCGGTAAATCGGCCGAGCCCGCGGAATGGCGCAAGGCGGACACACTCGTCATGGAGACGACATTCGGTCTGTCGCGTTATCGATTCCCACCAACGGAACAGGTCATTAATCAAATAATTGCCTTTTGCCAGGAAACAATTGATGACGGTGGAGTACCCGTGCTCCTTGGGTATTCGTTAGGCAAGGCGCAGGAGATCCTCTGTTCGCTTGATGGAGCTGGGTTAACCCCGATGCTCCACGGTTCGGTTTATCGGATGACCCGCATCTACGAGCAGTTTGGCCAATCGTTTTGCAAATATCTTCGCTACAACCCGAACGACGCTGCTGGAAAAGTTCTGATCTGCCCACCCAGCGCGAATCATTCACACATGCTGGAAAAAATTGCGCGCAAACGCGTAGCGATGATCAGCGGTTGGGCGGTCGATCCAAACGCAATCTATCGCTATCAAGTTGACGCGGCTTTTGCACTGTCCGATCACGCTGATTACAACGATCTGCTTCGCTATGTCGAATTCGTACAGCCGCGACGCGTGCTTACACTCCACGGTTTCGCTGCTTCGTTTGCATGCGATTTGCGTGAACGCGGAATCGAAGCATGGGCGTTAAGTGAAGAAAACCAAATGGAGTTTACGCTGCCACAAATTCCTGCCCGCCCTTCCGTTGCTACCTCCGACGCCGGACGCCGCACGGAAGACGGCTGCGCCAGCACATCCGAATTCCTCGCGTTTGCGAATGTTGGCGAGGCGATCGCTGCAACTCCGGCCAAACTGGAAAAAATTCGACTGCTTGCCGATTATTTGCGCGGCCTCACGAGGGAGCAGCTTCGAATTGCGACACCCTACTTCACCGGGAAAGCCTTTGCTCAAAGCGACCCGCGCACCTTGCAGGCTGGCTGGGCCGTAATCTTTCGCGCGATGCAAGCGGCCACCAAAGTCAGCGACGAGGAATTTCATCGCGTCGCCAGCAGCCACGGCGATGCGGGCAAGACCGCGTTCGAAGTTCTCGACAGAAGGACGACACCTCAGCCGTTCAGCATTAGCGAAACGGGCGAGCTTTTTGAAAATCTCCACCGAGCGCGCGGTCCGATTGCCAAGGCCGAGCTGCTGCGAAATCGATTCTCAAGGTTGTCTGCGCGCGAAGGTCAGTACGTCGTCAAAATTCTAACTGGCGATCTGCGCATCGGATTGCGCGAGGGTTTGGTCGAGGAGGCGATCGCGAAGGCATTCGGTGTCCCTCTTGAGCAGGTAAGAGAAGCCAACATGTTGTTAGGCGACATTGGTCAGACGGCGCTGCTTGCTTCACGAAACGAACTAAACCGGGCGGAACTGTCGATTTTTCGTCCCATCAAATGCATGCTTGCGACGCCTGAACCGACGGCTGAAGCGGTGTGGGAACGGTTTACTGAAAGTGCAAGGACTGACCGGGAACTGGCGTCGTCCGCGCCGGCTACGGTCTATTTGGAGGACAAATTCGACGGCGTTCGCGCACAGCTCCACCGCAGTACGCAACAGGTCGAGATCTTCTCTCGCGACTTGCGGCGTATCACAGGTCAATTCCCCGAGGTTGTCGATCAAGCCAGTAATTTCCAGGAGGAGCTGATCATCGACGGCGAAATTATTGCTTTCGAGAAGGGTCGCGCACTCACCTTCTTCGATCTGCAGAAGCGGCTGGGACGAAGGAGTAACGGTGCCGATTTATTCGCGCGTGCAGCGGCAGATGTGCCGGTCGCGTTTGTGATCTTCGATCTTCTTTGGTTGAACGGCCGGTCGTTGTTAAAAACTCCGCTGCATCAGCGGCGAAGACATCTCAGCAGCGTGCAATTGCCCCCGCATTTTCAAATTGCCACGGTGATGCCCGCGCATTCTGCAGCCGAGATCGAACAAACGTTCCAACAGGCGCGGCAGCGCTTAAACGAAGGGCTGATGATCAAGGACCCGGAGAGCTTCTATCTGCCTGGTAACCGCGGCATGTTTTGGTTCAAGCTTAAGAAAGAACTGGCGACGCTGGATGTCGTGGTGGTGGGTGCCGAGTTTGGGCATGGCAAGCGCAATAATGTGTTGAGCGATTACACATTTGCCGTGCGCGATGAAACTACTGGCAAGCTCTTGCCGATTGGTAAGGCTTACAGCGGATTAACCGACGCAGAGATTGCAGAGTTGACCGAGCATTTCAAGCAGAACACCATCGTAGACCACGGCCGGTATCGCGAAGTGAAACCAGACGTGACCCTCGAAGTCGCTTTTAATTCAATTCAGCCCAGCCCACGCCACGCCAGTGGCCTGGCACTACGTTTCCCTAGAATCAAGGCAATCCGGCGCGACAAGAATGTCGATTCAATTGACACCCTGCAACACGCTCGCGAGCTAGCAACGCAACGCGCAAGTTCGCCGGCTAGTTTACTTTGAAGCGATTGGTCAACACCTAGTATTTACTGGGGCGTAGACGACGGAGAAGGTGAAGTCGCTTCCGCGCCGGGGCTGGCAGACGGGCTGGTATCAGAAGACCCGCTGGTGTTGCCAGACGCACTGGTATCGGCAGGCACCCCGGCACCGGAATTGGGTTGTGCCCGCATGGTCGATCTCATTCTCTGTAGTGCCTCCAATCTGCGCTGTCTTAGAGCGCGCAGCTCTTCCATTCTTTCGGCTCTACTAGCTTTGAGCTGCGAAGTATCAGGCGGCGCTAAACCAGGAGGGATTGTTGCAGAAGGCGGAACATTCGAAGCGGCATCCTTTTTCAACGCGCGCAATTGACGGTCGGCTGGAACCATCGCCGCGCGCGCCACTGCTTTTTCTCTCTCGGCCAATGCTTTCTCTCGTTCGTCTAATGCTTTCTCGCGCGTATCCAGCTCGGCTCTCCGCTGAGCGAGTTGTTGTTCGGCCGCTGCATCCTGTTTTTGGCAGGAGCAAACCATTGCCAAAGGAACAAGCATCGAGAGGACAAAGAGTTTTTTCATATCGTAGGTTGTATTTTTGGTTTTCCGTTAATTCGCACGAACAAACCGAGACAGCGGCTGCTAGTCAAATGAAAGTTAGCGCGGCTGGGGCGTTACCGAGCTTGCCGGTACCACGACGATCGTTTCGATCTGCCCACGGCGAAGGCGTTGAATATTGGCAAAGATGGCCACCAGCGCGAGTGAGACGACGATGATGATCATCAGCGTGACGGCGCTCCTTGGAACCTGAGACGATCGAAGTCTCTTGGCAGGCTGCTGCGGCGAATTCACGTGTGAAGTATCGATATCGATCTCACGCGCGCAAGGAGACCTTACTCGTTTTCCTTGCTCGGTGAAAGGGAATAAGCCGTATCAGATTAAGCGCAATGCCGCGATGGCATCCATGACTCGCTGGCTTAGGCGCTTGTAGAGATCCTTCGCTGGTGAGTTTAGATCGGCAGCCGTAAAAAGAATCGGTTCTCCGATTACGATGGTAATTGGCACAAAGTGCAAACCGCCGCCACCGCGTGGCAGGGCCTCATGGGCGCCAAAGATCCGCATCGGCACGACTGGCGCGAGCGTTTTTGCAATTACGAGGCCCAATCCCGGCTCGGCCGACTGCAAACTACCGTCGACGGTGCGCGACCCTTCCGGAAAGACCAGGGCTGCGTTGCCAGCCTTTAGAACACGAATCAAGGCCTTCAGGGCGCTTCGGTCGATGCCCTCTTGATTAACTGGGATTACATTAAGCTTTGGCAAAAGCCGGCCGAGCAGCGGTACATCGAGCAAGGTCCGCCGCGCCAGAAAGTAAACTGCCCGATCGCACGTAATGCCCGCAAGCGGCGGATCGAGATAACTCTGATGGTTCATTGCGAGGATGACGGGGCCGTCCTGAAGCATCCGCTCCCTATGAACTACACGAAGACGAAAAAACAATCGGCCAACGAGGCGACTAAGGTGATACCCGAGCCAGTAATAGAAATTCATTTAATCGCTAAGTCCGCAGGCCCATTTTCTCGAGTACGCCAACGATCTCGTTGATGACCTCCTGAATTGTAAGATGTGACGTGTCGATGATATGCGCGTCTTTCGCGATGACGAGAGGTGAGACGGGGCGCGAAGAATCAGCGCGATCACGTATCGTGATTTCGTCGCGTCCCCCTTGTGCGGCACGACGCTGGAGACGCACTTCAGGCGAAGCATTAAGGTAGAATTTGTACGGCGTGTCGGGAAAAACGACCGAACCAATATCCCGGCCTTCCACGATCAGATCGTGGCTTTGTGCGTGCTCGTGCAGTTTCTTCGCGACAATCTGGCGAACCACCGGGAACTGACTGACGCCCGCAACGTTTTCGTTTACACAATCATCACGCAAACGCTCCCCGGGATCCACGTCGTCAATCAAAATGCGCGACTCATTGTCTTGCAGGCAACATGTGATGGCGGCTGTCTGAAGGGCGTCAGCGATACGCTCGTTTTCCTCCGGGTGGATTTTCTTCTGAAGGATGCGCCAGGTGATTGCTCGATAAATCGCCCCAGAATTAACGTAGACAAATCCCAGTCGCCGAGCGAGCCCTCGTGCGACACTGCTTTTTCCAGAAGCCGCCGGGCCGTCGATGGCAATTACCCGATGAAACTGTTCCCGCATCCCGGAAATTAGCGCGCCTGAAAGATGCAGGGCAAGCGTCCAGTGATGTACATGCGGCCCCCAGATACTTCAGGGGATCATGCTCCTTCCTCGACCGGACCAGGAGTCAGTGAACCAATCACTGGCGTGCTGATCTGCATCCGTTTTGAATTTGTGAACTCTTCAAGCACGGTTTCAAAGCCAGGATAAGATTCACGAATACATTCGGCTTCCTGAACAATAGTTTC
>Ga0209058_1000620_pt1 | contig 30715 bp, 26 predicted proteins | sample GraSoiAngelo_147_FD_185904 | JGI IMG/M metagenome (GOLD analysis project Ga0209058, IMG submission 185904) | Grasslands soil microbial communities from the Angelo Coastal Reserve, California, USA - 14_1009_05_40cm (SPAdes) (version 2) | ecosystem: Environmental > Terrestrial > Soil > Grasslands ... | reverse complement strand
CTCCGTGATTACGAATTGAAGGATGCGGCCGAGGCGATCATCGATGATCCGCTCGTCTTCCTTGCCCAGCCGGATTCGTTAATGGTGACCACAGAGTTTGCCGAGCGCAACCAACTCGCTGTGAACAGTAAGGTTCAGCTCGCGACGATTGAAGGAAATCGAGAATTCACCATACGGGGACTCATGAGTTCCGCCGGAATGACGCGCGCATTTGGCGGCAATCTGGCGGTAATGGACATCTACGCGGCCCAACAAATACTGGGCCGTGGCCGCCGCTTTGATCGCATCGATGTGCGCGCCAAGGAGGGTATCACGATCGATGATTGTCAGGCCGCCTTGAAAGCTGCGCTGGGACCGGCTTTTGACGTCGATCCCCCTTCGGCCCGCGGCCGCCATTTCGAAGCGTTATTGCAAAGCTATTCGACGGCCATGATGATCTCCAGCCTGTTCGCGCTCATGGTCGGAATGTTTATCATTTACAATTCCTTCGCTATTGCGGTGACTCATCGCCGATCCGAGATTGGCGTACTTCGCGCACTTGGCGCTACGCGGCACCAAATCCAAACATTATTTTTGGTGGAAAGCATTATTGCCGGAACTTTTGGATCGATTCTGGGCGCGAGTGTGGGAATCACTGCCGCGCTGGTGATCGCCCAATGGATTAGTTCTGTGCTGGAAACGGCGGGCGGCGTTGCCCAACGTGTCACCGAGCTAGAAGTGGATCCAACGCTGATCGCCGCGGGAGTCATAGCCGGTATAACCACGAGTGTTGTGGCCGCGTGGATCCCGGCGAGAAATGCAGCTCGCGTCGATCCCGTACAGGCGCTGCAAAAGGGTAAATATCAGGTCCTGTCGATGGGAGAAAACCGGCGCAGGCGATGGATGGCGCTAACAGCCTTCCTGATGGCCTCGGTGTGTCTCCTCCTTTCTGATTCCAAGCCGCTCTTCTATACCGGTTACGTTGCGATGATGGGGGCAGGCCTGTTGCTGGCTCCTGCCTTGACGCTGTTCTTGTCCAAGGGATTGCGGCCGGTTCTGAGACGGCTCCTTCCGGCTGAAGGGACGCTCGCCGCCGATAGCCTCGTCGAAGCACCTCGGAGGACTTCCGCAACCGTGTCGGCACTGATGCTTTCGCTGGCGATGGTGGTCGGTTTCGGTGGATTCGCACACTCGTTCTACAGCTCTATCCAGGAATGGATGGACAATGCCCTCAACCCGGATTTCTTCGTTGCGCCGAGCGAGAACCTCGCCACACGGAGTCTTACATTTCCCGCAGAAATCAGCTCCGTCATCGAACGCGTTGACGGGGTCGATCAGGTCCAAGTCGTGCGCGATGCGCGCGTCACGTACCACGAGGTGCCTGTAATGGTGATTGCGATCGAAACAGAAAAAGTTGCCAGCACAGTTCATCGAACACCCGTCGCCGGTTCATTGGAAGAAATGAACCGTCTCACAGCGGAAGGGAAGGGCTTGTTCGTTTCGGAATCATTCGCTACAAATCTCAAAACAAAAATGGCCGATGTCGTGGAATTACCGACTCCGTCGGGTCTCCTCAAATTGCCCATTGTCGGCATTATTCGTGACTACTCCGACCTACGAGGATCCCTTTTTATTGATCGATCGGTTTATCGGGATTGGTGGAAGGACGACACGGTAAACATCGCCCGGGTTTACGTACGAAAAGGTCAAAACGTGGAAGCTGTGCGACAGCGGGTGATCCAGACTTTGTCGTCACGCTATCGCCTTTTGGTTCTCACAAATCGCGAGGTGCGCGACTGGATTATGAAGTTGCTCGACCAGTGGTTCGGCATGACGTACAACCAGATTGTCGTCGCCGTGCTTGTCGCGGTGCTGGGGATCGTGAATACGCTGACGGTCTCGATAACAGATAGAAAACGCGAGTTGGGCGTAATGCAGGCTGTCGGTGGGCTTCGAAGCCAAATTCGGTGGACCGTTTGGATCGAAGCGCTGACGATCGGTGTCATTGGTCTCATACTGGGCACTTGCCTCGGCGCCGTCAATCTGTATTACACGTTAGGTATGATCAAGCGAGATCTGGGCGGGATCGGTCTCGACTATATCTTCCCCTCGGCATTCATGATGCTGATGGTGCCGATCATCCTCGGAGCCGCGTGGATTGCCGCGCTTGGTCCCGGAGAAGCCGCAGTCCGTGGAAGCTTGGTAGAGGCGCTGGAGTATGAGTAGGGTTCTCACCGCCGTTTTCAACATTTCTTTCCTGCTGCTGCAAATCGACCCCCGGCAAATTGTCGAGGAGTCTCAGCGCCGGACGATGACTCAATCGCAGCACTACGAAGGCACACTGAGGGTGATCGACGCGAAGAGTAAGATCACCGAAAAACGATGGCAGTACGACAGGATCGGCTCGCACGGGTCGAGCAAAGCAGTGCTGCGATTCACCGCGCCGGCTGAAGTTAAGGGGGTTGCTTTGTTGGTGCTGAATCATCCGGATCGCTCGTCGGATCAATGGATGTGGACGCCGGCGCTCAATCGGGACCGGCGGATCGCATTGCAAGACCGCTCGACGCGATTTTTCGGCACTGATTTCAGCTTCGAAGACCTCGAGGAGCGCGATACGAACCAATTCGATTTCAGGCTGCTCAGCGAAGAGTCCATCGATGGCGCCAGTTGCTGGAAAGTTCAGTCCACGCCGAGGCAGACAAAGGTTTCGCAATATACACATTCCTACCTATGGATACGCGAGGACAATTACGCTTTCGCACAGATTGAAAACTACAATAAAGACCAGTTGGTCAGGCGCGCTCACTATTCGGATATCCGCAACGACCAGGGGATCTGGACCGCGCACCAGATCGATATGCACGATTCGAAACGCAACAGTCACACAATCTTGAGAATCGAAAAACTTCAGTACAACGTGCCGATGAAGGATGACGCGTTCACGCGAGAGGCACTGAGCCGCGAGTCTTGATGGGTGGGACAGGGAATGTGCGGGCTCTCACTTTGTTGCTCTTTGTGCTGCTCGCAACCTCAAATTGCTACTCCCAAACGTATACTCAACGTGGCTTTCTGGAGACAAAGAACACGTTTTATCCACAAGAGGCGCCAAACGACCGCGCACATACCGTCGGTGAATCGCTCTTTCGGTACGAGGGATTTCTCAGTCCCACGAGTTCGGTCCAACTAGCCGGAGCGTTAGATTTTCGCATCGACACGCATCGGCAGGTGGACCGGGATTTCCAGCTGTCGTGGCAGGATCGCGAAATTCGGCGTCCTCTCGGCGAGATCCGGCGACTGAGCGCGACATATCACAAAGGGCCTCTGACATTCGAAATGGGAAAGCACTTTATCCGTTGGGGAAAGAGCGACATCGTTACCCCAACCGATCGTTTTGCTCCGCGCGACTTCCTCGCAGTTGTGGACAATGACTTTCTTGCCGTCACAGCCGCGCGATTCAATTTTGAGAAAGGCACAAATACGATCGAGGCGGTCTGGTCGCCGCGCTTCACACCAAGCCGCATTCCGATACCCAATCAACGATGGGCGGTTCTGCCCGAACTGCCGCCCGGCATAACGCTCCGAGATGCGGGAGCTGCCTTTCCTGGAGGGCCGCAGTCGGGTGCGCGGTGGAATCATACCGGAGCCATCGAATATGAACTGTCGTTTTATCAGGGTTTCAATCATCTTCCGTCCTTCGATGCGGTTCCTCGGTTCACTTCTAGTGGCATCCAGGTTGACGTTCGGCGCTTCTATCCAAAAATCATTATGGTAGGCGGGGACATTGCCGCTTCGACACCGTGGTTCACGTTGAAAGGTGAAGCAGCGCAGTTCAATTCGAGCGACGACCGCGCAGACGAATACGCTCTGTACGTGATTCAACTCGAACGGCAGTCCGGCGAATGGTTCTTTGTCGGCGGTTATGCCGGAGAAGCCATCACACGTCACGGAACGCGCGTAGCCGATTTTGCGCCGGATCGAGGATTGACCAAGACGCTCCTGGGCCGCGCTGGTTACACGATTGATGCGAATCGTAACATCGTCTTCGAAGCCGCTGTGCGGCAAAATGGCGAAGGCGTTTGGGTCAAGAGCGAATATTCACACTTGTTGGGCCTGCACTGGCGCGCCACTCTCAACCTGACGCTGATATCCGGCAATACCGGTGACTTCCTGGGCCAATACCATCGAAATTCACACGCGATGATTGTCGTAAGATACAGTTTCTGACGGCAAACTATGTTAAAAAATAACAATGCCTTTCGACCCCGTTGTGCGCCGTCTGATCGCCGGCTTCAGGAATTCATCTCATTGGGACAGCCAACTCGACCTTGAACTTCTTCAGAAGCTTTGGCCGGTCCTTGCGGGTCCGAAGCTTGCGGGCGTGGTTACAATTGTTGCTCTCCAAGGCTCGCGGGTTGTAGTGAATGTTCCGGATCAGATCTGGAGCAGGCAGTTGATGAAAATGAAAGCGGAACTCCTGGCCAGAATGAACGAACCATGGCCGGTGCCGTGGATCGCGGAGATCGTTTTTACGTATGAAAATCAGTGAAGCGGATGTTGAATACGTCGCAAAACTCGCAATGTTGGAAGTTGCCGATGACGAAAAGAAGGAACTTGCCGGACAACTGAGCAGGATTGTGGAGTACGTCGACAAGTTAAATGAGTTGGACGTCAGTCGGATTGAGCCTACGCCTCAGGTTGTGACAAGCGTCAAACACGCCGTCCGGGACGATCGAGTCGCGCCCCGAACCGGAAGCTCCGAAGCCGGCAGGACCGTGAAGCTTTTCAAGGTGCCGAAGGTCATTACGGAACGATGAATCTCCAGAACATTACGGCCGATAAGCTTGTCGGACTATATAAGAATCGCGATCTGACGGCCACCGAAGTTATTACCAGCCTTTATGAGGACATCGAATGCACGGATAAGGATGTCCGCGCATTTCTTTCAATCTGTCGCGAGCGCGCGCTGGAAGAGGCACGCCGTCTGGACGCGAGGATTGCATCAGGCGAGCCGCTGGAGCCTCTGGCAGGCGTGCCTGTTGCGATCAAGGACAATATGACCATTCGCGACATGACGACGACCTGCGGCTCGCGTATTCTTGAAAACTATGTGCCGCCGTACACTGCGACTGCCGTCGAGCGTCTGCGCAGCGCGGGAGCCATCGTCGTCGGAAAGACAAATTGTGACGAGTTCGCGATGGGTTCATCTACGGAAAACTCCGGATTCTTTGTAACTCGAAATCCTCATAATCCGGACCGAGTGCCCGGAGGCTCGAGTGGAGGGTCGGCAGCCAGCGTGGCGTCAGGAACAGCAGTAATCGCGCTGGGATCCGACACCGGCGGGTCTATTCGCACACCGGCTTCGTTTTGCGGCGTTGTCGGCATAAAACCGACCTATGGCCGCGTCTCCAGATACGGCCTCGTTGCCTTTGCTTCCTCTCTTGACCAGATTGGACCAATCGCGAAATCGGTACGCGAATGTGCCCAAACGCTCGAAGTGATTTCAGGTTTCGACCACTTTGATTCAACATCAGCAGATATTTCCGTGCCCGAATTCGTTAAGGATCTCGACCGGCCCATTAAAGGAATACGAATCGGAGTACCGAAGGAATATTTTGTCGCCGGCTTGGATGCGGAAGTGAGGGCGAAAATCGAAGCCGGGATGCGTATATACGAAGATCTCGGATGTACGCTGCATGAGATCAGTTTGCCTCATACCGAATATGCTATCGCCACGTACTATCTCATTGCGACGGCGGAAGCCAGCTCGAATCTTGCCAGGTATGACGGAGTCCGCTACGGTCTGCGTGTGGACAATTCCAGTCTGCAAGACATGTATCGGCGCACTCGTCATAGCGGGTTTGGCCAGGAAGTGAAACGGCGGATTCTGCTCGGTACTTACGCCTTAAGCGCGGGCTACTACGATGCCTACTACCTGAAGGCCTTGAAAGTCCGCACTCTCATATTGAAGGATTTCCAAAAGGCCTTCGAGCAGGTTGATATCATCCTGGCGCCGACCTCCCCGACAGTGGCCTTCAAGATCGGAGAGAAAACAGGGGATCCGCTATCGATGTATCTTTCGGATATTTTCACCATCACTCAGCCCCTGGCAGGTATTCCTGCGATTTCGGTTCCGTGTGGAAAGAATTCCGAGAATCTTCCGATCGGCCTGCAATTGATGGGGAATCACTTTGAAGAAGCCCTGCTTCTGTCGGTGGCCCACCACTTCGAAAAGGCAGGAGGTTTTACTGTGTAAGCCGCGGGTTCCGCGGCTAAAATAGCCAATATGACTCATTTGAAATGGCCTTTATTGTTGACTGTCATTGTGCTGTTTCCGCTTGTTCCGGTACGATCACAAACCTCGAGAATTGCAGTTGTGGATTTCGAAAAGGCCGTAGTGGAGTCAGCCGAGGGCAAGAAGTCATCCGAGAAATTCAATGCCGCGTTGCAGAGCAAACAAGCAGACGTTGAAAAACGCCAGAAGGAATTGGAAGACGGACAGAAAAAACTCCAAACCCAGGAACGGACTCTGAGTGAAATCGCAAAAGCCAATCTCCAAAGGGATATCGACCGGCGTACGACCGAGCTGCAGCGGTTGAATGAGGACGCGCAGAAAGAGCTTCAATCTTTGCGAGATGAACTGCTGCGACCGATTGCAGAACGGGCCAGCGCCATATTGAATGCTCTAGCCGCGGAGCAGGGATACACGCTGATTATTGATGTTTCTAATCCACAAAGTAACGTCGTCTGGTTCAATCCGAAGAATGATCTTACCGAGGAATTGACCCGCCGTATCGATGCCGCCACAAAAACAAATGAGGCTGCAAAGCCGGCCGCCCCTCCTGCCGTGCGGCCTGCTGCTCCGGCTCCAGTAGCGCCGCCTCGGACGGTAGCACCCGCGCCCGGCGTTCCTCGACCCACTGTACCAGCGCCGGGGCCTGGAAGGCCGTAAACCGGGGACGTAATTTCTAATGAATTCTGTAGACAGGGTTTACTTTGGAGGATGACAGGTTCGTCACGATGTCGATGCGGTGAAGCAGGTGACTGGCTAGTTCTTCGAAGTTTTCCACTTCGCAAATTTTATCCATCTCATCGATGATCCGGTTCAGGACCGACTCGATTTCCTCGTAAGTCTTTTCCTGGAAAAAGGGACGCTGGCATTCCAGCCGGCACTTATGACGCAAGAACTCTTCCTTATAAAAGGCTGCAATCTGCTTCTTTCTGCTTTCCCCGATTTCCATGAAGCGCGGACTATAACTCCTCGTTGATCACCCTGCAAGCCTCTTTTTCAGAACCTCGTTTACTGTTTGAGGATTCGCCCTACCGCTGGTTGCCTTCATGACCTGTCCCACAAAAAAACCGAAGTTTCCGGTCTTGCCAAGCCGGTACTGTTGGACGGGTTTCGGATTTTCTTCGAGGATCTGATTGACGATTCTCTCAATCTCAGCTGCGTTGGAGATCTGCACGAGTCCTTTCTCCTCAATGATCTGCTGCGGATCCTTGCCCGACTGATACATCTCTTCCATGACTGTTTTCGCGATCTTGCCGGAGATCGTTCCCTTATCGACGAGCGAGATCATGCTGGCCAGCATCGTGGGAGTCAGCGGAGAATCGGAGAGGTCTTTTAAGTCGACATTGTTGTCATTATAGAAGCGCAGCAAATCACCCATGATCCAGTTCGCGGCGGTTTTCGCTTGTCCGCAAAGTTTCGCCGTCTCCTCGAAGAAATCGGCAAGCGCGCGCGTCGTTGTAAGGACTCCGGCATCGTATTCCGAGAGGGCGTATTCCTTCATAAATCGCTCCCGGCGCGATTCGGGTAATTCGGACATTGATTGTTGAACGGTCTTGAGCCACTCACTATCAACAACGAGTAGGGGCAGGTCGGGATCGGGGAAATACCGGTAATCGTGGGCTTCTTCTTTGCTGCGCATGGAGACCGTACGTTCTTCGAGGCTATTCCAAAGTCGCGTCTCCTGGATGATCCGGCCGCCGCTCTCGATAACTTCAATTTGGCGATTCACTTCGTAGTCGATCGCCTTCTGCACAAATCGAAACGAATTGATGTTCTTCAATTCGGTTCTTGTACCGAATTTCTGCTCACCTATCCTACGCACGGAAACGTTGGCGTCGCATCGAAGGCTGCCTTCTTCCATGTTTCCGTCGCAGACACTGAGATACTCCAGGACTTGCTTCAGCCGCGCCAGATAGTCGTATGCTTCTGCGGATGACCGAATATCCGGATCCGAAACGATTTCAATCAGCGGGACTCCGCTTCGGTTGAAATCGAGGTAGCTCGAGCGGTTTGAATCCGGCAATCCTTCATGCAGCGATTTTCCCGCATCCTCTTCCATATGGACGCGCTGGACGCCTACTTTTTTTCGCTTGCCATCGACCTTGGTCTCAATAAAGCCGTGCTGAGCCAATGGCCGGTCGTATTGGGAAATCTGATAACCCTTCGGGAGGTCGGGATAGAAATAGTTCTTGCGTGCCCACTGTGACTCGATATTTATCTTGCAATTCAGGCCGAGCGCTGCTCTGACGGCCATCATTAGGGCGACGCGATTGAAAACCGGCAAAGCGCCAGGCAGCCCGAGACAAACCGGACAAGTATTGCCATTTGGGGCATCTCCGAATTTCGTGGAGCACGAGCAGAACAGCTTCGACTTCGTAAGCAGTTGGGCGTGGCACTCCAATCCAATGACGGCCTCGTAGAGGTGAATCATAGTTACGTGAAAATCATGAATTTAACATATTTCGCGCGAGGTCTGGATTCGAGAGGAAATGAACGTGGATGTACGACGCGATGCCATTCGGAAAGATGAACCCCTCGGAATATTCTCGCTGGCCTTGCTTAACGCTGTATCCGTTGCCGTTTGGGCCCCTTGGGCGCGAGTAGTGAAACTGATGCCCGCGAGCCGTTGTTCCCCGAGGTCCGAGTATGGAATCGGAATTGGTGCGGATCTCGCAATATCCGAAATCGACGAGCATTCCAGTCATTTCAATTTGGACAGGAACGATGCCGACCATCCGTGCGTCATCGATTGACTCCGCCAGATACATCAATCCGCCGCATTCGGCGTAAAACTTTCTGCCGGATTCGATGAACTGCCGAATCGAGGTCCGCATTTGTGTATTAGCCTCGAGTTCGCGCCGATACAGCTCGGGATAGCCGCCCCCGATGTACAAGAGATCGGCATCGGGTACTTCAGCGTCTGATAATGGAGAGAACTCGATAATCTCCGCCCCAGCATGCGCTAGTTCTAACCGATTCGCATAGTAGTAGAACGAAAATGCTTTGTCGTGCGCGAGTGCGACGCGTTTTCCGCGTGTACTACCCTCTCCCTTTGGGAGAGGGCGCGAAGCGCGAGCCCGATCGGGCGAAGCCTCAGGAAAGGGTGAGGGCTCCAAGATTCGACCAACCCTGTGACCCTCAGCATTTCTTGAGGCTTCGCCCTGACGGGCTTGCGCTTCGCGCGTCCCTCTCCCAAAGGGAGAGGGACTTAAAATGTTCTCCACATCGATATGCGCTTCGAAAAATTCGCCGATCGCGCGTATGCGCGACACCGTAAGCTCCTCCTTCGCCGTGAACAGCCCCAGATGCCTTTCCGGAATATCGATGGAGGGATCGGCTGGCAACCACCCAAGAATCGGAACATCCCGGACCGCGTCCGCGATCAACCGATAGTGCCTCTCACCGGTAAGGCGATTGAGAATCACTCCCATGATTTTCACGCCAGGGTCAAACGATTGAAATCCGCGGATGATGGCCGCTGCGCTCCTCGCCATCGGATGCGCGTCAACGACAAGGATGACGGGCAGATCAAGCCACTTGGCCATCTCGGCCGTGCTTCCGGTCTCGGATTTACCATCAAAGCCGTCAAACAAACCCATCACGCCCTCGACAACGGCCACGTCCTTTCCCTCGATAGCACGACCGAACAGATACTCGTTCGCTCCGCGAGGGCACATCCAACCGTCGAGGTTATGCGATGGAACGCCCGCAGCGATTTCGTGTAAACCAGGATCGATAAAATCGGGTCCTACTTTAAACGGCTGCACAGCCAAACCACGTTTTCGCAACGCTTTCAGAAGTCCCAAAGTGACGGTTGTCTTGCCGGAACCCGTCATGGGCGCGGAAATGACGCATCCTTTCATGATGTTAGAATAGCGTGTAATGGTGAAAACGATCGAATGGACCGATGAAGGCGTCAGGATGATCGACCAGCGGAAACTGCCCATGGTCGAGGAATATCCCGTCTTTAAGAATTATCGGGATATCGCCGGCGCCATTCGCTCAATGGTCGTCAGGGGTGCCCCTGCCATCGGCGTTGCGGCCGCAATGGGCATTGCTCTTGGCGTTCGCGATTCGAGAGCCGGAAATATGAGCGAGCTGCGGGAAGAGTTCACTGAGATCACAGAAATTCTCGCCTCTACGCGACCCACAGCCGTGAACCTCTTTTGGGCAATAGAACGCATGAAGCGCCGGTTCAAGGAAATTGCGACCGACTCGAGCGATAAGCGGGTCATTGCAGACCGATTGATCCATGAAGCTCTCGCAATTCAGGCCGAAGATATCGAAGGCAATAAGCGTATCGGCCGCTTTGGCCAGGAATTGCTGCCGAATTCGGGTACCATCCTTACGCACTGCAACGCAGGCGCGCTCGCCACTGCAGGGTACGGAACTGCGTTGGGCGTCATTCGCGCGGCTATCGAAAACGGAAAGCGGCTGCATGTTTTGGCGGACGAGACGCGGCCATTCCTTCAAGGAGCGCGGCTGACCGCATGGGAATTATGGAAAGACGGCATCGATGTACGGGTGATCTCCGATAACATGGCCGGCAGCTTCATGCGTCAGGGACTGATCGACGCCGTTATCGTCGGCGCCGACCGCATTGCCGCAAATGGCGACGTCGCAAACAAGATTGGAACCTATTCCCTTGCCGTGCTCGCGAGACAACACGAAATCCCGTTCTACGTCGCAGCGCCTCTTTCCACACTAGACCTAGGAATTCCCGACGGTTCCAGTATTCCAATCGAGCAGCGCGACCCGGCAGAGGTTACGCACATTGGTGGCGTGCGTGTTGTTCCTGATGGCGTTCTGGTTTTCAATCCGGCTTTCGACGTAACGCCGAATTCGTTTGTGACGGCGATCATTACGGATCGCGGCGTAGCGGTGCCTCCATACATAGAGAATCTCCGAAGGTTGAATCATTTCTGATGTTAGTGCTCGGTATCGAGACATCGTGCGATGAAACTGCTGCCGCCATCGTGCGCGATGGGAGCGAAATCCTGTCTAACATTATTTACTCGCAGGTGAAGACCCACACGCCTTACGGTGGTGTGGTTCCTGAACTAGCGTCTCGTGAACATCTTCTGAAGATCCGGCCGATCGTGGATCAGGCTTTCGCTGACGCTGGTGTAAATCTCGACGGCATCGATGGCATTGCCGCCACGTGCGGACCCGGACTCATCGGATCGCTTCTGGTTGGGCTGACTTACGCAAAGGCGCTCGCTTTCTCGAAACACAAACCCCTGGCTGCTGTGAATCATATCGAAGGCCACATCTACTCGGTGTCGTTCGAACATCCCAAAGCCGAATTTCCGGCACTCGGTCTCGTGGTTTCCGGTGGCCACACGAATCTATTTTGGGTCGAGTCGGAGTCCGGTGACTTTCGTCATTTGAAGTACAAGCTCGTCGGCAAAACGCGAGATGACGCCGCAGGCGAAGCCTATGACAAGGTGGCCAAGCTCCTCGGACTTTCCTATCCCGGCGGACCCGTGATTGATCGGCTCGCGAAGAGCGGGAATCGCAACGCCATTTCATTCTCTGTGGCGAAGATCTCGGACCGGTCGCTCGACTTTAGTTTTAGCGGGATTAAAACCGCGGTGCTGCGGCTGGTCAAGGAAAACGAGAAACTGAAAGAAGACCCTCAGCGGCTCGACCTCGTTGCAAGTTTCCAGGAAGCTGTGGTCAACATGCTCTGGTCAACCACACTCAAGGCCATCCACCTTCTCCGGCCGAGATCCGTCATGCTATCCGGCGGAGTCGCCGCCAACAGCCGCCTCCGGGAGGTTTTCGCTGAACGAACAGCCGAGGCCGGACTGAAATTCTACTATCCCCAACCGATTCTCACCACCGACAACGCTGCCATGATCGCCGCTGCCGGTACCGCCAAACTCCTGCGCGGCGAAATTGCCTCCATGGACGTCAATGCCGATCCCAACCTGCGCCTGGCGACCTCGGACCGCAACTTTCCCGACAAACGCTGGAAGACTTAGTACTGCTTTACCTAATTACGGTGACGTATGAGTGGAGCGCATTCCCCTCCTCGCAGAGGAGGCCGCGAAGCGCAAGCCCGATAGGGCGAATCCTCAAGAGATGCCGCGCCAAGCGAAGCGCAGGCGCAGACGGGATGGTCAGAACCGCGAAACGTTTAGACGGTCAGGATTTCTTGCTCTTTCTTTTTCGCGACTTCTTCCAGTTTATGGATGTGATCGTCGGTCAGCTTTTGCATTTCGGCGAGCGCGTGCTTTTCGTCGTCTCCGGAAATGAGTTTGTCTTTGAGCATCTTTTTCAAGTGCTCGTTGCCGTCCCGGCGGATGTTGCGGACGGCGGTTCGATGCTCCTCCAGGACCTTATGCACGTGTTTGGCGAGTTGTTTCCGGCGCTCTTCGGTGAGCGGAGGAATTGGGATACGAATCAGGCGGCCGTCGTTGGAAGGATTCAGGCCTAGGTCCGAGGCTCGGATTGCTTTTTCAATGGGACCGACGAGCGAAACATCATACGGCTGAACCGTGACGAGCGTCGGATCCGGGGTTCCCAATTGCGCGACCTGATTAATGGGAGTCGGCGTTCCGTAATAGTCAACCTGGATGTTGTCCAGAATGGAGATCGAAGCCCGCCCGGTCCGTATGGACGCGAGTTCTTTTCGGATATCGTCGATGGCCTTTTCCATTCGCTTACGAATTTGCGCAACCTCGTCTTTGATTGCCATAGAAGACCTCGATTGAGGTGATGGCGCGTTAGTAAATCAATGACCCGACTTTCTCCCCCTCGATAACGCGCCGGATGTTGCCCTTGGTCCGAATATTGAAAACAATGATCGGAACCTGGTTGTCTTTGGAGAGGGAAATGGCCGTGCTGTCCATAACAGCCAATCCCTGCGTCAGGACATCGATATATGAAATCTCGGAGTACATTTTTGCGCTTGCCACTTTCGCAGGATCGGCGTCGTAAATTCCATCGACCTTTGTCGCCTTCAAAATCACTTCGGCTTTGATCTCCATCGCGCGGAGCGCCGCCGTGGTGTCCGTCGAAAAGTAGGGGTTGCCCGTCCCGGCAGCGAAGATGACGACGCGCCCTTTCTCGAGGTGACGTATAGCGCGCCTGCGAATGAACATCTCCGCAACTTCTCTCATTTCAATTGCGGACTGAACACGCGTGAAGACATCCATCTTTTCCAGAGCGTCCTGCAGCGCCAGTGCGTTCATTACTGTTGCGAGCATGCCCACATGATCGGCGGATACGCGGTCGAATCCCTGAGCGCTTGCCGCGAGTCCACGGAAAATATTTCCGCCGCCGATAACGACAGCAATCTGGACGCCGAGCGTGTGCACATCCTTGATCTCGCCAGCAATGCGGCGAACAACCTCAGGATCAATGCCGAATGCTTTTTCACCCATGAGCGCTTCGCCACTGAGCTTCAGCAAGACGCGCTTGTATTTTGTATCCATTAATTGACTCACTCGCCTAGTGCGGCTGCGACGTCTCCCGCCAAATCCGTTGACCGTTTCTCCAAACCTTCTCCCGTCTTAAATCTGGCGAACCGGCGCACCTGAATGTTCTCGCCGATTTTGCCGACGAGGTTATTGATGAGATCCTTCACTGTGATCGCCGGATCCTTCACGAACTTTTGATCGTACAGGCAAGCCATCTCGTAAAACGATTCCAGCTTACCCTCGGCGATTTTATCGATAATGTGTTCCGGCTTTCCAGAACCGCGTGCTTGTTCTTTGTAAATTTCCTTTTCTTTTTCAAGCACCTGGGCGGGGACATCTTCGCGCTTCACATACAACGGATTTTGCGCGGCGATGTGCATGGCAATGTCCTTGACCAAAGCTTGAAATTCTCCGCTGCGCGCGGCGAAGTCGGTTTCGCAATTCACTTCGACCAGAACACCTAGTTTTCCGCCCGAATGAATGTACTGTCCAACTATGCCTTCGGCGGCGATTCGGGAGGCTTTCTTTTGCGCCGACGCCAATCCCTTTTTACGGAGAATTACGATAGCCTGTTCCATATCTCCCTTTGCTTCGACAAGGGCGTTCTTGCAGTCCATCATTCCAGCGCCGGTCTTTTCCCGGAGTTCTTTCACATGTTTCGCGCTAATTTCCATAACTTTCCTCTCAGCTTATCAGACAGAAAAATAGCCGCAGATTCCGGGGACGCACCCCGAATTCCTTAACTGCAAGGAATGAGCGTCCCCGGAATTCGCGGCTATTTTTACCTCATTGCGGCTTCGTTTGGCGTCTCGACGACTTCCTCGCCGCCGGCAACGCGTGTGCGTTCGGCCTTCGCGCGGTCGAAAGGCGTTACGACGCCCTCAGTTTCGCCTGCCTGGGTTTGGGGCGGCGGCGGGCCTGACGCGTCCTTGTTTACCGCTTGCCCTTCGATAACGGACTCCGAAATTTTTGACGCGAACAATCGGATGGCGCGTAGCGCGTCATCATTGCCTGGAATGACGTAATCGACGACATCGGGGTCGCAATTGGTATCCACGATTGCGATCACAGGAATTCCGAGACGACGTGCTTCGGCGACGGCGATCTCTTCATTCTTGGAATCGATGACGAACATAGCATCGGGCAGGCCGGCCATATTCTTGATGCCTGCGAGATTTTTCTCGAGCGCCTTGCGTTCCCGTTCCAATCGGGTGACTTCTTTCTTGGGCAGCAGCTCATAACGGCCATCAGTCGCCATGGAATCGAGCTCTTTTAACCTCTTAATGGACTTCTGGATCGTCGTGAAATTCGTCAGCAAGCCGCCCAGCCAGCGCTGATTCACAAAAAACATGCTGCAGCGTTGTGCCTCTTCGGCGATGGCATCCTGGGCCTGGCGCTTGGTTCCCACAAAGAGAATTGTTTTCCCTTGGGCTGCGAGTTCGGTAACGAACTGTGTTGCTTCTTTAAACAGGCGGAGTGTCTTCTGAAGATCGATAATGTAGATTCCGTTACGCTCGCCGAAAATGTATTGCTTCATTTTCGGATTCCATCGTTTCGTTTGGTGTCCAAAATGGACGCCAGCCTCCAAAAGCTCCTTCATCGTAATAGACGCCAAATAAACCTCCCTTTCCAATTTGAGACTATTTAAGTCCCGCTAAAGACAGTGTCGAATCCACGAAGCCTTCCCGTGGATTCGACCAGATCCGGAACGGGACTTAGTAACCAAAATCGCCGGTGGGGAGGCGATCCCGACTGGCGATGACCAAACATTACCGCTTCGAAAACTGGAAGCGTTTTCGCGCTCCCGGTTGTCCGTACTTCTTACGTTCCTTCATGCGAGGATCGCGCGTAAGAAATCCTTCTTTCTTCAATATGCCGCGCAATTCGGAGCTGAATTCTACCAGAGCGCGTGCGATGCCGTGTTGTACGGCGCCCGCCTGTCCATGCGCACCGCCGCCTTCTACCCTCACCAAAACGTCAAATTTATTCAGGGTGTCGGACGCTTCCAATGGCCGCTTGACCAGCATCCGGTGGGTTTCATCGCAGAAATATTGTTCTAAAGCTCTGTCGTTGATTTTGAAGTTGCCCGTCCCGGGCCGAAGAATCACACGGGCCGTCGATGTTTTTCTGCGGCCCGTGCCATGGTGCTGAACTGAACTCAATTAACCTCCATCCGTTCCGGCTGTTGCGCGGTGTGCGGATGCTGTTCCGCCAGGTAAACTTTCAACCGCTTTACGAGACGCTTGCGAAGCTTATTCTTGGGCAACATACCGAGAACGGCCTCACGAACCATTTTGTCCGGTCTTGTTTCGAAAACCTTGCGGGCGGCAATTTCTCTCAACCCCCCGGGATATCGGGTGTGCCACCGATAGACCTTTTTATCGAGTTTTTCGCCTGTGAGTTTTATCTTCTCGGCATTGATAATGATGACATGATCGCCGCTGACCAGAAAAGGAGCATACTGAGGTCTATGCTTTCCGGATAAAATCGTTGCTGCTCTCGTTGCGACGCGTCCAAGGACTTGACCCGCCGCATCGATCACGTACCATTTGTCCAAAGCGGCAAATTCGCCGGCGGTTAAAAATCGTGTAGACATACTATGACCCTTTCAAGCAACCAATGGTCAAAAGTTCCATACTAATAGGAGCGCTCACAGCATGTCAAGGAGTCCGGGGCTAGTCATTCTCATGGGGTTAGCGTCTTTTTTAGTCCTCTACGATACCGGCAGTCAGGCGGCACAGACAGGTTCCGTTGCGGATCTTCTCCTCAAGGATGAGATCCAGCAGGCAGAGGCCCTGCTCGACAAGCAGCCTAGAACTGCCCAGTCGGTGGCGCTACGCGGCGAAATCGAATTCCGAAGGGGGAATTTCGAGAGGGCCGGCGAATTATATAAAGAAGCTTTGCGGATGGACGCGAAGAATGCCCGCGGACATTTTGGGTTGGGCAAGCTCGCCATGGGTAAAGTAAAAGCCAAAGAAGCGGTGGAAGAGATGAAGCGGGCCATTGAACTGGATCCGAAGGAACCACTCTATCACCTGTATGCGAGTGAGGCCTGGGCCATAGACAAGAACTATCTGGAGCAGCGTAAGCAGCTCGAAGAATATCTTCGTCTGAATCCCAATGACCCGGAACGAGTCGTCGAAGCAAAGGCTGGCCTGGAGATGCTCAAGGCATTGGGTACAACCGACGTTGCCGTTGTTACGGCTCCTGAAAATCCTGCTCCCATCCGGGTGCGAAAAGCTCTGAATCTGATCTTCACGCAACTCACTCTTAACGGTCGCGGCCCCTATAATTTCGCAGTCGATACGGGCGCCACACAGACGGTCATCAGCGAAAAGCTCGTCGCTGAACTGGGACTCCAGCCGATCGCGTCGACAGTGGTGTACGGCATCGGCGGCGCAGGAAAAGTGGACACCAAACTTTATGGGGTGAAGGAAATCGCCGTTGGCGACGTGAAGATCAAGAACATACCCGTAGGTACTTTTAATGATCCGTTGGTTTCGCAGCTTGCGGATGGGATCTTGGGAACTGCTGCTCTTTCGGACTTTATTATCACCGTTAACTATCCAGCCAACCAACTGGAGCTGTCGCGTAAAAGGCCGCCGGCGACCGCTACGACCGAGGTCTTGCCCGCTTGGTATTTCAGCAATCTGCTGCTTGTGCCGGTAAGTGTGAACGGAAAGCCGGGAAACTTAATCGTCGATACAGGCGCTGTCACCACGGTCCTTTCACACAACATGGCTGCGCAGCTCGGCATCAATAAAAACACGCCGGGAGCCAAGATCGACTTAGGGATCGCCGGTGTCGGAGGATTCGAAGGCATCGTGTTGAAAGTTCCGAACGTGACATTCAAGACAGCCAAGAACACCGAAACCTTTCCCCAGGTCGTCGCGATCGATCTCAAGCAAATTTCAAGAATGATCGGAACCGAGGTGGCCGGCGTAGTTGGATATGATTTTTTTTCGGAATACAAACTTACTCTTGATTATTACGGCGCAGAGGTGCGGCTGTCGAAATAGGAATAGCACAAAGGGCAGCTCTCTATTCCTTTTCGAGAACGTAATGGCCTTCAACGAAATCGGTAACCACGTAGCCTGCCGCGAAGTAGCGCTGGCAAGCCTCGCGTACGCGGTCCTGCCAGGCTTTTGCGCTGAGAATATCCGTTCTTCGTAGTTCGTTAATGTTTGCAGGAATTTCGAGCAAGACCTGGTCAGAACCGGTGGATTTCGCCCGATCGGCCTTCAGACGCCACTCCGCCACAAAACGATCGGTCGGCAAACCTTGGTGTAGCCGGCTGGTGGAATGGCCGTAAACATTTTCTTCATATTCCCTGACGATAACTCCCAGTTTGTGAAGATTGAAATGAGCGTTGAGGGCTTGCAACGGATCGAAAGTCCAATGGATCTCATCGATTCCTGCAGCCAGCGCCTCCTCGCGTTGCCGAAGCTTTAATTGCAGTCCGACGCCTCGGTTTTGATATTCCTGAGCCACTCCAGTCATGTGCGACCACCAAAACAACTTTTTCTGCGACTTCCGTCCGAGATTCGCCATCGCAAATCCAATCAGCCGCTGGGACGGATCTTCCGCGACAAGCACAGCGCCACCAAACCGGTTCGCAATCATCAGGATCGGTACTGCAGCGAGATCCGCGGGATCTGTGTAACCCCAGACCTGTTTCTCCAGCTCGACGATCTTCTGATAATCCTCCACGCCGCGCGCGAGCCGGATGTGCACATCGACTTCCTTCATGGCCTCGAAATAGAATACTAAAGCATGCCGCAGTTCAAGCAGATCCTCGAAGATGCCGCTAACAACAGAAACGCCAACCGGAACAGATGATCACGGAAAGACGCAACCCCCACTCTGTCGACATCGACCTTCTTCCGACGGAACGCGTCCTCAAAATCATCAACGCCGATGACGCACTCGTCGCGAATGTTGTCGCATCAGCGATCCCTCAGATAGCGAAGGTTGTCCAGACCGCGGCGGATTGCATTCGCGGCGGCGGGCGCATCATCTATATCGGAGCAGGAACCAGCGGACGGCTCGCCATCCTCGATGCTGTCGAAATTCCGCCCACGTTCAGCACGCCGCCGGAATGGATACAAGCCGTCATGGCTGGTGGTGTCAAAGCATTCACACAAGCAATTGAAGGAAGTGAAGACGATCGTGCAAGGGCCGCCGCGGATCTGAAATCGAAGAAGCTCACCAGGGACGACCTTGTGATCGGGATTGCCGCAAGTGGAAATACACCATACACCCAAGCTGCCATCGAATTTGCGAAAAGCAAAGGTGCGAAGACTGTTGCGGTGGTTTGTGTCGAAAACAGCCCGATGTCCAAAACGGCTGATCTCACGATACAGACTTTAGTCGGCCCCGAGGTGATCACGGGCTCAACCCGAATGAAAGCAGGAACAGCGCAAAAACTGGTCCTCAACATGATCAGTACTGCGACGATGATCAGGCTGGGCATGACTTATAGCAATTGGATGATCAACCTCAGCATGACCAACAATAAACTTCGAGATCGCGGCATTCATGTTCTCCAAGAGATTCTGGGCGTGCGACGGGATGAAGCTGCCCGGTTGGCCGAAAGCTCCGGTTCCAACTTGAAGGTGGCTGTGATCATGGGTGCCACCGGGTGTACGAAGAAAGAAGCTGAGAAACGGCTCAGCGACGCGAAGGGAAATTTGAGGACTGTTATCAGCCACTTTGGAACCGGTCGTGAATAGGATAGGAACAGTTTGATCGTCATCGAAGCGGGCGTTTTGTTGACGCCAGTAACAAGATTTGAGCCCGGGCGATTGATCATCGACGGAACCTCAATCACAGATGCGGGTTCTCGAACTACCGTACGGGTTCCTTCCGGTGCCCAGCGTGTTGACGCGTCACAAATGCTGGTTGTTCCCGGTTTCATTGAACCTCACATTCACGGTTGTGGCGGAGCCGATGTGATGGAAGGCACCTACGAATCCTTAAACGTGATGAGCCGCACTCTATCGAGGCATGGAACAACATCCTTCCTGGCAACGACCGTGTCATCTCCTCCCGATGTGTTGACAGCGGCTATCGAAAAGCTGGGTGCGCTCATCCCCAGGTCCTTTGATGGAGCGCAGCCGATTGGAATCCATCTCGAAGGCCCGTTCATTAGCACGGCGAAGCGTGGAACGCATAGAGCCGCGAACGTGATCGCTCCCGATGCTGGATTGTTGGAAAAGTGGATTCGCGCAGCGAACAAGACACTGCGCCTGGTGACTTTGGCACCGGAATTACCTGGTGCCGATGAATTGGTTCCGCTTGCCAGAGAGCAGGGCGTCTCACTAGCTATGGGGCATTCCGACGCAACTTTTGAGCAAGCGAGGTCGGCGGTCGAACGCGGTTTTTCTTATGCCGTTCATACGTTCAACGCTATGCGCGCATTCTCACACCGGGGATCGGGAATTGTGGGTGAAGTACTGGCCGACGATCGGATCTTTGCGGAGATCATCGCTGATGGTGTCCATGTCGACCCGACGGTAGTTCGCGTGTTTGGACGCGCGAAGGGAAAAGAGCGGGTTCTGCTTGTGAGCGATGCTATCAGCGCGACCGGCATGCCCGACGGCCGTTACGTTCTTGGCGGGGATACAGTCGAGGTCGTCAACGGTGTTTGCCGCGATGGGGAAGGCCGGCTGGCTGGCAGCACGCTGACTCAGGAGATTGCGCTCCGCAATTTTGCCGACTGGATTGCCTGGCCCATCGAAGATGCACTCCTAGGCTTGACGCTGAACCCGGCGCGAGCGCTCCGCCTGGAAAAAAAAGGAGTTTTGGAAGCCGGAGCAGACGCTGATGTTGTGCTCCTGGATCGTACTTTCCGAGTTATGAAAACCTACGCAAAAGGTAAATTGGTGTTTGATCATCGTTTATGGACAAACTAAGAATCAAAGGAGGGCATCGCCTCGAAGGCCAGGTGCGAATCAGCGGCGCAAAAAATTCGGCATTGCCGGCGATGGCCGCATCTTTGCTGACTTCGGATGAAGTCGTTCTAGAAAACATTCCGCTGGTGAACGACATCTTCACCACCCGCCGCCTGGTCCGGGAACTTGGCGTAGCCGTCGAGTTCGAACCTCACCATTCGGCAAGATTGAAGGCCGAGAAAATCCTTTCCCATGAAGCGCCCTACGATCTTGTTAAAACGATGCGCGCTTCTGTTCTCGTGCTCGGGCCTCTTCTTGCACGGACAGGATATGCGCGAGTTTCATTGCCGGGCGGTTGCGCCATCGGAGCACGCCCGATCAATTTGCACATTAAAGGATTCGAGAAATTGGGCGCGTCGGTGCGCACCGAACATGGCTATGTGGAGGCGGCCGCCGATCGTCTTAGGGGATCCGAAATTCTCTTCGATAAGATTACGGTGACAGGCACCGAAAACGTCATGATGGCGGCTGCGCTGGCTGATGGCAGAACTGTCCTTCAGAACGCAGCTTGCGAACCCGAAGTCGCCGATCTCGCCGAGATGTTGAACAAAATGGGCGCGAAAGTCGAGGGCGCGGGTACTCCAACCATCACAATCGAAGGTGTGAGGGAATTAAAAGGAACCACGCATCGCATTATTCCGGATCGGATCGAAGCCGGAACGTTCCTGGCCACGGGGGCGATTACGAATGGCGAACTCGAGTTAATCGACTGCAACCCGAGCCATCTTTCCAGTGTTACCGAAAAACTTCGCCAGACCGGCGTAAACATCGAGATAACGGGCCTGGGTCGCATGACAGTACGCGGCAGTGAAGACCTGCGTGCTGCGGATGTGGTTACCAAAGAATATCCGGGGTTTGCTACCGACATGCAGGCCCAATATATGGCGCTTATGACGCAGGCGGCCGGCACTTCCGTAATCACAGAGGACATTTTCGAAAACCGGTTCATGCACGCAAGCGAACTCATGCGTATGGGCGCAAACATCCGCCTCGATGGGGCGCGGGCGATCGTGACTGGAAAAACCCGCCTGAGCGGCGCCACCGTTATTGCGTCGGACCTGCGTGCCAGCGCCTCCTTGGTCGTTGCCGCGCTTGTGGCTGATGGCATTACGGTAGTCGATCGCGTCTACCATCTCGATCGCGGCTACGAGAAAATCGAAGAGAAACTCCGCTCCCTGGGCGCTCAGATCGAGCGTCTTAAATGACCGTCGTTCGATCCCCCAGCCGGAGTCGCCGCAAGGTCACTTCGGCGAGCCTGATAGTCATCTGCCTTGTCATGAGACAGAGCGCAACTCGTTTGTCCCGGAAAGCAATACCGGCAATTGTGGTGACGATTACACCGGCGATTACACCATTTGACAATCCAAATTTGGTCTATTACGCTGCCGTTACCAAAAGTTTGGAGGCGCGATTATGACTAGAAAAACGAATAGACGCGAGTTCGTGCAGGTAGCGGGACTGGCGGCGTCGGGATTGATGGCAACTGCCGGTCCGATCGCAGCGGCCGTTCCTGTGTCGCAGGCGCGACCGGCGCCGAGAACAATGGGTGCACGCTTCCGCGCATTACTGAATGGGCCCGAGCCGTTAATATGTCCCGGCGCTTATGATGTCCTTACGGCACGTCTGGTTGAATTTCACGGGTTCAAAGGGACGTTTATCGGCAGTAGCGTCGTTAATCAGGCCATGCTTGGTCTGCCGGATCAGGCCGTCGTAACCGTATCCGAGATCATTGACTACGACGGTATCATCGCCTCGAACGTGGATATTCCCGTGCTCGCGGATGTAGACGACTTTGGTGCCACTCCTCTGAACGTTTACCGTTTCGCCAAAGAGGCTGAAAGACGAGGGATCGGCTGCGCGGCCTTTGATGACCGAATGCCGATCAACCGCGCCACGGGGTATGCGGTGCCGGGCGTGTACCCCAAGGCTCGGATGATCGACAATATTCATGCCGCGGCCGACGCGCGCATGGATATGGTTCTTATCGCGCGCTGTCTTGCCCCGACTCCGAACAATTCCTACGCCGAGATGCTTGACCGGGCCGTCGCGTATGCGGAGGCTGGTGCTGACGCTGTGTGGCTTGGATTACCAGGCGCGCAAGATTACGTAAAGGCTGCCGACATGATCAAGAAGCCCCTCATGACGACGATCGGCGGGCGGAATATGCCGGCGACTGCAGCCGCCATGAAGGCAGCTCGAATCGCCGTGGGCAATGCGCCGAGTATGGTAAACATTGCGTTAGGCGCTATCGATAAAGCTTTGGCCGAATTGAAGACCACAGGACAAATGACCGCGGCGGAAAAGGGGGCTCTGAGCCGGGAGACCTCGGCGAAGGTTGAGCAAGTTGAAGAACTCAATGCGCGCTCGCGGAAATATAACCTTCCCAGCGGCTCGGCCCCGGAACGCCAGTAGTCCAGGTCAAACGCGTACCGGCGACTCGCCAACGAATCGAAAACGACGGCAGCGCGTGACCACACGGATCGATCTCTCTCTTCAGGCACTGTTACAGGGGAACCGCATTCGGATTTCGAAAGAACTGTAGCCCCTGGGTTAGCGAGTGCTATGGAACCCGTCCGCGCGGGATGTGCGCGGCTGTCCCGAGATTCTTGACAACCCTCCTACTGTCCTAAATTTTTTTCCACTTCCCGAAAACGAATTTCAGCGTTGATGATCTCCCGGGCTCCGCGGAAAAGTGGTGAGCCTTTATGCACCTTTCTTGTGGGGGCTGTCTATTCCCTCAAATTACTACTCCCGGGGTTTAGATACCTACGGATTAGTCCTTGGGCTAAGGCGTTCGGATTGCGAGGTACATGTTCACTAGAGGAGGAATTGCAAACCGACTCGGACACCCGTCCTAGGCGAGCGGCTACCTACCCATCGTACCTGAGCTAAGGTAGGAATCGACACGGGCACACGTCCGAGCCGGATTTGACATCGAATGGGACTCGATACCGTCAGTACGTGAGGAGACACAATGCTAAGCCCACCCTCACTGATGTCAGTAATAGCCACTTCAAATGGGGGCGTACTTCCCAGGGCCGGTGACAAGCCAGGCAGGATATATCCCTTTAGCTTGCCGCGAACGTGATAGCGAGGTTGGGTACGCTTTTCCTCAGCGAAAATCTCTTTCATGGCGAATGTACAGCATTATAAGAGGACACTGACTCTGTGACCATTCTCCAAATGGCCTAGTCTCGTGAAGACATTTTGGCCGGCGCCTGTAGAGTAGTCCTCATTGATCGTGGCGCTCGCGCCGTTTGCGGCGTGATCGTGAAACGTTATGCAGAAACTCTTGACTGAGAAGTCCACTCACTTAAAGCTAGGCCGTGAAGTCCACGCGGTATTTTCAAGAAGTGTCCTCCCGGCCGGATCGGGCGATCATCAAAACAGAATGGATTCAGCGTACGATCGATCAGCCAATGAAGGAGATTGTCCAAGCGTACCGGTCGCATCCGTTGATGGGCGCAGGTTCCGGAAGTGGAAGGAAGATATCTCCGCGTCACTTTTGCCAGATGGTGAAACGGTCCATAACGCATTCTTCGACAGGTCTTTTAAGCCGTGAAAATAAAATATTTCCAAGATACTGATACGCTGTACATCGACTTCGTTCGGCAGAAGTAGCCGAAACCCGGGATCTGGACGAAAACACACTCTTGGATATCGATCGAGAGGGCAACATCTGCGGCATCACTGTCGAACACGCGAGAGATCGCGCCGGCATTCCCGCTTTCTCTTTCGGGCAAATATCTGCATAACAAACCGATGGAGCCGACGCCCTTCACGGCGAAGCCGCTCGGGTTCCCTCGCCGCGGAAAGAACACGCGGCTCGGCGCAGCTCATCGTTAAGGCGTTAGCCACTTAGCGACTATGGAAGCAAGGGATCAACTTGTGCCCCTCAGGCTCCTCGCGCGGGAGTTGCGTGTCGACAGATCATCACACCCGAGAAGTTGCGGGACTTTATCCGATAAATATCCTCTCCCTCTGGGCGGCTTTACACATAATGCAGGGGCCCAATGTTGGTCCACTGGCCGAGCGCGCGCACCATGGGAGCAAACTCCCAAAGAATAATCCATTCCTCCCATTACAAATAAAACCACTGTCCGTTGGCGGCTGCCCAGCCAAGGCGTATCTTCCGTCGCGTGGACGCCTAACTAACCAGGAAAGGAGTTTTCTGGATGGCGGAACAAAATCAACTACGAATCGAGGGAACGACATGAAGATAAGCTCTTTCTGGGCAGTCTGGGCCATCGTTGTATTGGTGGCGGCAGGCTTCGCCCGTACCGCGCAAGCGCAAACGTTCGTCAGCTCCGGGTTCAACATGAACGCGAGTGTTGACGCACCATTCAATTTCGACTGCACCAACCACCCTGGCCCGGTGATCAGCTTGGGGGACGGCAAAATCACACTCGGGAGTATCGATGCGCAATTGACGCTTTCCAACAACTTTAAATTCACGCACTCCGACGAAGTGGCCGTCAGTGCCGACGTCAATATCATTCTCCCGGGGACCATCTTTGCTATTCCGAAGCAGCCATCCAGAGAAGCGAGTTACTATGGAGGCGATTTCTCGGGCACGGGCGTGGGCGGCAACCCGTGGATTTATGTTCAGCTCTTAGACGAGCAGGGTAACCCAAAATCGAATCAGATCTTGATCGGCCGCTGCGTTCAGGGTGCTGCAAATCTCGGCACCTCTTTCCTGGAAGCCGTAGTAGCGGCAAACAACGTTGACGTGGATTCCGATTCCTGCACCAATCATCCCGGCCCGTGGATTTACCTCGATGCCGGGAAGTTGTTCTTGAGTGGAGCAAAAGCAAGAGTCACCTTCACGAACAACGCGAAGTTCACACATGCCGCCAAGGGAGACGCACTTGTGGACATTGATCTCATTCCGGCAGGCACCCTCCTGATTTCCAAGAAGGGATCGGTTCAGGGCGGCGTCGGTGGCAATCCGCATATCTGGTTCATCTTCAAGAACAACGGCGAATTCGTCGGAACCTGGCCTGGGTTCTATCTCGGACGCTGCATCAAGCTCTAGTCCTAGCAGGCTACTGAAAAAGTTCATAGACCGCCCCTGCAGCGCATTCGTCGTTTCGGATAGGGTTTTTCAGCAACCTGCTAGCGGCTCTGACCTGAGGGAAGAACTTCGGGGACAGGTGCATAAATCACCCCAATTACAGTTAGTTGGGGATTTGTCCACCTGTCCCCGAATTTCTCGTAAGCGATTTAGAACTCGAACCGCAGCGCGAACTGGATCTGGCGCTCGGGCGTCGTTACGTCTCGAATGACCCCGGCTGAGCCGGCAAATTGACCGCCCTGGAAAACGATCAGTTCGGGCGTGTCGAAGTTCGTGTGATTGAGGACGTTGAAGGCCTCGACCCGGAACTGCATAGTCAAACCGTGACCTCCAGCGCAGGCGCCAAACTCGGCCCATACGAAATTCTCTCTGCTATCGGCGCAGGTGGGCAGGGTGAGGTCTACCGCGCCCGTGACACGCGCCTGAACCGCACGGTCGTGATCAAGGTGCTTTCGGCGCATTTCTCCGACAACGCGGAGATGAAAGCCCGGTTCGAGCGCGAGGCGCAGACGATTGCCGGTCTGAACCATCCGCACATCTGTGTGCTCTACGACGTCGGCCAGCAGGGCGGCACCGATTACCTCGTGATGGAGTATGTCGAAGGGCAAACGCTCTCCGCGATCCCCTCCTCTGCGAGGAGAGGAATGTTCTCTCGCACACATTGGCAAATTGAAACTGAGTCACTACCGCCACCCGCCGCCACCCGCTGGTTGTAGCGGCGGTCACAGCTTCGTAGACCGCCGCTACAGCCGTTCGGGTCAGAACTCGAGCCGCAGCGCGAACTGGATCTGACGCTCCGGCGGTAAGGTTTCGTTAATGACCCCGGCCGAGCCGGCAAAACTACTGCCCTGGAAGACGATTATCTGGGGGAATCGGAAATTCGCGTGATTGAGGACGTTGAAGCCCTCGACCCGGAACTGCATGTTCAAGCGCTCCTTCAGAGGAATCCGCTTGTGGAACGACGTGTTCAGGCCGACATAAGCTGGTCCCGTTAGTGCGCCGCGCCCCACGTTTCCGAAGGTCCCGGCCAACGGCAGCGAGAACGCATTGGGATCGAAGAAGTGGCCGGTTTTCTTGAACTCGGCTGTACCCAGAACCACGTTGCCTTTGAAGTCGGGATTCCAGTTAGGCACGTCGGGTTGGCGGGTCTCGCCGTTGCCGGTCCGACCGGCGCCAACCAGAGGCAAAAAGGGATAGCCGCTCCGTACGTTGAGGATGCCGGTCCATTGCCAGTCCGAGATCAGTTTATCGACCCAGCCGCTAGCCCCACTGCCGAAAGCCCTTCCCTTTCCGAACGGCAACTGATAAAGGAAGTTGGTGCTGAACTGGTGCTGCTGGTTGTAAGACGCAACTCCCTTATTGCGCCTCAGATCGACCAGATGCAGGATCGACCCTGCCTCATTCTGGTGCCCGCCCGAGAGGAGCCCGGAAGCGATATCCAGCACTTTCGAAAAGGTGTAACTGGTTTTGAACGTCAACCCGGAGCGGGCGCGCTTGGTAAGCGAGACGGTCCCTCCGTGGTAGCTCGCCGTGCCCACAGACATCCAGGTTGAAGTGGAGCCGACATTTGGGTTCGGACGCGTCGCTCCTGCCGGGATGTATTCGGTCCCCTGGGAAACCATGTTCCGCTGAGGAGCCGCGAGGATTCCCCCAGCGAGGCAGCCCGAGGGATTTTCACACCTCACCGGCCGAATGGCATTCGTGTCCATTGCGGTGGGAATGTGATAGGACTGGTAGCCCGAATAACTCAATTCCAGCGCGAGGTCTTGCGTGATTCCTCGTTCCACCTCCAGGCTCCATTCCTGGGTCGTGGGGGTATACATCTTCGGATCCAGACCACCGGGCGCGTATAGGGGACAGCCCGACGTCGTCTCGGGGTTGCAAGGAGCCGGGGTCGTGTCGGGAATTGGGCCGTCTTTCAGGATCGTCAGCAGCGGTGTTTGCGGGATCACCAGCCGCGCGTTGAATGGAGCATTCTGGTTCAGCCGGTTGCCGAGATTATCCAGCAGGTCGTTGTGGATCCCGAAGCCGGCCCGCACCGCCCAACGTCCCGTGCCGGTCGGGTCCCACGCCACGCCGACGCGCGGCTGCAAAAGCGCTTTGGCGTTGTTGACAAGGAACACCGACTTGCTGACGTCGGCCTGGGTGCGGATGACCCCGTTCTGATCAAAGGTGTAATTCGCGGCCCGCCCGTTGACTTCCTTCATCATGTTGGTCATCTCGTCCCGCAGGCCCAGGCGCACCGTGAGATTCGGGCGGAGCTTGATTTCATCCTGGAAATACCAGGCAGCTTCCAACATGCGGAAGGTCAGCGGCGTCGCACCAGGGTACGCCTGCATCTGGCTCGGCCGATCCTGCAGCATCGCCAGTAAGGTGGGATAGGTGAGCGTGCCCGCGTTATTTTGATTGCTGGAAAACAAGCCCTGCTCGATGGTTTGGAACCATACGCCCATGCTCAGGCCGTGACGCCCTTTGGTCATGCGCAGATCATTGGACGCCATGAAGTTCTGTCTGGAACTGTTAAAGGGGTTCTGGCCGTTGGCCGACGTGAAGGTCGACGCCTGGGCCGTGGCCGTTCCGCCTCCAATGATCAACGCGCCCGGAGCCTTTCGGCCTGGTCCACTGAGAAAGATCAGGCTGTCGGGGAATGGCTCGAGGGGATCTGCAGTCTGGTCTGCCCACGCGCGGGACCATCCAAAGTTTGCGGTATTCACAACGGTGGGGGAGAAAATATGCGTTTCTTGCGCGCTGAGCGTATAAAGGCCGCTGCCTTGTTTTTGGATGATAACCGGGTTCGCTTGCGGATCGGCCCGGAACCCCCTGTCCGCGCTGAAACTGGTCGAGAAGGTGTCCCGGGTGGACACGGTGTAGTCAAACCGCGACAGGCCGAAATCTTCATTCACCGGCCGCCAGGGAGTGCTGTAATTGTAGGCGGCGCCGGTGGGCAAGCCGTTCTGAAGCAGCTCGGGGCCATTTTGCGCCGGCCAGTACCGGAAAAACGGTAGAATGCGCGGCTGCGGCTCAGGGACCCCAACATACGCACTACCCCCGCAATTGAAATCTCGGTAACGGGTGTCAGCCTTGATCACGTTGCACGGGAGCAAGCCCTGCCGGGCCTGCGCGCTGGGTACAATGGCGGTGGTTTCGTCGTTTCGGCGCTCCCGGAACGCTTCATAGGTTCCGAAGATGAACATTTTGTCCCGGCGAATGGGACCGCCCAGCGAGCCGCCATACTGGTTCCGCTTGAACGGCGGAGCGCCCTCGGAGGAAGCGAAGAATGGCCGGGAGTCGAATTTGTTATTGCGCACGTACTCGAAGGCGCTGCCGTGCCACAGGTTCGTCCCCGATGTGGTGACGACAGTGATCTGCCCGCCCGATCGCTTACCATATTCGGCGCCATAGGTGTGGCTGAGGACGTTGTATTCGCGCACCGCCTCCACGCCAAGCAACTGGTCGCTAATCCCAACCGGCGCATTCGCAGTGCCCTGCGAGTTGGTGCCGATGTAGTCCATGCCGTTGATCGTCCAGCGATTGGCTTCCAGCCGCTTGCCCCCTATAGAGTACGAGACCGCGCGAGCGCCCGTATTCGAACGGTTATCATTGACGTTCGTGTTGAGCAACAGAAGGTCGTTGTAGCTGCGCCCGTTCAACGGCAGGTCCTTGATCTGTTCCTGGGTGACCAGTCCGGAGACCGAACTGAGCGTCGTGTTCACAATCGGTGTCTCTTCCGTCACCGTAATTTTCTCGGCCAGGTCTCCGACATCCAGCGTCAGATTCACCACTAATTCCTGCGCCACAACCAGAGTGATGCCTTGCCGCACCTGTGCCTTGAAGCCCGGTTTTTCTGCCGTCACTTCATAGTCGCCCACCGGAAGGGCCGGCATCGCGTAGCTGCCCTCCTCGCTGGTCTGAACCGAGCGTGTCAGCCCGGTCTCGGTATGCTTAGCGGTAACCGTTGTTCCCGGGATCACGGCTCCAGTGCTGTCGCGCACGAAGCCTGAGATCGTAGCCGAGAAATTTTGTCCAAACACCAAACCACCCGCCAATGTGATCACTCCAACAATCCCGATTAGCGTTGTGGTCAGCCTAGTCAAACCTCTTTTTCTGCAATTGACATTGACCATAACTCTCCTCTCTTTGATCTGGGTTGCGGCTGATTTCGCCGAAGCCCCGTTCGCTGCGTGGATTAGGGATGCCCGCCGAACTGCAGCAAATTTTCGCGGGAAGCTATCGTCTAACCCTTCTTGTTTTTCTCAAGGCACGAATAGGAATCGTGTGCCTTGGTAGTTGCTGTTTGGATCGTTTCGACATGGCTGAAAAGCCACGCCCGCGGGGCAACTCACCCGCAAAATCCTCCGAAATGTAAAGGTCCGCTGGTACAGCTTTTTTAGAAAAAATGCGTGGAGAATCCCTTCGACTCTGCAAAATCGTACCGTAGGTCGTAATCGGCACCGCTCACCTCTTGGCGACTGCGAAGGTTTACAGAAAGAAAGTTTGTCGTTTAATAATTGCTCCGACTGTACGCCTGTTTCCTGGACTCGTCAAGCGCCGCGAGGTACAAGTGCCGCGAGGTACAAGCAAAAGGCATACAGCTGTTAAAATTCGGAAAACGAGCCAGGGGTAGGGAAACCTCACGTCGATTCTGGTTCACTGCTCCGATAAAAGTCAGCGACAGAAACTGGTCCGTTCAGAACCCGAGATGAAGTCCGATGCCGATATATTTGATGTCATCCTGGAAGAACTGCCCGTAAGGCGACGGACCCTTATACAGCTCGAGCATGAGCGCGGCACGCGCAGGATAGCCTCCCCCAGAGCGGGCCACCTCTACACCGGTCCTCACGCTGGTCGCCGGTGACCAATCGTGCTGTCTTGTCGCTTTGACGTCGCCGGCCGCAACGAATCGCCACGGACCCGCGCTTCCCTGGCGGAACTCCAGTCCTCCGTGGACCAGTTGCGGCGCCAGCGCGTCAGGCTCACGACGGAATAAGTCTTC
>Ga0209058_1000619_pt1 | contig 30720 bp, 32 predicted proteins | sample GraSoiAngelo_147_FD_185904 | JGI IMG/M metagenome (GOLD analysis project Ga0209058, IMG submission 185904) | Grasslands soil microbial communities from the Angelo Coastal Reserve, California, USA - 14_1009_05_40cm (SPAdes) (version 2) | ecosystem: Environmental > Terrestrial > Soil > Grasslands ... | reverse complement strand
CTTGCCGTCGAGGTACACTTCGAACCGGCCGCTGTCGGACGGAGTGAGGGTGATCGCCGTTTCCCGATAGTTGATCGAGGAGAGCTCAGCCGCCACACTGACGGCTACGGGAAGGTACCCTCAAGCGACGCAGTAAACGATCTCGGCGTGAACTTTGCCCTCGGGCATCTGACGCCTCCTTGGAGATAGTTGGTAGGCATGGTAACCGGATCGTGAGCGTCCGGCAACGTCGTTGCGAGGGCGCCGCGCTCGGCCTCGACGGGCACCAGAACGGCCGGGCATGGCCGGCTGGGGAGGTCCTGCTGGCGTCTATCGGCGCGGCCGAAGGGACCCGCTACGTCGTGGCCATCCCGCAGGTCGTCCTCCGAGGCGAGGGGCTGACCAGCTTCCTCGACCGCGTGGCCCCGTTCGGCTGTCCGGTGCCGGGTTCTCTGATCCGCGCCTATAGCCTGCCCGACGCCCCGTTCCCGTCCATCCTCCTCAGGGAGCACGAAGCCGCCCCGGCGGGCATGGCCGACGCTTATCTCCGCTTCATCCACGGCGCTCGGCGGCAGTGGATCGTTGCCCTGGAGGAGACGGGGCCCGGCCTCTGTCCAGTCGTGGCGTGGCAGGGCGGGCCGACGCGGCGGTTTCTGGCGCCCGACGAATGGGCTGGTGCGGTCGCCGGAGCCGGCGTCGCGTTGCCGGGCGTCGCCGATGGATATCTCGGGCGCGGTCTGCTGCTGCTGGCTCAGCCTGATCTCACCGCTTCGTGGGAGACCATGATGTCCCTGGGCGGCCCCACCAAGCTGCGCAAGATCACGGGGCGGGAGTTTCCCGTGTGGGTCGATCTCCCGGCTCACCAGCCGGCTCTGCTCGCGAGCCCGTTGCTCGACCGGGTGGAGCGACTGCTCGCCGCTGCCTGATCGCCGTCGCCGCTAGCTGAGCCCCACGATCGCCGCCAGCGCTTCGAGCTGCTCGCCGTGGCGGCAGACCGGATTGAGCAAGAGATGGTCAGCGCCATGCGCGACCAGCTCTTCCAGCCGTGCGCGCACCTGCTCCGGCGTACCGTGCACCCCTGACGCGTCGGCGCCGTTGGGATTGTGATAGACCGTCGTGAACCAGTGGTTGCACTCGGCCCGCGCCACGTCCGCACGCTCGTGCACCGAGAGAAACACGCGCTTCGAGATCGGAAACTTCTTCGGATCGCGCCCGGCCTTCTCGAGATTCTGCCGCATGATCGGCACGCTCCGGGCGAACTCGGCGTTGCTCGATCCGCCCGAGCCCATCCACGCATCAGCGATCGTGGCGGCACGACGGAGCGCGTCGGGATGGCCGCCGCCCAGCCAGATCGGCGGATGCGGCTTCTGAACCGGCTTCGGCGCCATCGTGCCGCCCTCGAGCTGGTAGATCTCACCGCGGTAGCTCACCTTCGGCTGAGTCCACAGCGCCTTGATCAGCTCGACGCCCTCGAGGAACCGCCGCACGCGTCGCTCGCGCGGGATCTGGAACTGCGTGTAGTGATGGTCGCGACCCAGCCCAAGGCCGAGAATCGCGCGCCCGTTGCTCGCGTAGTCCATCGTGGCGACCTTGTGCGCGACGTGGATGGGATTGTGGATCGGCAGCACGGCCACTGAGACGCCGACACGGATCGACGTGGTGATCGCAGCCGCGTAGGTGAGGATCACGAACGGATCGAAGCAGAACACGTGATCGAGCGTGTTCTCGGTCACCCACAGATCGCGGAACCCGAGCGCGTCGGCGCGCTGGGCGACGCGCCGCACGACCGACATGTCGATCGGGTCGGGCGAGCGGTGAGGCAGCGACATGCCGAAGGTGATCTTGTCTTTCAGGGCCATGAGGTCCTCTCCTAGTAGTACCGGTCGTCCAACGTCATACGTATCGTCTTCTCAGGCATCGCGTCATGCATCACGTCGATCATCTCGTGAGATCCGCCGAAGTAGACGAGCGGCTCATCGTCCTTGCGGACCAAGTACCACGGTGACTGGTGAGGAAATGCGTCGAAAAAACCAAATGGCTGAGGCATCTCCGCGAAGGGGTCTGAGAACGCTAGGACGAGATTCAGATCGACCTTCCAGTACTGCGGGCCGTCCCAGTGATCACACCGCACGAAGAGCGAAGAGGCGGTTCGCGAGAATCGCCGGAGGATGTCACGAGCCGGCCACGGGATCTCGTGAGACAACTCAAGGATGTGAAAGTCGTCGTGCCATCTCGTTAGGGTTAGAGGAGTGGGGCGCGGCTTCTTGAAGAACGTGTACGCGGCGTCGAACTCGTCGAATTCGAAGCTCTGGCCGTCGACGATCGCTCTCCATGGAGTGACAATCGCACAATAGCCCTCATAGTTGGCCGGCATGACGTTGCGAAGTCGCCAGGGATGGCTCGAAGGTAACGTGGCGCACTCGTGGTGATCCTCGGCGAGGTCGACCACGCGTTCGTGCTCAAATTCAGATCTCTCGAGCTTCTCGAAAACTGTCGACAGCGTCGCCTCTCATTTCCGCCGGTGATCGCGGCCCGGCTCAGGGAGATTCGGGGGGCTAGTGGTTCGGGAGTGGTTCGGCATCGATCAGGATGAACAGCATGCGGCAAACGCGGTCGCTGCGGTTCGACCAGGCGTGATAGGTGCCGCGCTGGATCAGCACGTCGCCGGGGCGCATGAGGGTCTCGCCCTCGTCCAGGACCGCCCACACTTCGCCCTCGAGGCAGACCGCGTAGTCCACGGTGTCGGTGGCGTGGAAGCCGGGGTGCTTGGCGGACCGATCGGGCGTGATCTTGCAGTTCCGCCGGCGCAGCTCCTCGGGGTCGTAGGCGTGCTGCTTGTCCGGCACGATGTCGGTGACGCGGATCACGCTACCGCCGCGGTGCGCGGGCGGCGTGTACAAGACCACGCCGTCGGGGACCGGATCGTGCGTGCCCTTGTTCGACGACGGCGCCCCTTCCGTCGTCCACAGGCCCGCGCGCACGGGCGCGCCCGGCGCCACTGCCGCCGTCGGGAGCAGCGTGTCCGAAACGATGTACGAGCGCCCGGCGGCGTTCACTCCGGTGACGATCCGGCGAACTTTTCCTGGCATGTCGGTTCTCCTATTTGTAACCGCGCCTCAGCCGGCGAGGCCGCGGCCCGCGACGACTTGCGGCGCGCACCTCCGGACGATCGCGCGGTCAGGGGATCTCGACGTCGAACAGCGGCGCGTATTGCTGCGAGCGGATAGGGCCCGATGTCGGCGCTGCCGGAATCGGCGACGATGAAATTGGGGCCCATGCCGCAGCCGCGCTCGAAGCTGGCCTTCTCGAGCGGGGTCGTCCCGAGGTGGCCGGTCGGCGTGATGGTGCGGATCGTCTTCACGCGCTCACGCCTTCTTCAGCGTCAGTCGCACCAGCGCGTCCGCGCGGGCCTGTCGGTCGAGATCGCGGCACGTGGTGATGATCTCCTCGAACTGCGCCGCCGGGATCGGCAACCCAGGAATGACCTCGCGGATGCGGCGCGTCTCCTCGGCGAAGTCCCAGATGAACTCGCGCCCGGTGGACTGCTTCGTGTAGCTCTTGCCGTCCTTCGTGAAGATCGTGATGCGCGGGCCGAAGAGCGTCATCTCGTGCGAGGGGATCAGCTTCACATGCTTCATGAGGTCGAGCACCTCGGGCGGCTCGCCGGCGCCCGTCGGATCGACGTTGGCCTTCAGCACGGGGAAGCCGCGCTTCACGACCGCGTACGCCGAGTAGTACGCGGTGCCACCTGGCTTCCATTCCAGATCTTCACGCCGGCTCGGGAAGGCCGGGCTCGGATACTGCGTCTCCAGCCAGTTCACCACCGCCTCGATGCGGTCGACGTTCTCGGGCTTGATGTCGTGCTCGCGGCACAAGGCCGCCGTCACGTCGATGTGGGCGATGTTGTAGCCGGCCGTCGAGTAGATCCGGTAGAGCGTCTCGAGGAATATCCACTCGCGGCCCAGCGCGGCCGTGATCTTGTCGAGGCTCGTCCTCGTGTCGCCCACGAAGCTGTAGGTGAGCTGGCCCCGGTTGTTGCCGGCGTACGCGTGATAGAAGCCGGCGTCGCCCTCGAGCACGGTCTCGCCGCCGACGTGGCCCTGTTTCGCCAGCGCGACCGCGAGCATCGCGTTGCGCACCGCGCCGCCCTCGCGCAGCGCGCGGCCGCCGCTGCGCGCGCCCTCGAGGTTGCCGGCGGCCAGGCTCGCGCAGAGCGCGATCGTGCTGTTCAGCTGCTCCTCGGTGAAGCGCAGCATCTTCGCGGCGGCGATGGCGGGACCGAAGATGCCGAACACGACCCCGGCGTGGAAGCCGCGCGACATCACCGTGGGGATGAAATCGGCGGCCAGCCGCTCCATCACCTCGTAGCCGGCGGCCAGCGCGGTGATGAAGTCGCGTCCCGAGGCGGAGCTGGCTTCCGCCCCGACGAAGGCACCGGGGATGATGCTGGTGCCCGGGTGCGTCAGCATGCGGAACGTGTCCCACTTGCCCCCGGCCATCGCCATCTCGGCGTTGGCGAAGGCGGCCCCGCCCTTCGTGACCTTGGCGCCGTCCACCATGATCGTGGCGCCGCTGCGCACGCCGGCTTCTTCGTCGGTGACGAGCTTCACCGCCTGCTGGCCGCCCGGCGTCAGCGACCCCAGCAGCGCCGACGCCAGGCCCTGCAGCGTCAGGCCCTTGGCACGGTCGACGACCGCCGGCGGCAGGTCTTCGTACCGCAGGCCGGCGACCCACTGCGCGAGCTGGCGGCTGAGCGAAGGCATCAGCGCGCCGCCAGCCCGGGCATCGTGAACTTCTGCCGGTCGAGCTCGCCGACCAGCGCGCTCGATTGGGCCGAGGTGAGCGCCACCAGCGGCGGGCGCACGGTAGCCCAGCTCGCGTCACACCCGTGATGCGCGATCGCGGCCTTGAGCGCCGGGATCATCGGGAACTTCTGGAAGATCCCGCGGATCACGTCCAGTCGCGCCTGCTGCGCGTCGGCGTCGGCGTGCTTCCACGTGTCGAAGAGATGTGCGATCGGGCCGGGGTTGACGTTGGCGGTCGCGCTGATGCAGCCGGCGCCGCCGTTGCGCATGTTCTGGAGCAGGAACGTCTCGGAGCCGGCGAACACGTCGAAGCCCGACGTCGCGAACGCGTCGATGAACGCCTTGGTGTTGTTCCAGTCGCCGCCGCTGTCCTTCATGCCGGCGATCTGGGCGGGATACTTCGCGAGCAGGCGCTCGACGACCCCGAGCGTGATCGGCACCTGCGCGACCGGCGGGATGTGGTAGACGTACACGCGCAGGCGCGACTCGCCCACGCGCTCGATCACCTCGGCGAAGCTCCGGAAGAGCCCGTCGTCGCTCAGGCCCTTGTAGTAGAACGGCGGCAGCATCAGCACCCCGCCGCAGCCCACCTTCATCGCGTGCGCGGTCAGGCGGACCGAGTCGGGCAGCGCGCAGCAGCCGGTGCCCGGCATCATCCGCGCCGGATCGAGCCCCGCGGCGACCAGACGGTCGAGCAGCTCGATCTTCTCCTCGACCGAGAGCGAGTTCGCCTCGGAGTTCGTGCCGAAGACGGCCAGACCGACGTTCTGGGACAGGAGCCAGCGGCACTGGCGCACGAAGCGCTCGGGATCCGTCGCCAAGTCCGCCGCGAAGGGTGTCACGACCGGGGAGAGCACGCCCTTGATGCGATGGTGGTCGGTCACGATATGGCCTCCTGTCGGGGCGGGGCGCGGGGCCCGGCCGTCTGCCCGACAGGATATACTGTCGCACCCCCGATGAGACGGATGACGATTCCAGGCGCCGCGGTCGTCGCTGGCGCGGGCCTCCTCCTCGCGCTCGTCGCCCTGCTCGCGGCCCCGCGCTCGTCCGACGAGCTGCCCGCCGTCCGGCTGCGCGTCGAGGTGCCGGACTCGCTGCTCCTGGCGAGCGGCATCGCCTTCGCGCTCGCCGCGCTCATCGTGCTGGGGATCTCGCTCTCGCGCGACCGCCGCCGCCAGGAGGCGGAGCTGCTCGCGCGCGAGGAAGAGCCGTCGAAGCTTCCGTGGTGGCTCCAGGGGCTCGTCCGGATGCTGCCGCTCGTGCCGCTCATCGCGAGCCTCATCATCTTCTCGTTCGGGTGGCAGTACGTCGAGGGATCGCTGCTCGCGTGGCGTCGCTTCATGCTGCCCGCCGATCCCAGCGCCCTGGACGCCGAGACTCCAGAGCTCTCGCTCCCACTGGTCGGGTGGCTCCTGGGAACGCTGGCGCTGCTGGCCGGGCTCGCGACGCTGGGCGTGGCGGCGCTGCTGCTCTTCGCCGAGCGCATCGCGCGGTGGTGGGAGGGGACCAGCGGCCCGTCGGAGGCCCGGCCGCTCACCGAGGCCGTCGACGAGAGCCTCGAGGATCTCGCCGCCGAGCCCGACGCTCGTGTGGCGATCATCAAGTGCTACCGGCGCTTCGAGCGGGTGGCGGCGCGCGCGCGGGTGCCCCGCGCGCCCTGGCAGACCGCCGACGAGTTCATGCGCGAGATCCTCGACCGCCTCGCGCTCCCGCCACGCGCGGTGGATCGGCTCACACGACTGTTCGAGCTCGCGCGGTTCAGCCTGCACCCGCTCGAGTCGCCCGAGCGCGACCACGCGCGCGCCTGCCTCGAGGAGATCCGAGAAGCGCTCGAGCGCGAAGCGGAGGAGGCACGCGTTGGCCTCGCCTGAGCCGAGCCGGATGGCGGCCGTCGCCGGCGTGCTCGTGGTCGTTGCCGCGCTCGTCACCGCCGTCTCGCTGATCGAGTTCCTGGTCGCGAGCCCCTACCGGGCGGGGGCGACGCGCCTCGTCGGCGCGGTCGTGCTGGCGCTCGCCGTGTTCCGCGTCCGGACCGTGATCGGCGCGTTCATCGAGCGTCCGTCGCGATGGGGCGGGGGAGCTCGGGCGCTGCTCCCGCACGTGTCCGATACGCGCTTCGAGCGCTATCACGAGGAGATCAAGTTCAGCGCGCGGAGCCAGTCCTACTTCGACCACATGCTCTGGCCGAAGCTCGTCGAGCTCTCGCGCGCCGGGGGCGCGTCGACGAAACCGCTCGACAAGCCGCCGGGCCGCTCGTTCGGCCGCGGCCCCTCGCTCGCCGCGCTGGGCCGGCTCATCGCCTCGCTGGAGCCGCGCCGGTGAAGGTCGGTCGGGTCACCGAGCGCAGCCGCGAGATCCTCGACACACTGGCCCGCGTCATCGTCGGCAAGGGCGACGTCCTCGAGCGCATCCTCGCCGGTATCCTCGCGAACGGCCACGTGCTGATCGAAGACTATCCGGGCCTCGCCAAGACCCTGATCGCTCGCCTGTTCGCGCAGGCGCTGGACCTGTCCTTCAAGCGCCTGCAGTGCACGCCCGATCTGTTGCCCGCCGACGTCACCGGGAGCTTTCTGTTCGATCAGCGCGAGGCCAAGTTCGAGTTTCGCCCGGGGCCGGTGTTCACGCACCTCTTGCTGGTCGACGAGATCAACCGGGCGACGCCCAAGACCCAGGCCGCGCTGTTGGAGGCGATGCAGGAGGCGCAGGTGACCGTGGAAGGAGAGTCGTTCCGGCTCGATCCGCCCTTCCTGGTCATCGCGACGCAGAACCCGATCGAGCTCGAGGGCACGTATCCGCTGCCGGAAGCACAGCTCGACCGGTTCCTGATCCGCGTGGCGATCGGCTACCCGAACGCCGACGAGGAGCGGCAGATCCTCGAGCGGCGGCGCGGGCGGCGCCAGGACGACGTCGAGGTCGGCGCCGTCGTGCCCCGCGCCGAGGTCTTGGGCATGCAGCAGGCGCTCGAGGACGTGTTCGTCGCCGACGTCGTCATGCAGTACGTGGTCGATCTGGTTCAGGCGACCCGCGCCGACCATCGCGTGGCGCTCGGCGCCTCCCCGCGGGGCGCGCTGGCCCTGCTGAAGCTCGCGCGCGCCTTCGCCGCGCTGCGAGGGCGCGACTTCGTCACGCCCGACGACGTGAAGGCCATGGCCGGGCCCGCGCTCGCCCACCGGCTGATTCTGCAGCCCGAGCTCTGGGTGACGAAGCTGTCGCCCGCCCAGGTCGTGAGCGATCTGCTGACGCAGGTCCCCGCGCCGACGACCGAGGGCCGGTGACGACGCGCCTCACCCCGCTCGCGCTGTCGATCACCACGGTCGGCGCGTGGGGGCTCGTCCTCGCGGTGTTCTCGGGCCGGGCCGAGCTGGTCGTCGTCGTCGTGCCGGTGCTGCTGGCCCTCCTGGTGACCGCGCGCGCTCCGGCGACGCCCGACTGGTCGATCGCCCACGCGATCTCGTCCGCGCGCGTCTTCGAGGGCGAGCGGGTCATGGTGACGGTGACCGTGGTCGCCGGTGAGCCGGTCGCGCTGCTGGAACTGTTCGAGCCGCTGCCGTCGGGCCTCAGGGTCGTCAGCGGCCACAACCGCGGGCTCTTCACGCTCGCCCGGGGACAGCGCGTCGAGTGGAAGTACGAGGTCGAGTGTGTCCGTCGCGGCCGCGTGAGCCTCGGCACCATGCACGCGCGCTGCTGGGACCGCGCTGGCCTTCACGCCGGCGAGACGGCGATGTGCGCCCCGTGGCAGCTGCGCGTGTACCCGAGCGTGCTTCCGTTGCGCCGTCTGCCCGGTCCGCGGCGGACCCAGAGCTCGGTCGGCAATTACGTGGCGCCGGCGGTCGGCGAGGGGATCGAGCCCGGCGACATCAGGGCGTTCGTCCCCGGCGATCGGATCCGCCACGTGAACTGGCGCGCCTCGCTCCGGTTCCGGCGCCTCTTCGTCACGCAATACCATCTCGAGCGCAACGCCGACGTGATCCTGATGCTCGACACGCTCGCCGAAGCCGGCGCGGCGCCCGACACCACCGTCGACGCCTCGATCCGGGCGGCGGCGGCGCTCGCGACGGCGTACCTGGCCCGGAAGGATCGCGTCGGCCTCATCGAGTACTGCGGACCGTTCCGCTGGGTGCGCCCGGATTCGGGGCGCGCGCACCACGAGCGGTTGCTGGAAGCGCTGCTCCGGGCCGACGTGATGTTCAGCTACGTGACCCAGGAGGTCGCGCTCGTCCCGCGACGCGTGCTGCCGCCCCAGGCCCTCGTAATCGCGATCAGCCCGCTCCTCGACGCGCGCTTCGAGAAGGCCGTGGTCGATCTGGCGGCGCGCGGCTTCGACGTCGCGGTGCTGAGCCCGTCGCCGATCCCGCTGGTCCGGCGCGCGCGCCGCGCCTCGACCAGCGTCGACCTCGCGTGCCGGCTGTGGACGCTCGAGCGCACTGCCCGCGCCGAGGCGCTGCGCCGCCTCGGGATCGCGATCGTCGAGTGGGATCCGGCGGAGCCGTTGCAGGCGGCGCTCGTCGGGCTCACCGGGGCGCGGCGCCGCCGCGCGGCGGCGCGCTGACGATGCGTCACCTCACGGCCATGCTCGCCTGCGCGCTCGTCGGCTACCCGCTGCTGATCGCGCCCGCGACCTCGGTGCTGACGCTCGGCGTCGTGGCGCTGGCGCTGTGCGGGCTCGGCGTCCTGCTCGGCATGCCGCTGGTGGTTGGGGGCGCCGTGGTCGCGCTCGGCGAATACGCGCTGGCGCTCTGGCTCGCGGGCTCCCCGCCGCGGCTCGTCGGCGCCGCGCTGTTCGGCGTTGGTGTCACGGTGCTGCTTCAGACCGCGGACTTCGGGTGGCGCGCCCGGCGTGCCACGCTCGGTCCCGGAGTCGTAGCCTCGCAGATCAGATACTGGGCCCTGTTCGGCGCCGTCGCGGGGGCGACGGCGCTCGTCGCGATCGGCGTCGCGAGCGCGGCCAGCGCCTCGGTGCGGGTGCCCTGGGCGCCGGCCCTGGCCACCGTCGGTGCGGCGCTCGCGCTGGTGGCCGTCGCGTTCGCCGTTCGCCGCCCCGAGCGCTGAGCCGCAGATCGCGCGCCCGCGCGAATCCGTCGACCTCGGCGGCACTCTCCATCGGGCGCCGCGCGGAACGTCTTTCTCGCTAGGTCGGCGAACGACTGTCACGTTAAGCTGAAAATCTATCCCGCACCCGCGGGGCGCCCGTCGATTCTGGAGGCCGGTGATGGGCCATTGGGTGAGCGTCCTCTGCTTCGTCTGCTCGGCGTGGGCCGATCCGGTTTCGATCACGCCGACGGCGCCCCTCGATCCCGCCACGTTCACATCGCTCCGGCGCGAGGACTTCGCCGCCGGGCGCGCCGAGGTCCACGCGGTGTTCGTGTCCTCGCCGTCGTCACGCATGACCGCGAACGCGGTCCACCCGTATCCGGGACATCCGCCGATCCCGACCGTCGAGGTGCAGGTCGCGGTGATCGACCGGCCGGTGGTCCTCGTGCTGGGCTCGCATGCGAGCGTCCACTGGCGGCTCGAGGTTCCGCCAGGGGCGCGGGTCGAGAAGGTCATCGCGCAGGGGTACTACCAGCAGTTCGTGTCGGGCCTGCCCACCGGGGTCAAGCTGCTGAGCTACTACTCCCATCCGCCGTCGGGCGTAGACGGGCTCTACCTCTCCTCCGGGCCGAGCGCGCTCTACAACCTGTTCGAGAACGTCCGGCGGCTCACCGGCGTGCGCCCCTCGTCGCTCCAGACCGAGACGCGAGAAGGTCGCGTGCTCGTCGACGGCGTGACGACCGTGATCCAACCCGGGCCCGAGACCGCGTTCGAGGCCGGGCGTCCGGTGACGCTCGCGCTTGTGCCGATGAGCGGCAGTCGGGCCGCCGACGAGCTGAGCGCGCGGTTCTGTTGCGAGAAGACGGAGTACACGACCGGCAAGGCCACGCGCGCGTTCGCGAAGGGACGGATCTACTTCGAGGCGACGATCCTGCTCCCGGAGGGCCGGGTGGGCGAGCAGACCAACGTTGGCCTCCTATCGGTGCCGGCGTCGTCGAGCGCTCGGCTGCTGGGGCCGGTGGGACACCTGGGCGGCTACGGGGTCCCGCTGCTCGATCGCATGACCCGCGCCTCGCTGCGCGACAAGGACGTCGTCGGCGTCGCGGGCGACCTGGACGCCGCGCGCGCGTACGTCCACGTCAACGGCAACTGGGTCACGATGGCGCCGAACGGTTGGTGGGGACGCGGCATCGCGCTCCGGCCCGATGAGGAGTACGTAGCGGCCGTGTCGCTGACTCCCGATCTCCGAGTCAAAGGCGTGGCCGGTCTCGAGGGCTGGCGGCTGAACTTCGGCGCGACACCGTTCCGCCACTCGATCCCCCGTGGCTACACCGCGTACGCGGCGCACGGCGGCGGGATCGAGGCGTTCACGTCGATGCGCAACAACGAGTGGAGCCGGCTCCAGGAATTGAGCCGCGTGGTGGCGGTCAGCGGGCCGCGGGTCGGCGACCCGCTCAGCGCCACGCAGAGCTACTCGCCATCGGGCGCCATCCCCCCGGGCTCCGTCGTGTCTTCGCCTGGCGCCGCCGTCGCATCGTCTGTCGCCGCGCCCGCGCCGGAGACGAGAGCCAAGCCGGCCGCGCCCGAGATGGTGCCGATCTCGTCTCACGCGGAGGTTCACGCCGTCGGCGTCTACCATGGCGGGCCCGGCGGGATCTCCATCAAGGTCACGCGGAGCGGCCCGGTGGTTCTCGTCCTGATGGCGTACGAGCCCGTCGTGTGGCGGCTCGACGTCGCGTCCGGGGCCGTCGTCGAGCGAGTGGTGACGATGGGCCACCACGCGCAGCAACTCCAGAACGTCCCGGCGAACGCCGAGACGATCTCGTGGTCCTACCGTGCCAACCGCGACCCGAGGAATTTCCTCTACTACGGCAAGCCGGAGGGCTACGACGGCTTCCAGCGGCACATGAAGGCGGTCTTCGGCCGCGAGGCGAGCTCGTTCCAGGGGGCCTATCGGGCGACCGAGGCGGTCGTGGACGGCACTTCCCGCGAGCTGGCGCCACCTCCGAAACCGATCGTGCTCAAGTGCGGGCGCACCACGATCGTCTGCGGCGAGGGCCAGGACCGCGTCATCTGCGGCGGACGCGAGATCCTGTGCGGCAGCCGCTAGGTCGCGGCGCCCGAGCGCGGCCTTCGTGGGGCCGCGTGGACGGAGGGGCCGCCGCGGGCTAGACTGAGCGGCGCGACCACGAGGCCGCGACGCCGGCGACCAGTGAGGAGAGGCCGCGATGACGACCCTAGCCTCCGAGACGAAGACGGGATTCGCGGCGGAGCACGACGCGCCGATTCCCTACATGCAGCGCACTCGCGACTACTATATGGCGCTCGGCTACAACCCGTATCGCTGGGCCCACTTCGCCGACGTCCCGTTCACGCCGCTGCCGGCGCCGCTCGATCGCGCACGGGTCGCGTTGATCACGACCGCCGCGCCGTTCCAGCCGGAGGCGGGCGACCAGGGGCCGCGCGCGCCGTACAACGCCGGCGCCAAGTTCTACAAGGTGTACTCGATCTCCAGCGCGAGCGTGCCCGATCTGCGGATCTCGCACGTCGGCTACGACCGCCTGCACACGACGGCGGAGGACATCAACACGTACCTGCCGCTGGCACGGCTCAAAGCGGCGGCCGCGGCGGGTCGCATCGGGTCGCTCGGGCCGCGCGTCCACGGCGCGCCGACGAACCGCAGCCACCGGGTGACGATGGAGACCGATGTCCCGGAGATGCTGCGCCGCTGCCAGGAAGACGGCGTCGACGCGGCGGTGCTCGTCCCGAGCTGACCGGTGTGCCACCAGACCGTGAGTCTGGTCGCCCGGCACCTCGAGGCCCACGGCATCGCGACCGTGATCATGGGGTGCGCCAAGGACATCGTCGAGCACTGCGGGGTGCCGCGCTTCGTGTTCAGCGATTTCCCGCTCGGCAACTCGGCCGGCCGGCCGTTCGACGTCGCGTCGCAGACGCAGACACTCGAGCTCGCCCTGCGCGTTCTCGAGAGCGCTCCGGGAGCCCGCACGACCGTGCAGTCGCCGTTGCGCTGGAACGCCGACGCGGCCTGGAAGCTCGACTACCTCGACCTGACGAAGCTCTCGCCGGAGAAGATCGCGGAGCGGCGCAAGGAGTTCGACGAGGTCAAGTCGATCGCGCGCGGCAAGCGCGAGGCGTCATGAGCAAGCCGTTCGCAGGCGTCCGCATCCTCGACTTCACCCGCTACCTGGCGGGGCCGTATGGAACCTACCAGCTGGCGCTGCTCGGCGCCGACGTGCTCAAGATCGAGTCGCGCGAGGGCGACGACACGCGCGGACAGCTCGCCGACCGCACGTGGGCCGAGCGGAAGATGGCGCCGTCGTTCCTGGCGGTGAACGGCAACAAGCGCTCGATCACGCTGGATCTGCGCCGCAAAGAAGCGGTGGAGATCGTCAAGCGGCTGGTGGTCGGCGCCGACGTGGTGTGGGAGAACTTCCGGGGCGGCGTCATGGACCGGCTCGGGCTTGGCTACGACGCGCTGGCCGGCGTCAATCCGCGGCTGATCTTTTGCGCGGTCTCCGGCTTCGGCCAGACCGGACCCGAGAAGACCACGGCCGCCTTCGACGGCAAGCTGCAGGCGATGTCCGGGATCATGTCGATCACCGGCGAGCCGGCCCACGGGCCGACCCGCGCCGGGTTCGCGATCTGCGACACGATCGGCGGGATGACCGCGGCGCTGGCCGTCGCCAGCGCGCTGTTCCAGCGCACGCACACCGGGCGTGGCCAGCTCGTGGACGTCGCGATGCTGGACGCCGCGCTGGCCTTCATCCCCGGCACGGTGTCCGAGTACACCGTGGCCGGCATCGAGGCCAAGCAGATCGGCAACGGCTCGGTGAGCCGCAAACCGACCGCGAGCCGGTTCCGTGCGCGCGACGGCTACCTGGTGCTGGCGGTGCTCACCGAGAAGCAGTTCGCCAGCCTCATGAAGGCGCTCGGGCGGGCCGACGCGCTCGAGGACCCGCGGTTCAAGGACTGGCCGGCGCGCACCGCCAACGAGCCGGCGCTGCGCGAGATCATCGAGGCCGCGCTGGCCAGCGACACGCCGAAGAGCTGGGAGGAGCGCCTGACCGCCGCCGACGTGCCGTGCGGCTCCATCTGGAAGATCGACGAGATCGTCCGCCACCCGCAGCTCGAGCACCGCGACGTGCTGCAGACGATCGACTCGCGCTACGGACCGATGCGCCTGGTCGGCGCCGGGTTCCGGCTCGCCCACGGCAGCCCCGGGCTCGACCGCGAGCCGCCGACGCTCGGCGAGCACACCGACGAGATCCTGAACGAAGCGGGCTACGGCCCCGAGGAGATCGCGCGGCTGCGGCGCGACGCGGTCATCTAGCGCGGCTCGAGCAGGAGCGTCTGGAGCGAGCGTCCCACCAGGCCGGTCGTGTCCCACAGCCGCGCCCGCGCCAGGCCGATCCCGTGGCTCTCGCCGGTCGTGGCCGCGTCCAGACACATCCACTCCCCGGCCGGAAGACGATGCAGGGCGATCGTCAGATCCCCGTTCACGAACGTCGCGCGGGCGGGGTCGACCGCGACCGCCACGCCGCTCGCGGAGTCGGCGGCGGCGACGAGGCATTCGAGCGGCGGGGTCGGCGTCTCGCCCGCGACGAGCGGGACGCGCAGCCTGAGCCATGCCGCGACCGGCCCTCGCCCCCACGTTCCCTTGGCGAGCCGCCACTCCACCGCGCGGTGATATCCCTCGTCGCCCGACATGAAGGGCAGCTCGAAGGGCGCGCTCGCCGTGGGCGGTGCCGGACGCGCCCGCGTCTCCGGCGGGACGACGATGCTGTTCCGCGCCACCCGCATGACGAGACACGTCGCTTCGATCACGGCGGCACCGTCCTCCGCGAGGACGGTGCCCGCGAGGCGCTGGACCTTCGCGCCCGCGCGGACGACGCGCGTGGCGACGGTGAGCGGCGCCAGCGGCACCGGCCGCAGGAAGTCGAAGGTCAGACGCGTGATCTGCGCGTCGGGCCCCGCCTGGCGCGCGAACGCGCGGGCGAGGAGCGCGGCCGGCGGGCCCCCATGCTGATGCCGCGCGCTCCACGGCCCGCGCGCCGATGCGGAGGGGATGAACCGGTCGCCGTCGGTGACGAAGAACGGGCTCGAGCGGGTCAGGGCGCCGGCTGCCTCAAATCGACAAGCTCGTACGCCGTGATCGGACGGCGGAACCCCTTGAGATGGAGTGGACCGACCGCCTTGACGTTCACCAGCTCCGCTACTCCGGCGTGGATGGGCTGGCTGACGAGGATCTGGTCCGGCGAGGCCTCGGCGCAGAGACGAGAGGCGAGATTGGTGACGCTGCCGATCGCCGCGTAGTCCTGCCGACCCTCGAAGCCGATCGCGCCGATCGTCGCGTAGCCCTTGGCGATGCCGATACTCAGGTCCAGGTCGTAGCCTCGCCGGCGCCACTCGGCGCCCAGATCCCGAATCCGGCGGCGCATGGCCTCGGCCATGCGAATCGCGCGCTCCTCCGGATTCGCGACCGGCACCGGATCGTTGAAGAAGATCATCATGCCGTCACCGGTGAACCGCTCGAGCGTGCCCTCGTGCTCGAGGATGAGCCGCCCCATCTGGGCGTGATACGCGGCGAGGACGTCCGACACCTCTTCGGGCTCGGAGGCCTCCGCGAACGCGGTGAAGCCGCGCAGGTCGAGGAAGACCACGCAGATCTCGCGCCGGTGCGGTCGAAGCGGATCGGCGGCGCCGCCGCCGACGATCAGGTCGGCGAGCTGCGGCGAGAAGAAGCGCTTGAGGCGCCCGACCCGCTCGAGCTCCGCCACCTGCTCGTCGACGCGCCGCGCGAGCGTCGCGTTCCAACGGGCGATCTCCTCGGCCTGCGCGGTCACGGTGTCGTGCAGGGACTTGATCCGGAGCATGGAGTGGACCCGCGCGGAGAGCGCGGCGTGGTCCACCGGCTTGGTCAGGTACTCGTCGGCCCCGGCGTCGAGCCCCGCGACGACGTCCTTCGCGTCCGCCATCGCCGTCACCAGGATGATCGGCGTGAAGGCCACGCCCTGGAGTTTCTTGAGCCGTCGGCACACCTCGATGCCGTCGATCTTCGGCATCATCACGTCGAGCAGGATCAGGTCGGGCTGCGACTCGTTCGCGACCGCGAGCGCCTCCTCGCCGTCGCCGGCGGTGACGATCTCGTGGCCGTCGGCGGCCAGACGCATTCTCAAGATGCGGACGTTGGCCGGATTGTCGTCGGCGATCAGGATGCGGGGCGGATTTCTCACGGCGGTCCTAGCGCGTGACGGTGATCTTCTTCGAGCCTTCCCAGGCGGCCGAATGGGTGGGCTCGGCGACGGCGCGCAGCGTGCCGCCTTCGTCGAGGGCGATCGTGAAGACGGCCTTGGGATACGAGAATACCGGATGGAGATAGACGCGCGCGATCTCCGCGCCGTCCTTGTAGAGCGCGATGTAGCGGACGAAGTGCTCGGCCAGCGACGGGTGCGCGGACCCGGCGCCCACCGTCACGGTGACCTCGAACCACTGGCCCCGCTTGACCGAGTCCGGCGCCTCGATCTTGGGTGTGTGCTTCTCGTCGTACGAGCGGCGGAGCTCGCGGTACTCCGGCGTGAACTGCTCGGCCTGGCCCTGCGCGCCCACCCGCGCGGCGCCCGGCGCCAGGATCAGGACCGCGGCGGCCACGATGGCCGACGGCGTTCCGTATCTCATCGAGCGTCTCCTCTCTCTAAGCCACGTACCGCGCGTCAGCTCGGGTTGCGCCGTCAGTTGTCGGGGAGGAACTTGTGGATCAGCGCCATCAGATCGCGCGGGCTGTACGGCTTGGCCAGATAGGCCGACGCGCCCGCGTCCATCGCGCGCCGGTCGTCGCCGCTCAGCGCGAACGAGGTCACGACCACGAGCGGGATCTTGGCGGTGCGGGGATCGGCGCGCAGCTGGCGCGTGGCGTCGAGCCCGGACAGCTTGGGCAGCTGGACATCCATGAGGATGAGGTCGGGCAGCTCGCGCTGCGCCACCGCGACTCCCTCCTCGCCATCGGCGGCCTCCAGCAGCTTGAACGACGTCCGGCTCAGCAGTTGCCTCACGATTTTCCGATTGTACTCGTTGTCCTCGATGTGGAGCACGGTCCGGTCCCTCATGAGAGCTCTCCGTCGGTGTGCAGGGGCACCGTGAAGAAAAACGTCGACCCCTTGCCGAGCTCGCTGTCCACCCCGATGCGCCCGCCGTGCATCTCGACGAGTCGCTTCGTGATGCTGAGCCCCAGGCCGGTCCCGCCGTACTCCCGGGTGATCGTGGTGTCGACCTGACGGAATTCCGCGAAGATCTTGTCGATCTCGTCCTTGGGAATGCCGATGCCGGTGTCGGTGACGCGATAGGTGAGCCAGTCGCCCTCGAGGCGCACGTCCAGGTCGACCCGACCCCGGCGGGTGAACTTGAGGGCGTTGCCGGTGAGGTTCAGCAGGCACTGCATGAGCCGCCGGCCGTCGCCCCACGCCGGCGGGATGTCGGGCGCCACTCGCGCGGTGAACGTGAGCCCCTTCTCGATGGCCAGCGACTTCAGCGATGCGTGGACGACATCGACGATCTCCTGGACCGAGTATTCGGCGACGCCCAGCTCGAGTCGCCCCGCCTCGATCTTGGAGAGGTCGAGCACGTCGTTGATCAGGCGCAGCAGGTGGCGGCCGTTCGTCTGGATGTCGACGAGCGGCTCGCGCAGCTCCGTCGGGACCTCGCCGTACAGCCCGTCGAGCATGATCTCGGTGAAGCCGAGGATCGCGTTGAGCGGCGTGCGCAGCTCGTGGCTCATGTTGGCGAGGAACTCCGACTTGGCCCGGCTGGCCAGGGCCAGGCGATCATTGAGGCCCCGCAGCTGCTCCGCCGCCACCCGCTGCTCGTCGTCGAGCCGGTGGAGCTCCTGGCTCATCCAGTTCATGTGCTCCGCCAGCGCGCCGAACTCGTCGCGATTCGGCACGACGATCTTGCCGCCGAACCGCCCCTCGGCCACCTCGCTCAAGAAGCCGCGCGCCTCCCGCACCGGCAGGATGAACGACCACGAGATCACGAAGCCGGCCAGCAGCGCGAGCGCGACCGAGACGACGGCGAAACCGGCGGTCAGCCGCAGCGACCGGCCCTGGGCGGCCGCGATGCTGGAACGGAGGCTCGCCATCCGGGTCTCCTCGGCGGCGACGAGGGAGCTCACCAGCGCCTCGATCTTCTGGTAGATCGGCTCCTGCCGTGTGCGCAGCGCCGTCATGGCGTCCGCCAGTCGCCGATCGCGGAGGGCGTTGGCGATGTCGGCGACCGTCGCCATCGCGTCGTCCTGGGCCACGCGAATGGACTGGATGAGCGCGCGCTCCTCGGGCGGCGCCGCCGTCTGGAGGCGCTCGAGGGTGTCGTTGAACCGGTTGTTCTCACGCAGGATCAGGCCCACGGACTCGGCGCCCTGCGAGAGGAGCGCCATCGACGTGAAGTGCATCTGCATCGCGAGCGCCTGCTCGATCTGTCGTGACCACCCGACGCGCTCGTGGGCCTCGTCGAGCAGGGTGGTCTGGCGCGCCGTCTCGGCGACGGCCAGGAGGCTCACCGCGGTCATCGCGATGAAGAGGAGCGCGATGACGAGGAACGCGGCGAGGAGCTTCACGTGGACGGAGGCGCGGACCCGCGCCACCGCCCGCACGAGGCCGCCCAACGGAGAAGCCAGCAGCGCCACCACGGGCAGCGGCGTTCGCTCGGCGACCGTCGTGCGGCGCATGGAGACCCCCCGCGCGCCTAGCGGGTGGGCATCTCCAGCGTGATGGTGGTTGGATCCTGGTCGCCGACCACGATGTCCTTCGAGATCATCCCGAGCCGCTCCTGCCACGCCCGCAGGGTGTAGCGCCCGGCCGGCAGCCCCTGCAGCGTGAACTGCCCCTCGCCGTCGGTCAATGCATAGAAGGGATGGTCGGCCACGACGACCCAGCCCCGCATCCAGGAGTGGAGGTCGCACGTCACGCGGATGATCTCCGGCTGCGAGAACGAGATGGTGATCGTGCGTCCCTTCGGCTGCGTCCGATTGAACGGCGGGTTGTTGCTCGGCGTGCTGTGCAGGTTGTGCAGGAGGCGATCGCTGTTCAGGAAGTCGATCCGCCCGCCCGCCGGCACGATGACGACGCGGGGAGCGAACAAGCAGTCCTTCTGGTCCATGGTGGCCGTGGCCGGCGGCGTCGCGGCGATGGTTCCCGGCGGCGCCTTGTCGAGCCATACGACCGCGTTGCGAATCCCTCCCTGCGGAGACGCCAGCAGATCCTCGGCATTCTTCTCCTTTCCGCACACGTACTGGTCGATCGTCACCGGGAGCTTCCGGAGATCGGGCATCGCCCCCTTGAGCACGACCGCGCCCTTGATCGTCCCGCCCGACGCGACGTCGAGTGTCGCCAGGCCCAGCGCGAGCGCGACGACGGTCACGCCGACCAGGATGCCGCGCGAAGGTGTCACCGCCATCTCCTCTGTTTGGAGCCGACTCCCGGTGGGTCGCCGGTATGATAGCCCGTCTCGGCGGAGATCGCCGCCTGCGCTCGTGATTTCCGGAGAGCGGCCGCCGGGCCCAGGGTACACTTCCCGATCACCCGGAGCGCCACGAACTGGGCCCCGCCGGCCGAGGCGCGGCCATGGACGCGGCGATAGAGAGGACCACATGAAGGCGATCGTCTTCGACCGAGTAGGCGGCCCCGAAGTCCTGGCGCTCGTCGATGTTCCCAAGCCCGAGGTTCGGGCGGGCGGCGTGCTGATCAAGAGCCACACGATCGGCGTGAACTTCGCCGACACGCGCTTTCGCCAGGGACAGTACGCCGTCCCGGCCAAGCCGCCCGACACGCCGGGGATGGAGGCGGCGGGCGTGATCGAGGCGGTCGGAGCAGGCGTCACGAATCTGCGGCCGGGGATGCGCGTGGCCGCCTTCACCAGCAAGGCCTATGCGGAGTACTGCCTGTCCCCGTCCTTCATGGTCGTTCCGCTGCCGGATTCCGTGAGCTTCAACGACGGCGCCGCGTTCCTGATCCAGGTGCTGACCGCCTATCATCTGCTGCACACCGTCGGCTCGACCGGTCCGGGTCGGACCGTGCTGGTCCATTCGGCGGCCGGCGGTGTCGGGCTCGCGGCGGTCCAGCTGGCCAAGGCGGCGGGCGCCCGCGTGTTCGGAACGGTGTCCAGCGACGACAAGGTCGCGCTCGCGAAGTCCAGCGGCGCCGACGCGATCATCAACTACACCCGTGACAAGTTCGCCGACGAGGTGCTGCGGCTCACCGACGGACGCGGCGTCGACCTGATCCTGGACGCGGTCGGCAAGCCGACCTTCGAGGAAGGGCTCCGGTGCCTGGCGCCCTTCGGGCACCTGGCGCTCTACGGGCGCTCCGGCGGCGCCACCGACCCGCTCAACGTGGCCACGCTCTCGCCGAAGTCGCTGAAGGTGAGCGGCTTCTCGCTGCCGACGATCACGCGGAACTTCCCCGACAAGACGCGCGAGAGCGCCGAGCGCTGCTTCGCGCTCCTGCGTGAGGGCAAGCTGAAGCTGCACATCGGGAAGATCTTCCCGCTGGCCGAGGCGGCCGAGGCTCATCGCTACCTCGAGTCGCGTCAGTCGACCGGGAAGCTCCTCCTGATTCCCTAGTTCGTATCAGGATCCCATCGAGGAGAGCTCACGACCGCCGGCCGGACGGTCGAGCGTGATGATGACCACGCGGCCGTCGCGCTCGAGCCGCACGGCATCCGAACGAGCGCTCATCGTCGCCACCATCGCCTCCGTCCCGCGGTGGTGTCCGGTAGACTATCAGAACCAGTCATCCATGTATGAGGAGCTCCTCCCATGACCGAGCATGATGGGCACCTCGACGGCGTTCTCACGGGCACGCGCGTCCTCGACTTCGGGCGGTACATCGCGGGCCCGTACTGCGCGGCGCTCCTGGCCGACCTGGGCGCCGACGTGATCCGCATCGAGCGCCGCGGTGGCGGCGAGGATCGCTGGGTCGCGCCGGTGGCGCCGGACGGCGTCGGCGCGCTGTATCTCGTGATGAACCGCAACAAGCGCGCGATGACGCTCGACCCGGCGTGCCCCGAGGGCCGCGAGATCGTCCGCAAGCTCGTGGCGACCGCCGACGTCGTCGTCGCCAACCTGCCGCCCGAAGTCCTGAGATCGCTCGCCCTCGACCTCGAGAGCCTCCGTCGGGTCAAGCCGGACATCATCCTGACCACGGTCACCGCGTTCGGCGCCGGCGGCCCGTGGAGCCACAAGCACGGCTTCGACGGCATCGGCCAGGTGATGTGCGGCTCGGCCTACCTGACCGGCACGCCCGAGCAACCGCTGCGGGCGGCGGTGGCGTGGGTCGACTGCGGGACGGCGTCGCTCGCCGCGTTCGGCACGCTGGCGGCGCTCATGGCGCGCGGCAAGACCGGCCGGGGTCAGAAGGTCGAGGGCGCGCTGCTCCGCACCGCGGTCGCCTTCAACAATCCGACGCTCGTCGAGCAGCAGGTGGCCCAGCCCAACCGGGTGGCCACGGTGAACCGCGGTCAGACGTCGGCGCCGTCCGATCTTTACCGGACGCGGGACGGCTGGATCCTCACCGCCGCGATCGGCGAGCCGATGTTCGCGCGCTGGGCCGCGCTGATGGGCGAGCGGCACTGGCTCGACGATCCGCGCTTCAAGGACGACCTCGCGCGCGGCGACAACGGTGAGGCGATCTCCAAGCGCATGGCGGAGTGGACCGCGACCCGCACGACGGCGGAGGCGCTGGCCGGGCTGGAGGGCACGAAGATTCCGGCGGCGCCGCTCTACTCGCCGCAGCAAGCGCTGGAGGACGCGCACATCCGCACCGCGAAGCTCCTCGAGGACACGGACTATCCCGGACTCGCGCGCAAGGCGCCGCTCGCGCCGACCCCGGTGGATCTCTCGGAGACGCCCGGACGCTTTCGTCATCGCGCGCCCACGATCGGCGAGCACACCGCCGAGATCCTGGGCGAACTGGGCTACGATCGCGCGGCCATCGAAGGCCTGGAATCGCGCGGGGTGATCTGAGCCAGTCGAAGAAAGCAGAGCTGGGAGTGTCACGGAGACGAATTCTAAATGGGCGACCGTGGCGTCGGCGATCCATATCTGCATCTGCCCTCGTGGTCGTTCTGGCGATACTTTGTATCACCGCCCAGGGAGATCCTGCGGCGAGCTGTACTGACCTACCTGAGGGACTAGAAAACTTTATCCGGTATCACAAGGTCTATCATTTCAATGGCGACCCGCCTTCGCGCGAACAGGACGAACTCTCCCTCTGGAAGACAAAGAGCGGCACGGCCTGCTTCCTCTTGAAAACCATAGGGGCGAATTACCATCGGTGCGAGATCTCGGATACTGCATCGGTGATTGGCCCCAATACGCTCGAATTCAGGAAAGGGACCTGTACGCTCACTTTTCAAAGGGCGGCCCCAGGAACGGTCAAGCTTGTGGCTTCGCGTGGTTGGGAGCGCTTTGGGCGTGGCGGAACGTGCCCGAAGGGCCATTGTGGAATGTATGGAGAAGTCGAATCCGGCACCTTCCGGGAGAGGTAGCTAAGAAATGTCCTCTACAGAAGGTTGTGGGCGGCTCCCGTCCCGGTGCTCCCATGGAATGTAATCACTATATCCGTCGCACGCGGGGGAACGTCAGCGCCGCGGCGCCGGCCAGCGCCGTCAGGGCGAGGCCACTGGCGCCGAGGGCGATGCCGACGCCGAACAGCGACGCGAGCGCGCCGATCTGGAGCTGGCCGAGCGGCGCCAGCCCGATCGCCACGACCCAGGCGCCGCCCGCGCGCCCGCGCAGCCGCTCGGGCACGCTGAGCTGCATCAGGCTCTGCGAGAGCAGGTCCGAGACGGCGCCGAGCGCGTTCACGGCGACCAGCACGATCACGACGCCGGCATAGCCCACGACGCGCGGCGCGGCGCCGAGCGTGACCAGGCTCGCGCCGAACGCCAGCAGCACCACCAGGAACCGTGTCCCGCCGCCGCGCACCTGGCCGCGCGCCCCGACGGCGAAGAGGCCGAGGATCCCGCCGACCGCGCGTGCGGCGTTCATCGTGCCGAGACCCTCGGGCCCGACGCGGAGGACGTCGCGCGCCATGCTCGGGAGCAAGGCCTGGTGCGAGAAGCCGAGGATCTCGGCGCAGGCGGTGAGCAGCATCAGGATCGGCAGGATCCGATCGGTTCGCATCGCGGTGACGAACCCGACGACCCCGCGCCACAGCGAGCCGGCGGCGGCCCGCCGGATCCCGGTTGGCGCCGAGGCCGGCAGGAGCGCGGCGGCGCCGGCGAGATAGCCCACCGCGACCGCCACGTACGCGACGCCGGAGCCGAAGTGCGCGATCAGCATTCCGGCGCCCAGCGAGCCGACCAGCCAGCCCGCGCGCATCGCGACGCCGAGCAGCGCGAGGGCGTTGATCAGCTCCTTTGGACCGACGACGTCGTGGGTGTAGCTCTGGCGGGCGGCCCACTCGACGCCGCGGATGACCCCGGCGACCAGGGTCAGCAGCAGGAGGTGCGCGAAGCGCACGCGCCCCGCGAGCGTCAGCGCGCCGAGCGCAGAGGCCGTGAGCGCCTGGCCGGCGCCCGTCAGCATCAGCAGGCGATGGCGCGGAAATCGATCGGCGAGGACGCCGGCCGGAGCGCCGACGAAGAAGAGCGGGAGCGCACGCATTCCGAGCGCCACGCCGACCAGGAACGGGGAGCTCGTCAGCTCGAGCGCCAGCCAGCCGAGCACGACGACCTCGCCCATCGTTCCCACGGCGTTCAGGACCATGGAGCTCCCGAGCCAGCGGAAGTCCCGAAGACGGAAGATCGAGAGCTGGAGGATGCACGATCGTCCTCGCACTCTCCGGCGCTGTCAAGGCTCGGGCGGGCGCGCGGAGGTCGGCTATACTCGGCCCCGATGGGCCGCGGGAGGGGACCGGCCGCGAGCGTGGTCGAGGATCGCGTGATCCCGCCCGGGCAGTGGTGGGCGCGCGTGATCCCGCGCGGGCACACGCTCCGGATCGTCGATCTGGAGGGCAAGCAGGCTGTGGACTTCCTCTGTTACAACGCCGCGGACCCGGAGGAACGCTACAACGCGGCGGACACGATGAAGTACGCGAAGACGATCTTCCTCACGCGCGGTCACGGCATCTACTCGGATCGGGGCCGCCGCCTGTTCACGATCGTGGAGGACACGTGTGGCCGACACGACACGATCGGCGGTTGCTGCAGCGCCGAGAGCAACGAGGTCCGCTACGGCGTGAAGGACTCCCCGAGCTGCCGGGCCAACTTCCGGATGGCGCTCGCCACCTTCGGGCTCGGGCCGAAGGACATCGTCGCGAACATCAATTTCTTCATGAACGTTCCCGTGGAGTCGGACGGGGCGATGGGGATCGTGGACGGGCTCTCGAAGGCGGGGGACTACGTGGACCTGAGGGCCGACTTGAACGTGCTGGCGGTGATCTCGAACTGCCCTCAGGTCCACAACCCGTGCAACGGCTTCAATCCGACGCCGATCCGGGTGGTGGTGACGGAGGGGCCTACCGGGCGAACGCCGGCGTCCCCTGGATAACCTCGTCCCAGGGCCCGGGGAAGCGACCCTTGTCACCCGTGCCCGAGAACGGCCGCTCCCGGCGCCATTCGCTCCTCGGCAGCTCGTAGTAGACCTCGAGCCCGTTCCCGTCGGGATCCGAGAAGTACACGCCGATCGAGACGGTGTGGTCCGAGACGCTGACCGGCACGCCCTTGTCCTTGAGCCTCAGGTAAATCTCCTTCAGATCGTCGAGGCATCCCATTCGCCAGGCAAAGTGGTTCAGCCCGACCTGCCGCTTCTGCGGCCCGGGGGCGTCCTCGCCGACCTCGAAGAGGGCGACGTCGTGGGCGTGGGCCGGGTCGCACGCGAGGAACACCGCGCGCACCCTTCCGGTGTCCTTGAAGTACATCGTGTCCTGGGTGTGCAGGCCCAGGATGTCGGTGTACCAGCGGTGCGACTGCTCGGCGTTGCGCACGAAGATGTTGACGTGATCGAGGGACACCGGCCTGTACGCCATGTTCGTTCTCCTTCCGACACGATCGAGTTCCGACACGATCGAGCGGGCGCAAGTATACCGCACCAGGGTTCCCGGTCATCCGATTCAGGTGTTCACCTGATTGTCCACTGTGAAATCGGATTCCAGTATTACACCGTCGAGTTTCCACATATGGAGGTGACCGTGAGTATCGTGGACTTGGCGCTCCAAGAGCCGCTCCTCGACGGGAGCCGCGAGATGCGGGCGATCCAGTCGGTGGTCGCGAGCGTCGCGGACACGGACGCGACCGTGCTGATCCGCGGTGAGAGCGGGGTCGGCAAGGACGTGATCGCCCGTACCATTCACGTCGCGTCGGCCCGCCGAGACCACCCGTTCGTCAAGGTCAACTGCGCCGCTATCCCGACGGGGCTGCTGGAGTCGGAGTTCTTCGGGCACGAGCGCGGCGCGTTCACCGGAGCGCACCGACGCAAGCTCGGCCAGTTCGAGCTGGCGCACCGGGGGACCATCTACCTGGACGAGGTCGGCGACCTGCCGCTGGCGCTCCAGGCCAAGCTCCTGCACGTGCTCCAGGACCTCCGCTTCTGCCGCGTCGGCGGGCACGGGATGGTCGACGTGGACGTGCGGGTGATCGCGGCGACCAACGGCAACCTGGAAGGGGCGATGGCCCAAGGCCAGTTCCGCCAGGATCTCTACTATCGGCTCAACGTGGTGGACATCCGGGTTCCGCCTCTGCGCGAGCGGACGGAGGAAATCCCCCTGCTCGCGTCCACCATGCTCGCGCGATTCAACCGTCAGTATCGGCGAGCGAAGGAACTGTCGCCCGAGACGATGGCCCGTCTTACAGATTATTCGTGGCCGGGCAACGTCCGGGAATTGGAGAACGTTATGCGACGTCTTGTGGTACTGGCCGACGGGGAGCAGGCGTTCGAGGCGCTGGTCGCGCAGGACCGGAACGGGCACGCTTCGGCGAGCCGCGCTCCGGCCGACACGTTGAAGGACGTGGCGCGGCGCGCCGCAGGCGACGCCGAGCGCCGAATCATCGAGGAAGTCCTCGAGCGCGTGCACTGGAACCGCGCCGAGGCGGCGCGCTTCCTCAAGGTCAGCTACAAGACGCTGCTGAACAAGATCGCCGAGCATCGGCTGGCGCCGCCGAGCCACGCCCGCTGACCGCCGCGCGCGCTACGCGGGTCGGCGGCGCGGCACTCGGCTTCCGGCAGCCCGAGCTCGCGGCGCACGAGCGCCGTGCCTCCGGTGGCCTGGGCCGAGGCGCGCCAGACCGGCTTCCGACGGGCGTTCATCGATCACCCGTTCAGCGAGGTGTTCGAGTTCGACGTGCCGAAGATGAAGCGCTAGGCGGCCGCCGGCGTACGCTTCGCGCTCACCTGGGACGAGCTCTCGCCGCTCCTGGGCGTGGACACGCAGGATATGGTCGCGGCGATCCGCGCGATCGGCCCGGAGCACTTCATGCTGTCGAGCGTCGCCGGGATCCCACTGCTGCCCCAGACGGTCGAGGCGTACCGCCGGCTGGCCGCGATGTTCCGCGCCTACGGGATGACCGAAGTCGAGATGCGCCAGCTCATGACGGGCAGCGCCAAGGAGCTGCTGACGCTCTCCCGAGCGTCACTTGCCCCGAGCCTTTTTCAGCTCGGCAACTCGGCGCCGCCGCTTGAGACGTCGGAGTCTTTCGACCGCACGCCGCGTTTTCGAGTGCGTAGCCATTGGATCGACCTCCTCGCCCTGTGTCTGAAGAGACGACACCACCGGGCGCGCGTGAGCTTCATACCATCGATGTCAGGTGCCTGAGCAAGGCCTGGAGGGCGGGATCGTCGGCGCCCTTCGGCTTGATTCGCGTGAACTCTTCCCGCTCTTTCTTGCGCCACAGCGGCGGCTTCGTCGCGTCGATCGCCATCTTGCCGCCAACGCGCATCACCGTCACCTCGGAGCGGTCGACGTTGGGCGCGGAGATGTCGAGCGGGTGGATGCGCTCATACGGGATCACGATGACGTCGCGCTCCGGGTTCACGCGCGTCGAGATCGCCCAGAAGAGCTCGCGCGGGTCGTAGATGTTCACGTCCTCGTCGACGGCGATGGCGATCTTCGGATGCAGATACGGGCTTGACAGCACGCCCAGCAGCACATCGCGCGCCTGACCGTCCCAGCGCGGGGTCATCTGCACGAACACCGTGAACATCGTCACCCACGGCGGGATGTAGACGTCGTGGATCTCGGTGCGGCCGTGGATCTCGCTGAGCCGCCGATAGAGGCTCGCCTCCATCGGCACCGAGACCAGCGGCTGGTGGTCGGTGAAGACCGTCGCCTGCATGTGGCGGTAGATCGCATCGCGCCGCCGGGTGATCGCCGTGACCTCGAAGACCGGCGCCGGCCCCTCGGCGCCCTTGCTGTAGCCGGTGAACTCGCCGAACGGCCCCTCGGGCTCGCGCACGCCCGGCGGCACGATGCCTTCGATTACGATCTCGGCCTGCGCGGGAACCTCGAGGTCGATCGTCTCGCACTTCACCAGCTCGAGCGTCTCGCCCAGGACGCCCGCGCCCATCTCGAGCTCGTCGTACCCTTCGTGCCGCCCGCTGAAGTTCGCCAGGATCTCGTAGCCGGGATGGAGACCGATCGCGAACGCCATCGGCGCCGGCCGGTTCCGCTCCTGGTACTTCATGAGGTGCGCCCAGTTGTGGCGCGCCGCCATCCAGAAGCCCATTTTCCGCGGCCCGCGCACGAGCGCCCGGATGATCGCTTCGTTGCGCACGCCGGTGTCCGGATCGCGGGTGATCGTGACCCCGGAGCCGAGATAGCGGCCGGCGTCGCCCTCGGAATGAATGGGGATCGGCAGCGTCGTGATGTCGGCGTCGTCGCCGAGGAGCTTCACTTCCTTGCACGGCCCGTCGGCGACGATCTTCGAGCCGCCGGGGACGCGCGTGAACATGCGGTCGGAGAGCTCGCGCACCACGTGCTGCGGGCTCGTCCCGAGCGCCTTGGCCTGGCGCGCGCGGTCCTTCACCAGGACGTCGCAGAGCTTCCAGCCCGGAAATCCTCGGAGCCGGTTCAGCATGATCGGGCGCGGGCTCGCCGAGCAGAGCGCGCCGGCCTGGGTGATCGGATCGATCTCGTCGTCGACGCGGATCAGGTCGTCGCCGAGCGCCTTCAGGAAGTCGCGGAGATTCAGTGCCATCGTCGTCTCCTCTCTACTTCGCCTTGTCCCCACGTCCGGCCGCTTGCAGGGTGACGTCGTCGCCGACGATCAGGAAGATCACCTCGCCGTTCGAGGCCTGGTAGCGCCAGGTCTCGACGGGCCCGAGCTTGGTGATGTCGTCGGGCTTGCCCAGCACCTGCTCGAGGTCGGCGCGCTTGGAGACGTCGCGGGCCTTGGCGACGATGTCTTCCTTCGTCCCCCGGCCGCAGGCCACCAGGCCCAGCACGACCGACACGCACACCAGCGCTCTCAGCGTCGCCATCATCGGGCACCTCCCCGAACACCGCACTGCCCACAGCCTACCGGATTTCGGCCTTGACCGACGCGCGGTCCAGGGTATTAGTGGTGAGCGTTCTCGGACTGAGCGTTCAGGGGGTGCGAACATGGCGGGTCCCGCGAAGCCGAAATCCTCGAAGCGCCCCGAGGCGGCCGCGCCGGCCGCCGGCAAGGGTCCGACGCTTCCGTACACCGGCAAGGAGTTTCTCGCGAGCCTGGACGACGACCGCGAGGTCTGGATCTACGGCGAGCGCGTGAAGAACATCACCACCCATCCGGCCTTCCAGAACTGCGCCCGGATGCTCGCGCGCCTCTACGACGCGCTCCACGAGGACCACACGAGCGGCAAGAACGTGCTGACCGAACCCACCGAGTGGGGCGGGTTCACGCACCGCTACTTCCGCGCGCCCCGGACGGTGGAGGAGCAGGTCGCCGGGCGCGACGCGATCGCCGCGTGGGCGCGGATCACCTACGGCTGGCTCGGCCGGTCGCCCGACTACAAGGCGGCGTTCCTCGGGACGCTCGGCGCCAACGCGGAGTTCTACGCGCCCTACCAGGAGAACGCGCGCCGCTGGTATCGGTTCTCGCAGGAGCGCGTGCCATTCATCAACCACGCGATCATCCATCCACCGGTCGACCGCCACATCGCGCCGGGCGCGCCCGGCGGGCCCACCGACATCTACGCCCGCGTCACCAAGGAGACGGACGGCGGCCTCTACGTGACCGGCGCCAAGGTGGTGGCGACCGGCTCGGCGCTGACCCACTTCACGTTCGTGGCGCACCACGGGCTCATCCCGGTGCAGGGCCGGAACTTCGCGGTCGTGTTCATGGTGCCGACGAACGCCAAGGGCGTGAAGCTCATCTGCCGCGTGTCGAACGAGATGCGCGCCGCCATGCTGGGAAGCCCGTTTGACTATCCCCTCTCGAGCCGGCTCGACGAGAACGACGCGATCTTCGTGATGGACAACGTGTTCGTGCCCTGGGAGGACGTCTTCGTCTACGCCGACGTCGAGAAGGCGAATAACTTCTTTCCGCGCACCGGCTTCCTCCCGCGCGCGTTGATCCACGGCTGCACGCGGCTCGGCGTCAAGCTCGACTTCATCACGGGCCTCCTGATCAAGGCCACCGAGGTCACCGGCGCCAGAACGTTCCGCGGCGTGGAGGCGAACATCGGCGAGGTCATCGCCTGGCGCAACATGATCTGGGGGCTCTCGGACGCGATGGCGAAGAACGCGGACCCGTGGACCGGCGGGTGCGTCCTGCCGGCCATGGAGCCGGCCGCGGCGTACCAGGTGCTGGCGCCGGAGGCCTACGTCCAGGTCAAGAACCTCATCGAGAAGACCGTGGCCAGCGGCCTCATCTACCTGAACTCGCACGCCAAGGACTTCAAGCAGACCGACTTGCGCAAGTACCTCGACCTCTACCTGCGGGGCTCCGGCGGCGTGGACGCCGTCGAGCGCGTGAAGCTCATGAAGCTCCTGTGGGACGCGGTCGGGACCGAGTTCGGCGGCCGGCACGAGCTCTACGAGATCAACTACTCGGGCAGCCACGAGGAGATCCGGCGCTACGCGCTGTTCGGCGCGCTCGCCTCCGGCCAGTACGACCGCTGGAAACAGTTCGCCGAGACGTGCATGGCCGAGTACGACCTGGACGGGTGGACGGTGAAGGACCTCGTCAACACGGGCGGGCTCGGCGCGCTCCGTTGATGGCTCGTCCGTCCGCCGGCGCCCGCTTCCGCGCCGCGCTCGCCGCCGAGCGGCCGCTGCAGGTCGTGGGCTGTGTCTACGCGTACGCCGCGCGCATGGCCGAGCGCGTCGGCTTCAAGGCGATCTATCTCTCGGGCGGCGGCGTCGCGGCGGGCTCGCTGGGGCTTCCGGATCTCGGCATCTCCACGCTCGACGACGTCCTCACCGACGTGCGCCGCATCACCGCGGTGTCGGATCTGCCGCTCCTGGTCGACGCCGACACCGGGTTCGGGAGCGCGTTCAACATCGCCCGGACCGTGCGCTCGCTGATCGCGTCCGGCGCCGGCGCGGTGCACATCGAGGACCAGGTGCAGGCCAAGCGCTGCGGCCACCGGCCCGGGAAGGCGATCGTCTCATCGGGAGAGATGGTCGATCGCGTCAAGGCCGCGGTCGACGCGCGGACCGACGCCGAGTTTGTGATCATGGCGCGCACCGACGCGATCGCGGTGGAAGGGCTGCCCGCCGCCATCGAGCGCGCCGGCGCCTGCGTGGAGGCGGGCGCCGACATGATCTTCCCCGAGGCGGTCGCCGAGCTCGCCGTCTATCGCGAGTTCGCGGCTGCGGTCGGGGTGCCGATCCTCGCCAACATCACCGAGTTCGGCGCGACCCCGCTCTTCACCGTCGAGGAGCTGGCCGGCGCCGGCGTCAGCGTCGTGCTGTAC
>Ga0209058_1000616_pt1 | contig 30817 bp, 30 predicted proteins | sample GraSoiAngelo_147_FD_185904 | JGI IMG/M metagenome (GOLD analysis project Ga0209058, IMG submission 185904) | Grasslands soil microbial communities from the Angelo Coastal Reserve, California, USA - 14_1009_05_40cm (SPAdes) (version 2) | ecosystem: Environmental > Terrestrial > Soil > Grasslands ... | reverse complement strand
AGTCTCGACAGACCGCTCATAAATAAATACGAGACGCTATTTCATCGGCATCCCAGCAATCCGATCCTTACCGGAAGGGATTGGCCGTATTCCATGAATAGCGTTTTTAATGCGGGCGCCACGTTACTGCCCGACGGCTCCACTCTTCTCCTTTGTCGCGTGGAAGATCGCCGCGGGCTCTCTCATTTGTGCGTGGCGCGTTCGGCAAACGGCGTGGATGGGTGGCAGATCGATCGCGAACCGACATTCACTCCAGACGTCGAGCGGTTCCCTGAGGAGTTATGGGGCGTCGAAGATCCGCGCATCACGTATATGCCGGAACTCCAGCAATATGCCGTCGCTTACACTTCGTATTCGCGTGGCGGTCCCGGAGTGTCTCTGGCACTCACGAAAGATTTTCGCGTATTCGACAAACTTGGCGTCGTCATGTCGCCGGACGACAAAGACGCAGCCCTTTTGCCCAGAAGGATTAACGGCTCTTGGGCTTTGATCCATCGCCCCATGACGCCGCTCGGCGCTCACATCTGGATTTCCTACTCGCCCGATTTGCGGCATTGGGGCAATCACAAGCTCATGCTGGAAGCCCGCCGGGGGGCTTGGTGGGATGCCAACAAAATTGGAATGTCACCGCCACCGATTGAAACGTCGCGTGGCTGGTTGATGATTTACCACGGCGTTCGACGCACACCGTCGAGTTCCATCTACCGGCTGGGGCTAGCTCTCTTCGACCTTGAGCAGCCAGAAAAATGCCTGATTCGGGGGGATTCTTGGATGTTTGCGCCTGAAGCGGAATATGAACGTCATGGCGACGTGCAAGACGTCGTGTTTCCTTGCGGCTATACGCTGGCATCGGATGGCGACACCATCAATCTCTACTACGGCGCCGCCGATTCGAGCATTGCGTTGGCGCACGGCAGCATTCGCAATCTCTTGACCTGGCTGGACGCGAATGGCCATTCGGAACAATCTCACGATCGACGGCTACGCAAGTAACCGCCTGGTTCTGCTGCCGGCACGTTCCTTGCCATGAACTCGCGAATTGACGCCATAGAGAGAATCATGAGGTCGATTAATTGCCCATACTGTCAGAGTCAAAGAATCCATCGATCCAAGCCTAAAGGTGTCCTTGAATCAGGTCTTCTGGCCATGATTTTCGTGCGACCGTTTCGCTGCGAGAAATGCGATTCCAGATTTTTCCGTTGGTCCATTAGCGAAAAGCCTGGACCGGCAAGGCCGCCTGTGACGAGTTAAGCTCAGTTAGAGTCCACGGGCCGCGACAGTAATCGCCAAGAACGGTGCCCTCAGTCATTGGCAATTTCCATCGGGTTGCGGTCACGCACTCTAGCCACAGTCGCCGAGCGCATTTCCCACAGCCACCTCCACGGTGAGGTCCTCCAGATGAGGACTACGATTCGTAACCAGAACCTCGCACATCGCCCGAGGAACGTAGATTCTCGCGGTTCGGTCGCGATATCCAAAGTTCACAAGCATCACTTCGAGATCCGCGAACAGCCTTCGAACGTGTTCCCGACCGAAGATGCGATACGCAAGACCATAAAAAATGATGCTCTTGCCTCCCAACTTATGCAGTGCGTCGAAACCGCACAACAGGTAGCCGACCGCAGCAACGGACGGTTTTTCGTGACCACCTTTCCTAATGCTCTCGATCCATTCTTCCTCCGTCCAGCCCCAGTAGCTCCTTCCGCGAGCTGCAACGTCGCGCACCATTCTCGCCTTCAGCTTCGCCCAGTATTTTGGCTGCAGCTCAATGTGAGCGCAGACATCCTCGAGCGGCTTCATCAGCCGTGCGAGGTTGCATTTCTCGAGCACCTGCGAAGGAGGGATGCCTTCTACCAAGCTCGACTGATTGGCACGAATAGTTTCCGCTTCCTCTGGGTTCAGTTCGGGCCTCCGGTCGTACTCGTCGAGCTTCACCGGCCAGGTCCACGAAGGCGAGGCACATGCTTTGTCGTTCATGCCAGCACGTCGCCCATCGCTGCTACCCGCCGCGCGTGTATCTCCGCCATCCCACGGGCCAGTTTATTCGCCAGGTCGCGACCGCTCAGATGAACGTAAAGTACGGTTGTCTGGATACTGCGATGGCCCGCAAAAGTGGCTATCTCGTGGATATCCCAGTTGGCCCGGGCGAGATCAGTCAAGCAGAGATGCCGCAGGCTGTGCGGTGTAAAACGGGGCAGATTGCATCGCTCGGACACACGTGCGATTGCTTTGGACCAGGTCCAGATCGAAATCGGTTGCCCATGATTGCGACACGACTCAGAAAGAAACAACGGACCTCGTTCGCGACTTAGTGTCCGGCGAATGAGCAGGTATCTGCCGAACAGTTCACCCGTTGATGGGGAATAGGGAACGATTCTCTCTGTACGATTCTTTGTCTTCTCCGCCCGAATCCGCAGCATTCGATGCGCTGGGTCAATGTCCGTCGTTTCCAGGGAGCAGATCTCTTCACGGCGAAGTGCCGCGTCGTAGGACATTGCCAGCATCACCCGGTTGCGCAGCGGCTCTTGTTTGCAAACTTTCAGGATGGTCTGCCAGTCTTCTTCGTTTGGAATCCATGGAAGCCGGTGCTGTCTTTGAATGAAGCTGCGCCCGGCTACAGCCGGGCGCAGGGGGTTTCGCGCACAGATTCTCTCTTCCACCAAGAAGTCATGAAAGAGCCGAACCACGGTCAGATATTGTTGCAAGGTCGCGTGCGCGAGGGTTGTCCTTGCCGCTGCCCCTTTTTTTCGAACTCTTGGAACTGGAAGTTCGGCGATGCTGCGGACATAGGCTCCAATCGTCGGACGAACCACGGAATCGAACCGAATATTTTCGGATTCCAGGAATCCGAGATACGAGTCCAGGTCTCGGCCGTAGGCTTCGATGGTGTTGGCTGCCAGGCCTCGCGTGGCCTGAAACTTCAGCCATTCCCTCGCCTGCGGATTCTCTGAAACTCTCCGATATCGCTCCCAGCGGACTTCACAAATCGAGAACTCCAGGGCCATTGGTTCCTCCATTTTGGGTTCGGCCCCCTCGGGGGCCGAACCCAACGATACGTCTGGCGGGAGAACCAGCCCTATTCCACATAAATGGTAAAGGTCTCTGTGATGGTTCTAGCGGGGGAAGCCGACAACAAGCCAGTCTCGGAGGAAACACGGACAGTCACTGTAAACGCGCACGGCGCCATGATCTTGTTAGGCTTGAAGGTCTCAATCGGACAATTGCTCACTCTTCGCAATTCGACGACAGGAGAAGAGATCGCGTGTCGTGTGGTCTATGTCAGCCCTCATGAATCGGAGAAGAGACAAGTAGGCGTCGACTTTATTGAGCCCTGCCCTCGATTTTGGCGTATCTCCTTTCCTCCATCTGACTGGTCAACTCGAAGTCCCGAAGCCAAAGGCAACCCAACGAAGCAAAAGTGAGATATGATATTTTCTGCTAGCCCTTATCCGGACTCAATCCGGCCAGCCCCTAACAGGCCGCCCCGCTGGGGCATATTCTGGCAATGAGCTAGAATCAGCGACTTCCCCTCCGTGTAGCACTCTTCCTTACGGACATGAGCGAGAGTCCTAGGGGTCCCTTATCGATTTGAATCAGAATTGAGATACTCTTTTTGGCGGTGCATGCGGGACATTCGGTGCCTGCGTCATTACGCTGATTTTGTGCTTGACAGGTCATATAGCCCTATACGATTATAAAAATGTCGACTTACTCTACCGTTGAAGTCGCCGAGCTAGTGGAAGTCAGTTGGGACACTCTCAATCGCTGGATACGCGAGAAAAAGTTCCCTGTTCCTCCGGTCAAGTCGCTCGGAAGAATTAGGGTTCGTATTTGGACTGAAAACGACGTAGAGAAGGTCAGGAAATACAAGTCGGGCCATTATCGCGGCAAAGGCAGTCGCAAGAAGCGCAAGAAACGAACAAGGTGACGTAGCGGGACGCGCCGGTGTTACTAGCACCAACGCGCCCCTGACCACGGTCGCACGTATGAGGTGCCACGATGGCTGCAAGAGAAGTTATCCATTTCCACTCCAGGGCGCAACTTTCCCACCGCCCAATTGCTCGCCTGCTTTTCCCACCTGAGCCGGTGGCCGAACCACCTCCCTAGCTGAAAGCAGGACACATGTTTGCCGAGAGCCCCTTTAAGACTGCCTTGCTATTCGTGCGCGCCCAATCATTGTTTTGAGAATTCGGCAACCCATGCAAAGAAGGAAGGACTTAGGAACTATGAAGGCAGACTCGTTCGGCGAGATCTTTTTATGGAATCGCGAGATGGACCGTCTGATTCGCGTCCTGCAACGCATGGAGTCGAGCGGAATTCTTTCCAAGCACGAGATGAAACTCTACGAGGTCCAGCTCGAAGAGGCTCGCGCCGGACTCAATGCCGATTTTGCGGGGAGAATGGGCACCTCTGAACGAGACGACCACAGTCGTTTCAAGCGACAGCGAACTGCGTGGGAACGCAAGACTCCCGACAGCAACCAAAAGATTTGCCTGACTGAACACACGAGCGTCTGACCGAAACGATTCGGTTGTAGACGTCCTGTGGTTTCAGTGGACCCATAGGAAAAATCGTTTACCGACACGCTTTTGGTTGCGTGTGAATTTACTGCAGCGTAAGCAAGAGAGCGCGGATGGGGGAATGGAAAGCCCAAATCAGCCTGCGGGTCCGGCAAGCTCTGCGAGCTGAGCTGGAAGAATTTGCTGTCCGCGAGAGACGGAAGCTCGGGAATATCACAGAACTTATCCTGGAATGGGCCTTCGAGCAGCTCAAAACTGCTGGGTCCACTGAACGCTTGCTGAAATACAAGATTCGCTTGCCTGACACTGCTGTGACGGGACGGAAGCTCCACAAATGATTTATCAGCGACAGTTCTCTTTGGGGCAAAACAAAAATCTCGCCAGCGCAACCGATGCGCTTGGACGCTTAAGAGCAAATCCCGCGAACGCCGTTGCGGTAATGGCGCTCTATGAGGCGTGTGATCGAGAACTTCAAGAGGTTGCAGTTCGCTATTTCGGAAAAAACCAGCTTGGAAAGAAAGCCGTCCTTAATCTTCTTGTTGCTGTGGTTTCGCGTGCCTGGAGCTACGATCCGCAATCCATGAGTGCCTCAGAATGGGTCAGCCGGATGGCCGACGCCGAGGCGAGAAAACTGCGGGAACCTTTGGATGCAAATCGCCAGCACAGTCCTAGGCTGCCGAGAGCCGTATGAACGACGTATCGCGAGGCCGCTTGCCGAGGAACTTCGTGAGGAGAAGTCTGTGCGATTGTTTTTCGCAGGGCAATCAGAAGCTGCCCTTGGTCGGGAAACTGACCACCCCGTCCGAACGCCAGGCGAGGCGAAGAACACTAGTTTCCGTCGAGTCGGCCCACGCGCTGCTCCCCTCAATTCGCCTCCATTGCTTGCAAGTCATGGCGAGACTTAATCGGATCGAGTCCCATTCTGGAGACCACAAAGTTGCCAAATCAGAGCGGACGGGAAAGCTCAGGTATAAGCTATTCGCAATAAATGAGTTATCAATTGCCTCAAGTAGAAGGGAATTGACAGGAGCCACCCCTGGGTGTAAATGGTGAGCAGGAATAAGGTCGGGACTCAGTGACTCGACCAAGTTCTTGGAACCTCGTCCCCAGGGCCTATCTAGAAACTTGAGAGGGCAGGGGTTGACTTCTACCAGCGAAGGTCAACAAAGCGCGCCGTCAGTCGCTCGGGATGGTCGGTTTTCCGACCAGCCAAATCGGAAGTGTGTCGGGGTGCCTACTTATTCCAGCACCTCATCCAGCATACCCTCGAAAAGTTCTTCGTCACCTTACGGGCTGAGGCGTGACTCGGAGGGGGTAGCATGAGCTCCCCCGCTGCGCGTTACTTTCCAGGAGTCTTTGTAAAACGTAACGGCAACGGCGCGCATGAACAGATTTCTGCGGCCTCTTGCGACGGGTCGGAATCACACAGCGAAGATGTCGGAGTTCCAGAAGCCAACACGAGCGATGAGGCTCTTCTATTTCGACTCCAGGAAAAGGACATATCTGCGCTCGGCCTTCTCTACCGGCGTTATGCCAGAGTGGTTTATTCAGTCTGTGCCCGTATATTAAGAGACCCCATCGAAGCTGAAGACCTGGTTCACGAGGTCTTTCTCTCCTTATATAAAAGGTCCGGGGCCTTCGATGCGACGAAAGGCACTGCCCGCTCTTGGCTGCTCCAGTTGACTTACCACAAGTGCTTTGACTGGCGCGACTATCTGAGGGCCCGGCATGGATTTCGCCAGGGAAATGGGGAAAGGAAAAGCGCTGCCATCCCGTCTGATTTAATGGAAGAGCAAGGTCCTATGGAGCAGAGAATCTCCGCTGACGACATTAGAGCTTTGTTGGCGAGTCTTCCGAGAGAACAGCAGCTGACATTCCAGATGCGCGTTGCAGGTTACACCTTCAGCGAAATCGCTGAGAAGTTGGGTTGCTCCTCCGGAAACGCGAAGCACCACGCCTATCGAGGCATCCAACGTCTGAGACGGATCGTGTTCCACGTGGACAAACCGGCGTCGAGCCAAGCGGCTCAGCCGGGAACTAAACTTCAAGCGAAGAGCAGGTTCCAATGAGTCCACTGCACCTTAGTGATGACCTTTGCCTGGACTATTTGAGCAGCGAATTGTCGGTTGAGGAGACGAAATCTTTGGAGGACCACCTCAGCGAATGCCTCCAGTGCCGACAAAGCGTAGGAGAGTATCGAACAATTCTGAGAAGTGGGCTATCCCTCATACCCGACGAGGCTGGCGATGACCTGACACTTGATTCTGTGCCATGGTCTATTCAAAAGGGCGAGAAAAGGCTTTACGCCGCCATTGAAACACAGGCTGGGACTAGAGGTCCATCCGAGCACGTGAGGGACAAGACGAACCCTCCTCGATGGACTTCGGAGGCACGTCTAGCGAACTTCTTCCTTCCATCAAATCTACGCGTCCAATTGGCGTCCGCTGCCTCTTTGATTCTCGCAGCCGTTCTTGGAATGTACATTTATGGAATCGGCTTGAAACGAGGTCGAGAGCAATCTCAGGTAGTCGAGCAATCAAAGAGTGACAACGCGCCTTGGCGAGCGCACCTTGAAAGCCTTGGCCATGAAAGAGACCAACTGGAGTCAAGCTTGAGAGACCGAGAGCTTGTCATCGCTGGATTGAGAGCCCAACTCAAGGAACAGCGAAAACAGAATGAAGCACTACAGGCTACGTTCCTGGCCGCAGACCACGAGGCGCGCGAGCAGACGGAAGAGGCTTCTGCAGAGCGGAATACACTCGTTCGCAAGGTCGAAGATGAGCAAGGACTCCTTGCGGCAACACAGAAGAAGCTCGATGCGTTAGAGCAAGCAAAGGCAAGTGACGCGGTCCGGGTGACAAGTCTTGAGAACCAAATTCACTTCATGTCGCAGTTGCTAAAAGACAAAGATTCAACTATTGATGAACAGCAGCGCTTCTTGGCTTCCGACAGAGATATTCGCGACCTAATGGGCGCGCGGGATCTATACATCGCAGAGGTATCCGATGTTGGGGGGAACGGGAAGAGAAAAAAACCATACGGTAGGGTTTTTTACACGAGGGGTAAGTCCTTGATTTTCTATGCCTACGACCTTGACCAAGAACCTGGGGTAAGGAACGCAAGCACCTTTCAGGCTTGGGGTCTGCGCGGCCCGGATCGCAATACCGCTCTTAATTTGGGTGTGATGTACGTGGATAACACCACGAATAAACGCTGGGTGTTGCGATTCGATAACCCGGAGGCCCTCAAGAAGATCAACGCGGTATTTGTGACTGTCGAGCCCAGCGGCACAAGTCCGGCACCGCGGGGAAAACAGGTGCTGTTCGCCTATCTGGGTGAAGAGCCTAATCACCCTTAGTTTGCAGTGTTTCTTTGATTTTTTTCCTGCCGAACCCTCGAAGCAGCTATTTATTTCACAGGACATTGGAGTTACGCGTTGGTTCCTTTTTTCGTGTAGCTCCGTATATTGGGTGAATCCCCGCGCCAGACAAAATTTGAAAGAGAGGTAAGCGTGAAAGAGCGCATTGGTGTGCTCGTTTTCTTCTTTTTGTGTTCGTCACTTACCTCTCTAGCGCAGACGCCCACGGCCGTCGTGAATGGCCAAGTGCGCGACACTTCAGGTTCAGCAATCCCAAATGCAAGCGTCGAAGTCATTAACGATGCCACGAACGTTCACTACACGACCGAAACAAATGACGAGGGGATCTACTCCGTGCCGAATGTTCCTTCGGGCACATATCACATTCGGGTGTCCAAGCAAGGATTCAAGACGATCGTTCATCCCGACATCACGCTGAATGTTCAAGATGCCAAAGCAATCGGTTTCACCCTTCCAGTGGGTCCGATTTCTGACACGGTCACTGTGGAGGGCGGGGTACCCCTGATTAACACCGAGTCGGCAGCAGTGAGCACTGTAGTTGATCAGACTTATGTGAAGAACATGCCACTGAATGGGCGCAGCTTCCAGGATTTAATCCTGCTCACGCCGGGGGTTGTAACGCAAACGCCCCAAGCTAATAACCCAGGAGTGACCGGCCTTGGAATGACTGGTGAGTTCAGTGTGAATGGCCAGCGACCGGAATCGAACTATTACACCGTGGACGGTGTAAGCGCTAATGGAGGGGCAACTGCGGGTTTGAATATGGTGATCGGGGCAGGCCCTAGCGGTTCAGTGCCTACGGCGACGGCTTTGGGAACCACGCAGGCTCTCGTTTCCATTGATGATCTCCAGGAGTTTCGTGTGCAGAGTTCGACCTATTCCGCTGAGTATGGGCGCAATCCGGGTGGCCAATTTGCGTTCGAGACAAAATCAGGCACCAATCAATGGCATGGCACGGCATACGACTACTTGCGTAATGGGGCGATTGATGCCCAGGACTGGTTCAACGATTACTTTGGTAAGCCGGAACCTGCCCTTCGCCAGAACGATTTCGGCGGCACACTGGGCGGACCGGTAAGAATTCCTGGCCTGTACAACGGTAAAGACAAGACATTCTTCTTTGTTTCGTATGAGGGGCTGCGTCTGGTTGCGCCACAGGCAGCAACAGTAACCTTCGTGCCGGATGCTGCTCTGCGCGCGAACACGGTTGCACCTCTGAACCAGGTGCTGAATGCTTTCCCTGTGCAAAGCCTCAATGGGATAGACGACACGGCGCATGGGGTTGCTCAATTTATCGGAAGTTGGTCGAACCCGAGTTCGATCGATTCGACGAGCGTCCGGCTTGACCAAGTCGTGAACGATAAGCTGAGGCTCTTCTTCCGATTCAGCAACGTCCCTTCCAAGTCGACGATTCGGGAAACACAGCCCACCGGTGGAAATCCATCAATGAGCCAAACTACAGCCTATACCCCGCGGAGCTATACAGCGGGCGCCAGTAGCGTCTTCGCGAGCCGCCTCAGCAACGAGTTTCGCCTCAATTACAGTTCGAACGAAGTGACGGCTCGTGCTGTCATCGATTCATTCGGGGGCAGCACACCTGTCGATCTGGCGCAGCTCACAGGGTCCAGCGTTGACAGCCAGCCAGAAGTCATCCTTCAGTATGCTGGGTATCGCATTGTTATGCTTCAGCAGCGGATATCAGCGGTTCAAAGACAATGGAATCTCGTGGACACAGTGGACCTCTCTTGGGGACGTCATCACTTCAAGTTTGGGATCGATTATCGTCGGCTTACTCCGATTGCGACTCCACCTAATTCAGCCCACCTGTTTGACTACTTTAGCGTGGCTGCTGTCCAAGCGAACCGGGCCCTCACAATAGCCGTTAGTACTGTTCCTTTCTACCCGCTGTACACAAACTTCTCGGCGTTTGCGCAGGATGAATGGAGAATGTCACACAAGCTAAACCTCTCCTTGGGACTGAGGTGGGATGTAAACCCGGCGCCCGGTGTAACTCAAGGTTCGAACGCTTATACGGTTCAAGGGTCCGGCCCCAATACGTGGGCGCTGGCGCCGCAGGGCACGCCATTATGGCAGACTGCCTGGTACAACTTTGCACCGCGCCTTGGTGCCGCATATATTCTCCGCGGCACGCCGGGCCGCGAAATAGTTGTGCGGGGCGGTGGCGGTGTCTTCTTCGATACCGGTCAACAGCAGGGATCGTTCGGCTTCGATGGGCCAGGTTTCCAGGCAGTAAAGGTTCAGCCTGGAGCGTTTCCTTCGCCTGCAGCGCCTTCTCCTGTCATTGTGAACCCGCCTGTGCCGGGTTCGTACGGCGCTCAACCTATTGTATTCCCAGCGCATCTGCAGCTGCCGTATACGCTTCAGTGGAACGCCAGCATCGAGCAGGCGCTGGGCAGCTCACAGGTTCTTACGGTTTCCTATGTAGGCGCGCACGCAGGGAGATTGCTGAGAGAAGCTCAAATTTCAACGCCCAGCAACCCAAATGCAAAGACGTTTCTCTTTGTCGATAGTGGACTGATGTCGGATTACGACGCGCTGCAGATTCAGTTCCGTCGGAGACTGAGCAGGGGGCTAACGACGTTGGCTTCGTATACGTGGTCGCACTGCATGGACTACGGGTCACAAAATTATACGTTGGGATATCAACGGGGTAATTGCGATTTCGATGTTCGGCATAATTTTTCGACTGCTTTTTCTTACGACCTACCGAATCTTGGAGAGAACAGGTTTCAACGGGCCGTGTTTCACAATTGGGGTCTCGACGACCGTCTAACCGCGAGAACTGGTTTTCCGGTTACGCTAAACGGAAATCAGAACTTTGATTCTGCGACGGGACAATCGTTCAACTCCGGGCTGGATCTAGTTTCGGGCCAGTCCGTCTATTTGTATGGCTCCAATTGCACCTCTGTTCTCCAAGGGATGGGAGACCTTCTTCCGGGACAAGGATGTCCGGGAGGCCGCGCGATTAACCCCAATGCGTTCGCTCCTCCGGCTTCTGGTCTGGGAAACGCGCCTCGCAACTTTGTGAGGGGTTTTGGAGCTTGGCAGATGGATCTGGCGCTCCGGCGGGATTTTCCAATCCATGAAGGGCTGAAGCTCCAGTTCCGTGCCGAGGCATTTAATATTTTCAATCATCCGAATTTCGGAACCATTAGCGCGTTCTGTGGTGGCACTCCAGGCGTACCTGGTTGCACAAACCGGCAATTCGGCCAGGCTACAGGCACGCTTGCAAGTACGCTGGGAGTCCTGAGCCCGCTTTACCAACAAGGCGGGCCACGCTCCATGCAGTTTGCTCTGAGATTAGTTTTCTAATTCAATCTGGAAGGGCACATGAAATCGTGTCTTCCCCTGAAATGGCACGGCTTTATCCACAGAGGGAAGGCTATATCCAGACTCTGGGGCATTGAATCAGCTTTCGTCGTTGCGATGAATCCAAAAGAGAAGCTGATGTTTCCGAGAAAAAAGAAGCTCGTCTTGTTCCTTACCCTTGCTCCTGGATGCATTGGTTGCATTACGCCAGAAATCGCATTTGCGCAACAGGCTAGCGCATTACCCGTAGAGGACGTTCTTCGGGAGCGCTCTTTTGCGCAATTGTCTTCCATCGAGTTTTCTCCTGATGGCAAATGGTTGGTTTACGGTGTCGAAGGTGAAGAAGAAGCCAAGCCGAATGAAAAAGAACCGGAGCCTCGGAGAGTGGTTTCCGAGTATGTGAGGGGTGAGAACGTTTGGCTCTTGAATATCGAAACAGGCGAGGCAAGGAACCTCACGAGCGGAAAAGGCAAGAACTGGCACCCGACATGGTCTCCTGATGGAAGATTCCTTGCGTTTCTCTCGGATCGTGAGGGGGGTGGGCGGGCGCTAATGTGGATTTGGGATGCGACGAAGGATGCCTTGAACAAAGTTCCAGACATCGATGTCGACACATGGCAGCCGATGAAGTGGACGCCTGATAGTCGCAGTATCTTTGTGACTGTAAAACCGCAGCGCTTGTCTGCTGGCGCGTCTGAGAAAAGGAAAGAGTCCGACACCGAACCCGAGAAACCTGCCGGACAAAAAGAGCAAGGTCCAACTCTGCATCTGTACCAATCGAGTTTCACCGGGCCGCGCGGCAGGGAAGGTCCGCAATCCGATCCTTGGGATCTGAATCGATTCTTGCGGGACCTAGTTAAGGTTGACGTTGTTACGGGCCAGACTCGAGTATTGGTTCACAATCAGAGAATTCAAGCATATAAGATTTCATCCGATAGTTCACGCGTCGCGTATGCAGTTGAGAAACGGTTTGAGAAACCGGGATCACAGCAGTTACTTTACGACCTTGTGGTACTAGCACTTTCGACGATGAAAGAACGAGTCGTCGCGGCGGACGTCCGACTCAGCGATGGGGACTTCAGTTGGTCGCCGGACATGCAGCTGATCAGCTATCAACCGGATGGGCCCGAGGAGAAGATTCGTGACTGCTACATCGTCAACGCAGAGGGAGGACCTCCACAAAATATATCAAAATTCTTGCCTTTGCAGCAATCACGTCGTGGTTATTCATCAGTTCCACTGTGGGACAGGAGTGGCCATTATACTTATTTTCTCCATGATGGAGCATTATGGCGGGCTTCCGTCAGCGAAGGCAAAGCATGGCAGATCGCTCGCATCCCAAATCATCAGATCAATTTGTCCATTTCACAATCCCATGACTTGTTATGGACGGACGGTGGAAACTCGACCGTAATTGTAGCGCATGACGATGTCGGGAAACAGGACGCGTTCTACAGGATCAACTTGGAGAACGGGGAAAGTGTCAAGCTTGTAGAAAACGGTGAGTGTTACACTTGCACGGCCATGCAGCGCCCAATTGCGGTGGCGCGAAATGGAAAACAATTAGCGTATGCGGCAGAAGATGCCAAGCGTGATTCTGATCTCTGGCTGAATGATGCAACTTTTAAACACCCTCGGCGGCTCACACATCTCAATCCTCAGTTCGACAACTATAAGTTGGGGGCCGCCCGGCTTATTGACTGGCTCAGCGACGATGGCGAGCGGTTGCGAGGAGCTTTGCTATTACCCTCCGACTATCAGGAAGGGAAGCGCTACCCTCTCGTCGTTTGCGTTTATGGTGGGGCGCATCTCTCCGAGAGTTTCGATCTGTTCGGGCTTAATAGTAATGCAGCCGTACATCCACAATTGTTGGCCACCCGTGGCTATGCAGTGCTCCTGCCAGATTCACCAGCGCACGAAGGAACACCGATGGCTGATTTGGCAAAGACGGTGCTGCCAGGAGTGAATAAGGTCATCGAGATGGGGATAGCGGATCCAGAGCGGTTAGGAGTGATGGGACACAGCAACGGAGGCTACAGCACGCTGGCACTGATCGTCCAGACCAAGCGGTTCAAGGCTGCCGTTAGCGTGGACGGCATGGGAGATCTAGTTGCTACATACGGCGGGATGAAAAAAGACGGAGCAGCGTTCGGAACCTCGTTGGAATCCAGCCAAGACGCCATGGGTGGAACTCCCTGGCAAGTTCGAGAAAGATATATCGAGAATTCCCCGTTCTTTTATCTGGATAGAGTCCAGACGCCATTGTTGATTGTGCACGTGGCCGGTGACCCCGTAGTCCCGTCATTTCTAGGCGATCAGATTTTTGTGAGTCTTCGAAGGCTTGGGAAAGAGGTCGAGTACGCCAAATACGATGGCGAGAGTCACGCGCCGAGAGGTTTTGTAAATCAAGTGGACCACATCAATCGTATGCTCGCTTGGTTTGAAAAATATCTTCAGCCCAACTAACTATTAATAGACTGTCGGAGCGCCCGCTGTTTTGGACGCTCCGACAGAGCCTGGTTTAGCTTTCCCAGTCTGCGTAACCATTGGTAGATTCGTTTTGGAATTGGCTATCCAGTGGTTGCGTTGTGCTTCCTTTATTTGGTCCGGTACCCTGAATAGCATTGATCGCGGGCGTCAATGCAGTCAGTTCTGGATTTTCATATTTCATGGTGTTCACCTCCCTTCTTTGATGGATTTGCGTACGCAGCTTGCTAGCTAGCTGAACTTTTGGACTGAGCGGGGGCTGAGACTTCCTTCGCTCTAAGAGCAGAGGAATAGCTGTGTCTTCTTGCCGCCATTGCGTTTGTCAGGACTCCTTGAATCATGAGGTGACGTAGCCAGGCCTCAAGCTTCAATGTACGCTTCAGGCTCTCGATGGGAGCTTCCTCGTCACGCCGAGCCTTCTGCAATGCTTCTTCAAATCGATCTAGATCGATCACCCCCACGAAACTGCTGATCATGAGTTGCCCGATCTCAGTCACGCTGGGCCATTCTACCGAGATGCTTTTCGCCGTCTTTTGCGGAACAGTCTCTTTCTTTCTTCGGCTCAGGATCTCGCCCGGGACAATGCCGACAAGGGCACGTCTCATCAGAAAACGGCGCTGTCCCACGCCGACGATCTGTTCCCGAGGAATGGCGTACACGAATTCCAGAAAATCTCGGTCATAGTAGGGATAGCGCACTTCGCGGAGCAATTCTGAACTGAGGTGGCAATGCGCCACGAACCTCCGATTGGCCCCCAACTTATCAGTATGGTCTTGGAAGCTTGGCAAAGGACCGCACAGTTTCACTCTGAGTGGATAGCCCCGAAAGGCATTACGATTCCGACGAACGAAGCTGGGATGAAGCCAGTGAGGCGGGTGCATCTCTTTGAGCACGTTTACGCGAGACGAGAAGAATCCTTGTACAGCTTCCCAAAGCAAAGAGAGCCGAGATTCTCCCATCTTCGCGGCCCAGGCGTTCAGCCGATGAGCGAGTGTGAAGAATCGTGCTCTGGCCAGGAGATTCTGGAGTTCTGGCGTTGCTGTAGGCACGCCGTCGCCTGTGACTTCTCCTCCGATTCCGGAGAGCGTGACACGATATCCCCGTGACATGATGTATGCGGCATTCTGCTTAAAAAACTCGGATTGGCCATTATTTGCAATCGGAGTCGCTGTAAAGCGATCGCTTTCAAATTCGGCTCCGAAACGTTTTTGTGAGCTATCCCTTCTTAAAGAACGGCCATCGATGTGGTGACCGACGCAGCCGCGCCTTTCTTCAACTTTCGTGAAGTAGGGAAGTTCACCCCAGTTTGGGTTGGACCCGTCGTACCAAGTGACCGTGTCCAGGCGCGGGCAATCGGTGTGTGCGCCAGCGATGATGAGGTCCGCCATGCAGACGATGGAGGAAGAGTCCATGCCGCCGCTAAGTTCGGCGAGTACGGGGCGGTCCGAGCGGAGTCTGCGCTGGACGGACGTGAAGAAGGCGGAGCGGAAGTGCTCTTCGTATTCGGCGTCGGTGCGATAGCGTATTCTCTTGCCTGGATCAAAATCCCAGTACCTGTTTATGACATGCTTTTTTCTACTGCGGATCAGCACCGACGAGGATGGTGGGACGGCCTGGATGCCGACGTACGGTGTCAGATGCGCGGCGGGAAACATCGTGGCGAACCAGCCGGCAATGTACTCTTCGCAGATTTCGAAGGTTCTGCTCGCGTACAGGACCAGCGGATCGAGAATAGTGCTCCACGTAAGGTGATCCTTCTCCATCGAGTAGTAGAGATGTTTCGTGCCAATGGGATCCTTGGCGAGCAACAAAGAGCGCTCGCGCGGATTCCAGATCGAGAGCGCCCAGTCCCCAATGAGCTTGCCGAAGCACCTGTCGCCCCACCGTTCGAACGCCGCCGCAACGATTTCAATGTCCGTGGAGCTGATGGTCAAGAACTCGCGCAGCTCGCTGATGAGCTCGGCGCGATTGTCCAAACGGCCATCCCAGGTGATCACGGCGCCGGATGCGGAGATATGCGGCTGCCTTTCGAAATGCGATTCCTTGGTGGTGTTGAAGGCGCGATAGAGGATCTTTACACCGCCCATCGAATAAGACTCATTGCTGTCGGGCCCATATGGAGCGAGAGTTGCGTTGACTCTTTCGATATAGTCCGGTGCAGGCGGCTGGTTTCCCCAATTCCATCTTCCAAACTGCACACTCATGACTTGCTCTCCTACCAAACCCACAGGCGGCTAGCCTTGTATCGAAGCCTGCCAGGCCAGCTCCGCCTTCTGCGTTGTGTGCAGATTCACAATCCCCAGCTTGCGGAGATCCCGGAGCCACTCTTCGAGAAAGAGCGTCCGCATCAAGGTGATCGTGGGGACTTCTTCGCCACGGCGCCCCTTCTGCAAGGCCTCAAGAACACGTTCCGAGTCCACGATTCCGAGCGAACTGCTGACCATGTGCTGGGTCATCTCCGCCCAATGAGTCCATTCCTTCGAAATACGCACCAGAGGCGACCGGGCGACAAACGCCTTCCTCTTCTTGTTCAAGATTTCGTCCGGAACGATGCCGACGAGTGCGCGGCGCATGAGGGAACGGCGCTGGGTCGGGCGCACCAGTTGCTCACGGGGTATGGCGAACATGAACTCCAGCAAGCCACGGTCCAGATAGGGATAGCGTTTCTCGAAGGACGGTTCGAATGGCAAAGCGGTGCGCGCCAGTTGCCTTCGCAGCGCATCGAGTGTGGCAACATTTCCTTGGAAGCTCGGCAAAGGGCCGAATAGCTTCGTCCTGGATGGATAACCGGTCAGCGCCGCCCAATGGCGCTTCACGAACTTGGACTGCAGCCATGCGGGGGGCCGCATGTGTTTCGGAATACCCACGAGCGCGGGAGGGAAAAAGTTCCGTCCGGCTTCAAAGAACAGATGAAACCAGGGTTTTTTCTTCTCGAGTGCCCAAACTTTTAGTTGATGAGCCAGCGCCCCGAATTGTCCTCTTGCGAGAAGATCTTCGAGTTCCGGTGTGGGTGTCGGCACGCCACCCATAGTCTCGTCGCCGCCGATTCCCGAGAGCACGACACGATTCCCTTGCGAGACCAAGCACATCCCGAATTGGGGGGAAGGGCGCCCATCGTAGCCAAGAGTTGGCACAAAGCGGCTGTTAGGAGATTCGGGAGGTGGTTCGGGCGTGGGCTTGTCTTTCGGATCTTGCGGACAGACATTGATGTGCCAACCAGTGCGGCCACGCTTTTCCTCTACTTTAGTGAAATAGGGACGCTCGTTCCAATTGGGTTCGGAATCGTCGTACATTGAGACCGTATCGAGCCGCGGGTTTTCGGCGGCCCCACGGGCGATGATGGTATCGGCCATGCAGACGATGGAGGAGGAGTCTCTGCCGCCGCTAAGTTCGGCGAGGATAGGGCGATCAGAACGGAGTCTGCGCTGGACGGCTTTCGCGAAGACGGTGCGGAAGTGCTCCTCGTATTCGGCGTCGGTGCGGTAACGGATACTCTTGGTGGGATCGAAATCCCAATATTTGCTGACCGTGTGCTTTCCGGGGCGGAGCAACACGGACGAAGACGGCGGGACAGCATGGATACCAACGCAGGGTGTCAGATGCACGGCCGGAAACATAGAGAACCAGCCGGCGATGTACTCTTCGTTGAGTGCGAAGGTTTTGCCAGCAAACCGGACGAGTGGATCGAGGACTGTGCTCCAGGTGACCTGATTCTTGTCGAACGAATAGTAGAGATGGCGCGTACCGATGGGATCTTTGACCAGGAGCAATGACCGGTCGACAGGGCTCCAGATAGAAAGAGCCCAATCGCCGATAAGTTTGGCATAGAAATTGGGGCCCCATTTTTCGTAAGCCGCAGCAACAATAGCAACGTCTGTAGAATCGAAGGCCAGAACGTTTCTCAGTTCGCTGATAAGCTCTGCGCGGTTGTCCAAGCGGCCGTCCCAGGTGATCACCGCGCCCGACGGAGATATGTGTGGCTGCGTTTCGCGATGCGATTCTTTCGTGGTCCGGAAGGCGCGATAGAGGATCTGTACGCCACCCTTGGAATACGTCTCATTGCTATCAGGTCCATACGGAGCAAGAGTCGCACTGACCTTCTCGACGAAGTCAGGGCTAGGAGGTCGGCCTTCAAAATTCCATCTTCCAAACTGCACGCTCATGGTTCATTCCCTTCCTGCTTCTGGTTGGTTCTCAGCACCTGTCGAGCACTCCATAGAGTTCCGGCGTATACGGCTTATCGTTGACCACGAGGCCATCGACTTCAACCCAGGCGTGGGCCTTGAAGGGCATTTGCAGCGCACCGATGACCATTTGAGCAGGTACTCCGTACCGCTTCAAAAGACACGCGGCTGCCGCCGATCGCTGCAAGCAAAGCGCTTCTTTCCAATACCAGATACAAGCCATGTCTACCGCGGCACAGATTCGTTCGACAGCTTCGGGAGATGGAGCTTTCTTCCCAACGGGATATCTTCGGACCTCGTTGTACAGTGCCGCGAAATTCCCACGCGCCAAGTACAGATCAAAGTGAATCAGCTTCAAATACGCTTTAATAACAAGAAACGACATGACCGAGTCTTCCTTTAGTTCTGGAATACAGGCTCCAGGAGCCAAGAGTTCCGCAAACCGGGTGAGAGTCTCGCCGAGTCCAGACTCGATGTTGGGTACGAAGATCCAAGTGTTTCATTTTCGTCTGCAAGCTTTTCCATGGCGAAGGGATTGCCCAATTCGGCTGACTTCGTGAGCCACGCGAACTGCGTTTCGAGTGATTTAGGCAACCATCGCCAATCACCAATCGCAAGCCCGGCTTCTGCATTGCGTACAAGTCGCTGTCTTGACCGCGGTTTCGAAGCCATCGCTCGTCTTCACTTGGTGAGCTTTTCAGCCTTCCACGGAAGCTCGAAGCCGAAACAGTGTTCTTGAGGGAAGATTTCCCTTGTCTTTTCAAAAGAACGATGGAGTACAGACGAAAGTCTAACGCGGAAGCCTTAGTGTCAATTTCAGTATTCCTGGCGACTGTAGCGGCTGTGTTCGTTACTGTCATCGAACTGAACCTCCAGAGTCTCGGATATTTCTACGTATCCTCGAACTTGCGATCGGTCAGGTCACTGTGTAGAGGGCTGGGCCATTCGATATGTTTTTCATCTCGTTCGTGATGGTGCGGAAGGTCAACCATTCCGTCAATCACAAACAGTACGCAGTTGCGGCCAATGTACGCGGATCCGGCCATAAACTTGGCCGAAAGGTCAGATCTCCATATCCAGAATTGTTCGTAGTTCTGGAAGAGAAGTTTCGGCCTCGGGTTCCGCTTTGACGGGCGTGTTGTGTGGCTAAGCACACGGGTCACTTGCACTTATTACTGCAACTACCCTGTGAAAACGCTTCGAGTCAGTACGACGATGCTCTCAGCCCATTAAGTCCCGATATGCTACACGAAGTGAAGACGAAGCGTCTGGTGGGGAATGCCCTATACTTTTCTTCTGATACTTCGTCGCGCCGACACTACGGTGTCTTACGGTTCGCCGTTGACCTAAAACTGTCCACAATTGCAGTTCGGTCACCCTGGTGTGAGCTGAGCATCATCGATAAGCAGCAAATATTGCGTGAGAAGTTTAATAAAGTTCGTTACGTCGCTCGCAGCTCGTTCTTCCGGAATATTATATCGCCGAGCAAGTTGAGCAATGATCTCGGGAGTTGGTAGGCCAACTGCTAGGTTCTCCCAAATGAGGGCCGCCACGGGATTTAGTTCAAACACAGGGCGGCCAGCGACTTCTAACGTGGCCTTGCCATCTGGTTGTGACACCAGAAACGCTACTCCTGATACGTTCATGCCTACCGTCCGCGCCTTTGGACCAAACCTACGAACCAACTCTGATTCAACGATTCGTCCCAGAACTTTCTGTCGAGCCGGTGGTGCCGTTTCCGAAATCACGAGTCACGGCTTGCAGAGTGCCGCTCTGGTCGCCGGTGACGCTACATTCCTCGGTGCTCGCCACCAGTCCGTACTTGAACAGTCGCCCAAGACTCCATTGTGCATCACCGGTCGATACGTGATCGCCGTTCCCGCCCAATGTCTCGACCACTTTCGTAGCCGGGATACCAGGACGAGCAGCGATTTCGCGCAGCATCTGGTTGAATCTCTGCGGAGTTGGGGGATCGTACAAATGGCAGAGGAAATAGAATCGAGCCGGCCGTTTCAACCATTCTCGTCCCTCGGCTGTGATGAAACACTTGCAATGCGGATTTCGCTTTCCCGTGGCAAAATGACCAAAACTCTTCTCAAGAGACATGCGGAATACTGCACTCGCAAGATCCTCCTCGCACGGGGCAGTTTTTGCCGCCTGTATCGATTCTCCCCAGACTTCTTCATACCGTTTTACAATCACCGGCCAACTGTAATGCTTTTCTGCAGATTGCCTTGCTGCCCGTCCCATTTGCCTTCGAAGCGCTGGATTGTGTAAAAGGCTTTGGATCTTCTCAGATAAGACGGGGATGTCGATGGTCGTGGATTGTGCCAAAGAATCTTCTTCTACCATTGATATCCTGCAGTCGCTTACCTCGAGGGTTTCCAAGCTTGAGGGGAACAATGATGGAACTAAGAATCCGGTCTCACCGTCACTCACTATGTCGCGGTACCCGTCCCAGTCGGAGACCACAGCCGGAAGGCCATAGGATAGTGCCTCTGCAACGGTCAATCCGAAGGTTTCCTGTATATTGTCGCTGGGCGATACGAAAATATCGGCGCCGGAATACAGCATGTGTTTGTCTCTTGCGGATGGATTCGGCCATATCGTCAAGTTCTGAATACAGCCCAATTCGTTCGCCAGAGCTTTCAAACGACGCGCTTCATTCGTTTGCGTATCGTCACCTGCAATTACCAAATGGGTGTGAGCTTCTCTGCGGGATAGCAATGATAGAGCGATAAGCATGGGCCCTAAGTCGCCCTTGCTCATCTGTGAAAGACGACCAAAAAAAAGAGTTATGGTTTCCTGTGCTCCAATGTTTAGCAGTTGGCGCAAGTTGATCCGATGCTCAGGCTCCAGGAGTGGAATCGGGACGCCTAGGGGGACAAGAACTCGACGCGGCCGATATGTTATGTTCGGTAGCAACAGCCGACCGACCTCCTCGATATATACGTCGATCGTTCTCATTCCGGCCCTACTGGAACAAAAAAGGAGATCGGCTTCGCAGAGTCCCGCAAAGTAATGCTGTAAGACCGCAAAGACGACGCGTTCCGAGTTGATGGAGTGGATTAATCCACACACGGGTGCATCAGGTCGCTGGAGTTTTCGACGGATTGTTGCCAGCGTTCGTAATTGTGGATCGAAGGTCGTCAGGACGATTTGGTCAGAATTCGTAATTGGCAACTTGCTTCCAATAGGAACGGCAACTAATCTTTTGACGCTGTCCGCGGTCAAGCCGTCTTCAATCAACTCCTCCTTCTTTTGGTCTGTAAGCCCCGGTACAAAGTAAGCGTCGTACGTTCCGTATTCAAGTAAGGCGCAGAGAGCGGTCCACCCAAACACCCGCGCTCCCATAACCGTTGTCTGATCCAATTGTTCCTGATGACGTTCGGGATTTCTGGGCAAACTAGGAAGGTACAATGCTCTCATCTATTCAGTTCTCCGAGGTGTTTTGAGCGTCATCGAACTGAACCTGCAAAGTCTCGGCCATTTCTCAGCTATCCGGAACTTGCGATCGGTTAGGGTCGCTTTGTAGAGACCCAAGCGGTTCTAAGCGCGATGGTGCGGAATGCAAGCTATTGCGTCAACTACAAACAATACGCCCATCCGGCCAATGTACGCAGATCCGGCCCTCCCTTAGCGTGGCCACGGAAGATTGTGCCTAAATGTTCTCACTGGAAATGGGGTAGAACCCTTGTCCGCGAGCCGGGGCCGGAGAGTTATGGAGGAGAGCGTATAGGCCACCATTGCCGACCAGTCGATCATGCGTACCTTGCTCCTCAACAATACCGCCGTTCAGCACAACGATACGATCGACCCATTTGAGCGCGGAGATTCGGTGCGAAACAAAGACAATCGTCTTGTCAGCGAAGCGCTCGACCAGATTGGTGAAGACTCTCCGTTCGGAAGGAGCATCCAGTGCTGACGTCGATTCGTCGAGCAGTAGTACGGAGGGGTTCTGAAGCACCAAACGCGCCAGGGCTAGGCGCTGCCGCTCGCCACCGGACAGGAAATTACCTTTTGGGCCGATTGGAGTATCCCACCCTTGCGGTAGGCAGCCGATCAGTTCGCCGAGATCCGCGGTTTCGAGCGCCCCAAAGAGTTCTCTGTTCGTTGCGGAAGGCTTCCCCAGTAGAAGGTTCTCTTTCAGCGTTCGGTCGAAGAGGACAGCATCCTGCATGAGATAGCAGACGTTCGTCCGAAGACTCTCCAGGCTTACGTCTCGAACATCGATTCCATCGATGTGGATCGCTCCTTGATTCACGTCGTACAGCCTTGCAATCAGCCTTGTGATCGTACTCTTGCCACTGCCACTTACGCCGACCAACGCGACCTTCTCACCAGCCTCTAGCTTGAGTTCGAGCCCATCCACTACTGGAGTTGCTTTTCCGTAGGAGAAAGATACTCGCTGCAATTCGACGCACCCTCGAGAAGAGGAGGGGAAGTGCATTGCGCTCGGGGATTCCGAGACAGTCGGCGTTTTTTCAATGACCTCCACAATTCTCCGAATGCTCGCGCTCAGGCGGTTAAACCGAGAATAAATGTCCACAGCAGCATTCAAGGGATCAAACAATCGCGCCAGATAACTGTAGAACGCAACCAGCCCACCGACAGTCAATGCTCCAACGAACACCTCGTAACCGCCGTAACCGAGAGTCGCTATGGTCCCGAGCGCAATCACTGCCATGTAGCAGGTCCTGAACAATGTCTCTGTCAGAGTCCTGTGATTCAATGCCTTCATTCTTGCTGAGGCCCGCTCAAGGAACGCTTGGACTTGACTTCTCTCCCGACGCAAGAGCTGGATTTGGATGACGGACGCCAAATGTTCCTGCAGGAAGCTGCTCTCTCTACTTGATTGTTGTTGCGCGCTGTCAGATGCCTGCCGCAATTGGCCTTCGAAGCGCCTTCTGAAAACGAAGAAAAGAGGCATAAGCGGTAGAAGGAGAATAGTCAGCCGAAAATCAAGGAAGAACATTGTTCCGATGACGAAAAAAGCGTTGAACGTCGTTTGGAGAACGTAGGGCACAAGGCTTGATCCCAGTTCCGCCACCTGATCCACATCCTGCTCCATTCTGTACAGCTTTTCACCAATTGGCCTCGATTCGTGAAAATCCGCAGAGAGAAGATTCATGTGCTCTAAGATATCGAGCCGAATGCGGAAAACGAGATTCTGGACGGTCCGGAAGCTCACCATGCCCGCAAGCGCGGAAAAGCCTAACCGACAGACATAGATTCCTAAGAACGCCCCCGCCGCAAGCAAGAGCAGACGTATGTCTCTTTTCGGCAGGACCTTGTCGATCAGCCATTTGATAAGGAGAGGATCGAGCAGAAACATCAAGCTGCTCAGCACGATCAGAGACACACTCAGGAGGTGCGCCCGAAGGAGGGGCCGCAGCTTGCGGACAAACCATTGAAGCTGCGAGTTGGAGTCCAGAATCAAAATTCTCCTCCGACTCTTCGGACAGTCACCTTGAAGTTCATCCAAGTCGCCGAGGCCGCAATTTGGAGGTCATAGATGTCCGTTGTCCAAGCGGACTAAGTCGCTTCTCACAGCTCCCTGCGACCCTCAATCGAAACAGAGTCGGGCTCTACGCTGCACGCTTGTTCTGGCGCCAGACCGCCCTGAATTCTGTCGGGCTCAGGAGAAAGAGGCTTTTGAAGCTTCTTCCGAATTCGGCAGCTCTTTCATACCCGGCATCCGCTGCAATCGCCTTGATCGGCACAGTCGTTGTCTTCTTCAACTGTTCTGCAGCGAAGGCAAGACGGCTTTTTTTCAAGTATTCCTTGAAACCAATTCTCATCGCACGTCGGAACACCCGGCGAGCTTGACGCCCCGACAAAGCAAGACCAAGCTGTTTACATATGTTGTCAAGATTGCAATCAACCTTTCCGGGATGATTGTCGATAAAATCTGTGATCTTCATTGCGCGCCAGTCCGGATGACCAGGGACATGGGATATTTGCTGAGAGACGTGTTCAAAGAAATAACCTACACTGTCTAACACTCGAATTACAGGATGTTCATAAATCATCGGACTTCCCCCATGATTGCTAACTATTTCCGTAGCTGGGCTGACGTTTCCTTCACTGGGTGACATCGCGCCATATCGGGATGGGTGTCGATGAATTTTGTTGATTGTCTCGAGTCCTCCTCTCTACTTGAGTGCTTCCTTTTTCCTCCTGTGGGCCAGATTAGTCCGAGAACGGGTCCGCGATTGCTAGATGACAGACTCCCTCCCGAGCCACAGTTCCATCAGCAATGGCGTTGGTCCTGAACGGAAGCATTCGAGAGCAGTGGCAGAAAAGAATCACACCCCGAGCGCATTCCGCGTAGCTCTTGCGCGGAGATTGGCACCCACGGGGAGAAATGCAATAACGACTCGCGCGAGATTCCAGTAGGTTAGAGTTGGACAGTGTGTCGTCCGAATCACAGGTCCAGGCCGCCGGCGCATTCGACAGTTCGGTTGTCATGGAGGCACGCCATGTATTCCGAAACATGTCAACCCCGCGCTCCGGCGGCCTTGGATTCGTGTAACAGGCCGTTCCGTTGAACAAGCCCCGTATGTTCCAGCTTAGCTAGGTACTCCTTGATGTCTCGTTCGAGCTGCTCGCGAGAGATTGTGTAATGAGTTTCCATCACATCCACGAGCCCGCGAAGATCGACTCCTGAAGGGCTCGCTTCCACTGTGCTCCAAACACGTGCAGCGACTGGATTGAGGCTGTAGCAGAGCCCCTTTTGAATATCGAGAAGCACAGCGCCATCCTCGGAATATGTGGAACGGACATCTGGAGAAACCAGCCACATAGCGTTGGGATCCGTTTTCACGCTCTCCCTCCGGCAGAAGTGTCTGAGTTCGAAGCAAACGGCCTCGGGGCGGGCTGAGGCCGTTTGTAAGACTAAAGGAGCAGTGTGAAGTCCGGACTTTTCGGACAAAACCCCTTCATCTTGCGCTACCGCTTGTGCGGCGACGCGCTCGAAGGTGTCGCACGAATTCGAGTCGCTGTGCAAAAAAAGATGTTTCTGCTCCGAATCCGGACCTATATACATGAACAGCGAATGGGAGGGCTGTGAATAGAGTGGGTTATCGACGCTGTTGTCTGATTGATTTCAAGCACTTACGGATGGCAATTTCACCGGCTGAGCACGATTTAGCTGATGCCTATCGGTCGTAGTCCGAACCGCAATTTCTGCTGAAAAGAAGAGTGGTGGTCGAGAATCCGACCCCGAGTGAGTGCTGCTCGAAGAGCCTTCAATGTATGTGAGGCGGACAAGTTACGCGGCCCCTGGCTTTTGAAAGGCCATGTGCACTCAGCCGTCAAAACGCTGACGTCTTTCCTCCGACGAGGTCGGGACCACACAACGCGCCAGCATGAGAGTCCAGGTTAGGGAGAGGGCAAAGGCCCTCCGCAATCATAACTAGCCTGTAACAAACGGTACCATTGACCCACTATAGTATAGGGAGTAGCGTACCTTTCATGATCCGGGGTCGGTCACTCCAGTCTCGGAATCCTCCGGGCCCTCCCGGGCAGCGTCTCAAGGCACTGCGCGAGGCATTGGGCATCAGTGGTCGAGATGTGCAAACCCATAGCCGCCTAATCGCGCGTTCACAGGGGAACCAGAGATATTGTATCTCCCACAGTTCTCTGGTCGAGATCGAGAACTCCACCAGGGTCCCGAGTGTCCACAAACTCTTCACACTGAGCGCACTCTATCGAATTAATTTCGTGGACCTCCTTCTGTTCTTTGGAATCGACCTGGACCAGATCAACACAGCTCGCCTTGCCGTCAAACTGCCCAGAACTCATCTCGTTCCTTCCGAGATTTACGACACGGAACGTCGTGTGAGTTTCCCGGCGAAGTTCGATCCAGGAACAAGGATCGAGGAGACGAATCTCCTCTCTCGCATGGTGCAAACCTGGGGTGAAATTCCTATCGCGTTCGTTCAGAATCTTGCGCTTCGGAAATATCTGTACGGGTTCATTGGAATGGATGACTACACACTGTACCCGATGATTCGTCCCGGCGCTTTCGTCCAGATAGATGACGAGGACACCAAGATTGATCCGGATCCGGGAGAGAATGAGTTTGACCGTCCCATCTACTTCTTTCAGCTTAGAGAGGGCTATGCGTATGGCTGGTGTGAATTGGAAGGCAGGGTCCTGAGCATCATTCCTCACCAGATGTCAGGAAGAAAGACACGGCAATTCAATTATCCAGACGACATAGACGTTCTGGGCCGGGTAGTTGCTGTGGCGATGCCGCTCCGGCGGAAACCGGCCCGGTCATCTTTGTCTGCCCCCGACAGTAAGAGAATTGGATAGACCATTGGGGATGTCTACCCCAACCCCAAAGGACTCAGGTTATTCAACGAGCTTCCCCCAATCGGTCCCGATCTAAACCGAAGTTCTATTGCTCTCGCCAACTGCTTCTGCTCTGCTTGGAGCTGTATTAAAGAAGTAACTAGGCGATGCTCAATTGCACCCCGGAGAAAGACTTGAGGCGATCCGCAGGCGTCATGGGATTTCCACGCGTCAAGTCGAAAAATACAGCCGGCAAATCGCAAAGGCCGAAGGTAGTGCGAAGTTCTATATTTCCAACGCTTGGCTCAGCCAGATTGAAGGCACGGGGTCAGTACCCTGTGTTCAGAAGCTCTTCAGCCTAAGCGTTATCTACCGGATCAATTTTGTCGAGTTGCTATCTCTGTTTGGGATCGACCTAGAGAGAATCGGCTTCCATCAGCTCGAAATTCGCTTGCCGAAGACGCACCTTGCTAGGCTAGAAGTCTACAATGAACACAGAACCACCACCTTTCCAGCCCGATTGCGCAAGGGGTTTAAACTAGACAAGACAACCCTGCTCTCACGTATGGTAAGAGCCTGGGGGGAGGTGCCCATCTCGGTCATACGCCACTTGGACATCAGGCACAGCCTGTATGGATATGTAGGGCTTCGGGACTACACGATGGATCCCCTTATCCCAGGAGGCTCCTTTGTGCAGATCGACGACCGGGTGCGCGAAGTGCTTCGTCCTTCTTCCTGGCGGACAGAATTGGATCGGCCAATCTATTTCGTAAGAATCCCTGGTGGGTATGCTTGCTCTTGGTGTGAATTGAAAAGGAATCAGTTGACCTTAGTACCCCATCCGTTGTCGCGTAACCGCCTTCGACACTTTGCCTACGCACGGGAGGCAGAAATCATCGGCCGTGTGACCGGTATCGCCATGCGAATTGTCCATCCTGGAAAGCGGACTCCTGGCGTGTCTGCAAGATCGCCAAAGCGACCTTGACGTTGGACAGGAAAATCTCAGCGGCCATTTCATCGCACTCTGACGGAATGGTGACCCGGTAAGATCCGAGATGTTTCCAACTCTCCAAAACGTCTCCCGGCCTTTCGGCTGTCGAGGAAATATAACTTCGCAGCTCCTCGATCAGTTCTTCTAGAGAGCAATAAACCAGCCGATTAAAAATCTCCGCGTGGCAAGCTGCCATTGCTTTGCAGGCAACGTTTTCGCTGAAGTGAAACGCGAGACCGTCATGGGAGTAGCGGCCAGTGTTGAGATCGCGCGAAGAGGCCAAATAAACGAGCCTGCTAACATCACCCGGAAGTCTCGCGAGAGTGCGATTCCTCAGGTCTCTTATCGCAGGCTCAATTTCCACGTTCTTGACTCCAAGGCTCATGTCTCAGCGCTTACCCTCGCCATCAGTTGCTCGAATGCGCCCCGCAGCCATGCCACCGTACGAAGAGTCTGGCCAACCATCTTGCGAGTGCGCATCGGACCGCGCGCCCAGATCCAGGCAATCAAAAGGTTACACAAAGTGAGAACTACAAGGTAGTTCAGAGCTAACTTAAGCTCGGTCGCGAGGTGCAGATCCGCAATCTGTCCCACGGCCGCAACATGTGCGCGCATGAGCAGCGAGACTCTCGTGCGCGTGCGCCGAAGCCAGGAAATAGCAAGGATGGTCCGCTCGCGCAGAAACATTTGTTGAATTTCTGAGGGCACATTTCGTGAAACGAAATCCCAATCCACCAGGTCAAATATCCTCTCACCAAGATCCCCGTGTGAAGCAGTGCTTCCACTTGTTGGCTCGCGCTTTTGTGGGACTATCAGTTCTATTCTGGTTTTCCGTGTGAGAAAGAGCTGCCGGGCCCACAGCGCCGAGACTACTAAAAGGAGTAATGAGACCCCGAGATACGGTAGCAGTTGGCTCATAATTCGCCACCCAGCTTTAAGAATGAACGGGCTCTTGCAAGGGCTCGTCTGGTCTTTTCGGCGATGAGTTTGTAGTCGCGCTCAATTTTGGATTCAGTTTCCGTCGCAGGGTTAGGGGAATAGGACCAGAGAGTGTAACTCCAGATTAGTAGAGCGGCCAGATACGCAATGGGCTGAACAAGCCGCCATCCTGGTCGTAGCCCGTATCCTGGCAGCGACCCGAATGCCAGGGATACTACGCAGGCGTAAATGTAAGCGCTATACCCGAAGATGATTCCTTTCAGATTTCTCCCAGTGGCAACGACATAGTAGGCAAGCAACGCGATGATCCCCGCCAGCAATATTGCCTGGACGGTGCGCAGATCGCGTTCCAATTCTGCCGAGGTTGTACCAGGAGACCAAACAGGTCCACTAACGGCGTTCCAGGTGACTTTCAAGATGACTGCCGTAAGGACACCCCACAGAAAAGTCCGCGCAATGCGCGCAACACCAGATGACTTGTTCAGTGCATTTTTGTAAATTTCAAGAATGACTGCATAGCCGAAGCAAGCATGGAGAAATTCAGTGTACCAATAGAACGGGGCGTAAACACTGGGGCGCAGAGTAAGCACCGAGAGACGCAACAGATCAATCAGAAAAACAACAGTCAGGTAGATATAAAAAGCGAGATACTTGCTGTAGAGCTTTGCGTTGATGGAACGCACCAGAATAAAAGCTTCCGTTGCAATTTCCATCCACCAAAGAATTTGTCCGAACACGCTCGCCGCCGGGGGGACGTAAACCGGATACTAACACACAAGGAGGGAAAAGAATGGGCATCTTCTCCCTCCCCGCATCGGTGTGGAGCGCGTCAGGAAAGCGTTGGAACCCAAGGGATCGGTATTGGCGGTGGTACGGGCGCCCCTCCGTCAGCTCTCAAGACAGGATTCGCAGAAGTTGTCGCGTGGTTTAACCCCGCTATCAATAGCAGACTCGCCAAAATTGCCAGTGATATCAGCCAAATCAGCCTTCCTACTTTCATGGTAACTCCTTTTCCCAGTTAGGGTTGGGCCGGTGTGGACAAGATTACTGTGTCTGCGTTAGGACCTGCCGAAACTCTTGTTACCTGCTCGGTCCACCGCGCACTGTCTGAAAAATGTAAGGGTGACAGTAAGAAGTATGCCCGCGCCAAGATCGCTCCTCTGAATTTTTCCAACCTTATGCACAAAGAGAACAGAGAATGCTGTCCCCGCATCAGCCCTACAGCCCAGTCAAAGGACCTCCGACAAGTTCCGGAACACATAAATCTCCGACCTGTTAACGCTAACGCCGTCGAGACAAACCACAGACTTAGTTGGAGGAGGCTGGTCTCAGGATTTGCCATATAGTCTTCATAAGTTACAATATGATATTTGTACTTGACATAACGATTTGTGTGGGCTACCATATCTCGCGTATTCTCATTCTTTGGAGCAGCACTATGCCCAACCAATCCGACGAGCCCGGCGCAACTCCGTTCCGGCCTATCCCGCTTGTTCCGATTTACACGTTCAGCTTTCTATCTGCCTTGACTGTGAGCCTCGGCTTCCGATTTGAACACTCTGCCCGCGCGACTCTTCTGGGCGCGGGTTTTCTCTTTGCGGCAATCGCCGTGGCATGTTTTGCCTGGTTTCTTCTGGCGGCTGATGAATCCTTCAAAGTCATCAACTATCGGGCACTCGTATTTGGATTTGTCAGTTTTCTGGCGCTGACACTTGTGTTCGAGTTCTTGAGAGCATTTGGTCTGCGCGTCCCTCCTCTTCCTCGCTTCGCAGTTCCAGTCTGCATGATTGTCCTGTGGACAGTGGGATTGATTCTTGCCGCCTCCTGGCTAAGGTTCGGGGAGGGGCGTGAAGAATGAAGACCCGATTGCGAGTACTTCGAGCGGAAAAGGAGTGGTCACAAGCAGAGCTTGCAGCGCACGTGGGAGTATCGCGCGCTTGCATCAACTCCATCGAAACAGGCCGCTACGATCCGAGTCTTCCGCTCGCTTTCAAGATCGCCCGCATCTTTGGCAAGAACGTAGAAGAGGTGTTCTTGTACCCAGACGGCGCCTCCGCAAATCCTAGTGGTTCTCCAAGCTAGGAGAGGCAAGTGATGTGTAACTATTCATCCCTCCAACCCTCTCGGTTCGATCCGCTGCAATACTCCGCACGGCATTCTCTCGTCTGCTTGTCTTACGCGGGTCGACATCCCTCTAAAGGGCATTTCAGGAGTTGATTTCATGTCCCGAGGCTTTGACGGTTTCGAAATTGATGATTTTCGTAGCTCTGATTTTGGCCTAGAGCGCGAGGTATCCAGGAGCCCTTCGTCCGACTGGAACAAGTGGACTGAGCTTCACAACATTCATCGGGAGGAAGAGCGCACCGACAGACTCGACCGCGAAGCTCCCGACCGTTCCAACAGAGACCGTCCTCCGCTGGCCCGCGAAGAACGAGTCCGAGCGATCCTCTCTCAGCGCACGCGTACCCAGTACACGGACCGGAACAAGACTTATTCACTCCGGGATTCCGAAATTCACACGCTGTCGGAGGTTGGCAAGTTCCGTGTTGTCGCCACTAAGGACCTGGCCGAGTTCGCCCATAACGGCGATCGAGCACGGGTCGAGAACGACGTGGAAAATCTAGTCCGGCAGGGGCTCATGAAGGCGACCACGATCGCTGATCCCGAGCACAACCCAACCCAGGTT